>Ga0070741_10006686_pt1 | contig 24550 bp, 20 predicted proteins | sample Coa_R1_4_FD_66440 | JGI IMG/M metagenome (GOLD analysis project Ga0070741, IMG submission 66440) | Surface soil microbial communities from Centralia Pennsylvania, which are recovering from an underground coalmine fire - Coalmine... | ecosystem: Environmental > Terrestrial > Soil > Unclassified ... | reverse complement strand
TGGCCGTGGGAGACATTCTGCGTGCCGGTGACTTCAATGTTATCGCTGGAATCAACGCGAAAGCGCCAGGAGCCTGTGCCATAGAAATAGGCAGTTGCGAGGGCAGCGCCAAGCGAGCCGGCGATCAGAAATCCGATGGAGGCTTGTTTGAGACGGCTGGCGGTTTTCCTGGGAAGCGCCCCGCGACGCACCGGAATGCGCTTTTGTCCGCGCAGGAAGCCAGATTCTTCGTCGTTCTCGAGATCAACCACCCGGCTGTCGAGTTCGCTATCAACGTCTTCTTCTTCCCGGGCCGCAACTGCTGGCCGCCGGGTCCGACTTTCACGCTCGGGAATATAGAAGTCGTCGTCTCGAGGCATTCTCACTTCCACTATAACTTTTTTTAGAGTGAATGCAGAAGGGAATTTTCCACAGGAGCAATTTTTCTAACCACGGAGGCACGGAGACGCGGAGGATTGAATCATTGAGAATTGAGTAATCGGGTAACTGCGTAATTGTGTAATTGAAGCTTATGCACAAATCGATTGCCAAATTGCCCAATCACCCGATTCCCCAATCATCTCAATCCCTAACGGCTTCCTGCTGTTGGATGTTGGCTGCGAGGCGTTCCAGAATCTGCGGACCGAGCTGGGAGATGTTTCCCGCGCCCAGGGTGAGAATCATGTCTCCATCGCGGGCTTGGGCAACCACGGCCTCGACTGCATCTGCAAACGAGGGGATGTACCAGATTTTTTTCCCTGAGCGCTGCACGATGGCGCGCGCAAGGCTTTCGCCGGTAATGCCTTCGATGGGTTGCTCGCTGGCTGCATAGATATCGAGGATATGGAGGGTATCGGCGTCACCGAAGGCGCCGGTGAACTCTTCCATCAACTGCTGGGTGCGGGTGTAGCGGTGAGGTTGAAAGATGACATGAATCCTTTTGTGGCCGCACTGCCGGGCAGCGGCGAGGGTGGCGCGGATTTCCGTGGGATGATGGCCGTAGTCATCCACTACGCTGATGCCGTTTACTTTGCCTTTGAGCTGAAAGCGGCGGTCAACACCGTGGAATTTTTCGAGTCCGGTGCGAATGTGTTCCAGGCCGATCTCCAGGCCAATACCAACGGCCACGGCAGCGGTGGCATTGAGGATGTTGTGCGCTCCGGGCACATGAAGAGAAAAGTCGCCCAGCGGTTTTCCCTGATAACGCACACCGAAACGGCCCATGTGTTTTTTATCTTCCGCAACCGTTTCAGAGCTCACAATTTGAAAGTCTGATCCGTTGCGCGTGCCATAGGTCACGACGCGCCGCCGGATTTTGGGCAGCAGTGCGCGCAGGCGCTCATCGTCATTGCAGATCACCAGCATGCCGTAGAAAGGCACACGGTCCATAAAATCAATGAAGGTCTGCTCAACGTCCTGCATATCGCGGTAGCAATCCATGTGCTCGCGGTCAATGTTGGTTATGACCGAGAGAATGGGCGAGAGTTTGAGGAAGCTGCGGTCGCTCTCATCAGCTTCTGCCACCAGATAGTGCGATTTTCCCAAACGCGCGTTGGAATCAATGGCGTCCACGCGGCCGCCAACGATAATGGTGGGGTCGAGTCCGCCGGCTGCGAGCACAGCCGCAACCATGGAGGTAGTCGTGGTTTTCCCATGCATGCCGGCAATGGCGATGCCATACTTGAGCCGCATCAGCTCGGCAAGCATTTCCGCCCGCTGGATCACGGGCACATGGCGCTGCCGCGCCGCCATGACCTCCGGGTTGTGTTCGTTGACGGCCGAGCTGGTGACAACAACTTCGGCACCCGCGGCATTTTCGGCGCGGTGTCCTTCAAAAATAGTTGCACCCAGGCGGGTGAGTCTCTGGGTCACCGGAGAGAGCTTTAAGTCGGAGCCGGAGACTTTGTATCCCAGCGTCAGCAGGACCTCGGCGATGCCGCTCATGCCGATGCCGCCAATGCCCACGAAATGTATGCGCTGTATTTTTGCGAACATGGGACGCCGCAGAGGAAACGATAGCAGATTTCAGCGGATCGGGAATGCCCGGCTGGTTTTTTATCCTTGTCTTTTTGTCGATCGAAGAGGTGCGGAAAAGCGCTTATTCTACTGCTCCGCTTCGCTTCGCGCATCCCTTCGATAAGCTCAGAGCAGAGCGGAGTTGTTCATTTTGAACAGCTTAGCGGCAGGAGCAATAAACTCGTGCTCCTGATACAGGTCTTCATGCATAAAGACTTTTTCCGCAACGTCCTAAAAAAGGCAGTAATCCATTTTATTTTCAGGCTATATTCACTGGTTTTTCAGAATTCGCCTGCAGAATGGATTGCCGAGGACAAGTTATACGACCCTATTGCTGGCGGTGCGGTAAGTGCAAGCGTCACGACAGAAATAGGGTTGAATTCAAGGAAAGGCGGAATCTCATGAAACCAGGCAAGCTCCTGTTTGTTGTCCTGATTACGCTCTGTGCTATTGGCTGGAAGGGCGAGTCGGGTGAATGGCGCTCAAATTTTGCGGTCGACAAGAAGAATCTTTCGGCGACGGGAACAAATCCTTACTTCAGGTTGACCCCAGGCCTTCGTCTCTACTATGAAAAAGGCAAGGACACGCTCGTAACTACAGTTCTAAACGAGACGAAAGTGATTGACGGAGTTGAGACGCGAGCGGTAGAAGATCGCGAGATGAAGAACGGCCAACTCATCGAATTGACACGCGACTATTATGCGATTGATCGCAACACGAAAGACGTCTACTACTTTGGCGAAGACGTCGATGTCTATAAAGGCGGCAAAATTGCAGGGCACGAAGGCAGCTGGCTCTCGGGCGTAAAAGGCGCGAAGTTCGGGATGATGATGCCGGGCACGATCGAGGTGGGGCAAAAATTTTATCAGGAGCAAGCACCCGGAGTTGGAATGGACCGCGCCGAGGTGGTCGCCGCCGAAGAAACGATCACCACGCCGGCTGGCGCTTTCAACAAATGCGTACACATGAAGGAAACCAGCGCCCTGGAAAAAGACGCGGCCGAGCACAAGTGGTATGCGCCCGGCATAGGCCTGGTGAGAGACCCTGAATTCGATTTGATCAGGGTTGAGAGTAAATAATAGTTAGGCTCTCTTGACTAACTAAAACATCATCCGATTCAGTCATGAAGCGGAAAGCATCCAGGCGTGATTGCTCTTCAGGATGTCGTGTTGTCGCAAGCTGCCGCAGGGAAGGTCCGCCCGATATTTTATTTTGGCGATGAATCGAGGACCTCACGTATCTTCTGCATGAGGGCGCGGGTGGAGAAGGGTTTTTGCAGAAAGGCGCTGTCGGCGGCAAAGACGCCACGGTGTTCCACGGCATCATCGGAGTAGCCCGACATGTAGAGCACTTGCATCTTCGGGTACTTGACGAGCAAAAGCTGGGCCAGTTCGCCTCCGTTCATGCTTTTGAGCACCACGTCGGTGAGCAGCAAATCCGGCTGTTCAGGATTACCTTCACACATGCTCAGGGCATCTTCCCCTTGAGCTGCCTGAAGAACTTTGTATCCATTCTTCAACAGGATGTGGCTTACCAGCTCGCGAACGCCATCCTCATCTTCTACGAGAAGTATGGTCTCGGTGCCTTTGGGAATCTCCGGGTCGGCGGGGCGCGGAGCAATTTTTGCGGCAGGCTCGCTGACCCGGGGCAGATGAATCTTGAAAGAGGCGCCTTTACCGACTTCGCTATCAACCCAGATGTGGCCGCCGCTCTGCTGCACGATGCCATAAACGGTGGAAAGTCCCAGGCCAGTGCCTTGGCCTGAGGGCTTGGTGGTGAAAAAAGGCTCAAAGATGCGGGAGCAGGTGGCGCGGTCCATGCCAACGCCGGTATCGCTGACGGTTATCTTCACATAATCGCCGGGAGCGACGTCGCGGTGCTCGCGCATATTTTTTTCATCCAGATGAACATTCGCCAGTTCGATGCAAAGCTTGCCGCCGTGCGGCATGGCATCGCGCGCATTCACAGCCAGATTCATAATGACTTGCTCGATCTGTCCGGGGTCAGCCTTCACTCGGCCCAAATCAGGCTGGAACTTGGTGCGCAGCTCAACATCTTCGCCCAGCAGCCGGCCCAGAAAATTTTCCATGTTCGAGATTACAGTGTTCAGCTCAAGCACCTTGGGCGCAAGCACCTGCTGGCGGCTGAAGGCGAGCAACTGTACGGTCAATTCGGTGGCGCGGTCGGCGGCCTTACGAATCTCTTCTACCTCATCGCGCAGATGAGCCGACTTGACCTCTTCCAGCAGCAACTCGGTATTGCCGCGGATCACCGTCAACAAGTTATTAAAATCGTGCGCGATCCCGCCACCCAACCTGCCTACCGCTTCCATGCGCTGCGATTGCCGTAGCTGCTCTTCGATGGCCAGGCGTTCGGTGACGTCTTCTGCGATAATCTCGAACCCGGTCGCATGACCCTGGCGATCAAGCACGGCGCGGCCGCTCAGGCGGACTGTGATCTGGCGCCCATCTTTGCGCCGCCATTTTACCTCGACGCTCTCAACCTGCTGGGTCTGGCGGTACTGCTGGACCAGGCGAGCATGCTCCTCGGGATTCACAAAGACGTCAGGATCCAGGTTCAAGGCCAGCACGTCCTCGGCCCTCTCATAACCCAGCATAGAGACCAGGGCCGGATTTACGTCGCTGAATTTGTTGTCTACGCTGGTGAGATAAATACCGTAGACCGCGCTCTGCACCAGGGTGCGATAGCGCGCCTCGGAAGAGCGCAGCGCCTGCTCGTTGCGCTTGATTTCAATGGCGTTGGCGATTTGTTGCGAAACGAAGCTTAGAATCTGTTTTTCTTTCTCTCCGTAACGCACGTTGGGCTCGTAGGTTTGCAGGACCAGCACCCCGAAAGTCTCATTGCCTTTTTTCAAAGGCACGCCCATCCAATCGAGCGAAGGTTCGCCAATGCGGTCAACCTCGCCTTTTGCTTCCAGTTCCTCCAAAACTTCCATGGTAGCCAGCAACGGCTCTCCGGTGCGCAGCACATATTCGGTCACACCGCGCCGGCGTGTCCTCGGAGGCGGAGGCGGATCATATTCATCGACGAAGTACGGGAAGCTCACAAGGTCGCTGGCCGGGTCGTAATATGCGATGTAGCAATTTCTGGCGTACATAAGTTCGCTCAAAATTGCATGGATCGATGTGTAAAGCTGCTGCAGATCGGAGGAAAGGCGCGCCGTCTCTGCGATGCGATAGAGCGACGATTGCAATTGCTGCGCCCGTTTACGTTCGGTAATATCGAAGCCGCTGCCCAGGCCAGCCAGCGTTCCTCCCAGAACGATGACCCCGGCGGCAAAATCAATCCAGCGCACCTCACCGTCTTTGCGCACGATCTTGACCTCGTAACGCGTGGGGACATTTTTCTTGCCCGCCTGGCGGTCGATGCCGCGCTGCCGGATCATATCGCGCATATCAGGATGAGTTACGTCCCAAAAGTTCATGCGCAACAACTCCTGGCGGGTGTAACCGGTAATGGCCTCGGTGGCCGGATTCACGTAGATGAAGCGATCATCTTTATAAATGAAGATGGCGGAGGCGGCAGTCTCAGCCATTACCCGGAATTGTGCCTCGCTTTCGCGCAGCCTGGCTTCCGCCTTCTTGCGCTCGCTGATGTCACGGTAGATGGCATACAAAGCGGTTTGGCCAGGGGCAAGAATGATGGGAGCAATCAGCAAGGAAACATCAAGCAGGCTGCCATCTTTACGGCGGCGCTGGCTCTCGATGAACGAGGGCCCGGTCTCGGTAGCGTGCCTAATGAGATAGAGCGCTTCTTCTTTCTTTTCTGCCGATACCACCAGTTCGTAGAGTATTTTGCCGGTGGCTTCTTCGGCGGTGTAGCCGAACATGCGGGAGAATTCGCGGTTAATGCGCAAGATCGTGCCCGCGGCGTCAATTACGGCGATGCCTTCAGGCGCGCTCTCGAACAACTGCTCCAGGTAAGCTTTTTGCACCTGCAGATTCTGCTCGGCCTGGCGGCGTTCGGTGGTGTCAAAACCGGTGAGCAAAACGGCCTTGCTCCCGCCGAATTCGATAGCGTTGGCGGTGAAATCGAGCCAGCGCACCTCGCCATCTTTACGGATAATCTTGAGTTCATAGCGCGTAGGCAATGGTATTTTGCCCGCCTGGCGCTGCCGGCCGCGCTGCTGCACCATCTCACGCACGTCGGGGTGGGCGACTTCCCAGAAGTTCATCTGCAGCAGCTCCTGGCGGGTGTAGCCGGTAAGGGTCTCGCAAGCAGGATTCACATAGATGAACCTGTCGTCCTGGTAGATGGAGATGGAGGAAGCCGCAGTTTCCGCCATTGCTCGAAATTGGGTTTCACTTTCACGCGAGGCCTGCTCGGCCTGCCGCCGCGGGGTGAGATCGTGTACGACGCTGAGAAGGCACTCGCGTCCCTGATAGTTGACCACGCTGGTATTGGCTTCTACTTGGAATGAATTCCCGTTTCGGGCAAGATGAGTGTATTCCTGGCTGACTCCACCGGCGGATTCAACAATACGTTTTTGCAGGACTGCATGCTCGGCGGGAGGATGCAGATCCAGAGGAGTCATGGAAAGAAATTCTTCCCGGGAATAACCATATTTACGGACAGCGGCGTCGTTGCAGTCAACAAAGCGTTGCGTCTGGCGATCGATGACAAAAACAGCATCGGCAATCTGGTTGAACAGACCGCGATAGAGGGTTTCCGCTTCGGGCAAGATGCGCACAGGCGCCGCGATAGATCCGGCGATACCGGCTGGAATGTCGGACTGCGACCTACGCCCAGGATCGGCCACAAAGGCCTCCTCATCTCCTGTCCGTTGGGGGCGGCGTCAGGGCTGGCTACTTCGCAAAGGTGTTTATACTCCGAAAAAGCGGCAATTGGCAATGGGCCATTACGGTAGGTGGCAGGGTACCTTTTTGCCCAGGCGTTGGTTGGTTAGAAACCTATTTGGCTCTGTTGATTCCCCTAGTTCTGTCTATTCGGTTCATGGAGAGGCAGGCAGCCCATGATGATCCGATTCAAGCGTGAGCGGTTTCTGCTCCATCCGAGGCCCCCCTTGCCTGGGGCGGCTCGGATGACACTTTCTATTCTTGGGAAAGTTAACAGAGCCAAACGAACCCTAACTATTTCTTTCGCGTGCTCTTAGTTGCGGGTGTAGAGACTGCAGGTGCTGGGCTGTTGCCGCTCAGGGTTGCTAGAGCCTGGGCCGGCAACTTATCTGCGTTGGCCAGCAGAAGGCTTACCTGCCAGAGCTGGTCGTCTGACAAAGACCCTTTAAAACCGGGCATGCCTGTGAGGCGGATGCCGTTGGCGGCCTTCCAATAAGTCTCCTGTGCGGGATCGTCAGTCACCCCCTTGCCGTGAAACAATTGTGGGGGCTTAGGAAACATGCCTTTGGCGATGGCGCTGGGTTGTTGATCGGGAAGGCCGTGGCATACGGCGCAATTCTGCTGGTAAATCTGCGCTCCGGCGACGTAATTGGCGTCATTGGCAGGGATGGGAACTGTGCTGGGCACCTCTTTTTTAATGCGAGCATCAAGGGCCATTTTTGCCATGCGTTTTTCAAAGGGCATGGGTTGAGCGGACGTCGCAACGGGAGCGCTCCCAGTAGAAAAGTAAAAATACAGCCCCACGGGAATTACCACGAGCCCGAGAATGAAACCAATCAGAAATTTCATTTGCAGCTCCTTAAGATCATGATGATCAACGAAGGCGCAGTATCAGGTGCATTGCAGCGCCGGAATATAGTACCAGTTGTGCGCGGTGGGTGTAGCCAGTGGACACCAGCTTGTAACACTATTCTCCTGTAGGCAAATTGTGGGATTTTGGGCCAAAGGCGGGATACGATTGCGTTCCCAGTATCTACTTATGGAAAGCCTGTTAATAATCCCGGCTTCTCATCGTCTTAGATAACAGACGGAGCAGCAGGATGAAAACACTCGCAGTCATGATCCAAACCAAGGAAACTCGGCCGTGGTCCAGCGAAGTGGAAGAGGTGTTTCGCACCCGCTATGCCGATGCGTTTCGGGCCGCTTATCGAATCACCGGGAGTCACAGCGATGCCGAAGACGTGATGCAAACGCTGTTTCTTCGCTTATTACGGCGCGCGCCCGAAGACCAGGCAGTCGGCAACCTGGGGGGCTACGTTTATCGCGCGGCGATCAACGCGGCGCTCGATGTGTTGCGTTCGCGGCGCGAGGGGCAATGTATTCCCCTGCAGGAAGACCTGCAGATTACGACGAAAGTTTCGCCGGAGCGCATGCTGGAGTCCAAAGAAACCCAGGTTTGGCTGCGCGGCGCGCTGGCGGATATGAATCCGCGGTGGGCCGAGATTTTTATCCTGCGGTACTTCGATGAGTTGGATAACCGTGAGATCGCGCGCATGCTGCATATCTCGAACGCCACAGTGGCGGTGACCCTGTACCGGGTGCGCCGTCTGCTAGAACGCGATTTCAAAACACGCATGGGAGTGAGCCGATGAACAGCAAAGATACTGCCAAGTCATTACTGAAAGACACGATTGATTCCATTCGTGCCCAGCAACCGAATCCGGAGCTTGTGCGCGAAAGCGAAGCCCGCTTGTGGGTGCAATCCGGCGGTTCCGCCGCCGGAGCCGGCGCTATTCACGGCTGCGCGGATGTGCGCTCTTTGCTCGACGACTACAGACATCACCGGCTGGCGGTTCCGCGCGCGTTGCTGGTTGAAGCTCACTTGCATGAATGCGTGAGTTGCAGCCGTTATTTCGAGCACGCTGTTGCTCCGGTTGCATGGGAGCCGGCCAAGCCCTCGGCTGCAACCAGCCCTCTATCCTGGAGGATGTATGCCGTTGCGGCCATGATTGTTGTTGCAGTCGGCGGCGCCGCTCTTTTTATGCAAAGCGACCGATTTTTTGCTCCGCCGGGACCGCGCGCTACAGTCGAATCCATTGACGGAGGGCTGTATCGTGTTTCTGCCAATGGCGAGCAGGCAGTCCGCCCCGGCGATCAATTCGCCGAGGACGAAACCATCCGCACCCCCAATGGCGGCCACGCTTTTGTTCGTCTGAGCGACGGCTCGCGCGTAGAGATGAATGAGCGCGCAGAATTTTTTGTCAGCCAGGGCCGCAAGAATACGACAGTGCATCTCGAACGCGGTGACATCCTGATTCAAGCCGCGCACCGGACCAGCGGACATCTTTATGTTCTATCCAAAGATTGCCACGTTGCCGTGACCGGAACCATCTTCGCGGTCAGCAGCGGGATCAGAGATTCGCGAGTGGCGGTTGTCCAGGGCGCGGTGCTTGTCTCTTATGCCGGCGAAGAGCAGATGCTCCATCCCGGAGATGGGCTTTCGACATCTGACAGCGCCGAACCCATCTCGGTAAAGAAAGAGATCGCCTGGAGCCGTAATCTGGGAGAGTATCTCCAACTACTGGCCCAGTTTTCTTCCCTGGAGAAAAAACTGGCAACCATTCCCCTGCCTGGGTTGCGTTACAGCAGCCAGTTGCTTCGCTTCGTGCCACAAGGGACCATACTCTATGCCAGCTCTCCGAATTATGGGGACGCCCTCAAACAAGCCGATCAGCTTCTGCATGAACAGTTGCAGAGCAGCGATGCCTTGAACAAATGGTGGCAGCAGGTCAATGCCGGACGGCACCCATCGCTGGAGGAGATGATGGAAAAATTCCAGACGCTCAGCCAGTACCTGGGAGACGAGGCTGTGTTCAGTGTTGTGCGGGAAGGCGAGCGCTGCCAGCCGTTGATCCTGGCTCAAGTGCAGCGCGCAGGGCTGCGGGAGTACCTGAAAAGCGAGGCTGCTAAAACCAACAACTACCCTGATGGACGAGGGGTTCTTCAAGTGCTCGAAGCTTCTGAACTCGATAACGTTAAAGCCAACGCGGGTGCTGGAACCAAATTGTTCGCTGTGGTGCTGCCGGAATATGTCCTGGTCTCACCTGACCCTGAGCTGCTCAAAAGCACGATTGCAAAGATTGAATCCGGCTCCCCCAGCGGCTTTGCTGAAACGCCTTACGGTCAGTTGCTCACCAACCTGTATTCCAACGGCGCCGGCCTGCTGTTCACGGCCGATATCGCAAGTCTGCACCAGCACCGCGCCTTGTATCAAAAAGGCCCCAGAAATCAGGAGGGCCTGTCGCGCTCCGGCTTCGGTGATCTCAAATATCTGGTTGCCGAGTCCAAAAATATAAACAGCACGAACGAGAACCATGCCCTTTTGATCTTCAATGGTCCGCGCCATGGTCTTGCTTCCTGGCTGGCAGCGCCGGCTCCCATGGGCGCTCTGGAATTTGTTTCGCCCCAGGCAAGCGCTGTAGCTTCTTTTGTAATCAAGAAACCCGAAGCGATGTTTGACGATCTGTTCGCTTTTGCCCAGGCCAGGAATCCGCAAGCTCAGTCTGAACTTGAGGAAATGGAGTCGAAGCTGAATTTCCGCTTGCGGGATGATTTTGCCAGCACCTTGGGTGGTGAGGCCACGCTTGCGCTCGATGGACCCGTGCTGCCCACGCCTTCCTGGAAGTTCATTATTGAAGTGAATGATTCCGGAAGGCTGCAGAACACTCTGCGCACGATGGTGGAAGACCACAATGCCGAGGCCGCTCAGCATAATTATCCCGAATTGGCTTATGACGAAACCCAATTTCAGGGGCGCACCTACTACCATGTGCACGCGCGCTCAGCCGATTCGTTTGCAGAGTTCTATTACACCTTTGCCGATGGATACATGATCGCGGGACCGTCGCGCGCTCTCCTGGTGCAAGCCATCGCCACGCGGAACAGCGGCGATAGTCTGGCACGCTCTTCGCAGTTCCTGGCCCTCTTGCCGCAGAATTCCCAGACCAATGTCTCGGCGCTTTACTACCAGAACCTGGCGCCGCTGCTGGATTCGGTTGCCGGGCTTACCCCCAGCCAGCTTCAGTCTCTGCGCGAGCTGGCGGCCGATTCCAAGCCCAGCGTGGCGGTGGCTTATGGCGAAGAGTCGCAGATTGAATTTGTGACCAACGGTAAATTTCCCGGTCTCAATCCTGATACTCTGGCGTTGACCCGCCTGCTCGATCTTGCGGGCAAGGGAACCCGCTAGCAGAGAATGACGTATCTAACCTGACGAATGCTGCCAATCATCGAGTTCGATGGCCTCACCGTTAGCCTGGGCGGACGTGAGATCCTCCATGGTCTCAGCGGAGCGCTCAACGGTAAGGCCATTGGTTTATTAGGCCCCAACGGCGCCGGTAAAAGCACCTTCATCAACACGCTTCTTGGTTTTCACAAGCCAAGCAAGGGAACGGTACGAGTGCATGGCCGCGATGTTTGCAGCGACGCCATGGCTGTGCGACGCATGATCGGTTATATGCCGGAGAATGAGGCTTTCATCGCCGGCATGAGCGGGGTGCGCTTTGTCCGCTACATGGCCGAGCTTGCCGGATTGCCTCCTGACGAAGCGTTGGAGCGCGCGCACGAGGCATTCTTTTACGTTGGGCTGGGGGAAGCCCGTTATCGCAAGCTGGGGACCTATTCCCTGGGCATGAAACAGTTGGCCAAGCTGGCCCAGGCCATCGCGCACGGCCCCAATCTGCTTCTTCTGGATGAACCCACCAACGGTCTGGACCCGCCGGCGCGTCTGCGCATGCTACAGCTCATTCGCGAGATTCGCGATACGCCGGGAATGAACCTGGTGCTCTCTTCGCACCTTCTGCACGACGTGGAAGAGTGCTGCGACGAAGTTTTGATCCTGAACGAGGGCCGCATCGCCGCGCTGTGCAACCTGGAAGAGGAGCGCAAGGCCAATCGCAAGTTTCTGGAGCTGGAGACCACGGGCGATGAAAATGCCTTTGCTGAAGCCGCTGAAGGCATGGGATGTGAATGCGCCCTGTTCAGCCGCGGACGCATGAAGATCGTCTTGCCCAATGAGATTGAATTGCGGCAAATCTACAAGCTGGCCGCCGAAAAAGGCGTGCAGATTCGACGTATGAACCACCGCCGCGACTCGCTGGAAGATATTTTCTTGCGGGCCATGGAAGAGCCGGCCCAGGCGAGTGCTGCGCAAGTAGGAGCCCAAAATGGCTGTCTATAAACGAACCTATCGCCGTTATGACGGCCAGCTTACCGCACAATGGTCGCGGTTCCTGGTGCTGACGCGCTATTCACTCTCTACGCTATTCGACTCGCGCCCGTTTACCGCCTTTGTTGTGCTTTCGGCGATACCGCTGTTGCTTTCCGCGGTCATAGTTTATCTAAGTCACAGCGCGGCCGCGCGTGCTCTGCTGCAACTGAACGATGCCGGACGGGCCCTTGTCGAAATCGATCCCAGGTTCTTCCGCCAAGTCCTGATGAATCAGGGCCTGTTTGCATTTCTCTTGACCGCCTGGGCCGGACCCGGGCTCATTGCGCCCGACTTAGCGAACCAAGCCTTGCCTTTATATCTTTCGCGCCCGTTCTCGCGCACCGAGTACGTGTTGGGAAAGATGGGCGTGCTCTTTCTCCTGCTCTCAGCCATTACCTGGTTGCCGGTGCTGCTGCTCTTCGCATTGCAGTCTGGTCTGGCCGAAGCCGGCTGGTTCGCGGAAAACTACTGGCTGATGGGCTCCATCTTCTTCGCCGGCGTTCTATGGATCGTCGTAGTCGCGCTGGTGTCGCTGGCCATTTCCGCCTGGGTGCGCTGGCGCATTGTGGCCAGCGTATTTCTGTTTGGCATCTTCTTTGTGGCTGCAGCTTTCGCCGAGATGATCAACGGCATTCTGAGCACCACCCGTGGACATCTTCTGAATATCGCTCACCTCATCTTCGGCGTGATATGGCCGAGCCTGTTCCGTTTAGGACAGGAGGTAGCGGCAGCAAATCCTCACGCCAGGCATCGGCACATACCAGCCGCCGCGGCTCCCCTTCTACCGCAGCCCATCCCGCTATGGGAGGCTTGGGTAGTTGTTCTTGTGGTTTGTTCACTATGCCTGGTGCTACTGAATCGCCGGTTGCGGGCCCGTGAGGTTGTGCGCGGATGAGCGGCCCCGCCCAAAATCGCATTCTGTTCGAAAACGTCTCCAAGTTTTACGGCGAGGTTCTGGGCGTGAACCGCGTGAATCTTTCGTTGTCGGCGGGGGTCACCAGCCTGGTGGGACCCAACGGCTCGGGAAAAACCACGCTCATGAACCTGATGACGGGCCTTATCCGGCCGACGAATGGCGCTATCAGCGTTCTGGGCATCGCTCCTTCGCAACCAGAAAAGCTTGCCCGCGTGCTCGGCTACTGCACCCAGTTTGACTCCTTTCCGCCGGGTCTCACTGGACGCGAATTTATCCACGACTGGCTGCGCTTGCACGGCTTCAATCACCAGGAAGCCAGCCGCCTTACCCAAGACGCCCTGGCGCGCGTGGAGCTGACTGAAGCCGCTGACCGCAAAGTTGCCGGATACAGCAAAGGCATGCGCCAGCGTATTCGTCTGGCCCAGGCCATCAGCCATCATCCCAGCGTCCTGATTCTCGATGAACCGCTCAATGGTCTTGACCCCAGGGCGCGCGCTGCTTCGATGGCGCTCTTCGAAGCCCTGGGAAAAGAGGGAATGCATGTTGTGATCTCGAGCCACATTCTGCACGAGGTGGACCGCATCTCCGATGAAGTCGTGCTCATCAGCAGTGGATACATCGTGGCCGAGGGCAAAATTCCCGACGTCCGCACCGAAGTCAAAGAACATCCTATGCAGATTCTGGTGCGCTGCGCCCGGCCCGAGCTGCTGGCCTCGCGCGTCTTTGCCCAGAACCACGCGGTCGAAGCGAAATTGCAACACGACGGCAAGGGCATCCTGATTCGCACCACCAATGCCGATGAATTCTATTCGCTGCTGAACCGCCTCATCGTCGAAGAAGGCATACAGGTTGAAGCCGTGGCTCCAGCCGATGACGATGTCAATTCGGTGTATCAGTATTTAATCGGTTCCGATGGAGAGCGCATATGAATCCGGCGAACAACAATTCAGGGGCTCGTACATGGGTTGCCGACCAGCCCTGGCGTCTCTGGGGTCATCAGGTAATGGCCGTCGTGCGGCAGGAATTGAAACAGAATCTCTTCAGCCGGCGGGCTGCGGGCATCTACCTGCTGGCTTTTGCTCCGGTTGTAATTCTTGGAAGTTATGTCCTGCAAAGCCCGTGCGTTAACTGCAATACGTACGGGGATGCGTCGCTCGCCCATACCTTCCAATCCTATTTGGACGAAGAGACCACCATGCTGGCCGGCATCTTCCAGCTCTACTACCTGCGCCTCGGGATTTTCTTCGGCGTCATGGGTGTCTTCACCTGGCTGTTTCGCGGCCAGATCGTGCAGCGCACACTGCACTATTCGTTTCTTGCTCCGCTGCGGCGCGAACTGCTTATCATCGGTAAGTTTCTCGCCGGGACTTTGATGGCCACGCTGATGTTTGGTGCGGGTGTGCTGCTCTCATTCGCGCTGGTCTATTGGCACTTCGGTGGTGCCGGGTATGACTTTGTTTTTCACGGACCCGGCTTACAGCAACTCGCAGCCTATCTTGGCATCACCGCTCTTGCTTGCATTGGCTATGGAGCAATCTTCCTCACGCTCACCATCATCTTCAAGAACCCTGTTATTCCCGGAATTGCAATGCTGGGATGGGAGACCTTCAGCGGCATCTTTCCCGCCATGCTGCAAAGGTTGAGCGTCTCGTTCTACCTGAAGCATCTATGTCCAGTGAGCGCCCCTTCGGATGGCATCCTGGCACTGCTTACCGTGGTTACAGAACCAGTTGCAGCCTGGGCAACTGTGCTTGGACTTCTTCTGCTCGCCTCAGCTGCACTGGTCGTCGCCTGTATCCGCAGCCGGACACTCGAGATCAGCTACAGCAGCGAACAGTGATCTACGTTTAACCACAAAATACGTTTAACCACAAAGGACACGAAGGATGGACCACAAAGGACACAAAGAAATGCGCTCAAATTCAAGTTTCCAGTCTGTTGTCCTTTGTGCCCTTTGTGATTAAGTTTTTCCTTCGTGTCCTTTGTGGTTAGCTTTTGTTTTTGAAGCAGCCAGCAATTTTAACAGCAGTATGCTATTCTCGTATTCGCGTAGGAAACGCCCGTTATGAAACAAACAACGCAAACCTCATTGCGTAGGCCAACAAAGCCGCAAGCTGGCTTTGAGGGCACCCGGGCGTCCAATTATCGCGGCTAAGCTCAAGCGGTATCGTCGGCACTTTTCCTACGCAAATCTGAACAAACAAAAAATGTAAGTGGTGATATCTGGCCGCGTGCTGCCCTAGCGGAGCTAAGAAGCTAAAAGCTAAGAGTTCAGGAGCGAGCTTCGCAAACCGCATCCGGCTGCCTTTACCATTGAAGACTGGAAGTGAAAGTTATGACTGAAAAACTGTACAACGTAATCAAGCCAGAGAAGGGTGTGCCCATCAAGGCGTGGACGCGCGGTGTTGCCCTGGAGGCCGCTGCTGAGAAGCAGTTGCTCAACGTGGCCAGCCTGCCGTTCATCTACAAGTGGATGGCGGCCATGCCCGACGTGCACTGGGGCATCGGCGCCACCGTGGGCAGCGTGATTCCCACCAAGGGCGCGATCATTCCTGCCGCCGTTGGCGTGGACATCGGCTGCGGCATGATGGCGGTCAAGACCAGCCTGAACGCGCGTGATTTGCCCGACAACCTGGCGAAGATCCGCTCGGCGATCGAGAAAGCTGTGCCCCACGGACGCACCAATAACGGCGGCCCGGGGGACCGCGGCGCCTGGCACGAGATTCCTGCGGCTGCGCAGGATATCTGGGGCAAACTCAAGGAAGGCTACGAGCAGATTACCGCCAAGTATCCCAAGCTGAGCGCCAAGCACGGCAACACGGTCAATCACCTGGGAACGCTGGGCACAGGCAACCACTTCATCGAGGTCTGTCTCGATGAAAGCCAGAATGTGTGGTTCATGCTGCACAGCGGATCACGTGGTGTGGGCAATCGCGTTGGGACGTTTTTCATTCAGCTTGCCAAAGAAGACATGCGTAAGTGGATGGTCAATCTTCCCGACGAGGACCTGGCCTACCTGCCGGAAGGCACCGACCACTTTCACGATTACTGCTTCGCCGTGAAGTGGGCGCAGGACTTTGCCTTCTCGAACCGCCAGTTGATGATGGCAAACATCATCGGCGCGGTGCGCGAGAGCAGGGAAGTGCCCGCCTTCGAGGCCAACGTGGAAGCAGTGAACTGCCACCACAACTATGTTGCCTGGGAAAACCACTACGGCGAGAACGTGATGGTGACCCGCAAGGGCGCCGTGCGTGCGCGCGAGGGCGATATGGGGATTATCCCCGGCAGCATGGGGGCGCAGTCGTTCATCGTGCGCGGTTTGGGAAATCCGGAAAGCTTCATGAGCTGCAGCCACGGCGCAGGACGTGCCATGTCTCGCGCCGAGGCCAAGCGGAAATTTACGCTCTCCGATCACGCAGCAGCCACTGCGGGTGTGGAATGCCGCAAGGATGCTGATGTGATTGATGAAACTCCGGGCGCTTACAAGCCTATCTCAGCGGTGATGGAAGCGCAGAAAGACCTGGTTGAGATTGTGTACACGCTCAAGCAGGTGGTCTGCGTGAAGGGATAAACAATTTAGCCTGCGAAGCTGCGCATCAGCAGCTTCGCAGGCTAACAAAGCTAAAAGCTAAAAAGCTGCTCTCAGTTCTTCGGCAACAGCACCAGAATGAATGTGGCGAGTGGACCAAAGAGAATTGAGATGATAAACCAAAGAAGTCCGCTGCGGTTCTTTCCTTGCGCGATTCCGGCGTTGATCAGGGCCAACGTTCCCCATCCCAAATAATAGCCAGGTTGCATCAACTCAACCGTAAGTGGTCTAAGCATGCCCGAAATTGTAACCTACTTCACTGTCATCCCGTGACCACCTCCGCTTGGGCGGCCGCATCCACAAAAATAATGAAGACAAAATCGCAACCCACCGCAGCCAGCCTCATTCCACCCCATGCCACGTTAGAAGATTTGCGCCGCATTGCGGCCGGCTGCAAGGCTTGTGATCTGTGGAAGCGCGGCACGCAAACGGTGTTTGGCGAAGGCGACCCGCACGCGGAAGTGATGTTCGTGGGCGAGCAACCGGGCGACAAAGAAGATTTGGCCGGACGCCCTTTCGTCGGGCCGGCGGGTGCGCTGCTCGATAAAGCCCTGCAGGCTGCAGGAATCGATCGCACGCATGTCTACGTAACCAACGTGGTGAAACACTTTAAATGGGAACCGCGCGGCACACGGCGCATTCATCGCAAACCCAACATCCGCGAGATTACCGCATGCCGTCCCTGGCTGGATGCGGAAATTCGCCTCGTCAAACCACGAGCCATTGTTCTGCTCGGAGCCACAGCAGCGCAAGCCATTCTGGGCAGCAAGTTCCGGGTAACCCAACAACGCGGCCAGCCTGTCGGCTCCGATCTGGCGGAGTTTGTGTTTGCGACGGTGCATCCTTCTTCGATCTTGCGCGCGCCCGACGATGAGACCCGGCACACGGAGATGCAGCGCTTTATCGACGATCTCAAAGCCGTTGCCGGCGCACTGAAAAGGCGCAAAGCGGCTTAAGATATAACGGCTTTTCAGATTTTAAGGACAACTGAGGTGTGCATCAGGCCGTGCGATGCACCAGCCAGATCAGCCAAAAGACAATTGCAGCCATGAGCGCCGCGGCAGGAATCGTAAGCACCCATGCCCAGACAATACGCCGGGCAATTCCCCAGCGAACAGCCGAGATATGTTGAGTCGAACCGACTCCTACAATCGCACCGGTAATGGTGTGCGTTGTGCTTACAGGGATTCCAGTAAGGGCCGTGCCCATCAAGGTCAATGCGGCGGCGGCCTCCGCGCAGAAGCCGCCCACCGGTTTGAGCTTGGTGATTTTTGTGCCCATGGTACGAATGATGCGCCATCCACCGAAATACGTTCCCAGCGCAATGGCAATGTAAGCGCCAAAAATGATGGGATAGTGAAAACGTCCCCAGTCATTGTTCATCTCGGCTTGAGTAATATAGCCGCCGGCAAAGAGGGCGCCGGCTACAATGCCCATCGTTTTCTGTGCATCATTGCCACCGTGGGCCAAACTCACGCCGGCAGAAGAGACCAACTGCAGCCAGCGAAACCATCGGTCCACCTGTCGTGGAGTTGCGCGGCGTAGAATCCAGGAAGTCGCCACCATCAACCCCAGACCGAGCACAAATCCCAACAAAGGAGAAACCACGATAAAGAGCAGGGTCTTGTTCCAGCCAGAAGGAATGATCACGCCAAAGCCGCTGCGGGCGATGGCCGCGCCGGCATAGCCGCCGATGAGCGCATGCGATGAAGAAGTTGGCAGTCCCCAATACCAGGTCGCCAGGTCCCAGATAATTGCGCCCAATAATCCCGCCAGCACCACGTACTGGGTTACATAATGCAAGTCAATCAGGCCCTTACCGATAGTTTTTGCGACCGCAATCCCCAGCACAAACGCGGCTATAAAATTAAAAATCGCTGCCCACCCCACAGCGAGCCTGGGAGAAAGCACTCGCGTCGAAACGACCGTGGCAATACTGTTGGCGGCATCATGGAATCCGTTAATGAAATCAAAGGTCAAGGCCACTAGGACGGTGACGGCGGTAAGAATCAGTGTACTGTTCAGATGCAAAAGTTGACCTCAGTCACGAGTAGTATCAGGCGCTTTTTAGAACCACAGTTTCAAGCACATTGGCTGCATCTTCTGCCTTATCGGTTGCGGTCTCCAGTACTTCGTACAACTCTTTCAGCTTGATCAACGTAATCGGATCTTTTTCGCGCTCAAACAGCCGGGCAATGGAGTCACGAGCAATGCTGTCGGCTTCGTTTTCCAGCCGGTTGATTTCCACGCAGTGCTCCAGCACATGGTCGTGTTTTTCCAGCAGGGAGACTGCTTTAGAGAGTTCCTCGCATTGCTTGATAATCACCTGCGCCAGCTCCGAGGCCGATGGCGGCGCGATCGTGATCTTGTACATTACCAGCCGCTCTCCGGCCGCGTGGATGAAATCGAGCACATCATCGAGCGATGAGGCCAGCCGGTGAATGTCTTCGCGATCGAAGGGAGTGATAAACGTCTGGTTAAGCTTGGTGAGGATGGAATGCGTGATGTAGTCGCCGGCATGCTCAATATCATGCAGTTGCTGCACGCGCACTTCGACGTTCTCCATGGTGTCGAGAATGCTCTTCAGCAGTTGCGCGCCCTGCGTGAGGTTGGCCGACATGGAGGCGAACATCTCAAAGAACTTAGTTTCCCTGGGAACCAGACGAACCATGAAATCGTTGTCCTTGTCTTAATCTTGTGAGTTAAGTGATGCAACCGGAGTTGATGTCAATAGTCAGAAGCAAAACTATAGCAGCCGAGAGAAAATGTGGCTAGTCGGATGGAGATCAGGATGTGGAACTATGTGGCTGCTCGGGTTGCCATTTTGCAATCTGGCTTCGAGTTGCAGTGAACAGCTTGAGCATCCCCTTCCAGACCAGGCGGACCATGACGATTATCAGCAGCAGGGCAATCGCAACCAATGCAGCCGCCAGGTACGGATGCGCTGTGGCAAACCATGTGAGCGCGATGGCGATGGTATCTTCGCCCAGGCTCAGAGCAATGTTGGAGGCCGGCTCTGGCGAAGGCGTCACGGCAGCGCGCGCGGCAAACTTACCTGTATGCGCGGCAAAGGCAATGCCGGCGGCCAGCAGCGTACTCAACAGTTGCGCCTGAGGAGAGAGCTGCGATGTAGCTGCGTATCCCATCAGGGCGGCCACCGGTATGCGGATGAAAGTGTGCAAGGCATTCCATACCAGATCAAAAGCCGGAACCTTGTCGGCAAAGAATTCAACGATGAACAGAGCCGCCGCCGGCAGAATGACCCACCAACTGGTGAGTACATGCAAGGCGGGCGGGAGAGGGACAACATCGAAGTGCCCGAGCAGGCCCAGGGTTGCGACGGTGGCATAAACATTCAACCCAGCGGCAAAGCTGGCGCCTACAACAATGGCCAGAGTTTCTTTGCTGTCGAGCGATATGGGCAGGCCAATCGAGGTCATGGCAAAGCCACCTTGCTTCCCTAACTATAGTACGGGTTACGCTATACTTTCAGAGCACAAATAACAAAGGCCGTCCGGAGGACGGCCTAAGTAAAGCTGTTGGCCTTATTACAGAGTGTTCTCGATTTCAAAGCCCCAAGCCTGAAGCAGAGGCTCAGGAATGTACTTGGAGTTCTTATTCCGGCGAGCCCACTCCCGCAGACGGATGGAGCGCTGATACTGGTCAGGTGACAGCTTGAACTCCTTCACCGCCTGCTCGAACGAGGTGACTACGGGGATAATCGGGCCAATCGGCTCCGGCTTGCCCCAATTAGGATTTCCGCGACGCTTTGCCATGATGATTTTATTCCACCTTAAAATTAAGTAAATTATGAAAGGGTCGTACTAGTTTGGATTCCAGAAAAGCCCTGTTGGATTCATAGAGAACGTATTTTTCTTGGAACGGCTGGTATGCGGTGCCTCGAAAGAGATTCGGGGCTCTCTATGATTCCAATTTACTGCTAAAAAACTAAAGATTATAAAGGTATTTTGCCAGGAATTCAATAGCTAAATAGCTTGCCCCAGCGCAGGTAACCGTTTACCTTAAAAACCATAACGAATTATTCTATAAGTTATTGATTCCAGAAGAGATATTGATTGTTTACTACGAGTATAAGGGCCAGGGCCAATAAGGGCACGTCCACCACGGCTTAGCTGGTACTCCGATTTTGCCAATTGACAACTCAATCGGCTTCATTTAGCCTCTCTAAATTATGGCTCGTGTGAGTTCAATGTGCGAAGGGCGCTGTTGCTGTCTGGCTGCGTGTTGTTGCGCGCCGGCGCTGTGGGAACTCACCTGACTCTTTAGATCATAATCAGGATTTAGAACCCACTCGCAAACGAAACCGAGTGGGTTTTTAGTTTTAAGAACGGATTGCAGCAAGTAGCACCTTTAAAAAAAAAAAGTATTGCCTATGAAAATGGCGGCCCAAAATCACACCCTGATCAACATGCCGATGGCTGTGTGTTGCTGTTGTTGTTGTCGCAAGCCGTTGCGGAGCGAATGGTGCGATTTAAGAGGCAGACGATGTTGAAGTAAATTCCTAAATCGCAATCATGAATCCTCAACGGCCTGGAGCAACGCTCTGGGCCGTTCTGTTTTGTTCGGTGATTTATCAACAAACATATAGAAAGCGATGGAATGAAAACGATTTCTAAGATTTTTCCAGCAGTCTTACTGGCAGCCGCGGTGTTCCTGGCAGCAGCAAGCAGATTTCTGGTATCGGCGGCAGACAAGTCGCCAACGCAAGTGAAGCTGCTGAATGTTTCTTACGATCCTACGCGAGAGCTCTACCAGCAAATCAACCCTGCCTTTGCCGCCGAGTGGAAGAAAAAGACCGGAACCGATGTCACCATTGATCTTTCGAACGGCGGTTCGGGCAAGCAGGCTCGCGCCGTCATTGACGGACTGGAAGCCGATGTAGTGACTCTGGGCCTGGGATACGATATTGACGCGCTCGCTCATAAAGGTCTTCTATCGCAGGACTGGCAAACTAAATTTCCCAACAACAGCTCGCCCTATACTTCGACCATCGTCTTCCTAGTGCGCAAGGGAAATCCGAAAAATATCAAAGACTGGCCGGATGTAATCAAGCCAGGGGTTCAGGTCATTACGCCCAATCCCAAGACCTCGGGCGGCGGGCGCTGGAGTTACCTCGCGGCCTGGGGCTACGCCTATCGCAAAAATGGAAATGATGAATCCAAGGCGCGCGAGTTTGTGACCGCGCTCTACAAGAATGTTCCCGTTTTGGATTCGGGCGCGCGGGGTTCAACCACGACATTTGCCGAGCGTGAGATGGGCGACGTCCTGCTGGCCTGGGAAAACGAAGCCCACCTGGCGTTGAAGGAGTTTGGACCCGACAAGTTTGAAATTGTTTCCCCGTCAGAGAGCATTCTGGCGGAGCCGCCCGTGGCGGTGGTCGACAAAGTGGCCGGCAAAAAAGGGACAACCGATGTTGCCAAAGCGTATCTGTCTTTTCTCTATACCGATCAGGGGCAGGGAACCATAGCGCAGAATTTTTATCGTCCTTACAACAAGAGCATATTGGCGAAACATGCGGCGCAATTTGGCAGCATACATCTTTTCACATTCGAATCGCTCTTTGGAAACTGGCAGCAAACGCAAGCCAAACACTTCGCCGACGGCGGCATCTTCGACCAGATTTATACACCGGGAGAAAGGTAGTGCATTTGTTTACGGCTTTAAACATGTTGGAGAGGGAAATTGGTGGAGGAAAAATCCCAGACGGTCCGATCGAAGCCGCGGGTGATTCCCATCTCCATCCGAGGTTCTTCGCCTACGGCTCAGAATGACATTTTTTTTAAAGTAGGATTTTTCGGCAACAGACAAAAAGAATGGGCAGAATAAAATCAAAACGCGTGCTGCCGGGTTTTCGTCTGACCCTGGGGTTTGCCATCATCTATCTATCGCTGATGATACTTATCCCATTGCTCGGGTTATTCGCCAAAACGTTTACCATGGGATGGCACGGGTTTTATCAGACCGCGACTTCAGCCCGTGTTTTAGCTTCGCTACGTCTGAGCTTCGGAGCTGCGATTGTCGCAGCCGGTGTAAACGCAGCTTTCGGAGTCATTATTGCCTGGGTACTGGTGCGCTACAAATTTCCCGGAAAAAGATTCTTTGATGCCCTGGTGGATATACCCTTCGCGCTGCCTACCGCGGTGGCCGGCATTGCGCTGACCCAAATGTACACTCCGCACGGCTGGATCGGGAAATGGCTTGCCCCGCTGGGAATCAAAGTTGCGTTTACTCCTCTGGGCATTGTGATCGCGCTGGTCTTTACAGGATTGCCGTTTGTGGTGCGCACGGTGCAGCCGGTATTGGCGTCGGTTGATCCTGAAATTGAAGAAGCGGCGGCAACGCTGGGCGCAGGACGAGCGCGCACGTTTTTCCGGGTGCTGTTTCCAGAGATAGTGCCGGCGCTCCTGACCGGCTTTGCGCTGGCGTTTGCCCGCGGCGCCGGCGAGTACGGTTCGGTGGTGTTTATTTCAGGCAACCTGCCCTTTCACACCGAGATCGCTCCTCTGCTGATCATCACCAAGCTCGACCAGTACGATTACACCGGAGCGACTGCGCTGGCTGTGATCATGCTGGCAATCTCTTTTTCCATATTGCTTTTTATTAATTTCTATCAGCATGGAAAGGCCGCAGCCTTCCGGCACGGTGCACTATGAGCCAAGTCGTATTCTCGGAAACTCCAACTAAACTCCTCACCCAGGAGTTTGGCCGTGTGGTGCATCGCGACCCGCTGTGGGCCCGCATTCTCCTCATTGGTACGGCAGGTATTTTCGTAGTGTTCCTGGTATTGGTTCCAATAATCTTCGTCTTCATGGAAGCGCTGTCGAAGGGGGCTTCCGTTTTTTGGCAGGCCATCGATAACCCCGACGCCGTGGCCGCTTTCAAGTTAACCGCCTATACCTCTGCCGTTGCGGTTGCCTTGAACCTGTTGTTCGGATTGGCGGCCTCCTGGGCGATCACCAAATTCTCTTTTCGGGGGAAGAGTCTTCTCATTACCCTGATTGACTTGCCGTTTTCGGTTTCGCCGGTGATCTCAGGGCTGGTGTTCGTGCTCCTTTTTGGCGCGCAGGGCTGGATGGGTCCGTGGCTGCAAGCGCATGAGATCAAGATTATCTTTGCCTGGCCAAGCATTCTGCTGGCCACGATTTTTGTGACCTTTCCTTTTATTGCCCGCGAGCTGATGCCGGTCATGGAGGCCCAGGGACACGAAGAAGAAGAGGCCGCAGTGACGCTGGGAGCTTCAGGGTGGCAGATTTTCTGGCATGTCACGCTGCCCAATATCCGCTGGGCGCTGTTTTATGCAGTGATCCTGTGCTCGGCGCGCGCCATCGGAGAGTTCGGCGCCGTCTCGGTGGTTTCAGGCCATATCCGCGGTGAGACCAACACCGCTCCGCTTCACGTTGAACTTCTCTACAACGAATATGCCACGGCGGCGGCTTTCAGCATCGCTGCCATGCTGACCCTCTTCGCCCTGGCCAGCCTTGTATTAAAGGCAATGGCCGAACGCTGGATCACGACCGATGCGTACAGCGACTTCATTTTCCGGAGTAAAACTTAATGCTAAGCATCATTCCAATTCGCCTCAGCAACATCCACAAGAAATTCGGGAACTTCGTGGCTTCTGAAAACGTGAGCCTCGACATCCGGCCAGGGGAGCTGCTGGCGCTTCTCGGCCCTTCCGGTTCCGGGAAGACAACATTGCTGCGGGTGATTGCCGGACTGGAGACGCAGGACAGCGGGTCGGTATTCTTTGGCGAAGAAGACATGACCAGCATCGGCCCCAAGGATCGCCGCGTGGGATTCGTCTTCCAGCACTACGCGCTGTTCAAGCATATGAACATCCTGCAAAACGTCGCCTTTGGATTGCAGGTACGCAAAAAGAAGCTGGGCTTGAGCAATGCGCAGATCAAAGAAAGAGTTCTGGAATTGCTCGACCTGGTGCAACTGGG
>Ga0070741_10006685_pt1 | contig 24553 bp, 22 predicted proteins | sample Coa_R1_4_FD_66440 | JGI IMG/M metagenome (GOLD analysis project Ga0070741, IMG submission 66440) | Surface soil microbial communities from Centralia Pennsylvania, which are recovering from an underground coalmine fire - Coalmine... | ecosystem: Environmental > Terrestrial > Soil > Unclassified ... | reverse complement strand
GCAGGAAAACGTATATTAAGCTCCAATGCATATGTCCAGACACCTCCAACAGCATCGCCGGTCATTAATATACGTTTTCCTGCTTGATTTCTGCTCATCAAGACTGTCTTCTTCCGTATATTGCATCCAGGGTTGCGGATACTGTGGTCAAAGACTCTACCTCGCTGTCATAATTTTTACTGGTGGCGAGTCTTCTGACCCAGTCTACCGCGGCGCGTCCGCCCCACTTGTCTGGTGGAGCGGAAAGTACTTCTCTCGTGGTTCCTCTGAATCGCTCGGCCACGAAATCGTAAAAGGAACCATTCACGTTGCTGAATCTGGCAGCGCCTTTTGTACCGTAAAAGGAAGCTTCGATCACCGCATCGCACCCCGCAGGCAATCGCCACGAGCAGGCGAGATTTGCCGTAATCCCGACATCTAAATCAATGCGAGCCGTAGCGTAATCTTCAACGCTATTAGTGTGGTTGGGTGCGATCGGCGAGCCATTTGAGAAAAGGCGACTTGTCACGTCGGTTACCTGCGGCCAATTCAGCAGCCAGAGCATCATGTCGACAAGGTGAATCCCCAGATCGATAACACATCCCCCGCCTGAAAGCTGTTGGTCGTAGAACCATGCTTTGTCCGGACCATACGCATTATGGAAAACCAGGTTAATGGCAAAGATATGACCGAGATCGCCGTTTGTGATTACATCGCGAATTTTTTGAACCGCATCGGTAAAGCGATATGAAAGATCAACAGCAAGCAAACAATTGTTCAGTCTCGCCGTGTCGATTATGGCTTTTGTTTCGGTCGCTGTGCGACCCAGAGGCTTTTGACAAAAGACCGGCTTGCCACTATTGAGTGCAGCGATAGCCTGTTGCGCGTGAAGCGCGCTGGGCGTCGCTATGACTACACCGTCGATATTTGAGTCAATCAGTTCCTCAAGAGATCTACATACTTTGGCGTCTGGCGCGAACTCTTTTGCCTGGAGCACAATCTCAGGGGCGGTATCCGCGATTGCGAACACTTCCGCAGAACCACTCTCCGCAATAGATTTCATCCTGCTTTGGCCGATCCAGCCGACGCCGAGGAAACCGAGGCGCGGTTTGTCTGCAGAGACCTGCGTTTTGAATTTGACCGGAGATCTGCTCATATCGTTATTAGCGCTTTGACAAAACCGTCGGGACGGCTTTGTAACGCATCAAATGCATTTGTGATTTGGTCGAATTTGAATGTTGTATAAAGCGGCGAAGGATCGATTTCACCGTTTATTACAGCGTCAACGGCAGCACGCATTCCTTTGATGTAGTTCTTCGGATCACGTTCGTGGGCGTTGATAACATCCAGTCCCCGCCAATTCCATAGCTGCATATTTACAGTTCGTAGACCGTCCTGATGGTAACCCGCTATAATCAATTTTCCGCGTTCCGCCGTGATTTCAGCGGCCAGATCCAGGGGCCATTGCTCGCCCACGCACTCGATTACCCGTTCACATCCCCTGTTATTTGTCAGCGAAAGGACTTCTTCAATGATTCGGCGATGATCATCCATTTGGATCGTGTGCCCGGCGCCGAATTGCTGAGCCAGGTTCAGTGCAAATGATCGCCTGGAAATAGCTATTACGTGTGCGCCTTTTCCAGAGCAGAGTTGAGTAAGCAGCGCTCCCAGGAACCCGATTCCGACTACGGCCACAACTTGGCCGGGAGCGATATCGCTGCGCTCATATATATTCATTGCGCAACCAAGCGGCTCGCCCGGAAATGGTTTGCCATCGAGAGATGGCGGAAGTTTAACTACCGAATCGATAGCCGCGACATCATATTCAGCGAAGCCCCGGTTTGATAAAAACGCAACGCGATCGCCGATGTCGAGACCCATCGTGCCGTCGGCGAGTGCGTCTATTACTCCCCATCCTTCGTGGCCGGGCGCGCCCGGTGTGAACGGGTAATGGAACCAATCTCGCCCTTCCCACGCCGGGAGATTTGACGCGCAGACGCCGCAGCCTTCTAATTTAATTCTGACCTCGCCTGGGCCTGGCTGACAAAGATCGATGGCTTCGAAAGAGATTTGTCTCGGCGCTGCAATCACTGCCGTCCGCATTGTTCTGGTTGCTGTTGCCCGGGCCGCTCCAGCAGAGTCATTCGTCATTTTCCACATACGATCCCTTTCAATGGACGGCCGACATCGTTCTCGATTCGCACAACCAATGGTAGAGTCGGCCCACGCCTTGGCTCACATTGACTTTTGGGCTCCATCCTGTTGTCGACTGAAATTTGCGAGTGTCAGAAACGTAGTACCGCTGATCACTCGCGCGCCAACCATCAAATTGGATAGCCGGTTTTCTTCGGTGCAACGCCCCAATCAATTCAATTAATTCAAACAGGCTTACTGTGTTTGCCGGCCCGCCCCCGATGTTGAATGCCTGTCCTGATATTCGATCCATGTTTTGCTGGGCGAGCAAAAAAGCATCCACCAGGTCCTCAACAAACAGGACATCGCGTACCTGTTTTCCGTCTCCGTAAAGGATCAACGGGCGATCCTCGATTGCGCTAATCAAAAAATGAGCGACCCAACCCTGATCCTCATTCCCGAATTGATGTGGTCCGTAGATACAGCTCATCCGGAAAACAACAGCGGGAATCGAATAGGTTCGCGCATAATCAATAATGTACTGGTCGGCTGTTCCTTTAGAGCAACCATAGGGGCTGTGAAAATCGAGCGAACGTCGCTCACTGATTCCGTGCGCGCGAATCTGCGCGTCTTCAGGCTCGTACCTCGTTTCTTTTTTTGCCAGCATCACATCAGGCAATCCGCCATAAACTTTATTTGTAGATGTGAAGACCAGGGATGGCGGATTATCCTGGCAGCGGATCGCCTCCAGCAGATTCAGGGTTCCACGCGCGTTGACTTCGAAATCGAAACCAGGATCCACAAGGCTGGTGGTCACCGCGACCTGCGCGGCAAAATGAAATATCTGCGAAGCTTTCTTTACAGAGGAGCGAAGGGCCTGAGAATCGCGAACGTCGGCCAATTCGAGATGGACAAGATTTCCATGTCTTTCTCGCAGCCACTTTAGGTTCTGCTCTACGCCGGACCGCGAAAGATTGTCATAGAGAATAACTTCTCGGCCGGATGATAAAAGACGGTCGGCCAGGTTGCTGCCGACGAAACCAGCTCCGCCAGTTATCAATACCGGTCCGCTGCCGTTTCCATTCAAATGCTCAGATTTTTTCGATTGGCTTCTCATACGGTCAACCCCCTCGCTGTTAGTTCGGCCCGCGCTTCAACGACATGATCGACGGCTATTCGACCTTCCAACCAGGAAACAAGTTCCAGCAAGCCAGCTTCCAGCGTAATCTGCGGTTCGTATTGCAGGACTTGTCGGGCAAAACTAATGTCAGCAAAACAGTGACGAATGTCGCCGACCCGGTATTCTCCCGTGATTTCAGGCCGGATATCTTCTTTGCCTAAAGCACGGGCCATTCGCTGCGCGATTTCTCGGATGGTGTAATGTTGGCCGCTGCCGATATTAAATGTTTGATAGGCCGCCTGAGGAACATCCAAAGCGAGTCTGCACGCCTGAGTGACGTCGTGCACGCTGACGAAATCGCGTTTTTGATAACCATCTTCAAAAATCATCGGAGGTCTATTATTGAGATAACGCGATGCAAATATGGCCAGAACACCAGTGTAAGGGTTGGACAAGGCCTGTCGCGTTCCAAAGACACTGAAAAATCGCAAGGCAACAGTCGGAACGTTATATGCTCGACCAATCATCAGACACAATCGTTCCTGGTCGTATTTCGACAGGGCATAGACAGAGGCAATCGATGGGACCTTTGTTTCAGGAGTCGGAATCGGAATAAGTGTCTCTCGATCGGAATTTCTAACCTCCCAATCCTTTGCTTTCAATTGATTCACACTTCTTTCAACTCCGACTGCATATCGACCGTCTTGTGTTCGATACATTCCTTCGCCATAAAGGCTCATACTGGACGCGACGATCAAGCGCTCTATCGGTTTCTCAACAATGGCCTGAAGCAAAACGGCCGTTCCATAGTTGTTCACGTGCGTGTAGCGATTGATCTCGTACATGCTTTGGCCAACCCCTACAAGAGACGCGAAATGATAAACAGCATCGATGCCGATTAAGGCGCGCCTCACAGCCGATTCATCAGTAATATCTCCTATTATCAGCTCTGTTTCTGACGAAAGATAATCTGGAGGTTTAAGTCCATCGCCGTGAACCTGTGGTGAAAGATTGTCTAGAATCCGTATTCGATGTCCTTGCTTTAACAATTCGTCGGCCAGGTGCGAGCCGATAAAACCAGCTCCCCCGGTTATAAGGATGTGCTTACTCATTTCTTATTCCTCCTCAACTGATCGACAGATCAGTCCGCTCCTGTCTCATGGCAGCTGACTTTTTTGCAGCTGGCGTATAAGAACAGGGTAAAGAAATTGATGCCCGCGTCGATTTAAAGTACGAACATCAAGGGTTGTCGAAAAGCGGGAGATCTGACTCAATACAATTTTTCGCGGTACTAATTTCAACTGTTATTAGTGCTTTTTATTTCGATAAACGAACTCCATCGCTCCGTTATTTCCGATCACATCTTCCTGACCTGTTTTTAGTCCAACTTTTTCGCAGTTCCAAAATGCTGACTTGTTTTTAGGCGAATCTTAATAAGAAATCATTCGCAATGCTCATCGTTGCAAAAGTAATACCGTGGCAGCGAACCGGTATCTGATGCGCTCGAACTGAAATGAGGGTGTATCTGCTGGCACCTGTATTGCTCGACTGTCTGTGACAAACCGGCTGATGCCGTAAAAACGAGTCTAAGGAAAAACGATGGAAACAATTCATTGCTCATGCACATTCCTGTGGATTTGCTGGTTCAAGCACTGGAGACTGAAAAAGGTGGAGTGCAAGTCTATTCAACAGCGCTGAGATGTGCCGCGAATGACAACGTGAAACAACAATGGTCTCAATCCCTATCCGAGCTCGGATGAAGAGGAAATGGAATTGCAAAACGTCTATCCAGGTAAAGAAGAGCTTCCTTATTAATACAGAGTCGAAAATCATGAAACTAGTAATTTTCGGACTGACTATAAGCTCTTCCTGGGGAAATGGTCACGCAACACTGTGGCGAGGTTTGTGCCGCGCAATGATACGCCGCGGCCATGAAGTTGTATTTTTCGAGCGCGATGTTCCGTATTACGCAGCTCAGCGTGATATGACTGAATTAAACGGCGGACAGTTATGCTTTTATCAAGACTGGGAAAGTGTAGCCGCGCTGGCGCAAAAACATTTGCGAGAGGCCGACGCAGGGTTTGTCACCTCCTACTGCCCCGACGGCATATCCGCCTCAGAACTGCTCGTCTCTTCGCCCGCAAGACTTCGCATCTTTTATGACATGGACACTCCTGTTACCCTGGCCCGGCTGGAAGCCGGAGAAGCCGTGCCTTACCTGCCGCTTCAGGGACTTGGGGATTTCGACGTTGTTTTGAGCTACACAGGCGGCGCTGCACTGGCGGAATTAAAGTCCCGCCTGGGAGCCAAAAACGTTATTCCGCTTTACGGTAGTGTGGATCCTGATGCTCATCATCCTGCCCCAGCGAGCGCTATCTACCAAAGCGACTTATCGTATCTGGGAACCTACGCAGCCGACCGCCAGGAAACGCTTCAGACATTATTCATAGAGCCTGCGCGACGATCACCGCAATTGCGTTTTGTGCTGGGAGGCTCGCTATATCCTGAAGATTGTTTTTTGCCCGGCAATGTAAAGTGCTTCTCGCATGTTCCGCCGCCGGAGCATTCATCCTTTTATTGTTCTTCACGATTAACATTAAATATCACCCGAGCCGTAATGGCGCGGATGGGTTATTGTCCATCAGGACGACTTTTCGAGGCTGCAGCGTGCGGAACACCGATATTGACGGACTGGTGGAACGGGCTGGATCAATTCTTCGAGCCTGATTCAGAGATCATTATTGCCCGGGCAAGTGACGACACGGTGGAAGCGCTTCAGCTTTCTGACGAGCAACGAACGAAAATCGCCGGAAACGCCCGTGAACGCACACTAGCTGAACACACTGCCGAGCGGCGAGTCATCGAGCTGGAGAGAATCTGTGAGTCCGCACTAAACGAAGGCGTTGAACATTCCTATTCAACACAAACAAATTCTGTTGTATCAAAAGGATAATGTATGTGGGGAATCGTTCCGGCTGCGGGAATTGGCAGCAGAATACAGCCGCTGGCTTTCTCTAAAGAATTACTGCCAGTGGGAAGCCGACTGGACGGCAATATCGAACGACCACGAGCTGTAAGCGAGTACCTGATTGAGAGAATGATCCGAGGTGGAGCAACCAGAATCTGTTTTGTCATCTCGCCCGGAAAATCAGACATCATCGAATATTATGGTGGAAGCATCTGTTCCGCGCACATTTGCTATACCGTTCAGCCGCAAGCCGCAGGTTTGTGTGACGCGATCTTTCGCACGCTGCCTTTGATTCAACCGGATCAGCCGGTGATTATAGGATTACCTGACACAATCTGGTTTCCTGAAAATGCCCTGGCCTCCTTGGGCAATGACGCGCTCTCTTTCCTGCTTTTTCCCGTGGATCGCCCAGAGCTCTTTGACGCGGTTGTAATGGACGACCAGGGGAATGTCATAGAGATCCAGGTCAAACAGATAAATACCAAGTCATCGTGGGTCTGGGGCGCGTTCAAAATGCCAGGCTATATTTTGCGTGAGCTCTTCGACTTGTGGCAGAGACGTGACCGTAGTGATGAGTACATCGGAACACTGGTCAATGCTTATTTGGCCGACGGTGGTAAAGCAAAGGGCGTGCGCGCAGGTGAAACCTACGTCGATGTCGGGACTATCGATGGTTATCGCGAAGCAATGAAGGCTTTGAGCAAACGATCGCCCTCGGCCGCACAGAGTGACTTCCAGCCGGGAAGATTCAGGTACGCGGGAAAACTCGATCAAAAGAGCCCGATTGTTGTGGGCTAATAGAGTTATAACAATTGCCCAGGAGGGAACTAAAGCGCAACCGGATTATGCCTGCGAATGCACTACTTAATCGGTTGTACACCGACTGCCCATTGACGGTAATTGTGGCGGCGCATCCGGATGATGAAACCGTAGGAGCAGGAGCGCTTTTGAAGCGGTTGCCGACAGCCGCCATTGTCCATGTTACTGACGGTGCACCACGCAATATGACGGATGCCATTGCCGCCGGCTTCCACACCAGAGAGGACTATTCACAAGCGCGGCGGGCAGAAGCGGTAGCAGCTTTGCACCTTGCCGGAATTTCACCGGATCAGGAACAGAGTTTAGATTTTGTTGACCAGGAGGCTTCGCTGGATCTTGTCAGATTGTCCCGGAAGCTGGCGGAAATATTGGACCAGCTTAAACCGGAAGTTGTCTTAACGCATCCGTACGAAGGTGGTCATCCCGACCACGATGCAACGGCATTTGCTCTGCACGCTGCCTGTAGATTGCTCAGGCGTTGCAAGAAGTCGTCTCCGAAGATTGTAGAGTTCACTTGTTATCACAATCGCAACGGATCCATAGAGGTTGAAGAGTTTCTTCCATCCGAAAACTCAGAAATTAAAACGACCAAATTGTCGGAATCCGAACGCGATTTCAAATTGAAGATGATTCAATGCTACACGACACAGCGCGAAACATTGCGCGTTTTTCCGATTGTGTTCGAACGATTCAGATTGGCTCCAAAATATGATTTTACCGTCCCGCCGCATGACGGGCGACTGCTTTACGAATTATTTGATTGGGGAATGACCGGCGCGCACTGGCGCTCTCTGGCAAAACAGGCGCTCGAGCAACTGGACCTGACGAACTAGCAATGACCTGCACTATTCTCAACGTGGCTTTTCCTTTCGCCCCTGTCGGGCAAGACGCGGTTGGCGGCGCTGAGCAGATACTGACTGCGCTTGACGTCGCGATAGTAAAACATGGCTGGCGTTCGATTGTAATCGCGTGCGAAGGATCAAATACGGCGGGCACTCTGATAACGACCCCCAGAATTGAAGATCAATTGGCTGATGAAACACAGCGGCTGGCCCGATCGAATCACAAAGAAGCAATACAAAGAGCTCTGAAAGAATTTTCAGTCGATCTGATTCATATGCACGGACTAGATTTCAATCGCTATTTACCTTCGCGAGGTACACCGGTATTAGCTACATTGCATCTTCCGCCTGCGTGGTATGATCCTGAAATCTTTCATCTGTATAGGCCGCTTACATATATCAACTGTGTGTCGGCTGCTCAAAATCGAGCGTGTCCCTCAAACGCTGTGCTGTTGCCTGCAATAGAGAACGGTGTCGCGGTTGAACAGTTCGTCACTCGCGTAAGAAAGCGAAACTTCGTCGTTGCGCTTGGCCGCATCTGCCCGGAAAAAGGCTTTCATGTTGCAATCGAAGCAGCAAAGCTCACGAACATTCCCTTGTTGCTGGCAGGCGAGGTATTTCGTTACGAAGCGCACGAACATTATTTTTGCAACCAAATTATCCCTCGATTAGACAGTCGCAGACGATTTATCGGCCCGATAGGATTTGCGCGAAAGCGCAGACTGTTATCGGCAGCACGATGCTTGCTGGTGCCCAGTCTGGTCCAGGAAACCAGTTCACTCGTGGCGATGGAGGCTCTAGCCTGTGGCACACCCGTAGTTGCATTTCCCGCCGGAGCGTTGACGGAAATTATAGAGCACGGCAAAACCGGCTTCCTTGTGAAGGACGAAAAGGAGATGGCAGAAGCTATTGAGGCCGCAGGAACATTGGATCCTGACGTCTGTCGCGAGGCAGCACAAAGGCGGTTTTCGGCCGGCAAAATGGCTGATCGTTATTTCGAGATTTACGAACAATTGATCCGGGAATACAGAGGTACCGTTCGCGAATCATTTGTTGAGGACAAAGGTTAAATCGTATCTCATTCGATTCTGTGCAGGAAAGAATGACTTCAGTTTTACAAACACCTTCCGTCAGCGTTAACGAAGTATTCGACATAGATGCTCTGGAGTCCTTGTCGTTGGAATGGCTTAACCTCTGGAAGCGATGCTCTACGGCCACGCCGTTTCAGACGCCTCAATGGATTTTGCCCTGGTGGCGAAATTTTGGTGGAGATAACCTGCGCGCGATCACACTTCGCCACGAAAAAGAGTTGATTGGGCTTGCTCCTTTGTTTATTTATCGTGACCCATCAACAAAGACTCGCCAATTATTGTTAATCGGAACCGGCGTAACGGACTATCTTGATGTTCTGCTGGCAGACGCCTGGTTGGACGACGGACTCACTGCGCTGGCCCGTTATATAACCGATCAATGGGATCAGTGGGACGTTTGTGATTTCCAGGAACTTCAACAGGGCTCGGCTCTTCTTAAACTGGATGATCTTTGCGGATACTCTGGTCAAAAAACTGTGCAGAACTTCTGTCCGGTTCTTCAGTTGCCTCCGCAAGTCGACGTTCTTTCGCAAATCACATCACGCGGCCTGTTTGAAGAACTTCATCACAAACGTGCGAAACTTGAGCGAATGGGGAAAGTCGATTTTGAAACAGCGAATCAAGACAATTGGTACAGTTTCTTCGACAAATTCCTTTCCCTGCACAGCTCGCGCTGGGCTATGCTGGGGCTACCTGGAGTAATGGCGGATGCGACTGTTCAGAATTTTCATCGCGAAGTCATACCTGGAATGCTTTCGCAAGGGTTGCTGCGACTATTTGTTCTTAAGCTCGATGATAGAACCCTTGCGGCCTATTATGGATTCTTTGACAGGGGTCGAGCCTATTATTATCTAAGTGGATTTGAACCTGAACTGGCAAAACTCAGCCCTGGAATGCTGATTGTGAACTACGCTATGAGAGAAGCGATTCGCGAAGGCGCTTTCGAGTTCGATTTTCTTCGTGGCCAGGAGAAATATAAATACAGGTGGATGGTTCAAGATCGGCCTAATTATCGATATAGGCTGTGTCGTTGATGAGGTTCCATATTTGAACCAACGTGACCAGTTCCTGAGACTCGCCATAATTATCAGTAGTTTTGTAACATTAACCTAAGAATTAGCTTTCGTATCTTACTGCTCAAGGAAGTTTTGGCCGCCTTTTCGAATGGCCGATCAATTACCCCCGACAGTATCTTGCTATTAATATCAATGGCATTTGCATTGCCCTTTTGAGTAAGACGTTGATTATTCGCAAAAAGATTGACTGCAAAGTAGCCAAAGAATCATTGAACTCACAGAAGTTTGTATGCCTTCAAGGCGCAAGGAAACAGAGATGATCGAGCATTCGACATTATGGCGCAACGGAGGCTTCACCGGATTAATTATGAAATCGATCGTGGTTATTGTAATTCTATTTGGGCTCGTTTTTTCATCTTGCTCGACAAAACGATCTGAGGTTTCAAAAGCGAACACACCGATTGGACAGGGAAATGCCTCGGCAACAATCTCGCCCGAAGATGGCCAGTGGGCGTTTCCAGCGAAGGATTATGCCAGCACAAGATTCAGTGGGCTGGATCAGATCAACATTAACAATGTCAAGAACCTGAAACTTGCGTGGAGCTTCTCTACCGGAGTACTGCGCGGGCATGAGGCCGCGCCAATCGTTGTCAACAAGACGATGTATATCGTTACGCCATATCCTAACAAATTATACGCGCTGGATTTGACTAAACCGGGTCCCCCAGTCAAATGGGTGTATGAACCAAAACCTGCGGCGGCCGCTCAAGGCGTCGCATGTTGTGATGTAGTTAATCGCGGTGTTGCTTACGCGGATGGCAAGATATTCATGAACACCCTTGATGTTCACACGATTGCAGTCGATGCAGGGACCGGGAAAGAGCTTTGGAACACTCAGCTCGGCGACATCAATTTGGGCGAGACGATCACGATGGCGCCGTTTGTCGTCAAAGATCGAGTACTGGTCGGCAACAGCGGCGGGGAATTTGGCGTTCGCGGTTGGTTGGCGGGGCTCGATACAAATACGGGAAAAGTTGTCTGGCGAGGTTACAGTACTGGTCCGGATTCGGACATTCTGATCGGCCCCAATTTCAAACCTTTTTATCCAGCGGATCGAGCCAAAGATCTGGGCGTTTCGTCGTGGTCGCCCGATACGTGGAAGATTGGCGGCGGCGCGCCGTGGGGATGGATCTCTTATGATCCTGAACTTGACCTTATCTACTACGGCGACAGCAATCCTGGACCGTGGAACGCCGATCAACGTCCGGGCGACAATAAATGGACTGCGTCGCTCTTCGCTCGCAGACCGGAAACCGGCGAAGTGATCTGGTCATATCAAATCAGTCCACACGACGAATTCGATTACGATGCGGTCAACGAAAACATCCTGATAAACATGAATATCAACGGTCAGTTGAGAAAGGTTCTGTTCCATCCTGACCGCAATGGGAGAGCATATGTAATCGACCGTGCCACTGGCGAAGTGCTTTCGGCCGAACCATACGCCTACATCAACACCACTACAGGAATAGATTTGAAGACTGGCCGGCCAATCGAGGCTGGAGATAAAAAGACCGCTACCGGTATCACTGTTCATGAAATTTGTCCGGCCTCGCCTGGCGGGAAAGACTGGCAGCCTTCAGCGTTCTCGCCGCGAACCGGATGGGTCTATATCCCGCATAACAATCTTTGCCAGGATGAGGAAGATGTCGAAGCAAACTACATCGCCGGCACGCCGTTTGTCGGAGCTAATGTGAAGATGTATGCAGGACCAGGTGGTCATCGCGGCGAATACACCGCCTGGGATCCAGTTGCGGCAAAAGCAATCTGGACAATCAAAGAGGACTTTCCTGTCTGGAGCGGAACACTGGTCACCGCTGGCGACGTGGCCTTTTACGGAACGATGGACCGCTGGTTTAAAGCGGTCAACGCAAAGACCGGGGAGATACTGTGGCAGTTTCAAGTTGGTTCAGGAATTGTCGGTCAACCTACAACCTATACAGGACCCGACGGCAAGCAATATGTGGCCATTCTATCAGGCGTCGGAGGGTGGTCAGGAGCAATCGTCGCCGGTGATTTGAGTCCGGCAGACGGTACAGGAGCATTGGGTTTTGTTAACGCGATGAAAGATCTCCCTGACAAAACGGCCAAGGGCGGAATGCTGTATGTGTTCAGTCTGCCATAGGAAATCGTGGAGCGGACTTAGTCCGCGCAAGTCAGTCAATCGCAACATCACGGTGGAAACGAAAATGATGGTAGAGAGAGAACAAGATTGGCGGGCTGAATTTACTGATGTGGGCAGTGTTTCGTCTCGCGCGGACTAAAGTCCACGCCACGATTACCGCCTCATGCGATCGTTGTTAGAGATGATGAAGAAGACCTTATTAATAACTGTGATAGCAGCCGTCGCTCTGATGGCTCTCATTGGCATCGGCGAAAGATTTTGGCCTGGAAACAAAAGAATCGTTGCAGCAGCGCCGAAGCCAAGCGCAGAGCCTATTCAGACGCTTCGCGTGTGCGCCGATCCTAACAATTTGCCATATTCCAATCAACGAATGGAAGGTTTCGAAAACAAACTTGCAGAGCTTGTCGCCAATGACCTGAACGCGAAACTCGAATATACCTGGTGGGCGCAGCGCAAGAATTTCATCAGGAATTCTCTTGATGCGGGCAAATGCGATCTCGTTCTTGGACTTCCTTCCAGTATCCAAACAGTTTCGACAACGCGGCCATATTACCGTTCCAGCTACGTTTTTATTTATCGCAAAGATGCGCCGTTCAAGATCAATTCGCTGGACGATGGAATTTTGAAGAACCTTCGTATTGGCATTCACGTTGTCGATGCCGGGTACGCACCGCCAGCGCAATTGCTGGCGCAAAGAGGGATTGTCGACAACATTGTAGGGTACAGTCTTTTTGGTGATCCATCAGAACCGAATCCTCCCGCCAGACTGATCGACGCGGTAGCGCGGAAGCAGATCGATGTTGCGATTGCGTGGGGGCCGCTGGCTGGCTATTTCGCGACGCATCAATCAGTACCGATGCAGGTTATTCCCATTCCTCTTGCAGAGGGAGACAAAAACCCGCCGCTGATTTACGACATTTCGATGGCTACGCGCAAGAACGACAAAGCATTAGAGTCGAAAATTGATTCGATACTTCAAAAGCGACACGAAGATGTCGAGAAAATCTTGCATGATTTCGGTGTTCCTGAATTACCCAAAGAGACGCAAAAAACCGAGTGAGTACGGTACAAAAGTATGTGGGTTGAAAAAACAGAGCCGGGAACTGGGCGAGTAAACAAGCGAGTCAAGATCGGGTTTATCATTTCTCTGAGTGCGTTGGTTTTACTGATGTTTTCGTGTCGGAGGGAAGACCGCGACTTTCGAGCAACACAAGCCAGTCAGGTTGCAAACGTGGTCCCGGACAGTCAATTGCATCCTGGAGGGCCGCTGCCGAATGGTGGCCAGGTAAATCCGGGCGAGCTGACCGCAGCCACCAATCTTCAGAATCCATTCCAAGGCAATGCCTACGCGATCTCAGAAGGACAGCGGTTATTCACTTGGTATAACTGCTCTGGTTGTCATGCCAACGGCGGAGGCGGAATAGGTCCAGCGCTTAATGACAGTACCTGGTTATATGGTGGACAGCCAGCAAACATTTTCGAATCAATTTCAAAAGGACGCCCTAACGGAATGCCCGCCTGGGGACCGAAGATTCCGGAGTATCAGATCTGGCAGTTAGTAACCTTCGTTCAATCGCTGAGCGGCGCCGAGCCACGCACGGCTACCCCGGGCCGACCAGATTCCATGGCAAACGGCACATTACAACCAAAGGGAGCAGGAAATCCCAGATGAAAACATCTTTCAGGTTTTCAGCAAAAGCTGGGTATATCGTTCTCCTCACGATTATTTTTTTGACTCAACTGAGTTGCAAAGGGATTCAGTCCGCCCTGGATCCCGCAGGCCCGGAATCTGGTCGAATAAACAATCTATGGTGGCTGTTATTCGGGGTCTGCGCGGTTGTGTTCATTCTTGTAATCACCTTTCTGTTTTATGCGCTCGCTCACGCGCGCAGATACAAAGATGGAGCGCCAATTGGAATCGACGCGCAGAAAAAGATGACCCGGAACATCTCTATCTGCGTGGCGATTACGGTGATCATCCTTTTCGTTTTTCTCGTTGCCAGCCTGACCATCGGGAAGTCGATTTATACGAACTCGAGTCCCGATGTCTTAACCATCGAAGTTGTCGGTCATCAGTGGTGGTGGGAAGTCCATTATCCAACCGACGAAGCGAGCAAACGAGTAGTGACCGCAAACGAGATTCATATACCTGTCGGACAACCTGTGCGCTTGCGGCTCAGTTCCGGTGACGTCATTCACAGTTTCTGGGTGCCGAACCTGCAAGGGAAAATGGATTTGATTCCAATGCATCTCAACTCGGAATGGATAAAAGCGGATCACCCAGGGGTCTTTCGCGGCCAATGCGCTGAATTTTGCGGACATCAGCATGCCCATATGTCTTTGCTGGTAATTGCAGAGCCGCAGGATCAATTCAATGCCTGGATGGATCAGCAAAGGCAGTCCACAAATACCCCATCCGATCCGGTTCTTCAACGAGGACAGCACGTCTTTCTCTCATCAACTTGCATTCTGTGTCACACGATAAGAGGCACTTTGGCGAATGGTACCAATGCACCCGATCTGACGCATTTGGCCAGCAGACAAACGATAGCGGCCGGAACTTTACCGAACAATCGAGGCTATCTTTCAGGATGGGTCGTCGATTCGCAAAGCATAAAACCAGGAAACAAAATGCCGCCGAATCATCTCAATCCGGATGATTTGCAGGCGTTGCTCACCTACCTGGAGAGCTTGAAATAAACGATATGAGCACGGAATTAATAGAGCCCACAGCCACAGATCCTGCGTTCGAGCGCGAACAACGCGATCGTCGCGAGCTGGAAAAAACATGGGCATCAGAACCTGGCATTCTGAGCTGGCTCACTCCAACCACGCATCATATTATCGGGAAACGCTACATCATCACCGCGTTCGTGTTTATGTTGCTGGGCGGAATCGAAGCCTTGATGGTCAGGATTCAGCTATGGCGGCCGGAAAATCATTTCCTCGGTCCTGATCTTTATAACCAGACCTTCACGATGCATGGGACGACAATGATGTTTCTGTTTGCCGTGCCTGTTATGGAAGGGATGGCAATCTATTTCGTTCCGATGATGATCGGAACCCGCAATGTAGCTTTTCCGCGACTTAATGCATTCGCGTATTACCTGTACGTGATCGGCGGAATATTTCTCTATGTGGGTTTCTTCACGAACACCGGAGCGGATGCCGGCTGGTTTAGCTATGTGCCGTTATCGGGACCGGCATTTTCGCCGGGCAAACGAGTCGATTTTTGGGCTCAGATGATCACGTTCACCGAGTTCTCGGGGTTGATCAGCGCCGTCGAGCTGGTGGCGACAATATTCAAGCTTCGCGCGCCGGGAATGTCGCTGAACCGTATACCATTGTTTGTCTGGGCGATGCTGGTTCAATCGTTCATGGTTATTTTCGCGATGCCCGCAGTCATGATCGCCAGCACATTCCTGTTAATGGATCGTACTGTCGGAACGCATTTCTTCAATCCGGCCGAAGGCGGAGACCCGCTGATGTGGCAGCATATATTCTGGTTCTTCGGGCATCCTGAAGTCTACATCATCTTTATTCCAGCCCTGGGAATGGTCTCAACGGTAGTTTCTGCGTTCACCAAACGGCCGGTATTTGGATACACGGCAATGGTGCTGTCTTTAATCGCGACCGCTTTCATTGGCTTCGGTTTGTGGGTTCATCACATGTTCGCGACCGGGTTGCCTCAACTTGGCGCGAGCTTCTTCACCGCTGCCAGCATGATGATTGCAATACCAAGCGGCGTACAGATTTTCTGCTGGCTGGCAACATTGTGGAGCGGCAGAATCACGATGAAAACGCCGTTACTCTATATTTGCGGGTTCATCTTTATTTTCGTTATAGGCGGATTGACCGGAGTAATGATCGCTTCGGTACCGTTCGATCTACAGGCGCACGATACTTTCTTTATTGTCGCACACTTTCATTATGTGTTGATTGGCGGGGCGGTGTTTCCGTTGATAGGCGCTATTTACTATTGGTATCCAAAGTTTACCGGCCGGATGTACGACGAGTACCTCGGCAAATGGAGTTTCTGGATAATTTTTATTGGCTTCAACATAACGTTTTTCCCGATGCACATACTTGGTTTGAAAGGTATGCCGCGCCGAGTTTACACGTATCCCGCGTATATGGGATGGACGTGGTTGAATCAACTGGTAACTATCGGAGCGGTAATAATCGCGGTCGGCGGCATCATTTTCCTGGTGAATGTCTTTATCAGCGCGAAGTCAGGAGCGATTGCCGGACCTGACCCCTGGGCAGCGCCGACGCTTGAGTGGAGCATCAGCTCGCCACCGCCAAAATACAACTTCGTTTATATCCCCACTGTTCGTAGCGAAAGCGCGTTGTGGACCCGCACCAATGACGAGCCTGTAATCACAGGTGTTCGAACGGACCGTCGCGAAGTCCTGGCAACAAGGATTTTGGATGCTGAACCTGATCACCGCTACCCAATAGCAGGAGCCTCAATCTGGCCATTGATCACTTCACTGACTGTCGCCTTTGGTTTTATTGGCTCGGTCTTTTTTCCATCATGGATATTCTGGGGAGCAGGTTTGACCGTGTTTGCTTTTGTCGGATGGTTCTGGCCAAAGAGGACACATAACGAACAACCGGAGGCGGCGAGATGATCAGACCAACCATCGATGTTGCCGAACTTCCCGAAATTGCTTTTACAGAGCGAAGCCCTCTCTGGTGGGGTGCGATAGGCATGCTGGCGATTGAGGCCACGATGTTCGGTTTACTAATGTCGGCGTATGTCTACCTGAGGCTGAGGCAGGATATATGGCCGCCCGCGGGAGTGAGCCTGCCGCATCTGTTCCTGCCTACGCTGAACCTTATAATAATGATTCTCAGTTGCCTGCCATCCTATTACGCCAGCGAAGCCGCGAAAGCAAACAGTCCCACTGGAATGAAATTTTGGCTGTTATTAAATGTCATCCTGGCGTTAATAACGGTCGGCATTCGGTGGGATATCTGGAACTCGCTGAACTACTCCGGCAGAAGCAACGCATACGGATCAATCGTCTGGACCATTCTTGGCTTTCACACTTTCGATTATGTTGCGGGAATTCTGGAAAGTATCGGCATTCTGGTGTTGCTGTTTGCGGGGTACGCTGGCAACGATATTCGGAAGGCGGTAGATTTCGACAGCTATACCTGGTATTTCGTCGTGGCAATTTGGATACCGCTCTATGCCGTAGTGTTTGTTTGGCCGCTCTTCCCGAAGTTCTGATCGCGAGGTTAACAGTGCCGACAGAAGCAAGCCAGAAACTTTCGCATAATCCGACCGAAGGGTCGCTCTGGCTGGGCGTTTTAGGCGGGCCTGTTCTTTGGTTCGCCCAGATGGAATGTAAATACGCACTGGTTTCCACAATATGTCCGATGGGGAATCAGATCGTCCTGCATGCGATTTCCGTTGTATCGCTGTTGCTGGCTGCGTCAATAGCATTCGTATCCTGGCGAAATTGGAGCAGTATCAGAAACGTTGATCCGAACGAAACCCGCAGAGTTTCGGGTCGCGTTCACTTTATGGCAGTCAGTGGGTTTTTCCTGAGCTGCATGTTCGTCATGGTCATACTGGCCCAGGAGATACCGAATCTGTTTCTCAGCCCGTGCCTGCCAGGAATCATTACGTTATGACGACGAGAGGCTCCAGATTTAGATTAACATTCGCGATCGTTGCGACCATCGTAATAGCGCTTCCCGCGACAGTACTCGCACACAGCGGGGAACCGCTGGAACCTCATGACGTCTGGACCGCCTGGAGTTTCGAACCTGGAATCGTAATCAGCTTAATGTTGTCGGCGGTTCTTTATGTCAAAGGAGCATTTCCTCTTTTAAGAAATATATCAACGATCAAAAGCAAAGCTCGTTTTGAAGCCCTTTGCTTCGCTGGCGGCTGGTTAGCACTCGTCATCGCACTCGTGTCCCCAGTGCATCCGATGGGAGAAGTGTTGTTCTCAGCGCATATGACGCAGCACGAGATATTGATGCTGGTCGCCGCGCCTCTGCTTGTGCTGGGACGACCGATGCTCCCTTTCTTGTGGGCCTTACCGATGCAATGGCGCAGGCGAGCCGGAAAGATCAGCCGATTACCATTGGTGCAAAAACCCTGGCATTTTCTTACTGGCCCGGTTGTCGCTGGCGTAATTCACGGAGTCACTTTGTGGGTCTGGCATATCCCAGCTCTATTTGATGCGACACTAACCAGTGACCTGGTTCATACAACTCAGCACTTGAGTTTTCTGATTACAGCTCTCTTTTTCTGGTGGGCGCTGATTCACGGTCGCGATGGTCGAATCGGTTACGGAGCCGCCGTGCTCTACTTGTTCATAACCGCCGTGCACACCAGTGTTCTGGGAGCCCTGATGACGTTCGCGCCAACGGTCTGGTACCCTGTCTATGGCAATTCGCCTGTAGCGTGGGGATTGACGCCACTCGAAGATCAACAACTTGGCGGGCTGATAATGTGGGTGCCCGCGGGACTCATTTATGTAGTGGCGGGTTTGGCGATGTTCGCTGCATGGATACGGGAGTCGGAACGACGCGCGCTTAGACGAGAGGCGAGCGCGGTTCCTGGATCGTTGTGGAGTAAGAACGGATTATGAGACGAGGTGGCATTATAATCGGACTGTTGGTAGTGATTGCCGTGCTAGTGGCGCTCTATGCCATGTCAGCGCAGGACCGCAGTATCGAACAATCCGCAATGGCGATGACCGGTGGAGACTTCCAGAGGGGCAAGGCCGCAATCAGCAATTTTGGATGTGGTTCGTGTCATACGATTCCAGGCATCGCCGGCGCCGAGGGTAGAGTCGGTCCGCCTCTTCAAGGCATCGCCGGTCGAATGTATATCGGTGGTGTTTTGACAAATACGCCAGAGAATTTGATGCGTTGGATTCGGGATCCAAAAAAGATTGACGAGAAAACAGCGATGCCCGTCATCGGTATTTCAGAAAGTGATGCGAAGGACATCGCGGCTTACCTCTACACTTTAAATTAGCTTCGCGTAATAGAGGCAATGGGCGATCCAGACATGCAACATGAAGCCGTTATCGAAGCATTCAGAATCGTTGGTGAAGCGGTCACGAGTGCGACGAGTCGTTGAAAATGACATTATCCGCACCCACAATTTGAACTAAAAAAATACCGATCCGGTGGAGATAATAGCGCGGTGGAGGCTCTTGAGCTCATTCTCTGTATGCTGGCAGTCTCCGCAGCATTTGATCTTGTCGCCAGACGATTATCGATACCATTGCCATCGCTGTTGGTTTTAGGAGGGCTCGTACTCGCAATCATCCCGGGCCTTCCGCGAGCAGAGTTGCCTCCTGATCTGGTATTCCTGATTTTTGTTCCCCCGCTTGTGTATTGGGCCGCTCTGACAATCCCGTTTCAGGATTTTCGTGACAATATTCGGGCCATCACCTTACTCGGCGTGGGACTGGTGCTGGCAACCATGGCAGTGATTGCGGTGACCGCGCATGCTTTGATTCCGGGATTACCCTGGAACTCATCATTTGTTCTTGGCGCAATTATTTCTCCTCCTGATGTTATCGCGGTCACCGCCGTGACGAGACGTCTAAAAATTCCTCAGGTCATATCGACGATTCTCGAGGGGGAGGGACTGGTTAACGACGCAACTGCGTTTGTTGTATATCGAATGGCTGTAACCGCCGTCGTCGCCGGGTCGTTTTCGTTATGGCAAGCCGGATTTAAATTTATATGGACTGCTGCCCTTGGCGTTGGTATCGGGTTAGTGGCGGGCTGGCTTATCGGAAAGTTAAGATGGCTCGTTGGACGTGCTCCGCTGGTGGAAAACACAATATCTTTATTAACGCCTTATGCGGTATTCATTCCGGCAGAGCGGTTAGGTCTTTCCAGCGTGCTTGCGGTCGCGACCACCGGCCTCTATCTCAGTCGTCAAAATCCCAGGATCACTTCGGCGGAAACCAGAATCCAGGCGCACTCAATGTGGGAAATTCTGAACTTTCTGCTTGAGGGTCTGATCTTTATTATGATCGGTCTGGAATTACCGCGGATTGGGCGGGCTGTCGGAAATTATTCTTTACGCTCGCTAACATGGTATGTTCTTGTTTTAAGCGCTGTATTGATTGTCGTGCGCATCGCCTGGATGTTTCCCGGCGCATATCTACCCCGCCTGATCAGGCGCCGTCTTTTGCAGAAGCGAGATCAGTATCCGTCGTGGCGAGGCGTTTTGTTTGCGGGATGGGCGGGAGTGCGCGGTGCTGACTCGCTTGTCATAGCCCTGGCATTACCGATGTCGATAGCCAGCGGTGCGCCGTTTCCAGGTCGGAATGTGATAATCATAGTGACGTTTGGGATTATCCTGGTCACGCTTGCATTACAGGGACTCACGCTAGCTCCCGTGATTAGATTATTGAGATTAAAGGTTGACGATCCACTGGAGCATGAAGAACTGCAAAGGGCGCGACTCTATGCCAGTAAAGCTGGTCTGACTCGACTCAACGATCTTGCCAATGAAAAAAGACTTACATCCGACGTCGTAGAGACTCTCAGGCAACGGTACAACCACCGTATCCATGTACTGGAAAACACCGATTCAAAGGAGGCAACGAAAGATCAAAAAGAAGCGGACATATATGTCAGTTTCCGACGCGAGATTATAAAAGCGGAACGTCGCGAAATCATACGACTGAGGGACGCCGATGAAATCGGCGATGATACGCTGAGAATCATAGAAAACGATCTAGATCTTGAAGAATTGCTGCTGTCAGAAGACAAACGTGAGCTTCAATAGCAGATCGCACGTGTCTTTGCCCCGGGGATAGATTCAATTTTTCATTTAAGACCGATTTTCCCGCCGCCCAACCAAGATTTAATTTAAACGTTAGTCCTCAAACGAAAATTCGTTATTGGTTGCGCGATCAACCGCACAACCCACGGTTCGCAGTTTCCGTCAAATTTCCCTCAACCGGTAATTCAAGCGCCACATCCGGCGTGGGTGATGTTAAAGATGAGGCCCGCGTTAGCTGCTCAGAGCTTGTTCAAAGGCTTCAATGCCAGCTTCGGCCACCTCAACATCCTGATCGACGGTGCCGCCCGATACACCGATAGCACCAATAATTTTTCCGCCACGCTGGATAGGGATGCCTCCGCCGAATATGATCACGCGCGAGTTGTTGCTCACATGAATGCCAAAACACATCTCGCCCGGTTGTGCTATTTTTCCTAAGTCAGCGCTGGGCATGTCAAAAGCGCGCGCCGTATAAGCTTTGTTTATTGCGATATCTATGCTGCCTTGCCACGCGCCATCCATGCGGGCAAAAGCCACCAGGTTATTGCCTTCGTCAACAATCGCAATGTTCTGCATCACGCCGATTTCTTTCGCTTTGCGTACCGCCGCAGTAATTATTTGCTGCGCCAGCTCTAATGTAACACCGTTGGCAGTGGGCACAGGTTTCTCTTTTTTGAATATCGCCATGATTACTCCTTAGTTTTTTGTTCGGACAACCAACAACTGTCTCATTGGGCGCCCGCGTTAAGCATTCGCGCTCCGACACGTCTTGTTTCCGTGCTGGTTTTCTCAGTATTCAAAACAACTGATTCGTTTTCAGCCACGAATCAGACAATGGCTACGATGTCGCTTAATCTGCAAGAGCAGTACCCGGAAATGAAGAAAAGACGGAATGGGATACTCGATCTAATTAACGCCTCGGACGGATGCTGGCGAAGTCCCTTCGAAATGTGTTCAGGCGCGACTTTAAGATTGGTCTAATAGTGCACAGCCTCGTCAACAAATTTACCCTATCATTTTAACTGGATACCTGGCTTTAAAAGAATTGAAGGACTGAAAGGCTTTTATCGTTGATTGCGCGTTCACCTTCCGAGAACACACTTCTGTGACAATGCAGTCGAACTTTTGCAAGGACATTATGAATCATTTTCAACTCGGTGACTTGGTAACCGCAAAAGCTAACGACGTTCACGGAATAATAACCGGGAGCGTGGTGACGGTAATTCCGAATGAAGGAACCTACTCAGAATGGCTTTATGAAGTTGAGGTGCCGGGGAGGCGATCATTTTATTGGTATGAAAGCCAGCTTGATCTAGCTGTTACTAGTGAGGAATACCATTAGAAATCGCGCGTGAAAGAGAACTTGCTTCAGGCTGTTTTCTCTTGCCAATCATACGAAGAAAAAATGGCAAGCAATAATCAATAACGAATATTCAAACAGAGTGCGACCCGGAGGGCTCGCGGTCGTCCGGTCACTCAGGAGATATAGATGACGATAAACAACAGCGACTCGAGGATGGCGACAGAGTCTGAGCTCGAACAGGTCGATAACCTATTACACTCACACATAAGCAGAAAGCTGGCAGACGGTATATTGAGTCAGCCAACAAGCCCGCTCTCAGTTGATTCTGCAAAAACGGGTCAACAGAAACCACAGAAGAGCCCTGAGGCAGTACGTCAACCAGAGAATCACAGCGAAGGTCGAGTAAACCGTTTCCTGCTGTGTTCGCTGGTTAGCCAATCTGCTCGGGTCCTGAAAACATCCAGCCTGCATAGTCAAAGCTCGTCGGTAACAATGATTGGCCGCAAAGTACTGAGAGCTTATCTAAAAGTGTCGATGGACGCCGAATGCCCGCTTTCTGACTCCACGCTGGACCTGACCCGCCTGGGATTGTTGAACAAGAAGATTGTGGAAGACGAGCTTATGGCTCAGGCGCAAAAAAGAGTTGATGAGTGCAGGGTCCGACATACCGAATCCAAGCAGTCACTCGACGAGGCAAAAATCAAGGTCGAGCAAGGGGGACTTAGCCGCGCGATTGCACATCGTGACCGGTTAACGAATATTATGGGAAGGGATTAAGAGCAGGAGGGTTAGACTTTCCTTGTATTTGATTGGGTAAGCTGAGATTTGGCTGATCAAGGCATGTCTATTCCAAATAATACTGACCCCACGGCTCGAAACTCGCCGTGGGGATTCGGTTCAATCGGCGGTCGAACTATTATCGAGAATAGCCGCCTCGGCTGCCGCGCTCTTCTCGAGGGCGAGCTTCGTTTACAGTCAAGTTTCGTCCCGCAAGATCCTGCCCGTTGAAACGGCTGATCGCTTCAGCGGCGTCGTTCCGGTTCATTTCCACAAAAGCAAAGCCCCTGGATCGGCCGGTTTCCCGGTCCATAATCAAAGCGACTGATTCGACCGTTCCGGCCTGAGAAAACAGGTCAGAAACATCCTGCTCTGTAGTTTGGAACGATAAATTGCCAACATAAAGTTTCTTCGTCATATTGTCTTTCTTATCCTAATCATTTCAAAATTGATTGAGCAGCGTTAAGAGCGGTGTATCGAGCCGAAAAGCTTGAGGCGAAGGGCGCTGTTAAATTTACGCCAGACGGGACTTACTCAACGGTATGACGCTGCGCTCGGCAGCAGCAAAACCGAAGAGAGTGTATCAGACAATCAATAAAACTCATACCTTATATTCACTACGTTCTCCGAATCACATCATTCCTGCCTGATGTTACTCGAATCTTTGTCTGCCTCCCTCCAGCCGATGACTTTCAGTTCCGGCGCCGGAAATGAGATGTTGCCGATAAGGACCGGGGCCAAAATATTTTTCGCCTCACAACGAGAGCAGACCAACACCCAATCTCCATCGTCCCTGACCACGTGATTTATGGTCGCAAATCTCGCGTTGTGACATTTGAGGCATTTGAACATCCGACGCTCGTTTCTGATACCTGTTCGCCAGGTTGTTATTATTCGACGTCAAATCGCACAAGAGAGAAACAGAGTAGCACATCGGTGCTCTATGAAGTGTTCAATTCACAGACTTCCGAAAAAAGCGAGGGTTCGCCTTTTGTGAAACCCTGCCCGTGACAATCCACTAAACCGGTGTTCAATACTGAACCGCGCCAAATCGCACATAATGTATCCTTAATATCAGTTGTGATCGGAGAAGCTTCCGGGATTGTCCCGCGAGGAGAGTTTTATGACCTGCACAAAGTTCTCAAATTTCAACATGACCCATGACAGTTACCAACCTCTTGTCAAAGCCATAAGAGACCAGCGCATAGTGATGAAAGAAGATCAGTGCAGGGTCTTGATCAGTCGTCCTGCGATCGACTTTAAACTTCCGGTGGGAATGAGAAACTACCTGCGAAAGAATGGCTATGATATTTCTTATTTTGACTTTCCAGATGTGGAGCTGAACTTGACCGAGGAAGATCCATTTGAAGGAAGGGTCAGGGATATCGTCGGACGGGCTTTGGAAGGAACAGGCGTCGATCTTACATCTATTGATCGTGAACATGGCAATTCGCACGCTGCACCTGTATTGCTGAGCTTTGAGTCTCATGATTGCCCATTGATTCCTCAGCTTGATGTCGGACTAGCTTTTGAAAATGGTA
>Ga0070741_10006684_pt1 | contig 24556 bp, 22 predicted proteins | sample Coa_R1_4_FD_66440 | JGI IMG/M metagenome (GOLD analysis project Ga0070741, IMG submission 66440) | Surface soil microbial communities from Centralia Pennsylvania, which are recovering from an underground coalmine fire - Coalmine... | ecosystem: Environmental > Terrestrial > Soil > Unclassified ... | reverse complement strand
TCTCTTCTTCCAACAGCCGGACGTTTTCGCTCGGAGCGTACATTCCGCTCGACAAAACCTCCAAGACCGCGGTGTCCAACTCGTCCTTGAGTTCCTGGTATTGAGCCCTAAGGTCAACTAATGGCACTTTCATCTAAACATCTCTCCTAACTCGGAGTCCGACTCGATCACCTGTTCCGCTTCGACGATCGCCGAGTCCAGTTTGCACCGGCATCCCACGCGGGCGTTCACATCCACGATCGAGTTATGCACGACAGTATCCGCGCCGATTTCGGCCCCATCCATGACCACCGAGGCGCTGATTCTCGCTCCATCACCTATTTTGACTCCTGAGCCGATCGAAGAACTCGTTTCAACCAGGCATTTTTCACCGATTTGGGCCGTTGGGTGAATGGCGCAGCCGTTAATCACCCTGAACGGGCGCGGAGAAGGCGCCAAACCCCGAATGACGCCTTGTACCGCCGCAAGGTATTGAGAAGGACGCCCCACGTCCACCCAAAAACCGTTTTGAAGGTCGGCATAAACCTTTGCCCCCTGCGCGATCAGCGATGGGAACAGATCGGTCTCGACCTTCGATCTGCCCGTGGGGAACGACTCCAAAATCTGCCGGTTGATCACGTACAGTCCGGCGTTCATTTTGTCCACTCCCGGCTCGACGGCCGCCTGCTCAAACGCTTTTTTCTGTTGTTCTGTGGGTTCGTGAAAAGCGGTAACGCGCTGATCGTCATCAACTTCAACCACGCCGTAAGGATGGGGACGGGGCACTTCGCGCAAGGTGAGGGTTACGTCGGCGCCGCGCTGCCGATGCGATTCAAGAATCGAAGCGATATCAAAACCGTGAATCACATCACCGTTGAACACGACGCAGTCATCGCCTGGGAACGCATCATAAGCGTTGCGGATAGCACCGCCTGTGTCCAGCGGCTCGTTTTCAACCGCGTAAACCAGGTTCATTCCAAACTGGGAGCCGTCTCCCATCGTTTTCTCGATGACCTCGGCCATGTAGTTGGTCGCAAAACAGACATGGCGGATGCCCGCCTGTTTCAAATAGAACAGCTGGTATTCCAGAAGCGGCGCGTTTACGATCGGAATCAGGGGCTTGGGTCGAACGAGCGTGAGCGGGCGGAGGCGGGTGCCGAAACCGCCCGCAATCACGATTCCACGCATGAATTGAGAATACCGGCAAGGTGTTTCGCAACTCCGATTCCGAGCCTGGGCCCCCAAAACCTCCAAGGAGACCCGGCAGGTGTGATACAGTTTGAGAATCCAGTTGGAGGAAACCGATGCAAGATAGGATCAATCGCCGCGGATTCATCAAAGGTGCGGCGCTGGCGGGAATGATTGCGGCAGGCCCGTGGCAGGCGATTTCGGCGCTGGAGTCAGCCGCCGCGTCCAAGCGGAAGCGCACATTGCGGTTCGCCCACCTTACCGATATTCACGTTCAACCAGAAAAACGCGCAGGGATCGGAATGATGGAAGCGCTGCGCCACTGCCAAGCGCAAAAAGATAAGCCGCAGATGATCATGACCGGCGGAGACCTGGTGATGGATTCGTTCGGAGCGACTTTCGATCGAACCAAGACTCAGTGGGAACTGTTTCTGAAAGTTTTGGGTGACAACACCGATCTGCGCGTGGAACACACCCTGGGCAACCACGACGTTTGGGGATGGAACAAAACGTCGAGTCACACAACAGGATCGGAACCTAACTACGGCAAGAAGTGGGCGATGGAACTGCTGAAACTGCAATCGCCATATCGGAGTTTTGATCATGCCGGCTGGCACTGGATTGTGCTCGACAGCGTTTTTCCAAAAGGCGACGGCTACACCGCGAAACTAGACGATGCGCAGTTCGAGTGGCTTTCGGACGACCTGGCGAAAACGAAGGCTTCGACACCGGTGATCGTGGTTTCACATATTCCGATCTTGTCGGCGTGCGTTTTCTTTGACGGCGATTTGGCAAACAGCGGGGATTGGAAAGTGCCGGGAGCGTGGATGCATACCGATTCGGTGCTCATCAAAGACCTTTTTGCCAAACACCCGAATGTGAGGCTTTGCTTGAGCGGACATATTCATCTGGTTGACCGCGTGGAATACAACGGTGTTGTGTACCTTTGCAACGGCGCCGTCTGCGGAAACTGGTGGAACGGCAAATATCATGAAACATCGCCGGGATATGCGATGCTCGACCTTTACGATGATGGCAGTTTCGATTGTGAATATTTGGAATGGGGCTGGAAGCCCGCGTGATTGGTTGACCTTTTAGGAGAGGAGTTTATGCTTGCACTACTCATGCTTTGCGGTTCGTTTGCGCATCAAGACGCAGGCGTGTTGGGATACTACCGTTCGCCGGCGATTCACGGCGATTTAGTCGTGTTTTGTGCTGAAGGCGATTTGTGGAAAGTGAACGCTTCGGGCGGGACGGCGCAGCGGCTGACGACACACCCGAGCACCGAAAGCAATCCCGAGATATCGCCCGATGGAAAATGGCTGGCGTTCAGCGCAAGTTATGAAGGGCCGACGGAAGTTTATGTGATGCCGCTGGAAGGCGGACTGCCCACCCGCTGCACATATGAAGGCGCTTCCGCTATTCCGGTCGGCTGGAAATCGAGCACCGAACTTTTGTATTCCACCCGCAAGTATTCGCCCCTCGGCGATCGCCAAGTTTGCATTTACAACCTCGGCACGCACGCCCGATCACTTTTGCCTTTGGCACAAGCCAGCGACGGATGTTTTGCTGACGATTCACATCAGTTTTTCTTTACGCGGCTGGCGTTTCAGGGCAGCCAAACAAAAAGATACAAGGGCGGCACCGCACAGAACTTATGGCGGTGGGATGGCGGCAGCACAGAAGCCGTCCCATTGACGCCCGATTTTCCTGGAACCAGCCGCGATCCAAAGTTTTGGAACGGAAAAGTTTATTTCGAAAGCGATAGAGACGGCGTGATGAATATCTGGGCAATGGATGCACACGGAAAAAACTTGAAACAACTCACAAAGCACGATGATTTTGACGCGACCGATATTTCGATGGATGGCGGCCGCATCGTTTATCAGCACGGAGCCGACGTGTGGATGCTCGACGTGAAAACAGGAAAAGATGCGCCGATTCCGATTCGGCTGACATCGGATTTCGACCAGATGCGCGAACGATGGTTGAAAACTCCGCTCACCTGGACGACATCCGCGCACATCTCTCCCGATGGAACCCGGGTGGTGATGACGGCGCGCGGTCAGGTCTTTGTTGCGCCAGCCAAAGCGGGACGGATCATCGAAGTAACCCGAAACAAAGGTGTGCGGTTTCGCGACGCGAAGTTTTCTTATGACGGAAAGAGAATCGAAACGCTTTCGGATGAGAGCGGCGAAGTTGAACTGTGGCAGCTCGGCATTTTGGGAGCAAGCGATGCCAAGCCCGAACAACTTACCACCGACGGCGAGATACTGCGGCTTCAGCACGTTCCTTCGCCCGACGGAAACTTCATCGCGCACACCGACAAGCGGAATCGGCTGTTTCTTTTTGACCTGAAAAACCGGTCGAACAAGCTGCTCGCAAGTTCGGATCGAGACGCCATCGAGAGCCTCACCTGGTCATCCGACAGCAAGTTTCTTGCTTTTTGTCAGACCGCCCAAAACGATTTCGTTCAGATCAAAATCTATGAAATCGCCTCGGGAAAGATTTTCGATGCTGCCACCGATCGGTTCAACAATCAAAGCCCCGCCTTCACGCCCGATGGAAAGTTTCTTTATTTTGTTTCTGACCGCCATTTGAGCACGCGGGTTTTATCTCCGTGGGGACCCCGCGCGCCCGAACCGTATTTCGACAAACAGTTTGGCATCTATATGGTCGCCTTGCAAAAAGGACTCCGTTCGCCTTTCGAGCCCGATGACGAACTGAGCGGCGACAAGAAAAACGCCGATTCGACAAAGACGATAGACGCCGACGGCCTTTCTAAACGGTTGATGGAAGTGCCGATTCCTCCAGGCAACTACAGCGCGCTGAAAGTTTGCGGCGACCGGCTGTATTTTCTTACCTCAAACCCAGACGAGCCGCCCACATTGGCATCCGTAAAAATTCAAAACAAAAACATCAAGATTGATACGATTCTTTCGGGCGTTATCTTTTTTGAATCCACGCCCGATGGAAAAAAGATTCTCGCGCGCACCGCGACCGGCCTGTACGTTTTTGATGCGAACGGTGCTCCGCCCGATGCCAGCGAAAGCCGCGTGAATCTCGACGGCTGGATGTTTTCGTTCGATCCGAAGGAAGAGTGGCAGCAGATTTTTGACGAAGCGTGGCGGCTGCATCGAGACTTTTTGTATGCGCCGAACATGCAGGGAGTTGATTGGAAAGCGATGAAAGCCAAATACCGTCCTTTGGCCGCGCGCGTTACCGATCGAACAGAACTTTCGGATGTGATCGCGCAGATGGTCGGTGAGATTTCGCTGCTACACACGTTCGTTACGCCGGGCGACCGCCGAATGGGAACGGATGCGATCACGGTCGCATCGCTTGGTTGCGAGTGGGCGAAAACGGAAGACGGTTACCGCATCAGCAAGATTTACGAAGGCGATCCCGACGATTTGGCAGATCAATCGCCCTTGAAAAAGCCCGGAGTGGAATTACAAGTTGGAGATCTGATCACCGAAATTGACGGCGTGAGGACGACGTCTGTTGATGACGCATCCTCGCTGCTTCGAGGAAAAAGCGGCCGGCAGGTGCGGCTGAAAATCGCTGTCGGAGGAGACCTTTCGAAAACCAGAGACGTGATCGTAAAAGCGGTTTCTCAAGAGCAAGCCGACGACATTCGATACGGAGAGTGGGAATACACAAGACGTTTGCAGGTGGAACAAGCCAGCGGAGGAGAGATCGGTTATCTGCACCTGCGCGCGATGGGTGCGGGCGACATGAATCAGTTCGCTCGAGATTTTTATCCGCAGTTCAACAAGAAAGGGCTGATCATTGACGTCCGCCACAACGAAGGAGGCAACATTGACAGCTGGATTTTGGAAAAACTGATGCGCAAAGCGTGGATGTATTGGGCGCAAAGAGATACGCAGCCCTATTGGAACATGCAGTACGCGTTTCGAGGACATCTTGTTGTGCTTTGCGATCAAAACACCGCTTCAGATGGCGAAGCGTTCTCGGAAGGGTTTCGCAGGCTGGGCCTTGGAAAGGTGATCGGCATGCGGACTTGGGGCGGCGAAGTTTGGCTCACCGGATCGAACACGTTGGTTGACCGCGGCGTCGCCACGGCTGCCGAATTCGGAGTTTACGGCCCCGAAGGAAAATGGCTGATCGAAGGGCACGGCGTTGATCCCGACATCGTGGTGGACAACCTCCCGCGATCCACGTTCGATGGCGAAGATGCGCAACTCAAAGCCGCGATCGGTTATCTGAAAGACGAAATCGCGAAACATCCTGTGGATGTTCCAAAGGTTCCGCCGTATCCGAACAAAGCGCTCCCCAAAAAAGGCGGCGGCGGTTAATCTTTGCGCGTTACGGAAGTGACGACTCCGGAGTTCACCATGATCACCACCGAACCTTTGCCGTCTTTGGCGTCGTAGCGCATTTCGGTGCCGCTTTCGTCGGTGATCTCATGCGACGGCTTGCCCACTTCGGAAAGCAGCTGGTCTTTGGTCATTCCGATTTTGGCTTTGGTTTGAACATCCATCAAGTCGTAGGTGGGACTCCTGTGGCAGCCCGTACTGACTGCGGCAACAACCAAGAGCGCGCAAAGAAGGCCAATGATTCTTTTCATCGCCTTCAGCGTACCTGCCTCTTACGATTCCGGAGGGCCTACTCTTTCACGCCGGTCACCGCAAGCACAGGCGCAGTAATCTCGATCACGCCATCGCGTGTCAGCGCCTCGAGGTTGCTCAGCACTTCGGCGAGCGCGGCTCCCCTATCAGCCTCCGGCATCTCTTGAGTCATCGCCCGGAACGGGGCGGCAATCTCCATCAGGTCGGTGTGGAACTGCTCGGGAGTGCCGTCGTACGGGGCGGGAAGGTTGTGGCTGGTCTCAGAAACGTCTTTCAAGCCGGCGAGCTCGAGCAGTTTGAACAGTTTTCCCGGTTCGGCGAACCGCATCGGCCCTGGGCCGTCAGGGTCGGGCTTTTCCGATAGTCTCATGATGTAGGGCAACACCGCCGCACCGAAATAGCTGCCCGGAATCGGGGCGCCCCACACCAAAAACGCCGCTTTGCCACCCGGCTTCAAAACCCGCTTCACTTCGGAGAGCGCCTTCGGCACGTCGCCAAAGAACATCACTCCAAACCTGGATGTAACAAGATCGAACGACTCTTCGGGGAACGCGAGGTTTTGGGCGTCGCTGACCTGGGTTAGAACGTTGGTGATCCCTTTCTGATCGGCGATGGCGCGCAGGGCGCTGAGCATCGCGGGGTTGAGATCAGTTGCGGTAACCGTGCCTCCGGGCAAGACCCGCTTTGCGATTTCGAGCGAAGGGTCACCAACTCCCGAAGCAAGATCGAGAACGTTCATGCCGGGCTGAGGATCAGCGGCCTCGATCAGAGCCAGCGAAACCTGCCTCATCTGTCGGCTCATTCGTGGATGATGCTTGTGCCATGCCGCTGCCGTTTCATCGTTCAGCCATTCGGCTTCCACCCGGCGGTTAAACTCTTGAATTTTTGGGTCTATTTCCCTTGCTGTTTCCATTGGGGTTGCTCCTTTGCCGGCTTGATCAGCCTGCTGTGTGATAGATGGTTGCACCCAGCGAAAGGTAAAATCAACTCTCGTCCGCCGGGAGCGCGATTTGTCCACACGTTCAAAACAGCCACACGCCGAAAAGCCGTCCTCTGACGGCAGAGAGATTTCGGAGTCGAAGGAGCAGCTGCTGGATGATTACCGATGGATGGTTCGGATGCGGGCGTTCGAAGACCAATCGGTTCGGGCGTTTCGTTCGGGGCTCGCGGGCGGTTATCTTCACGTTTACACCGGCATGGAGGCCACTGCGATCGGCTGGCTGAGCAGCCGACAGCCCGACGACCCGATCATTACTGCCTATCGCGACCACGCTCACGCGCTGTATCTTGGAATTGACCCGGTGGTCTGCATGGCCGAGATCATGGGGCGCGCCAAAGGAACCAGCAAAGGCAAAGGCGGTTCGATGCACCTGTACAGTGCCGATCACCATTTTTATGGCGGCTGGGGGATTGTAGGCGGGCACACCGCACTCGGCGCCGGATTAGGGTTTGCAATCAAATACAAAGGCGGAAACCAAGTCGCACACTGTTTTTTGGGAGACGGCGCCGCAAACGCCGGTGTGTTTTTCGAAGTGATGAACATGGCATCGCTTTGGGATTTGCCGGTGATTTTCATCATCGAAAACAACGAGTTTGCCATGGGCACTCGGCTCGAATTTCACGCCGCCGATCCGGAGATGCACAAGCGCGCAGAAGGGTTCAATATGCATCACGAACGGATTGATGGGATGGATGTGATTGACGTCCGCCGAGATGCGCAGCGCATTATTTCGAACGTGCGGGAAACAAGCCGCCCTGCCCTAATCGAGGTGATGAACTACAGGTATGCCGGACACGGCGCGGCAGACAACGATCAAACGCTTTATCGGAGTCAGCAGGAGGTTGAATTGGCATGGAAGCGCGATCCTGTACACCGCCTTGCAAACCTGCTCACCGAACAGTACGGCGTGAACAAACAGATTCTTGAGAAAATCCAACGCGAAGCCGAGGAGGAAATGGAGGGCGTTTATGACGAAGCCGCCGCGTCTCCGAAGCCCGAACCTGATGAAGTTTATTCCGACGTTTACACCGATATGCAGCCGGAGAGGGGTCACTAAACCGTGACGACCACATATCGAGACGCGCTTCGCCAGGCGATGGTTGAAGAGATCGAACGCGATGAAAACGTTTTTCTGATCGGCGAAGATATCGGCAGATATCAAGGCACTTTTCGCGTTACGCAAGGGCTTTTTGAAAGGTTCAAGCAGCACCGCGTTTTGGACACGCCGATCAGCGAGCCTGGAATCGTCGGAATTGCCACCGGAGCCGCGATGATGGGACTGCGCCCGATCGTTGAAATGATGACGATGTCGTTCTCGATTTTGGCGCTCGATCAGATCATCAATCATGCCGCAAAAATCCACTATATGAGCGGCGGACAGTTTAAAGTTCCCATCGTGATCAGGGGCCCGGGCGGAGCGGCAAACCAGTTGAGCGCGCAGCACAGCCACAGCATGGAAGGCTGGTATGCCCACGTTCCAGGCTTGAAAGTGGTTGCTCCCAGCACGGTTGAAGACGCTTATGGAATGTTGAAGACCGCCGTGCGCGATGACAACCCGGTCATCTTCACCGAAAACCCTGGGCTTTACAGTTTGAAAGGCGAAATTCCCGACGACAAAGAGTTCACTTTGCCGTTCGGAAAGTGTGCGATCCGACACGAAGGCTCAGATATCACTTTGGTGGGCTATTCTCGAATGACCCATGTGTGCGCCGAGGCTGCCGAAGCGCTCGATCAAGACGGTGTGAGCGCAGAGGTGATTGACGTTCGTTCGCTTCTGCCCCTGGACGCGGAAACGATTTTTGCAAGCGTGCGAAAAACCAACCGCGCTCTGGTGGTTTACGAAGATTGGAAGTCGGGAGGATTCGGAGCCGAAATCGCAGCGCGAATCCAGGAGTCGTGCTTTGACTACCTCGATGCCCCCGTCGGCAGAGTGGGTGGTCTGAACGTTCCCATGCCCTATGCGCGAAACTTGGAACTGATGTGCATTCCCAACAAAGAAGATGTGTTAGCGGCCGCGCGGCAGCTTTTGGCATAACCTGCTGAAGGTAGAATCGTTTCTGCGTCGGGGCGTGGCTCAGCCTGGTAGAGCGCTCCTTTCGGGTGGGAGAGGTCGGCAGTTCAAATCTGCCCGCCCCGACCAAGTTTCTCCTATTTCAAATTCGATGCGGCATCTGGTTGTGGGCCCCCGCGGCGTTGGAAAAACGGTGTTTTGCCAACGGCTGTGCCGCGATGAGGCGGCGATGTTTTTGAACCTCGATCCGGCGAGCCAAACCAGCGCGCCGTTGTGCTGTGCGGAACTGTTTGATGCCGGAATGTCGCCGCTTGGTTTTCGTTTCATCGGTTCGTTGGTCGCATGGCGTGATCCGATCGCGATGCTCGCCGCACTCGATTGGGCGATGGAGATCGCGGGCGATAAACCACTCGTTGTGGAATTGACGATTTCGACGGTCGGCGCGGTCGCTGTGAACGTATTGCGAGCGATCACCGAACGATTCCGACCGTCGCTGATCAGTTCGATCGGCTTCGATTCGGCGGCTGCGGTTCTGCAGCCGTTTCGCGATGCGCCAGTGCAGGAGATGGCGCCGCAGACGGACGGATCGCCTCACTCACAGCAGTCGGAATCTGCGTGGAGAAAAGCTAAGTGGAAAGGCACGTTTGGAAACTGCGAAACGCGGGCGATCCCGATTCCCGGCCTCCAGATGATCGGATCGCGCATCGGCTCAGGCGCGCGGCTCGATGATATCGAACTCAGCAAACTGCGCGAAATCGGCCTGGCGGACGCTGCGTACGCCGAAGTGATCGGCCGCACTTTGTATGCGGTTTTTGCTGGAAATGCCGACTCTGAAACGATCGGCGATGCTTGCCGTGAGTTTGACTGCCAAACCGCGCACCTTGTGCATCCTCGAACTTTTGTCGGGCTTGTGTGCGGTTTGGAAACCCAAAACGGCATACATTCGGCAATTGGCCGAGTGAAAAAGTTCGACGGCGACGCGATTCATTTAGAAGCGCCGTCCGTGAGTTTCGATTCGCTGTGGAGGCTGCGAATGGGCCGAATGAGGTTGGATGACGACGAGAACGAACTCGGTGAACTTAGAGCGTGGCAGGTATAAACAGAGCGATGCTGCGGATACTGCTTGCGAGGCACGGTCAAACCGATTGGAACGCGCTCGGACGCAATCAAGGGTCAGCGGATGTCGAACTCGATGCTGTGGGAACCAACCAGTCGGAACAGCTCGCAGAGCGTATGGAGTCGGAAAAAATCCAATGGATCTATTCCAGCGATCTGAAACGTGCGGCGCAGACTGCCGAACGCGTGGCCGCGAGGTTCGGCTCGCAAATCGTTCTCGATCCTCTGCTTCGCGAGCGGAGTTACGGAAAATGGGAGGGCCTGACAACAGCTGAAATCGAAGCGGTTGATCGGAAACACCTCGAAGCGTATCGCCGTGACCCGGCGCTCGTCGCGCCGCCTGAAGGCGAAACCGGCATTGACCTTTTTGCGCGCGCGGGATGCTTTTTGGTGAAACTTTTAGAAACGCATGCGCAAGGAACGGCCCTGATCGTAAGTCATGGCGGCACGATTGCGAACTTGATCGCAGCGCTGCTGCACGGCACTCCTTCAACAGCCGCCTGCATTCGCATTTTCAACTGCGCGATAACCGAAATTGTGATCCTTGAGAATCAACGCCGCATTTTGGTGAGATTCAACGACGTAGCGCATCTCGACCCGAAACCTTTGGACCACACTTTTGCAGGATCAGCGGCGCATTAAAATCAGATCATACGGGTTGGCCGCACTCAGCGGCCTGCTTCTCGCCCTCGCCTTTCCCCCATTCAACCTGTTTCTGTTAGCGTTCGCCGCTTTGGCGCCTCTTCTTTGCGCGGTGAACGGCTCCGGATTTTGGAAATCTTTCCGCAGAGGTTTGGTGTGCGGCTTTGTATTTTGGATGATTAATATGTTTTGGCTCGCGCAGTTTGTAACCAGGTGGACGTCTTCGCAATGGCTCGGCGCCGTGCCTTGGATCATCGCGTGCATGTATTTGTCGCTTTACATCGGACTGTTTGCAGGGCTTGCATCGCGAGCAGGAAAGAACAAGATGGTTTGGCTGATTCCGTTTGTGTGGGGCGGCGTCGAGGTTTTGCGATCCGCAATTCCATACCTCGCGTTTCCGTGGGCGCTGCTCGGCACATCGCTTTGGAAACTGCCTGCCTTGATGCAGCCTGCATGGTGGGTTGGAGTTTACGGACTTTCATCGTTCATCGCGCTGGTGAACCTTATCGCTGCGATGATTCTGCAAGGCAAACCTGCAAAAACGATCCGTCCCTATGCCGTTGCGGCGGTCGCGGTGTGCGCGGGTTCGCTTGTAAGTTACTTGCGACCGCAGACCGGCGACACCAAAACGTTGGCGGCGGTGCAGCCAGGAACCGACTTGGCGTTCCCGCCCTTAGGTGTGCAGCATGCCGAACTGGCGAAAAAAATTCCCGAGGCTTTGGCGCATGGAGCAGATCGTGCCCGCGATTTGCAGCTGCTTCCTGAAGGTATTGCATCTTGGGACGAGCATGAGACGCGGCCGCACGCCCCGTTTCCGCTCAATTTCAATTGGAACACGGTGCTGGGAGGACAACGCACTGACGGCATCCACACGTATCAAAGCGCATTCGGTGTGGACGCCGACGGCCGATGGCGGCACGCCGACAAAACGCGATTGGTGATTTTTGGAGAATACGTTCCTTTTCGAGGACAATGGAGTTTCATTGACAGTTTCAACATTCCCGGCGGCGATCTCGATGCGGGAACAGATGTTGAATGCCTGTCGCTCGGCGGCCTTGTTGTCGGCCCTGTCATCTGCTTCGAAGTTCTGTTCGAAAGCGTTTCGCGCATTCAGGCGAAAAACGGCGCCGAACTGCTGGCCGTTCCTTCCAACGATGACTGGTATTCAGGAACGGGCGCGATCGGAAATCTCGAGGCGGCGGCGGTAACAAGGGCTGTGGAAAACCGCATGCCCGTGATTCGGTGCGCGCCGCTTGGACCGAGTTTGATTATTGACAGCCGCGGCGATATCGTCGCCGAATCAATTACGGGCGAAACCATTACGATTTTTGCGGAAGTGAAACTTGGAAACTCTGAAGTTTCGCCGCTGAGGGAAGCGTGGCCGTATTTCAGCGTGTTCTGCCTATTCGCTGTGCTGTTTTTCGCCAGACCCCGAAGAAGCGCCGCCGATCCGCATTAGCCGCTGGACTTCGGGCGCTTTCAACAGCCTGCATTCGCCAGGCTTCAGGTTTCCAATTGTCAAAAAGCCGATCTTTGTGCGTTTGAGTTCGATCACTTTAGCGCCGACAGCCTCAAACATCCGCCGCACTTGGCGGTTCCGCCCTTCGTGAATTGTGATCTCAACTTTGTCGTTTTTTGGTTGCGGGCTGCCGCTCAACCGAACCAGTTTTGCCGGTGCGGTTCTCCTGCCGTCCAAAATCACTCCTTTCCGAAGACGTTCGATCTGCTTGTCTTCAATCTTCCCGAGCACGGTCGCGACATAACTTTTTTCAATTCCGTGTTTTGGGTGCGTCATCCGCTGGATGAATTCACCGTCGTTGGTAAAGATCAGCAGTCCCTCGGTGTTGAAATCCAGCCTTCCCACCGGTTTCAGGTTTTCGGTGGTTTCCGGCAGAAACTCCATCACAGTACGCCTTCTCTGCGGATCGCGCATGGTGCAAACGCAGCCCTTGGGTTTATTCATCAGGAGATAAACCAGCCGCGGCTTCTTCAGTTTCCTGCCGTCTACGAAAACTTCATCCAATTCGGGATTGACTTTAAATCCGAGCGAATTGACGATCTGTCCGTTCACCGAAACCCGGCCTTCCAGAATCAGTTTTTCCGAGGCTCTGCGCGAGGCCGCTCCCATCGCGGCCATGAGTTTGTGAAGCCGTACAGACATTTTATCGTCGGCGCAGAAACGCAACACGGGATCGCGATCGAACGACCAGCGCTCCGCCAACGATCAGCGCAATCACAATCGCAAGTTTGGAAAACCGAAAACCGCCCGCCAATGAAATCAGCGGCGCACGCGAAACAGATTCCGCTGCGATCAGCGGCGCTTCGCAGCTCGACCCGTCCACGTTTTGCACAACCGCTTTGCCGACCACTTCGCCCTGCTCGATCGGCGCCTGTACGGCACGCAGTTCGATCCGCGGCTCACGAACAATGCCGCCCCGCTCACAAACGCGGAACAGATCGCGCGACGCGCGTACCGTTACGCGCTCGTTCGTTCCGCCCGCCACCGGTGCATTTCCGCAATCAGAATCCGTGGCAAGGCAGCGCACACGTTCGTATTTTGCAAAGCCGTAATCCATCAATGCGCAAGTATCGGCGAGCCAGTCGGCGCTTTTCAAAACCACCGAAATCAGCCGCCAACCTCCAACCGATTTCGCTCCGACGAAGCATTTGCCTGCTGGAACTGTCCAACCCGTCTTGATCCCCTCGGCATTCGGATCATCCAAAAACTTGTCTTTAGATATCAGCAGCCGATTAAGCTGATTCATGGAACGATCAATGGTAATGCGGCGGGTTCGGCAGGCTTCCCGAAATTCGGGATGCTTCATCGCCTCCCGCGCGATCAGCGCCAAATCGTGCGCGCTTGTTACATGCAGTTTGTCATTCAGGCCGTGCGGGTTGTGAAAGTTCGAGTCGCTGCAGCCCAACTCCCGCGCTCGTTTGTTCATCAGTTCAGAAAAACGTTCGACATTGCCGGCGATGTGACATGCCACGGCATACGCAACGTCGTTTGCGCTTCGCACCATCAGCGCATACAGAGCGTCGTGCGCGGTCAACGTTTCTCCAGGCTCCAGATAAATGCTCGATTCTCCCACGGTCTTGACATCGAGAGGAGCTGCGATCTTGTCGGTCATTTTGCAGTTTTCAATCAACAGCAACGCCGTAAGCACCTTCGTGGTGCTTGCTGGAAACCGTTTTGCGTGCGCGTCTTTCGAAAACAGCACCGTTCCCGAATCGGCGTCAATCAGAATCGCGCTGGCAGCCGTCAAGTTTGGAGCCGATTCCGGAATCGGCGTCATCGCGCTGCCGCTCGCGCAAAGCAAAAGCCCCAGGCAGCTAATCAACGCTCGGCACTCCAGGCACTTCAGGAAGGTCGGAAAGATCGTTCAGATTGAACTGGTGCAAAAACTGCTGCGTTGTGCCGTAAAGGATCGGCCTGCCCGGCGCCTGTTTGCGTTCCAACTCTTGGATCAGCCCCAGGTCCATCAGCACGCGAAGGGAGTAGTCGCTCTGCACCCCGCGGATGATAAAGATCTCTTGTGCGGTGATCGGCTGGCGGTAAGCAATGATGGCGAGCACTTCGAGCGCCGATCTTCCCAATCGGCGTTTCTGCGGGCGGAGCAGATTCGCGACTTGCTCGGCAAACTCCGGCTTTGTGCAAAGCTGATAGCCTCCCGCGATTTTCACGAGTTTGATTCCACCCGTGCGTTCCAGCCGATCCGAAAGCGCCTCCAGCGCATCTCTCACCTGCTCTTCTTCGCGCCCCGAAGCCTCGGCCAGATCTTGCAGGGACACCGGTGCGGGCGCCACAAAAAGCAGCGCCTCCACGGCATCAACCAACTCCCCGCCTTTTTCATTCGCGCGTTCAATCGCCGCTTGCACTAACTCTCCTTCGCGGCCAGCCAGATCTCTTCGCCGGCAACTCCCGCTTTGATTCTGCCGATTCTAAGAAGTTCCAGCACGGCCAAAAAAACGAACACAGCATCCAGCCGAGTGTATTCCTCCGGCATCAGATCCACAAATCCAAGACGCTTTCCTGCGCTCTGAATTCTCTGCAAAACTTTGGCCATCACTTCGGCAAGCGACGGCCGCTTCTTCGCGGTGGGCTCCACAGTGGTCGGCATCGCCTTAGAAAGCAGCCTTTCGAGCGCCCGTGCGAGATGATTCGTCGTCAAATGTCCGATCTCGATCGGAATCTCATAGTCCGCCCCTTCCACTCCGCCCGCGCGGAAAAACAGCTGCGCCCGTTCACGAAAGCCGGTATCCAAAGAGTCCACTGCGAGCGCGAACTCGTGTGCGGTGGGAGCGGGCAGTTCGGGAATCTCCTGCTCGGGCGGAGGGTCGGCGATCGGCAGCAGCGACCACGCCTTCCGCTCGACCAGATATGCCAAGGCGAGCAGAGCGGCGCCGGCCTCGTCCACCCTGTCGGGTGCAACGCCAAACACATACTCCAAATACGCATGGCACACGGGGGAAAGGGGGATTCCTGACAGATCAACACGACCTTCGCGGGCAAGGTGAAACAGGGTCGCCAGCGAGCCAGTGAACGCGCTCGATTCGATCTTCAGCGGCGGCGGCACGGCCACTCCGCCGGGGGTAAGACTCTCGCGTTCGACTTGCGGCTTCATAACTGTTGGCGAGACGCCCTATTGTAGACGAACGCGCACTCAATCTTGGAGGCGCCGAGCGGATTCGAACCGCTGGATAAGGGTTTTGCAGACCCTCCCCTTGACCACTTGGGTACGGCGCCTCAGAATGGGGGAAAGTGTACCTTTCGGGTCGGAGGATCGGTCAGTCCTTGCGCGCTTGAAACAGCTTTGCGCCGACCGCAAAGCACACAATTCCCAGCACGATTAACACCGAGCACGGCGGAAGCATCTCCACAAAAGAAAAGCCGCGCCAAATGGCTCCTTCCAGCGCAAGGATCGCCCATTTGACCGGGCTGACCGCGCTCACCTGCTGCATCCACGCGGGCATCGCCATGAGGGGCACCATTCCGCCCCCAATCATGCTGCAAAAAACCAACACACCCCACGATGAGCCGGCCACAGCGTTTTCGGTTCTTCCCAAGACGCTCAACAGCATCATGATCCCTACGAAGCAGATCGCGGAGGAAGCGACGGCAAGCCCCAGCAGTGTCACGTGGGAGATTCTAACGTGGAACACGATTGCGCCCAAAGCGAGCAGCGCCACCATCACGCCAGCGCACGCCGCGAAACATGCAGCCGCTTTGCCAGCCAGCATACTCGCGGGTGTGATGGGCGCGACTCTCAGCCGCAGCAACGTGCCTTGCGTCCGCTCTTTGACAATCGTAATGGCGAAGGTTGTCACAACCCCCAACAGACCCCAAATGATCGCCTGCGGAAAGGTGATTTCGAATGCGGACTTGGGGCTTGATGCCGTTTCGCCGAGCGGTTGGACTTCGATCGCAGGGGGCCGCAATCCGCCGTTCCGCGATCCCTGTGTTGATGGAATTGACTGAACAAACGCTTCTGCCTGTTCCATGAATTTCAGGAGTTTCTGTTTTTCCGGTTTTGCGAACGACGGATCGGCTTCGATCAGTTTTCGCTGTTGTGCAATCTCTGTTCGGAATTGAGTTGGATGCGAAAACATCTCCTGCAACTCTTGAAACACCGCCTCGGTGAGGATTCCTTTCAGATAACCTTGCTCAGCCGAACGTTTTGGATCAATTCCAAGAACGAGTTTGGATTGAGAAGCCGCGAACGGGTTTGAATGCTCCCCATAACCCGACGGGATGACCAGGTAAGCAACAAGGACGCCTTTGCGCACCTGGTTCTTTGCGTCCTCAAGAGTAACAGTCGAAACGTCCAACGCATCGGTTTTTTGGCGCAGACGTTCTACCAGCCGTTCCGATTTCGGTGATTGATCTTGATCAATCACGGCAATCTTGATTTTTGCAGCAGCACTCGAACCTCCGAAGATTGATCCGAACAGCACCGCAATGAGGATCGGGAATCCGAGCGTCCAGAACATCGCGGCCTTATCGCGCCACAACAGTTTCAGGTCTTTTTGTGCGATGGCAAGTATCAATGCGTTTAGTCCCTTAGTGTCCGCCCAGTCAGGTTCAGAAAAACCGTCTCCAAATCTGCGCGTTCCACGTGCACCGCTTTCAGTTCTGTGCCCAACGATGCAAATTGCGCGACTTCCTCAAACGGCGAGCGCGATTTGAAACTCTTCACCAATTCTCCATGCGCTCCGAACGGTTTAGCAAACTCGATTTTTACTGTAGACTCGCCTCCACACTTGTCCACAAGCGAATCGAGCGTGTCCACCGCAAGAAGGTGACCCTTGTCCATGATGCCGATGCGGTCACACAGCCGCGATGCCTCCTCCATGTAGTGCGTTGTGTAGATAATCGTGCACTTGTGATCTTTCAACTGTTCTATCGTTTCGAAGATGTGATTGCGCGACTGGGGATCAACCCCGACAGTGGGTTCGTCCAGAAAAATGACGGACGGCCGATGAACCAGGCCGCATGCAAGATTTAACCGTCTTTTCATTCCGCCCGAGAATGTCGCAACACGGTCGTGCGCTCGATCCGTCAATCCGCTCAGGTCTAAGCCCGCAGCAACCCGATCTCGGAGTTCAGACCCGCCCATTCCGTACAGCAAACCGAAGAATTTGAGGTTTTCTTCTGCCGTCAGTTCGTCGTAAATCGCGAGCGATTGCGGCACAAAGCCGATCAGTTTTCGAATCTGCCTGCTTCGGGCGTCGCCTGCGCCTTCGATCTCTACCGTGCCTGAATCCGCAGTCTGCGCGCCAACCAGTATGCCTATCGTGGTCGTCTTCCCGGCACCGTTCGGACCGAGCAGTCCAAAAGTTTCGCCTTTAGCGACTTCGAAAGACACTTCGTCCACGGCCTGGATCGGTCCGAATGCCTTTCGCAAGTTGGAAACTTTGATCACGTGCTGCGACCTTACCGCAAATCTTCGGGATGGGTTGCGCCTTCGTGCTAATCTTTGCCGTGCCCGATTTTGAAGCGATCCTGTTCGACCTGGATGGAACGCTCATTGACTCGGAGCGGTGGCATCAACAGGCTGAACTTGCGACTTACGCCGAATTCGGCTTCCGACCGACCCCGGACGAGATGGCGGAAAGCGTTGGAATTCCGATGTCGGTGACAATCAAAAAACTGGCCGCCCGACACGGAGCAGCGATGTCCCCCGACGATTTTCGCGAGCGGCACCGTCCCCGATTGTGCGCGTATATCGAAACCGAAATGACGATATTCGATGATGTCGCCGACTGCCTTGCCGCTTGTGATGGAGTTCCGATCGGGATCGTTACATCTTCCGAAAACTGGTACGTGCGAAAGGTGATCGAGCGGTTTGCACCTCATTTCAACCGCTTTCACCCCGTGGTCTGCGCGGACGACGCTCCGAAGAACAAACCCGACCCTTCGCCCTATCTTTACGCGGCGCAGCTTCTGGGAGTGGATGCCAACCGGTGCATCGCGGTTGAGGATTCACTTAACGGAATCGCCTCGGCGGTCGCAGCGGGGTGTCGAACCGTTGCCGTTGACCGGCAGAATCGCCTGCATCCAAGGAGCGATGCCGTGCGATATATCAACTCCCTTTCACAGCTCTTGCGCAAAATTTAGGCCCCCATTCTGTTTTGGAATGAGGGCCGGTTTGGTGTCGTGTCGTAAAGGACTTTACGGTGTGATATCGGCGTTGAACACGTCGAAGAACGAGTCGAACGCGGGTGCACCGCCAAGCGGTCCCAGCTTCACTGCGGCTCTCGCCTGAATGAAGTTATCGCCGCTCCGCACATACTGCTGCGGGCTTGGCACGTTGATCTGCACGGCTCCATCAGTAGTTCCATACAGCCTGCTGTCAACTTCCACCCAGGTGTTATCGCTCCAGCGCTTCAGGCGGAGTTTGATCATCATGTTTTGCGTGTTGTGCGCTTCGAAGTTCAACTTCAGAACGCTCACGGTGGCAGACGGCGAGGTCATATCCACTTCAAGAATGATCGGTGACTCGGCGATATAGGCGTTCAGGCTTCCGTGTCCGCGAAGCCAGTTGTCGTCGCCGTTTGCGAGACTGTTCACATCGCCGCTGATGTATTGACCTGCGGCGAAGCGATAAGCGGTCGGGTTGATGTGAGCGCCGTTGTTGGAGTTCGCCATCTGCGCGGCCGCGCCGAGATTGATTCGGCCCCAGCCGTACGTGTTGTCGTTTCCTCCGCCGCCCATGTCGAAGCAGGTGGTGTACAGGAACGTTTCGAGCTGGCTCGGCGAGGCGTTCGGGTTGATCGAAGCCAGAAGGCCGAACGAACCCGTCGCGTGCGGAGAAGCCATCGAAGTTCCGTCCGCATACGCATACGAACTGGTTGGATAGGTGCTGAGGATGCTCACGCCCGGCGCGAACACGTCAATCGGAATGCCGTAGTTGGAGAATGACGCTCGGCCGTCGGTCGAGGTGCTCGCTCCGACGATCGTCACGTGCTGCCAGTCGGTGTTCGAAGGAAGCTGTGTTCCATCGTTTCCAGCAGCCCAGCAGTACTCTCCTCCGGCGTTTTCGATGTACTGGCCGGTGGTTTCAACGGCGCTGCTCGTAACGCCGGAGTAGCTGCAGTTGATCGCTTCTGCGCCGTGATCCACGGCCCACTGCGCTCCTTCCAGAAGGTCTCCGAGCGAGGCGCTTCCGTTGGAGTTGTTGGTAACCCGAATCGGCATGATTTTGCAGCGCCAAGTGGCGCCGCACACGCCGAGTCCGTTGTTTCCGATCGCGGCCATCGTACCGGCCGTGTGGGTTCCGTGACCGTTGATGTCTTCAGTCGAACCGCCTTGCTGCTCACTAAGGTTGCTCGCCGCGTTGTATCCGGGAACGAGCGACGCCGCCAGGTCGGGGTGCGAATGCTGCACGCCTGTGTCGCAGTTCGAAACGATCACCGAAGTGCTGCCTTGGTTGATATCCCAAGCCGTCGGTGCGCTGATCTTGGGCCACGCCCACTGGTTGTTGTAATACGTATCGTTCGGCACTAACACTGGATGGCAGATCCAGTTCGGCTCGGCATACTGATAATCGCCGGTTGCCATGAGCGCTTTCGAATAGCTGTTTTCGTCGAATCCAGCCGGAATCTTTACAATGATGTCGTCAGTGTTTTTAAGGTACTGCACCATCTGGCTTTGGACTCGCTGCCTGGCACGCTGAAGCCGTCCCATGCTTTCGAGCGCAGAGAACCCCCGTGCGCGAAGTGCATCGAACTGAAGCGGCCGAACAATAAGTTCACCCGAGAATTCAAGAACTCCCGGCTTTTCGACAAATTTCTGCCCATTGGGCACTCCCAGGGATTGGGAGATCGCCGGCCCTGCAATAACTGTCAGGGCCGCAAGAATGCTGATCCCTTTCACCGTATTCGTCCTCCTTAGAACAAATGACCTTGCGCTGGACGCAAGGGCCACCTTAATCCTATAGTCGCTCCGCACGCCCGATTGGTTCGGTCGGAATGGTAAACGGTGGGCAAATCTTGGGCCAGTTTGCGTTGCTAACTAAAATCCGGCGGCGCGTTCTGCCGCCGCAAGGAACTGATCGCCGGCCCGCTCGAGCGAACAATGCTCTGTTACCCAGCTCCTTCCGCGCTGGGCCATCGCCTCTCTTTCACCCAAAGTGATGCTCGAAGCAGCCATAAGCCCCGCACAAATACCTGCAGCCCCCGGCTCCATCACAACTCCGCATTTCAATTCCTCTGTAAGTTTTGCGCAGTCATAAGCGCGTGTAACCGCCACGGCACGCCCCAGCGCCAGATACTCCGCCCACTTTGTTGGAAACGCTCCCGGCATGTGAACCGCGCAGATCTTGGGAGTTGCGGTAACCCCGAAATGCGCATCCTCGAAAACCTTCAGCGCCTGCTGTCTTGGCATGCGGCGGAATGCTCGAATTCCGACAGATTCAGCCTTTTGTCGCAACGGTTCGTTCGCCTCGTCGAAGCCGACGATCGCAAGGTCAAACGATCTGTCCCCCGAAGCGTACGCTTCGATCAGATCGGGAATTCCCTGCCACCGATCCATGCCTCCCACGTAGGCAAACGAGGCTCTTTCGGTTTGGGGCATCGGCAGCGGCGTGAAGGTTTCAAGGTCAACCGGGTTCCGGACCAAGAAAAGGTCGTTCAAATCGCGCTTGAACCGGGTGTGGAAATACTGGATTGCAGAATCGCTGACGGTCGTGATCACTCCGCTGCGCCGCGCGGCGATCGTCTCATGGAGAATTGTTCGAAGATACAACACGAAGTTTCGAAGATTCTTCTGGCTCTTGAAAAGCATGAGATTCTCGCCGATCGCCGGAGTGTGGCAGTCATAAATGATCTTCTTTCCGTTCGAAGCGGCCGCAGCGTGCGCGGCTGGATCGGTCGAACCGGTATAAACCGCGTCGCACGAATCAATCCACTCTTTGAGTTTCCGTTTGTTTGCAAACCATGCCAAGTTGCCGGGGCCGCTGAATTCATATTGCCAGCGCCAATCGGTAGTGTGTCCGGCGGCTTGGCAATAGTTGCGCAACAGATCAATGCGATGAAACGCAGCCGCGGAGATCCCGCGTTCGCGCATCTGTTGATCGCCCCAAGCCAAAAACCCGATTCGCACGGCTAAATTTTGCTCAGATCGGGCCGCTTCAAATGATGTTTCGTTTTTTGCTGCAGCAGCCAGCCCAGTTTCAATATCTCCGACTCGCCATATAATCGGCCAAAGATCGAGAACGACTGCTCGACCTCTTGGCTGCCGCGCATGATCACGCCGTTCGGAATGAGAACCTGCGGGTGCCCGGTTCGATTCGTCGTAAACAGCAAGCCGCCGCCGCGGTCAGGAACCAAAACCACGTCCAAATCACCCAGTTCTTGTTCGAACTTCTGCATGACGATGGTTCGCAGCCGCAACGCCTCCAAGTATTCAACGGCAGGCACGAAACGGTGCGCACGAAAGATGTTCGGCCATGCCGAATCTTTCAGTTCGTCAATGAGATCGGTGCGGGTAAACGCATCGAACGCCGCGCTCGATTCGACGGACAGATCAATCTGAATTCCGTCAGGCACCGGAGTGAACGAAACCGGTTTCGGCTTGGCTCCCATCGCCTTCAGAAGTTCGATGAAATCTGGATCAGGACTGTTTTCGCCTTTCACATATCCGATTTTCAGCGATTGAACCCACTTTTGGTTGGGTGCGTCCTTCCAAACGAACGGCCGATCAACCGCGGTCGGATCGCGCGGATCGCTTCCGAGAATTGTCGAGAGAACAATCGCGCAATCTTCTGCGGTTCTACACAGCGGCCCGGCTTTGTCCATGCTCCAACTTAGAGCCATTGCGCCGAACCTGCTGACGCGCCCGAACGTCGGCCTCAGCCCGGTAACCCTGCACCGATGCGAAGGCGAAACGATCGAGCCTTGGGTTTCGGAACCGATGGCGAACGCAACCAGGCCGGCAGCAACCGCGCTGCACGAGCCTGCCGACGAGCCGCTCGACCCTTGCGAAGGGTTCCACGGGTTTTTTGTGCGGCCGTTGAACCAGATGTCGTTCATCGCAAGCGCGCCCATGCTGAGTTTTGCGCACAGCACCGCGCCAGCCGCGCGAAGTTTTTCAACCACCGCGCAATCGTAATCAAAGGTCTGATTTTTGTACGGTGCCGCGCCCCATGTTGTGGGATAGCCTTTTGCCGCAAACAGGTCTTTGATTCCGTAAGGAATTCCGTGGAGCGGGCCAAGGTAATGACCTTTTGCGATCTGTTCGGTTGCATCGGCGGCTTCTTTTCGAGCGCGTTCTTCGGTAAGCGTGATCACATTCAAGAGCGGACCGCCGTACTTCTTCAGCCGCGCCAAATAAATCTCTGTAAGTTCTTGCGGCGAAATCTTTTTCCGTCTGATGAGGCTTGAGAGTTGCGCCACCGAAAGAAACGCGACATCCTCTTCGCTCTTCGGAACGACCAAATCGCTCCAGTTTTCCGCGCGCATTTGGGTTTCGACTTTTTGTGCTGGCTGCCTGCCTTGCGGAATGAAATAGGTGCTGGGCGGGACGGAGTTCGGAATATCTTGCGAACGCAAGTTTTCGTAGGTGCCGCGAAACTGCCGAACCGATTCCAAAACCTGCTTGCGCTCATCATCGCTGAACTGGATTCCGATCATCTTTTCGTACGCTTTCAGGTCTTCGATCGAAATATCGCCGCCGGACTGCCGTCCGCCCTGCAAATGGGCGAATGCGGGGCTTCCGAGAGCGGTGAGAAATCCCACGACGAACTGCTTGCGTGTGTATTTGGCTTCCAGGGACATCGAAAGGGAGTTTTACCTTCTTTGAAAAGCGGTCATAATTCACGGCATGGTTATCGGCGTGGTTTTGGCGGGCCTGCTGTTGGCGCCTGACTTCAGGGTTTGCATTGATCCGGGGCACCCCAGCGAACTGAACGACGGGTTTGGTGTGAGCAACGGCCTTACGGAAACCGCCGTCAATTGGAAAGTTTCAGTGCTTTTGAAAAAACAGTTGGAACGGATGGGAGGCTTCGCCATCACGTTCACAAAATCATCCGAAAAGCAGCTGGTAAAGAATCGAGAAAGGGCCGAGATCGCCAACAGATTCAACGCCGATCTGTTTTTGAGAATCCATGCCGACGCGGTTCCGCAATCGGGGTTTACGATTTTTTATCCGAAGGCTCAGGGCAAAGCGCAAGGCAAAGTCGGGCCCTCTCGCCAGGTGATCGAAAGAAGCGGACGATTGGCGGCAGCGTTTCACGCCGCAATGGCCGCAGAACTCAAAGGCGTGCTGCCTGACCGCGGAGTGAAAGGCGACATCGAAAGCAACATCGGGAGCAAACAGGGCGCGCTCACCGGCTCGATTTTCAGCACGGTGCCTGTGATGCTGGTCGAGATGTGCTCGCTCACGAACAAGCACGACGCCGATTGGATTCGGCAGCCGGTCAATCAACAGAAAATGGCCCTTGCGCTGGCCAAGGGGTGCGCGGCGGCTCGCGATGCAGCGATCTCCCGCGCAACCCAACGCCTCGGTGGACGGTAATGCTCGTTGAAGAGAGATGTTGACGTTTTACATCGTTTCGGCGGTGTTAGGGGGAGTGGTCATCCTGTTCTCGTCGCTTTCGGGGCACCACACCGAATTCGGCGCAACCCATTTCGACCATTCGTTTGACCACTCCGGCGCGGGCCATTTGGGACATGACGGACACGCGGGCCACGGATCGGACGCCGATTCGGATCACACGCCGCCTTGGGTTTACGTTCTCAACATCCGGTTTTGGACGTACATGCTCGCCACGTTCGGGTGCGTTGGCTTGCTGCTCACAACACTTTCGAATGCCAAGGAGCCGTTGATTGTGATCGCTTCGTTGGCGACGGGAATGTTCGCGGGCGCCGTCGTCGCTTACGCCTATTCGCTCGTAAGAGTGAAGGAGGTTTCGAGCGGTATTCGAATGGCGGAACTGATCGGCTCGCAAGCGAAGGTGTTGGTGCCGGTGCGAAAAGATGTCCCAGGAAAGATTCGGTGCGAATATAAGGGAGAGTTTTTGGACGTGATGGCGCTTGCCGATTCGGAAGATGCGATTCCCCAGGGGAAGGATGTGATTGTGATTTCGGTGGAAGACGACAAAGCGCTGGTGATGTCGCGCGCCGCGATATTCGATGAGGAGAATGAGGAGGCAGGATGATTGCTGACACTACTTTCACGGAATTCTTGCAGACTCCATTCGGCATTTTCGTGATGGTGTTCGCGCTTGCGTTCATCGGGCTTGGGGTGTTCGTTTGGGCCGTGCGGAATCTGTTATATATCTGCCCACCGAGCGAAGCGCTGGTGTTTTCGGGGCGCAAACATCGGATGCCCGACGGTTCGTCGCGCGGGTTTCGCGTGGTGATCGGCGGGCGGGGCTGGCGTTTCCCGTTTCTTGAAAAAGTTGCGAAGATCGGACTGAACGAGATGGAAGTGCCGATCACCGCTCGAAACGCATACTCGAAAGGGGGGATTCCGCTCAGCGTTGAGGCGGTGGCGAATGTGAAGATTTCAAGCGATGAACGTGTCAT
>Ga0070741_10006683_pt1 | contig 24556 bp, 25 predicted proteins | sample Coa_R1_4_FD_66440 | JGI IMG/M metagenome (GOLD analysis project Ga0070741, IMG submission 66440) | Surface soil microbial communities from Centralia Pennsylvania, which are recovering from an underground coalmine fire - Coalmine... | ecosystem: Environmental > Terrestrial > Soil > Unclassified ... | reverse complement strand
TCAGATCCAGCGACGGGCGGTTGGTTAGAACCGCCCGTTCGCACATTCTGGCAGATTTTGCAGACACAAGATCACGTATAAGCCGTAAAACCATCGCGCAGGGAAGGCCGGTTGTCACCGCCTGTACCTGTGGTTTTCGCGCTCGCGCAATCTCCATTTTGCGCGAGAGCCCCGGGTGCATGCGGCCACCCGGCCTTCCCTGCGCTCTCTGTTTTTGAAGAGGGCGATGATTGAAGCAAAGCTCGGGCGAATTGCGCCGCGAGAATGTGGACGCATGTCTCTATTCTTTTCGCGGCGCATCCTTCGAGACGCCGCTTCGCAGCTCGTCAGGACGAGGGCGTCGGGTGTGGCGCACTCTCAGACCCTCATTGTGAGGAGGCGTGCAAGGGCCGTCTCCGGACGATGCTACGCACCGCCTTCGCCGGACGACGAGCACCGGTGGCTACGTCCTTCCGCACCCCTACTTCGTCGCCGAGAAGCGGCTGTCGAAGGAGTTGGGGGAGATGATCGGCTGGGCGCCGGCGACAATGGCGTCCTTTGCCGACGCAGGGGACAGATCGGAGGCGGACTCGCTCTCCTGGCCCGATGGCTTCCGCGCCGGCGGGTTCGCAGCCTGCCGGGTCTCGGCGGGCTTCGCCTTCGGCTTGGCCTCGGCCGCTTTCGGCTTGGCGCTGGCGGCGGCCGGCGCAGGGGACGTCGTTGCTGTGGTGTCGGCGGTGGCGCCGCCGAGGCCCATCTTGTGGGCGAGGCTGGAGAAGAAGCCGTCAGACGGCGCCGCGCTTGCGGTGGCCACGCGCGTAGGCGCGGGTGTCGCGGCAGGCGCCGAAGCGGCGGGTGCGGCGGCGACCGCGATAGCCGGCTGATCGTTCGCGTCAGGCGCATGTGGCGGGTTGACAGTCCCGGGGATGGTGCCCGGCAGCCGCGAGTTCGCAACCAGCGACAGTCCCTGGTCCTCGCCGCCATCCGACAGGCCGGTCGAGGCGCCCGGCACATGGGAGGCGAAGATCTTGTTCATGCCACCGTCGATGCCGGTGTTGAGCTTTGCGACCGGCGTGCCCTTGGCGACCAGCTTCTCATATTCCGCCTGATCCTGCGCCTGCTTCTCCTTTACCAGGCTCGCAAGCTCGTCCGGGATCACATAGGGCGGGCATTTCGCTGCGGCCTGGAACACCGGATCGCGGGTGGCATCGGGCGCCTTCGCAGCGTCGAACACGTAGTGCTTCTCGCAGAAATCGACCTTCGGTTCCTGGTGCGTCACCTCGAAATGATCGTAGCCTTCCTTGATCATCTTCCAGAAGGCCATGTTCGGGTTGTTGCGGTGCCTCGCCATGTTGACCGGCGTCATATGGAACGGGAAGGCCTCGAACTGAAATCCCTTCTGGCCGCCGAAGAAGGACTCGCGGCCAAGCGCGTAAATCTCCGCGATCTGCTCGTCGGTCATGGCGTAGCAGCCGCGCGAGGAGCAGTCGCCATGCACCATCAGCTCCGAGCCGGTGCGGCCGAGCGCGCGGTCATAGGCATTGGGGAAGCCGGTGTTGAAGGACAGGTAATAGGCCGAGCGCGGATTCATCTGCGCCGGCGTGATCTCATAGAAGCCTTCCGGCGCCTGGCGGTCGCCCTCGCGCACCTTGGGGCCGAGATCGCCCGACCAGCGGCAGATCGGATAGGTCTTGAGAAGCGCGAACTTGCCGGAGCGGTTCTGTTTCCAGACCTCGAGCTCGGCCTCCTCCTTGAACAGGCGGATCAGGATCGGCGACTGCAGATCCATATCCTTCTCGACCATGGCCGCGAGCAGCTTGGGCGGGACGGGCTGATTGGCCTTGGCATTGGCGGCGAGCGAAACCTCGTCGGTGTCGCAGCCGGCGAGCGAGAAGCCAGCAGTTGCGAGCGCAGCCGAGACGATGAGCGCGCGGACCAGCGAGCGGTTAATCAATGCAGAAGCTCCACACCCACCTGGACACCGTGCCAACCCCAATCAGAGGCACGACACCCTGAAGCCGTCAGATCCAAGTCGACTAATCCAAGTCAGCTCCAGATCGTCAGACCCGAAGCCATTGATTAAAATACTAACCTTTGCCCCCCTGCGCCGCAACCTGAACGGCCCGTGCGAGGGGTATCGATACCCCCATGGTCAATGAACGATGAACACGCATCTTCGGCCTAATTAGGGCCAAATCGGGCCTTCCCCAACAGAAGGAACTAAGCCGGATGATGGCGTCATAACAGGTGGAATGCCGCGAGGGAGGCCAATCAGGGGAGTTTGCGGCCGATATCGAGGAATTTCTGCCGCCGCTGCTTGCGGATGGCCTCGCCATCCAGCCCCCGCAGCTCGTCGAAGGCGCGGCCGATGGCTTCACCGGTCTCGTGAATCATGGCGGCGGGGTCGCGATGGGCGCCGCCGACCGGCTCCTTCAAGATCGCGTCAATGACGCCAAAGCGGAGCATGTCCTGGGCGGTGATCTTCATGCTGTTGGCGGCTTCCTGCGCCTTGGTGCCGTCGCGCCAGAGGATGGAGGAGGCCGCTTCCGGCGAGATCACGCTGTAGATCGCGTGCTCCAGCATCAGCACGCGATTCGCGGTGGTGATCGCAATCGCCCCGCCCGACATGCCCTCGCCGGTGATGACCGCGACATTTGGCACCGAGAGCGAGAGGCAGGCATCGGTGGAGCGGGCGATGGCTTCAGCCTGTCCCCGCTCTTCGGCGCCGATGCCGGGATAGGCGCCGGCGGAATCCACAATCGAGAGCACAGGAATCCCGAAACGCTCGGCCATCTCCATCAGCCTGGCCGCCTTGCGGTAGCCTTCCGGACGGGCCATGCCGAAATTGTGCTTGATGCGGGAGTCGGTGGAGTTGCCCTTCTCCTGGCCCATCACGCAGATGCTCTCGCCCCGGAAGCGGCCGAAGCCGCCCATCAGCGACTGGTCCTCGCCGAACTTGCGGTCGCCGGCGAGCGGGGTGAAATCGGTGATCAGGCCGGCGACGAAATCGGTGAAATGCGGCCGCTGCGGATGCCGCGCCACCAGCGTCTTCTGCCAGGGCGAGAGGTTGGCATAGAGGTCGGCCAGCGCCTGCGCCGCCTTCTCCTCGATCCGCGTCACCTCCTCGCTGATGTCCGTGCCGGAGGCCGCCAGCGCGCGCAGCTCGTCCACCTTGGAATCGAGCTCGGCGACAGGCTTTTCGAAATCGAGATAGGAGCGCATCTGGTCCGGCATCAGATCACTATAGAGGGTGGCTGGCCTTGCGGGCGAGGGGAGATCGGAGCGCGCCCAAAAAGCGCGGAATTTCAATCGGTTGGTTGCGTGGTTCGGGCAGCCTGCCGCTGCCGTCAGGATGGTGCGACGGGAGGAGCCAAGCGGAAAGCTCTTTCCTGTGTGTGAAGGCGGAAGTCAAGCGCGGCAAGGCCCGCTGGTTCAAGACTTGTTACTTCTCGGCCAGCGGATGCAGGTCGCGGACCATCGCCTTGAGCCGCTCCTCGACGACATGCGTGTAGATCTGGGTGGTCGAGATGTCGGTGTGGCCGAGCAGGGTCTGCACGATGCGCAAGTCGGCGCCGTTGTGGAGCAGGTGGCTGGCAAAGGCGTGGCGCAGCACGTGAGGGGAGACCTGACGCGCCGCCAGCCCCGCAGCAACGGCGAGATCCTTCAGGTCGCGGGCAAAATGCTGCCGGGTCAGATGCCCGCTCTCGCCGAAGGACGGAAACAGCCACTTGGAGGCCGCGGCTGCCTTGCTCTTCGCGCTCTTGGTCGCCTCCATCGCCGCAAGATAGTCCGCCATCGCCTGTCGCGAGGCGTCGTTCAGCGGCACCAGCCGCTCCTTGGCGCCCTTGCCGCGCACCACGATCATGCGCGCGTCGCGGGTCGCGGCCGAGCGCGGCAGCGTCACCAGCTCCGAGACGCGCAGGCCGGTCGCGTAGAGCACCTCGAGCAGGCAATAGAGGCGCATGGCGCGCAGCCGCTGCGATGGCGAGGCCTCGGCGGCCTCGGTGGCCTGCTTGGCGCGGGTGAGCATACGGTCCACATCGGCGATCGACAGCACCTTGGGCAGGCTGCGACCGCGCTTGGGCCCGGACAGGATGGCCGCAGGATCGTCGCTGCGGATGCGCTCGTTGAGCAGGAAACGGAACAGATGTCGCAGGGCCGACAGCCGCCGCGCCACACTGGAGGACTTGAAGCCGCGGCTGTCGAGATCGGCAAGATAAGCCCGCAAGCCCTCGGTCGTGGCGCTGCCGAACGTCTGGCCGGTCTTGCCGAGGAATTCGGACAGATCCGTCAGATCGCGCCGGTAGGCGTCAAGCGTGTTCTCGCCGGCCCCCTGTTCCGCCGCGAGCATGTCGAGGAAGAGGCCGATCAGCTTCGCGTCGGAGGGCTTGCTGCGCATCCGGTATTCTCGTGTGCCGGCTCATCTCTTCAGGAATTTGTCCGGCGGAATAGTGACCGTCATCTCCCGCGGCTTCGGATTGACGAAATTAGCCAGCGCGTAGATGGCGCCATAGACGACGCCGGCGACGATGGCGACGACCGTGAGGAAACGGAACAGGCTAGGCATCGGAGGAGCCTTGGAAAGGCATATTAACCATTGAAATCATCCAACATGTTCGCTTCCCCCTGGCAAGTGGCTCTGGCAACCCCTTATGCCCGGGTAGTATAGGAGGCCTTAAGCGGGGCCACCCCGCGAGCCGCCGAGCCCAAAACTGAACCGAATGTCCGAGATCACGCCGCTTGCCAGTACGGATCCGACGCCCGAGACCGACATTGTCGGTGCCCTCGGCAAGCGGCTGATCGTGCTCGTCGGCATGATGGGGGCGGGGAAATCGACCATCGGGCGGCGGCTGGCGGCGCGGCTCGGCGTGCCCTTCGTCGACGCCGATACTGAGATCGAGCTGGCCCACCGCATGCCGATCCCCGACATCTTCGAGACCTATGGCGAGGCCTATTTCCGCGACGGCGAAGCGCGGGTGATCGCCCGCCTGCTCGAAGCCGGACCGGCGGTGCTGGCGACCGGTGGCGGCGCCTTCATGCGCGAGGAGACCCGGCGCCGGATCGCCGACAAGGCGGTCTCGGTCTGGCTCAAGGCGGATGTCGACATCATCATGCGGCGGGTCAGGCGGCGCGCCGACCGTCCGCTGCTGCAGACCGCCGATCCCGAGGCGACGGTGACGCGCCTGATCAGCGAGCGCGAGCCGGTCTATCAATTTGCCAATCTGACGATCGCCTCGCGCGAGGTGCCGCACGACAAGATCGTCGACGAATGCATCGACGCGCTGCACGCCTATCTGTGCGGCGGCGCGCCCGGAGTTGCTGGAGCCATACGATGACCGCGCCGCTGAAGCATTCAGATCCCGTGATCGTCGATGTCGCGCTCGCCGAGCGCGCCTATGACATTGTGATCGGCCGCGACGTGCTGGGTTCGCTCGGCAGCCGCATCGCCAGCCTGCGGCCGGGCGCGCGTACGGCCATCGTGACCGATCGCAGCGTCGCCAGACATTGGCTGGAGAAGACCGAGGCCGTGCTCACACAGGCCGGCATCGCAAGCTCGCGCATCATTGTCGAGGAGGGCGAGGGCTCCAAGAGCTATGCCACCCTGGAGAAGGTCAGCGAGGCGCTGATCGCGGCGAAGGTCGAACGCAATGACCTCGTCATCGCGCTCGGCGGCGGGGTGGTCGGCGATCTCGCAGGCTTCGCCGCCGCGATCCTGCGCCGCGGCGTCGATTTCGTGCAGGTGCCGACGACGCTGCTCGCCCAGGTCGATTCATCGGTCGGCGGCAAGACCGGGATCAACTCGCCGCAGGGCAAGAACCTGATCGGCGCCTTCCACCAGCCGGTGCTCGTGATCGCCGATACCGCCGTCCTCGACACGCTGCCGCCGCGGCAGTTTCGCGCCGGCTATGCCGAGGTCGCAAAATATGGCGTGCTGGGCGATGCGGCCTTTTTCAGCTGGCTGGAGGTTAATCACGCCGACATCGTCAAGGGTGGCGCCGCACGTGAGCATGCGATCGCGACCTCCTGCCGCGCCAAGGCCGCGATCGTCGCGCGCGACGAGCGCGAGACCGGCGACCGCGCGCTGCTCAATCTCGGCCATACCTTCGGCCACGCGCTGGAAGCCGTGACCGGCTTCTCCGACCGGCTGTTCCATGGCGAGGGCGTTGCGATCGGCATGGTGCTGGCGGCCGAATTCTCCGCTTCGCTGGGCATGATTCCGCAATCGGATGCGATCAGGATCGAGCGTCACCTTGCCGAAGCGGGGCTGCCCACCCATGTCGAGGATATCGCGGGATTTGCCCAGGAAGGGCTCGCCGACGCCGACACGCTGATGGCGCTGATGGCCCAGGACAAGAAGGTGAGGCGCGGCAAATTGACGTTCATCCTCCTGGAAGCGATCGGGCGCGCGGTGATCGCAAAGGATGTCGAGCCTTCGCTCGTTCGTGACTTTCTAATGCTAAAGCTCGCGAGCAAGTCGTAAGCGGCAGGTAAGCAACAGTTTCGCAGGCATGATGGGCTGGCTGACAATCTCGATCGTGATCGTGCTGCTGGCGATCTCCGCCTTTTTCGCAGCAAGCGAGACCGCGCTCACCGGCGCCTCGCGAGGCAGCATGCTGCGGCTGGCAAAGCAGGGCAATCGCGACGCGGAAATCGTCTTTGAGCTCGTCGCCAATCGCGACCGTCTGATCGGCGCGCTGCTGCTCGGCAACAACATCGCCAATATCGGCGCATCGGCGCTTGCCACCGGCATCCTCACCGCCTGGTTCGGCGAGGTCGGCGTGCTCTATGCGACCGCAGGCATGACCGCGGTCGTGGTGATCTTCGCGGAAGTGCTGCCCAAGACCATGGCGTTCAACGCGCCCGACCGGTTCGCTCTGCGGGTGGCGCGTCCGATGCGTCTCACGATCGCCGTGCTGGGACCCCTGCTGACCGTGATCGAGGTGGTGGTGCGTGTTCTGATGCGCATGCTGGGCTTCAAGGTCGGCGCCAACCAGCCGATCCTGTCGCCGATCGAGCGGCTGCGCGGTGCCGTCGATCTGCTGCACAGCGAAGGCAAGGTGGAGAAGATCGACCGCGACATGTTCGGCGGCCTCTTGGACCTGCGCGAGCTGCAGGTCTCCGACGTGATGGTCCATCGCACCGAGATGGTCACCATCAATGCCGATCTGCCGGCCGAGGAACTGGTGCGCGAGGTGCTGGCGTCAGAATATACGCGCATTCCGCTCTGGCGCGACAAGCCGGAGAACATCATCGGCGTGCTGCATGCCAAAGACCTGCTCCGCGCCATCCGTGCCTCCGAGGGGGATACGTCGCGGATCGATGTGTCGACGATTGCGCTGCCGCCGTGGTTCGTGCCGGAAATGCGCCCCGTCTCCGAGCAGCTGAAGGCGTTCCGCCGTCGCAAGACTCACTTCGCGCTCGTGGTCGACGAGTATGGCGAGGTCGAGGGCATCGTCACGCTGGAGGACATTCTGGAGGAGATCGTCGGCGATATCGCCGACGAGCAGGACGTGGTGGTGGCCGGCGTGCGGGCGCAGCCCGACGGGTCCGTGGTGGTCGACGGCTCGGTGCCGATCCGCGATCTCAACCGCGCGATGGACTGGAATCTTCCCGACGAGGAGGCGACCACGGTCGCCGGGCTCGTGATCCACGAGGCGCGCTCGATCCCCGACCGCGGCCAGAGCTTCACTTTCCACGGCTTCCGCTTCCGCGTGCTCCGCCGTGAGCGAAACCGGATCACTGCACTCCGTATTGTCCCGGTGCCGCGCGACGGTGAGCTTGAGGAGCCGCGGCCGAAGCGTGCCGGCAATTCATTTTGATCGCGCCGCTTAATATTGCTGTCATGCCCCCGCTGAGCGGAGAAATACCGCGGCCGGCCAAGTCTCAGCTGCCAAGTCTCAGCTCAAGTCTCTTCCGGCGCCTTGGCGTGGAGGGCAAGCGCATGCACGGAGCCTGCAAGTTCCGCGGCGAGGGCTGCATTAATCATGCGGTGGCGCTCGACGCGGCTCTTCCCTTTGAAGGCGTCCGACACAATATAAACCCGGAAATGCGTCTCGCCGCCGGGGCGGTGGCCGGCGTGGCCCTCATGCAGATGTGATTCGTCCTGAACCTCGAGGCTTTCGGGTGAGAAAGCTTCGCGCAACTTGTTGGTGATAATGTCTCTTGTGGTCATGCCTGTGGCATTAAATGCGCTGGTTCGTTTCGTCAATCACGTCGGGAGTCGAAGGATTCGCAATGTCAAGACTTGAAGCTTTTTGCATTGCGTAGTCAAAGTCCACCATGCCAATCGACACATCCAAATTCTTCGACTCCATTCGCATCAACAAGCGGAGTGCGAAGCAGGAAACGCAGGTGCGCCAGACCGCGGCGCCGTGCGAATGGCCTGATTGCAAGAACAAGGGTACCCATCGCGCGCCCAAGGGCCGCGACAATGCGCGCGAATATTGGCACTTCTGCCTCGACCATGTTCGTGAATACAACCAGTCCTACAATTTCTTCTCCGGGATGAATGCGGACGCCGTCGCGCGCTACCAGAAGGACGCGCTGACCGGCCACCGTCCGACCTGGAAGATGGGCGAGAACACCAGCGCCCGCAAAATGACCGGCGGCGCCGCCGACTTCGAGGGTGCGTCCGACCCCTTCAGCGTGTTCGGCGAATTGAACGGCCGCGCCGGAGCGCGGCCGCGCGCCGAGGCCAAGCCCGAGACGCGGAAGATCTTCAATGCCGAGCGGAAGGCGTTGCAGGTCATGGGGCTCGATGCCGATGCGACGCTCGGCGACGTCAAGGCGAAGTACAAGGCGCTGGTCAAGCAGCACCATCCCGACGCCAATGGTGGCGACCGCTCCACCGAGGATCGCCTGATCGAGATCATCAAGGCCTACAACTACCTCAAGACGGTGGTGCGCGAAGGCTAGCAACGGCGATGGAGATCGTGCTCCACCGCCGCATCGCAGCTCGCGCTACGATGGCATCGGTCCGACATAGGACGAGCTTGGCCGGATCAGCCGTCCGGTGCGCTGGTGCTCCCGTGCATGCGCAGTCCATCCGGCGGCGCGCGCGACCGCAAAGATTGGCGTGAACGCCTGCCGCGGAATGGTCAGCGCGTCGAGCAGGATGGCGGTGAAGAACTCGACATTGGTCTCCAGCGCTCGTTCCGGATTCTTACGCCGCAACGCCTCGCGGATATAGGCCTCGACCTCGCCCGCGAAGGGCAGATTGGTGCCGTTGGCGGCGAGACGCTCGATCGCGCCTTTGAGCACATCGGCGCGGGGATCGCGCACCCGGTAGATGCGATGGCCGAAACCCATCATGCGCTCGCCGCGGGCAAGCGCCGCATCGACCCAGGGTTGGATGCGCTCGCGGGTCCCGATCGCATCCAGCATTTCCAGCACCGGCTCCGGCGCGCCGCCATGCAGCGGCCCGGTCAACGCGCAATACCCCGCGGTAATGGCCGCGAACAGGTCGGCCTGGGTTGAGGCGACCACGCGCGTGGTGAAGGTCGAGGCGTTCATGCCGTGGTCACACACCGTGACGAGATAGGCATCGAGTGCGGCGGCCTCGCGCGTCGCAGGCTTGCGGCCGAGCAGCATCGATAGCGTGTCGGCGGCATGGCCCGCGGTCGGGTCGGGCGCGACCGGCGCGGCTCCATTCGCCTGCTGCACCAGGGCACCGGCAATCACAGGAAAAGCGCCGACGATGGTCGCCTCATGCTCAAGCCCGCTTTCAGCGCGCAGGCCGGCGATGGCTGCGCGAAAGCCGTCGACGATCGATAATCCACGTGTTGCGCCAAGCAGCTCGGGAAGCCTTGCAAAAGCGCGCACACGGGCGGCGCCCAGGCTGGCGCGGACGTCGGCTTCGCTCAGGCGGTGTCCCGTTGCTCCGTTCCACAGCCTGGCCGTAACACCCTCGAAGCTCGATTCTGCCACGAGGTCCGCGACGCGCTCGCCGGCGATGATGAGCTCGCCGCGCTCGCCATCGACATGGCTCAACACGGTCTCGGCAGCGGGAATGCCGTCCAGCCCGATCGCGCTCTTGGTGAGATGGATGTTCATGGCCGTTCTCCTTTCAGGATTCGAAAGGTGCGGTCACTCGACATATTGATCAATCTTGATTATACTAATCAATATGAAAAAATCCGATGCGCTGTACCTTTCGGCGAGGGAAGCCGCCGCGGAACTCGCGATTTCGCCGGCCACGCTCTACGCCTATGTCAGCCGCGGGCTGGTCCGCTCCGAGCCCTCGCCGGACTCGCGCAGCCACCGCTACCGTGCCGAGGACGTCCGCGGCCTGAAAGAACGTCGCGTGCCGTCGCCGGAGCCGCGGGGACTGCGCAGTTTCGATCCGGATCTGCCGGTGCTGGATTCCGCGATTTCGACCATCACCGAGAACGGGCCGATCTATCGCGGCGTGAACTGCGTCGAGCTTGCGGAAAAGGACACGCTCGAGCACACCGCGACGCTCCTATGGGATGTGACCGGGGTCGATCCGTTCGCTGCCGACAATTGCCCGCAGGTCTCGGACGAGATGCGCGCGGTCGCCGAGGCGACACGTCGCGCCGCGCCGATCGATCGGACAATTGCCGTGCTCGCGCTTGCGACCAGCGCCGATCCCGGCGCGTTCACCCGCGCCCATGACGGCCGCGCGATGGTCGGCGCGCGCATACTGCGGCTGATGGTCGCGACCATGCTCAACAGCGCGCCGTCGGCAGAGCCTTTGCACTTGCAGATCGCCCGCGCCTGGGCGCCGGATAACAAGCATGCCGCCGATATCATTCGCCGCGCGCTGGTGCTGCTCGCCGATCACGAGCTCAACGCCTCGACCTTTACGGTGCGCTGCGCGGCCTCCACCGGGCTCAACCTGTATGACGCCATCATCGCGGGCCTCGTGGCCCTGAAGGGCCCCAAACATGGCGGTGCGGGCGTGCTGGCGTCCCGGTTGGTGAAGACGCTCGTCGACAATGATGTGGCGCCCGTGATCCGGGAGCGCGTGGCACTGGGCGAGCGCTTTGCCGGATTCGGGCATGGCGTCTACAAGCATGGCGATCCGCGCGCGCTGTCGCTGCTTAACGCCCTGACGCGTGCCGGCGCTCCGCGAAAATTCACCAGGGAGGTGCCGGAGCGCATCGCGGAGGCGACCGGCGAACTCGTCAACATCGATTATGCGCTGGCGGTGATGGCGCACAGTCTGCGGCTCTCGCCGGGCAGTGAATTGACGTTGTTCGCGATGGCGCGCGCCGTCGGCTGGATCGCACATGCCAGCGAGCAGTTGCAGACGGGCGGCCTGATCCGTCCCCGCGCGCGCTATGTCGGACCGGTCCCGGGGCGTGCAGCCTCGCCTGCCGCGCGCGAGCGCTAGCGCGGACCTCTCACCCGCTCCGCAACAGGTTGGACCACGCCATTCTGGCGGCGGCGCATGGCCCACGTCACAAGCGCGACAAGTATGGCGCCGGCCAGGACTGCCAGGATCCAATAATGCTTGAGGCCGACATGGTGCGGGATGCCGGCATAGCGATGAAGGGCGTCGATGGCCAGCACCCCTGGCAGTACATGCGCCGGAGCCCAGAGCAGGACGGCCGGAATATTGGCTGCGAAAAACTGCATCCGCGCCATGCCGAGTGCGCCCGCCGTAACCGGCACGAAGGCGCGGATCGGCGGCACGAAGCGGGCGAAGAACACCGCCCAAATGCCCCAACGCCGGAAGAATGCCTCGCTCTGGGCGATCACAGCCGGATATTTGCTCAAAGGCCAGGTGCTCAGGATTTCACGCTGGGAGCGATGGCCGACGATGTAAGCCGAGCCGTCGCCGATCAGGGCGCCGGCAATCGCCGCCAGCAGCACCCATTGCAGCGTGAGCTGGCCGCCCGGGACCAGCGCACTGAGCGCGAGGATGATGGTCGAGCCCGGAATGACGGAGCCGATCACCGGAACCGCTTCCAACAGCGCGGCCAGGAACAGCGTCAGGTAGGCCAGCCAGGCGTGCGCGGAGACGAACGCGATCAGCGGATCGATGTAGGAAGCCACAGAAATTCCCGTGATGAGTCAACGTCCCATTAGACCAAGGACGTACCATAAGTAGGATCAGGCCGCGAAAGTGCCATCGATGGGTATTCGAGGACTCGCCCTGGTTTGATTCCCTTGCGGAAAAACCCGTCCCGATTCGCAGGGCAGCCCTCCCAAAACCGCGTTCCGTGCATATCTCAATGAAAAAACAACGGAACTTTGCTTCGCGCCTGGGCTTCTGCGAACCCGTGCTGTCTGATAGGCTTGCTCAAAGCACCCAACCGCAGCCACCTGCTAGATCTGGTTTCGGGAATGCCCGGGACCTCGGAGGATGAATGACGACCGCCGCCATGACCAAGATTGAAGAGCCCGTCGGAATGCCCGACATGAAGGTGTCGGTCCGGCAGGTCTTCGGCATCGACACCGACCTGGAGGTGCCCGCCTATTCGGAAGTCGACCCGCACGTGCCTGAGGTTGACGCCGATTATCGCTTCGACCGTGCCACCACGCTTGCCATTCTCGCCGGCTTTGCCAAGAACCGCCGCGTCATGGTGACCGGCTATCACGGCACCGGGAAGTCTACTCATATCGAGCAGGTCGCGGCGCGGCTGAACTGGCCTTGCGTGCGCGTCAACCTCGACAGCCACATCAGCCGTATCGACCTCGTCGGCAAGGACGCGATTGTCGTCAAGGACGGCAAGCAGGTTACCGAATTCCGTGACGGCATCCTGCCCTGGGCACTGCAGCACAACATCGCCCTGGTGTTCGACGAGTACGACGCCGGCCGCCCTGACGTGATGTTCGTGATCCAGCGCGTGCTGGAGGTGTCCGGCCGTCTGACGCTGCTCGACCAGAACAAGGTGATCAAGCCTCACCCGGCGTTCCGCCTGTTCTCCACCGCCAACACCGTCGGCCTCGGCGACACCTCGGGCCTCTATCACGGTACCCAGCAGATCAACCAGGGCCAGATGGACCGCTGGTCGATTGTCACCACGCTCAACTATCTCGCCCATGACGAGGAGGTGGAGATCGTGCTGGCCAAGGCGCATCACTATCGCACCCAGGAGGGACGCGACATCGTCAACAAGATGGTGCGGCTTGCTGATCTCACACGCAACGCCTTCGCCAATGGCGATCTGTCGACCGTGATGAGCCCGCGCACGGTGATCACCTGGGCCGAGAACGCCGATATCTTCGGCGATATCGGCTTCGCCTTCCGCGTCACCTTCCTCAACAAGTGCGACGAGCTGGAGCGGCCGCTGGTGGCCGAATTCTATCAGCGCTGCTTCAATGCAGAACTGGCAGAATCTGCGGTCAACGTGGCGCTGTCGTAGGACATGTCGTCCCGGCCAAGTGAGCGAAAGCGAGCGCGAGCCGGGACCCATACCGCGGAATCTCGCAATAGAGTGATGCTGCCAGCCTTTCAACCAACTCCAGCCGGTGGTTATGGGTCCCAGCTTTCGCTGGGACGACGACAAAGATGACAACCTCCAACAGCAAATTCCGCACCGGATCAAAGGAAGCGCCGACCGAGCGGTTCAAGCGCGCGGTAACCGCCTGCCTCCGTGCGATTGCAAAGACGCCCGAGCTTGACGTGAGCTTCGCCGCCGAGCGGCCGGGCCTGGCGCCGGGCAAGGCGCGCCTGCCGGAGCCCGCGCGCAAGATGACGCGGCGCGACGCGGCGATCGTGCGCGGCCACGCCGATTCGATCGCGCTCAAGCTTGCCTGTCACGATCCCAAGGTGCACCGCAAGCTGATGCCGGGCAATCCGCAGGCCCGCGGCGTATTCGAGGCGGTCGAGCAGGCCCGTGTCGAGGCAATCGGTGCACGGCGCATGTCAGGTGTTGCGAAGAACCTGACTGCGATGCTCGACGATCATTTCCATCGCGGCAAGTTCGATGAGATCACGGACCGCGCGGACGCCCCACTGTCGGATGCGCTGGCCATGATGGTGCGCGAGCGTCTGACCGGGCTCGCGCCGCCCGCGGCCGCAAAGAAGATGGTCGATCTCTGGCGGCCGATCCTGGAAGACAAGATCGGCACGCGGCTCGACAAGCTCAGTCGTTTCACCGAGGACCAGGCCAAGTTTGGCGATCTCGTCCATGATCTGCTCTCGGCGCTCGAGCTCGGCGACGAGCGCAATGCCGATACCGATGAGGACGACGATCAGGACGACAATCGCGACGGCGAGAGCGATCAATCTGGCGCCGAAGGCTCGCCGGACAGCGACGCCGCTCAGGAGATGACGGCGGACCAGGCGCAGTCGACGACCGAGGACATGTCGGAAAGCGCGATGGAGAGCGCGCAAGCCTCCACCAGCGATACGTTCGACGACGGCGAACTCGGCGACGACGAGACGCCGGGCGAGGCGACGCGGCCGAACAGGGCCGGCACTAACGAGCCGCGCGGGCCGGAATATCACGCCTTCGCACCGAAATTCGACGAGGTCATCGCGGCCGAGGACCTGTGCGATCACGACGAATTGGAGCGGCTGCGCTCCTATCTCGACAAGCAGCTCGCACATCTGCAAGGCATTGTGGCGCGGCTCGCCAACCGGCTGCAGCGGCGGCTGATGGCGCAGCAGAACCGCGCCTGGGAGTTCGACCTCGAGGAAGGCATCCTGGATCCGGCGCGGCTGTCGCGCGTGGTGGTCGATCCCTATCACCCGCTGTCCTTCATGCATGAGAAGGAGGCGACCTTCCGCGACACCGTGGTGACGCTGCTGCTCGACAATTCCGGCTCGATGCGCGGACGTCCGATCACGGTCGCCGCGACCTGCGCCGACATTCTCGCCCGCACGCTCGAGCGTTGCGGCGTCAAGGTCGAGATTCTCGGCTTCACCACCCGCGCCTGGAAGGGCGGGCAGTCGCGCGAAGCCTGGCTTGCCGCCGGCAAGCCGCCGAATCCGGGACGGCTGAACGATCTGCGTCACATCATCTACAAGGCGGCGGATGCGCCCTGGCGGCGTTCGCGCAAGAATCTTGGCCTGATGATGCGCGAAGGGCTGCTCAAGGAGAATATCGACGGCGAGGCGCTGGACTGGGCGCACAAGCGCCTGCTCGCGCGGCCTGAGCAGCGCAAGATCCTGATGATGATCTCGGACGGTGCGCCGGTCGATGATTCCACGCTGTCGGTCAATCCCGGCAACTATCTCGAGCGGCACCTGCGCCATATCATCGAGGAGATCGAGACGCGCTCTCCTGTCGAGTTGATCGCGATCGGCATTGGTCATGATGTGACGCGCTATTATCGCCGCGCGGTCACGATCGTGGATGCCGAGGAGCTCGGCGGCGCCATCACTGAAAAGCTCGCCGAGCTGTTCAGTGAGACGCATACAGCCCCACCGCCCAGATCGTCGCCAGCGCGGCCGCGCCGCCTGCACTCGTAAAGAGGTGAGCAGCAGGCTCTCTCGCCGCCGATTTCTCGAAATATCGGCGGCGGGGCTTTCGGCGGCGTCGGGACCCGGCTTGGCGCTTGCGCAAGCCGCGACCCAGCTGTCGGCCAAATCGGCTGCCATCCACGAGCATTCCGTTACCGAGCCCGTCGCGATCGCGGTGAAGGCGCGGCCGATTGCCTCCTTCGAGCCGCGTGATCGTTCGCATGTGCGCTTTGGCTCACTGGAATACCGCAGCGGACTAGTGCTGACCTCATCCTTTCCCGGCTTCGGCGGCCTGTCCGGCATTCGCCTCGACGCCAAGGGCGAGCACTTCATTGCGCTGAGCGACAAGGGCAGCTGGTTCACCGGCCGCATCCTCTATTCGGGCCGCGTCATGGTCGGGCTCGATGATGTCGAGGCCGCGCCGATGCTGGGCCCCGACGGCCGGCCGCTCACTGTGCGCGGCTGGTACGATTCCGAATCTATCGCGCTCGACGGCTCCTTGGTCTATGTCGGGCTCGAACGCGTCAATCAGGTGCTGCGCTTCGATTTCTCCAACGGCTTCACCCGCGCCCGCGGCGAGGTGGTGCCGATGCCGCTGGCGGTCAAGAAGCTTCCCAACAACAAGGGGCTCGAGGCGCTGGTCTTCGTGCCGAAGGGTTTGCCGCTGGCGGGTACGTTGATCGCGATGTCGGAGCGCGGGCTCGACGGGGACGGCAATCTGATTGCATTTCTGGTCGGCGGGCCGTCGCCCGGTCAATTCAGCATCCGCCGCACCGAGAATTTCGATATCAGCGACGCGGTGCTGTTGCCGTCAGGCGATCTGTTGGTGCTGGAGCGCAAGTTCTCGCTGGTCGCAGGCGCTGGCATCCGCATCCGCCGCATTCCGCTTGCCGCGATCACCCCCGGCGCACTGGTCGACGGTCCTGCGATCTTCAATGCCGATCTCGGCCAGGAGATCGACAATATGGAGGGGATCGATGCCCATGTGACAGAGGAGGGTGACACCGTGTTGACCATGGTCTCCGACGATAATTTTTCGTTGATCCAGCGCACGCTGTTGCTGCAGTTCACGCTTGTTGCGTAAGCGTCGATCCGCGGGCTGGCCTGCAAATCCCGGGCAGCCGCCCGACTGGTAATGTTGCAGGACCGCTCTATGTTATCTGCACCCTCATTCCACAGTCCCCGGATAGCTCATGAGTGCCCTGTTCAATCCCATCCAGCTGCGTGGCCTGACGCTTGCGAACCGCATCATGGTCGCACCGATGTGCCAGTACTCGGCGGACAATGGCGCGGCCACCGACTGGCATTTCACCCATATCAATTCACTGGCGCTCTCCGGAGCCGCGATGTTCTGCATCGAGGCCACGGGCGTAGAGGCGATCGGCCGGATCACGCCAGGCTGCCTCGGTCTATGGAACGATGCGACCGAGGCGGCGCTCAAGCCCATCCTCGCCTCGGTCCGCAAACATTCCAAGGCGGCCATCGCCATCCAGCTGGCGCATGCCGGTCGCAAGGCCTCGAGCGCGCGGCCATGGGACGGCGGGCAGTTGATCTCCGTGGCACAGGGCGGCTGGCAGCCCGTGGGGCCATCCGCCATTCCTCATAAAGACGACGAGACGCCGCCGCTTGCGCTCGACGAAGCAGGACTTGCGCGCATCCGCGATGCCTTTGTCGGCGCTGCCACGCGTGCGATGCGGCTCGGGATCAATGCCATCGAGCTGCATTGCGCCCACGGCTATCTGCTGCACCAGTTCCTGTCGCCGATCTCAAACCATCGCACTGATCGATATGGCGGCTCGCTGTCGAACCGCATGCGCTTTCCGCTCGAGGTCTACGATGCGGTGCGCGCCGTGGTGCCGGCTGACAAGCCGGTCGGCATGAAGCTCTCCGCAACCGACTGGGTTGAGGGTGGCTGGGACCTGCCGCAGAGCATCGAGTTCGGCACCGAGCTGAAAAAGCGCGGGCTCGACTGGATTGACGTGTCGTCCGGCGGGGTGTCGCCCAAGCAGAAGATCCCGCTCGGTCCCGGCTACCAGGTGCCGATGGCTGAGGCGATCAGGAAGGCAAGCGGGCTTACGACCATCGCGGTCGGCCTGATCACAGAGCCGCGCCAGGCCGAAGACATCGTCGCCTCCGGCAAGGCCGACATGGTCGCGCTGGCCCGCGGCATGCTCTATGACCCGCGCTGGGGCTGGCACGCCGCTGCCGAGCTCGGCGGCCATGTCACCGCTCCGCCGGCTTATTGGCGCGCACCGCCACACGAGCACAAGGACCTGTTCGGCAGCACAAGCTTTGGCGCGCGGTAGGACAGTTCCTTCGGACAGCGTTAGCGCTTTGCACGCGAAGACGGTTCCTTGGCACGAGGAAAAGGACTAAGCTTCCTGTGCAGTGGAGCCAGGTCGCTATCAGGTCGTGTCATGCGGACTCGCGTTAGAAGATTTGCCCATCTGTTGGAGCGGCTTGGGCTGGCCATGGCGGGCGCGGCGTGCGGCCTGTTCGTTGCCGCCCATGTCGGTTCGAGCATCAGCGTGCTGACTTCGCAGGGTTTCCTGCTGATCATGATGATCGTCGGCGCGATCGGCTTCTATCTCGGCATCGACACGCCCCCGTTGCCGTTCCATGAGGGTGACGTGGCGGAGCCCAAGGTGGATTCGGCGGAATTCTTGAGCGCCTTCGGCACCTTCCTCGCAACCCTCACGGCCTTCTTCGCCGTCGGCATCATCATTCTGCGCCAGGAGCCGCACATCGCCTGGACCTACCTGATCATGGCGGGATGGACGGTCGGGGTTGCCATGCAGATTATCGCCGGCGCGATCGCGCGGGCACGGGCCTGATTTCTCACGCCGCGCCGGATTTGCGCTCGCTCGCGCCGCGATCGATGGCCCCCGTTTTCGTCGCCTGCTGCTCGACTGCGCGTTCTGGCTGCTCGACGGCGATTGGTGGAACGATGGCGACCAGCTCATGCGGGTGCTGCGCCAGCGCCCCGCTCGCGCCTTCGCGCAGGACGAGCTGCAGCGGCGGACGCGCAAGATCATCAAAAGGGTGCGCAAGCTTGAGCAGCTCGATGCGCGACGGCGGCACAAGCTGCGGATTGCAGTGAAAAAACTCCGCTACGGACGCGAGTTCTTCGCAAGCCTGACGCTGGACGGCAGCCACGGCAAGGCGGGCCGCAAGGTCGATCACGCGCTCAAGAGACTGCAAGGCGCGCTCGGCGACCTCAACGACATGCGAGCGCACGCCCAGCGGGCGCAGGGCTTTGCCCGAGCCAACACCGCATCACGGAAGGCGTTTGCCGCCGGCGTCCTGATCGGGCGCGACGATGCGTCTGCAGGTGCGGTCCTTGGCAAAGCGCTTGAAGCGGGAAAGCGCCTGCGACGCGCTGCTTAGCCGGCCTTGCGCGCGTGATGGCTGTGCAGCTTCGATGCGAGCAGGCGCCGCCATTCATTGAACTCGCCGCTTGCGACGTCGCGGGGCCGATCAGGCCGGCTCCCGCTGCTGTGAGAAGGCTGAAAAATTCACGGCGGTGAAATGACTTAATCATCGGCAAGGCTCCTTGCCGGCTTGCAGGGAAGCAACAACTGTGCCGCGTAAAGCTGCCTTTTGCGCTGACCTCACTTGTGCGTCGTACGGGAAGGCTGAGCGGAAATCGGCTGTCGGCCGTCCGGGGAGCCATCATTCCGCCAAAACCGAGGCGAGTATTTCCGCCACTCATGAAAAAGCGCCGGCAACGAAGCCGGCGCATAACAAAACAACAGATGAGGAAACGGCCATGGAACTCGGTTATTTCGCGATGCCGTCGCATCCGCCTGAATGTGGCTTGAAGGAAGGCCACGACTGGGACCTGCAGGTGCTGCGCTGGCTCGACGAACTCGGCTACCAGGAAGCCTGGATCGGCGAGCATCACACTGCCCCCTGGGAGCCGCATCCGGCGCCCGATCTTCTGGTGGTCGAGGGCTTTCGCCAAACCAAGAACCTGCGCATCGGTCCCGGCGGCTTTCTCCTGCCCTATCATCATCCCGCCGAGCTCGCGAACCGCGTCGCCATGCTCGACCATCTGTCGCAGGGCCGGCTGAACTTCGGCGTCGCGGCGTCGGGCCTGCCGAGCGACTGGGCGATGTTCAATGTCGACGGCATGAGCGGGCAGAACCGCGACATGACGCGGGAGGCGCTGGAGATCATCCTGAAACTCTGGAGCGAGCCTGCGCCGTTCACCCATCAGGGCAAATACTGGACGGTGAGCAAGCCGGACGTGATGTTCGATTTCCTCAAACCTCACCTCAAGCCGCTGCAGGCGCCGCATCCGCCGATCGGGGTCGCGGGCCTGTCGAAGAACTCCGACACGCTCAAGCTCGCCGGTGAGCGCGGCTTCATTCCGATGAGCCTCAACCTCAACCCGGCCTATGTCGGCAGCCACTGGGACTCGGTCGAAGCGGGGGCCGCGAAGACCGGCCGCAAGCCGAGCCGGCGCGATTGGCGGCTGGTGCGCGAGGTGTTCGTCGCCGATACCGACGACGAGGCGTGGCGGCTTTCGGTCGGCGACATGATGGGCCGCATGATGAGCGAGTATTTCCTGCCGCTGCTCGGCCATTTCGGCTTCAAGGACTACCTAAAGGCCGCGCCTGACGTCGCCGATTCCGACGTCAATGTCGACTATTGCGCTCGTCACAACTGGATCATCGGCTCGCCCGCCACTGTCACCGACAAGATCGAGAAGATCTGGCATGAGGTCGGCGGCTTCGGCGTGCTGCTCGTGTTCGGCTTCGACTACAAGCACAAGCCCGAGGCCTGGCACAATTCGCTGCGGCTTCTCAGGCATGAGGTGCTGCCGCGGCTGAAACATCTCGACGCAGGCCTGGGGAAAGCGGCCTGACGGGGCGGTTGGGTCAGCGAGGCGGCGGGGGAGCGCCGCCTCGCTTTTTTTCTGCCGCACGTTGCAGCAATCACGCGTCGATCAGGTTCGCCCGCAACTGCGATCGTGCAGGTTCAATAGCACCGTGTGACATTGACGATGCGCTCGGCGCCCTCGCGGCCGGGCACGGTGACGGCTTCGTCATGGCAGCCCGGCACGTAAGGGTGGTCCGACGGCGCGACCATGGGCGGCAGGCGATGGGCCCAATCCCAGGGCACGTCATAGGTGTAGGTGTAGTGGACGTCGTTCGAGGCCGGCGGCGCGACCGGGCCCAGGGGCTCGCCCGAGGACGGCCCATAGCCATTGCCATAGCCATAGTCATCATAGCCCGGCCAGTAGGTGAAGACGCCGTTGCGCCGGTGGAAATGCCGGAAGGATCCGGCAACGCCCGGATGGGGCGCGGCGAACGCCGCGCGCGGGCCGGCGCCGGATCCCGCAATTGCCGCGTTCGCGCTCAGCGCGAGCGCGAGGGCCGCAAGAGAGGCGGCACACGCGCCGTACAGTTTACAAGTCATGGCACGCACCAAATGTTAGTTAACGAGCAGCTCAGCGGCGTGACGCTAGGCCGCGGCCACCGCGCCCGCAAACGCATAATTAATCAATGGTTAAGGCACAGCGTTAACGCCTGGCCCGGGCGGTCATTGACGCCTCCCTTTGTGAGCCGCGTTGTGAGCCGCGGCCGCCCGCGCGCAACGGACGGTCGCGGCAACACTTCGTTTCAGGCGGGTTGCTCCACGAGCGTGATTTCGGACACCAGCACCTTGCCCCGCGTCTCCGGGCTGAACAGCAGCGTCACCACGAAGGCCGCCGCGGCGCCCGTCGTTGCGACCAGCATCGGCATGGTGAAGCCGAGCGGCTGGTTGGCCGCGAAGTAGGTCAGCACCGGCCCGGTGAAGCCGGCCCAGATCGCACCCTGGTGATAGCAGAACGCCGACGCGGTCGCGCGCACCTCGGTCGGGAAGCGCTCGGTCAGATAGGCCGGGTTCTGCCCGTAGATCGCGCCCAGGAACGCGCCCTGCAGGATGAAGGCGCCGGCCAGGATGGGATAGGAATCCGAGAACAGATAGAACGGCGTCACCAGCGCCCCGATCGCGCCGGGGACGATCATCGCCCAGCGGCGGCCGAAGATGTCGGCGACATAGCCCCAGAAGCCGCTGGCCAGGAATGCGACCAGATTGGCCATCGCGATCGGCATCGCGACCATCGCCGCGGTCAGATGCAGATCCTTCTGCAGATGGGTCGCGAACATGCCGTAGACCGAATAGTAGATGATGAAGCCCGATGCCATCCACAGGCACGCCATCACGGTGTTGCCGAGGATGCGCGGGCGGAAGATCTCGATCAGCGGCGCGCGGAATTCCTGGTGCTGCTCGCGCTGCATGCGGCGGTTCTCGATCCACACTTTCGGCTCCTTGACATAGATGCGGATCCACACCACCGCGAGCGCCGGCAGCACGCCGAGCATCAACAGCCCGCGCCAGCCGATCACGTCATAGAGCAGCCCGTAGGCCGCGCTCGAGGCCAGGAAGCCGAGGCTCCACGAGCCCTGCAGCAGCCCGCTCATCAGCCCGCGCGAGCGTGCCGGCCATGATTCCATCGCCAGCGCCGCGCCCGCCGGCCATTCTGCGCCCATGCCGATGCCGAGCAAGGCGCGGAACAGGAATAAAAGCGCAAAGCTCGGCGCGATGCCGGCGAGCAGGTTGCAGATCGAGTACCACAGGATCGAGATCATCAGCGGCGTCTTGCGCCCGACGCGATCGGCGAGCCAGCCGGAGCCGATTGCGCCGACCAGCCGCAGCCATAGCGTGATGGTGAAGACGGCGGTGACCTCGATCAGCGGCACATGGAAGCTTTCCGCGATCGGCACCATGATCAAGAGGAAGATGGTGAAGTCGAACGCATCGAGCGTCCAGCCAAGCCAGGCCGCGATCCAGGCGACCCATTGATCCTTCGTTGGCTCCTTCCACCACGGCACTTGACCGGGCATGTCAGCCGTCATCGTCATCGCGTGCTCCTTCTTTGGGTGTGATCAGATCGGCATGTCTCCACGTGCTGCTTGAGTTTGTTCGATCGCGCGGTCGTAGCTGCCGCACTTGAATGACCGATGCTTCCGCATCGGCGCTTCGCCTCTCCCCTTGCGGGAGAGGCCGCTATCGCATCGATCGATGCGATAGCGGGTGAGGGGTATGCTTCAACGAGTCCTACTCTCGAGTCCTGCTCTCTCGATTGCTTCGCTTCAGACCGTCCAATATTGCGGATGCGTGTACGACCGCGAGCGGTCGCCCCAGTCAAACGCCTCGCCGTCGAATTCGCACGGCCCGGTGCTGAGCTCGTCGAGCGTCAGCGCGGTCGCAAACGCCTGGCGATTCGGATCATATTTGAGCGCGGCCCACGCCAGCGGATAATGACGATGGCTGCCGAGCAGTCCGCCGGTCCTGATCACCGCATAGGCGACCCGCCCGCTCTCCTTGTCGAGCATCAGCCGCTCGATGATGCCGAGCTTTGCACCGTCGCGTCCGTAGACGCAGACATTTTCCACGCGATCACTGGGGACCATGGTATGCGACATGGCAGCCTCCCTGGCATCGTCCCTGTTCTCTTGCGCGCGACGACTATAGCACTGCAGCACGCGTCCGTCGTGCGATATGCGCTGCAGCAAAGGCCGGCGGGAGCTTGTCAGTTCGTATGGCCCCGGCGCGACCCTTACAGGCAGGCGCTGTTGTAATAGCCGTCGAGCAGCGTGATCACCTCGCTCGCGTCGGTCGACCAGCGGACCCAGATGGTCGCGCTGCAGGCGCCGTCGTCCCATGCATAGGTCAGGCTCTTGCCCTGGTCCTGCGGCGGACAGACGGCGACCCGCCGGTCGTTGTGCAGCGGCTCGCCGTTCTGCACCGGCTGCACGCAGTTTTGCGGCGGCTCGACCGGCCTGAAGCCTTGCGCCAGCAGCGCCTGCTTCAGCGTGGCCTCGGTCGTGCCCAGGGGAAATTCGTGCTGCAGCCGCGCCGTCAGCTCGCGGCTGGTCTCGATCTTGTCGGCGACCGGCTCGGTCAGCAGCTGATCCGCAAAGATCGCAGGCGGCCTGGTGTTGGCAATCGCCGGATGCAGGAGGCCGTCGACCATGAGGCGCGTTGCGGCGGGCGTGAACAGGAACAGCACGATTGCCCCGACGAGCAGCAGGGCAGGAATGGCGAGCCCGATGCCGATCATCAGGCGTTGGCCGCGCGAGATCGGCATGGCCGCCATTGCCTCGGCCGGTGGATCCTGTTTCATGTCGGCAGCTTTGCGCCTTGATGCCGGGTGAGGAGCATACCAGGTGAGGAGCCCTTGTCGCCCTCGGCCTGCCCTCGATTGTTCGCTCCAGCAGTGGCGCAACCATGACGTGGCCATGTCGCCGCGCGCCATAACATAGGCAAATGTGACGACGCTTTGCACCATTGAATGAGTTCCACCATGCCGTAAGCTTGCGCCCCTTGCGAAGCGAACATCGGCGGGAGGACGGCATGCGCATCATGATCATTAACGGCCCCAACCTCAACCTGCTCGGCGTGCGCGAGCCGCACATCTACGGCTCGACTACGCTTGAAGCGATCAAATCCGCCTGCGAAGCCTTCGCCGCCCTTGCCGGCGCGCAGCTGTCGTTCCACCAGTCGAACCATGAGGGCGTGCTGGTCGATCTCATCCAGTCCGCGCGCAGCGACGCCGATGCCATCATCATCAACCCCGCCGGCTACTCCTTCACCTCGGTCGCCATGTTCGACGCGCTGAAGATTTTCGATGGCCCGATCTACGAGGTCCACATCTCCAACATCCATGCGCGAGACGAGCTGCATCGGCATTCCAAACTCTCCGCAGCGGTGAAAGGCGTGATCGCGGGCCTCGGGCCGTATGGCTACATCGTCGCCATGCAGGCGGCCTTGCAGGGCGCAGGGAAGTTGCCGGCGAGTTGGCCCGAGGCGGTGCGGCTGGGGCCGCAGTAACTCCGTCGTCCCGGCGAAGGCCGGGACCCATACCGCGGAATCTCTCGTCGCATTCGGTGGCAGCCGATCTTCGCCAAACAACACCCTGTGGTTATGGGTCCCGGCTTGCGCCGGGACGACCAGGCGGAGAGACATGCACCAACATCCTCGCGGCGCGTTTCGCCCGAGCTTTGCATCATTCATAGCGCTCTCCGACGTACAGAGGGCGCAGGGAAGGCCGGGTGGCCGCTGCACCCGGGGCCCTCGCGCAGAAAAAAACTGCGCAAGCGCGAGTCCACAGGTACAGGCGGTGATCACACCGGCCTTCCCTGC
>Ga0070741_10006682_pt1 | contig 24560 bp, 10 predicted proteins | sample Coa_R1_4_FD_66440 | JGI IMG/M metagenome (GOLD analysis project Ga0070741, IMG submission 66440) | Surface soil microbial communities from Centralia Pennsylvania, which are recovering from an underground coalmine fire - Coalmine... | ecosystem: Environmental > Terrestrial > Soil > Unclassified ... | reverse complement strand
CTCACCGGCACCGACAACGTCGGCAACACCAACACCGTCACGACGAGCCCGGTGATGGTCGACACGACCGCCCCCGCCGACGCGATCACCCTCAACTCGCCGAGCGGCGCCTACAAGAGCGGCACCACCGTCTACTACAAGGGGAACGCGGCCGGCTCGTTCAAGCTGCAGGACGCCGTCACCGACGGCACCTCCGGCCCGGCCTCGGCCACGTTCGGCGCCCTGTCAGGCGCCGGCTTCACGACGCACAACTCCGAGACGATCAACACGCCGAGCGGCGGTCCGTACGTCTCGACGGCGATCTCGTGGACCTCCTCGACCGCCTCGCCCACGATCGCCGTCAACAGCACTGACAAGGCGGGCAACAACTCCGGCGCGACCACCCTGACGCTGACGAACGACTCGACGGCGCCGACCGGCGGCTCGATCTCCGTCCCGGGTTACGCGACGTCGACGTCGGTGACGATCACGACGGGGAACTACACCGACTCCGGCTCGGGCATCGCGACCAACGTCATCACCCGCTCGAACGGGCAGGCGCCGAGCGGCGGTGTCTGCCCGGGCACCGGCTACACCGGCTCGACCGTCGTCACCTCGCCCGACAGCGGCGTCGCCGACGGCCAGTGCTACGTCTACACGCTCACCGGCACCGACAACGTCGGCAACACGGCCAGCGTCAGCTCGACGCCGGTGATGATCGACGCGACGAAGCCGACGGACGCGCTCGCGCTGACCGCGGTGAGCGGCGCATTCAAGAGCGGCACGACCGTCTACTACCGGGGCAATGTCGCCGGCTCGTTCAAGATCCAGGATTCGGTCAGCGACGCGACCTCCGGGCCGGCGTCGGCCACGTTCGGCGCGCTCTCCGGCAGCGGCTTCACCACGCATAACTCCGAGACGGTCAACACGCCGTCCGGCGGGCCCTTCGTGTCGTCGGCCATCTCGTGGACGTCGTCGACCGCCGCGCCGACGATCACCGTGAACAGCGCCGACGCGGCCGGCAACAACTCGACCGGGACGACCCTGACGCTGGCCAACGACTCGACTGCGCCCACCGGCGGCTCGATCAGCGTCCCGGCCTACGTCACCTCGACCTCGGTCACGATCACGAGCTCGAACTACACCGACAGCGGCTCCGGCATCGCTTCGAACGTGATCACCCGCTCCGCCGGCCAGGCGCCGAGCGGCGGCGTCTGCCCCGCCTCCGGCTACACGGGCGCCACCACCGTCACGAGCCCCGACAACGGCGTGACCAACGGCCAGTGCTACGTCTACACGCTCACCGGCACCGACAACGTCGGCAACACCAACACCGCCACGACGAGCCCGGTGATGGTCGACACCACCGCCCCGAGCGACGCGATCACGGTCACCTCGGCGACCGGCGCCTACAAGTCGGGCGCGACCGTCTACTACAAGGGGAACGCGGCCGGCTCGTTCAAGCTGCAAGACGCGGTCACCGACGGCATCTCCGGACCGGCCTCGGCCACGTTCGGCGCGCTCTCCGCCACCGGCTTCACGACGCACAACTCCGAGACGATCTCGACGCCGGCCGGCGGCCCGTACGTCTCCTCCACGATCTCGTGGACGTCGTCGACCTCGTCGCCGACGATCGCCGTCAACGGCACCGACACGGCCGGGAACAGCGCAAGCGCGACCACGCTGACGCTCACGAACGACACGACTGCGCCGACCGGCGGCTCGATCTCGGTGCCGGCGTACGTGACCTCGACCTCGGTCACGATCACCAGCTCGAACTTCACCGACAGCGGCTCCGGTATGGCGAGCAACGTGATCACCCGCTCCGCCGGCCAGGCGCCGAGCGGCGGCGTCTGCCCCGCCTCCGGCTACAGCGGCTCGACCGTCGTCACGAGCCCCGACAACGGCGTCGCCAACGGCCAGTGCTACGTCTACACCCTCACCGGCACCGACAACGTCGGCAACACCAACACCGTCACGACGAGCCCGGTGATGGTCGACACGACCGCCCCCGTCGACGCTCTCAGCCTCACCTCGGTGAGCGGCGGCGTCTTCAAGAGCGGCACGACCGTCTACTACAACGGCGGGGTCGCCGGCAGCTTCAAGGTGCGCGACACCGAGACCGACGGCACCTCCGGGCCTGCCTCGGCGACCTTCGGCGCGCTCACCGGCATGAGCGGCACCACGCACAACTCCGAGACCGTGTCGACCCCGGCCGGCGGCCCGTACGACTCGAGCGCGATCTCCTGGAGCTCCGCCTCCGGTGCCGGCTCGCTGCCGGTGCACGGCACAGACGCCGCCGGCAACAGCGCGGCCACCACGACCCTCACGCTGACGAACGACACGACGGCGCCGAGCAGCGGGTCGATCTCGGTGCCGGCGTACGTGACCGGCGGATCGGTCACCATCACGAGCTCGAACTTCACCGACTCCGGCTCCGGCATCGCGAGCAACGTGATCACCCGCTCCAACGGCCAGTCGCCGATCGGCGGCGTGTGCCCGGCGGTCGGCACCTTCACCGGCTCGACCGTCGTCACGAGCCCCGATGCAGGCGTCGTCGACGGTCAGTGCTACGTGTACACGCTCACCGGCACGGACAACGTCGGCAACACGGCCTCGGTCGTCTCCGGAACGGTGCTCGTCGACCGGACGGCCCCGGCGGATGCCTTCTCGCTCACCGCGACGAGCGGCGGCGTCCACAAGACGGGCACGACGATCTACTACAAGGGCAACGCGGCGGGCAGCTTCAAGTTGCGCGACACGGCGACCGACGGCGCGTCCGGGACCGCGTGGGCGACCTTCGGCGTCCTCTCCGGGATGACCGGCATGTCGCACGCGAACGAGACGATTCCCGGCTCGAGCCCGTACGACTCGAGCGCGATCTCCTGGACCGCCGCGACCGGCACCGGCTCGCTGAGCGCGCACTCGACCGACGCCGCCGGGAACAGCTCGAGCGACACGACGTTCACGCTCACGCTCGACAACTCCGGCCCGACCGGCGGAACGATCAGCGTGCCGGCCTACGCGACGACCACGTCGGTCACGATCACGAGCTCGAACTTCACCGACGCCGGCTCCGGCATCGCCGGCAACGTGATCACGCGCTCGGCTGCGCAGGCGCCGAGCGGCGGCGTCTGCCCGGGCAGCGGCTACACCGGCGCGACCGTCGTCACCTCGCCCGACAACGGCGTCACCGACGGCGAGTGCTACGTGTACACGCTCACCGGCACCGACAACGTCGGCAACGTCTCGACCGTCACCTCCGCGCCGGTTCTCGTCGACACGACGGCTCCGAGCGACGCCTTCTCGCTGACCGCAGTGAGCGGCGGCGCGTACAAGAGCGGCTCGACGATCTTCTACAACGGCGGCGCCGCCGGCAGCTTCAAGCTCCGCGACACCGTCACCGACTCGGCCTCGGGCGCCGCCTCGGCGACCTTCGGCGCGCTCTCCGGTGTGACCGGCGCGACCCACTCCAACGAGACCGTCTCGACGCCGGCCGGCGGTCCGTTCGACTCGACCGCGATCTCGTGGTCGAGCGCGTCGGGGACCGGCTCGCTGACCGCGAGCTCGGCCGACGCCGCCGGCAACAGCTCGAGCGGCACGACCTTCACGCTGACGAACGACACGACCAACCCGGGCCTGACGGTCGCGGCGCCGGTCTCCGGCACGCTCTACGGCGGCACGAGCGCGTATCCCTCGAGCTGGAGCGGCACAACGTCCGACGGCGGCTCAGGCCTCGCGAGCGTCAAGGTCTCGCTGCGCGACCCGAGCGGCAACTACTGGAACGGCAGCACGTTCGGAAGCGCGACCGAGTCGCTGCAGAACGCAACCTTCGGCGGCGGCACCTGGAGCTACGACCACGCGACGAACGGCGCGCCGAGCTCGCTGACGACGAACGGCGTCTACTCGGTGCACGTCGTTGCCACGGACAACGTCGGCAACCAGACGAGCTCGAGCTTCACGTTCACCTTCGACAACACGGCTCCGGCCTTCTCGTCGGCGGCGATGGACGCAAGCGGCACGCACCTGACCCTCACGCTGGCGGAGTCGGGCACCGGGCTCGACCAGACCGCATCGACCCCGACGAGCGCGTTCACCGTGAACGTGAACGGCAGCGGCGCCGCGGTCACGGGCGTCTCGTACCTCGACTCGACGCACATCCAGCTGACCCTCGGCAGCCGCGTCTACGGCGATGCGACCGTCACCGTCGCGTACGACCCGAGCTCGCTGACGACGGCGCAGAAGGTGAAGGACCTCGCCGGGAACCTGCTGCCGGCCGTGTCCGCGCAGAGCGTCTCGCTGGCCGCGACGCCGTCGCTCAGCCAGTCGACGGTCACCGCGTCGCCCGGCTCGATCACCGCCGACGGCAGCTCGACCTCCACGATCACCGTCCAGCTGAAGAACGGCGTCGGGACGGCACTCGGCACGAGCGGCGGCACGGTGACGCTGGCGACGACCGACGGCAGCCTCGGCTCGGTCACGGACAACCACAACGGCACCTACACGGCGACGCTGACCTCGTCGACGGTTGCGCACGGCGTCACCGTCACGGCGAAGCTCGACGGCGCAAGCGTGTCGAACAGCGCGCCGGTCACGTTCACGCCGGGCGCCGCCTCGCAGCTCGCGTTCCTCGCCGAGCCGCAGGCCACGGTCACCGCCGGCACCACGCTCTCGCCGGTCAGCGTCGAGGTCCTCGACGCGAACGGCAACCTCGTGACCTCGAGCAACGCGGCGGTCACGCTCGCTCTCTCGCCCGGCTCGCCGCTCGGCGGCACCACGACCGAGAGCGCGTCCGGCGGCATCGCGACGTTCAGCGACCTCTTCGTCGACGCCGCGAACACGTACACGCTGACGGCGAGCGCGAGCGGCGTCTCGGGCGCGACGAGCACCGGCCTGACGGTGACCTCGGCCGCAGCCAACTCGATCGCCGTGAACGCGGGCGACCACCAGAGCGCGACGGTGAACACCAGCGTCGCCACGAACCCGTCGGTGCTCGTCACCGACGCGTACGGCAACCCGGTCGCAGGGGTTGCCGTCACGTTTGCCGTCGCCTCCGGCGGCGGCTCGGCCACCGGCACCAGCGCGACGACGGGCGCGAACGGCATCGCGACCGTCGGCTCGTGGACGCTCGGCACCGGCGCCGGCCAGAACACCCTGACCGCGACCTCCGGCAGCCTCACCGGCAGCCCGGTCACGTTCACCGCGACGGGAACCGCGGACAGCGCGGCGACGGTCGCGATCGCCTCCGGTGACAACCAGACCCAGACGGTCGCCCACGCCGTGGGCACCAACCCCGCGGTCACCGTCACCGACCAGTACGGCAACCCGGTCGCAGGGGTTGCCGTGACCTTCGCCGTCGCCTCCGGCGGCGGCTCCGCCACCGGGCTGTCGCAGTCGACGAACGCCGCCGGCCATGCGACCGTCGGGTCGTGGACGCTCGGCGCGACGTCCGGCTCGAACACGCTCACCGCGAGCGCGACCGGGCTCACGGGCAGCCCGCTCACGTTCCACGCAACCGGCGTCGCCGACACCGCGAACTCGATGGCGGTTTCGGCGGGCGACAACCAGTCGGCGACCGTGCACACGAACGTCGCGACCGCTCCGGCCGTCGTGATCACCGACCAGCACGGGAACCCGGTGCAGGGCGTCGCGGTGACGTTCGCGGTCGCCTCGGGCGGCGGCTCGGCGACCGGCACGAGCACGACGACGAACGCGAGCGGCGTCGCGGCGGTCGGCTCCTGGAAGCTCGGCACCGGCGCCGGCACCAACAGCCTCACCGCGAGCACAGCGGGACTCGCTGACGTCACCTTCCACGCGACGGGCACGGCAGATGCGGCCACGACGATCGCCGTCGCGGCCGGCGACAACCAGAGCCAGACCGTCAACCAGAACGTCTCGACCGCGCCGAAGGTGCTCGTCACCGACCAGTACGGCAACCCCGTCTCCGGCGTCGCGGTCACGTTCGCGGTCGGCTCCGGCGGCGGGTCGCTGACCGGTGCCGCGCAGAGCACCGGCGCGACCGGCGCCGCCTCGGTCGGCTCGTGGAAGCTCGGCACGACCGCCGGCGCGAACACGCTCACCGCCACCTCGGCCGGCCTCGCCGGGAGCCCGATCACGTTCAACGCGACCGGCACCGCCGACGCGCTCGACCACCTCGTCATCTCCCCCGCGTCGTCGTCGATCGACGCCGACACCGGCAGCCAGTCGTTCACCGCTGAGGGCCGCGACCAGTTCGACAACACCCTCGGCGACGTGACGAGCTCGACCACCTTCACCGTCCCCGGCGGCAGCTGCGTCGCGGCCGTCTGCACCGTCACCACCGCGGGCACCTACACCGTCACGGGCACGATGCTCGGCGCTCACGGCACCGCGTCGCTCACCGTCACCGCGGGCGCAGCGACGACGCTGAGCGTCAACGGCGGCAACAACCAGACCGCGACCGTGAACACGACGGTCGGCACCGATCCTTCCGTCCTCGTCACCGACCAGTACGGCAACCCGGTCGGCGGCGTCCCGGTCACCTTCGCGGTCGCCTCGGGCGGCGGCTCGCTGACCGGTGCGAACGCGACCACGGATGCGACCGGCGTCGCTTCGGTCGGCTCGTGGACGCTCGGCACGTCGGCGGGCGCGAACTCGCTGACCGCGTCGGTGTCCGGCCTCACCTCTGTCACCTTCGACGCGACCGGCGTCTCCGACGTCGCCGCGAACGTCGCCGTCTCGGCCGGAGACGGCCAGACCGCCACCGTGCACACGAACGTCGGCACCGCGCCGGTCGCACTCGTGACCGACCAGTACGGCAACCCGGTCGCGGGCGTCGGCGTCACCTTCTCCGTCGCCTCCGGCGGCGGCTCGGTGACCGGCGCGAGCGCGACCACCGATGCGAGCGGTCTCGCGACGGTCGGCTCGTGGAAGCTCGGCACCGCCGCCGGCTCGAACAGCCTCACCGCTGCGGTGACCGGGCTGACGAGCGCGACCTTCCACGCGACCGGCACCGCCGGCGCCGCGACGACGATCGCCGGTGCGGGCGGCGACAACCAGACCGCGACGGTGCACACGGCTGTCGCAACCGATCCGTCGGTGCTCGTCACCGACCAGTACGGCAACCCGGTCGCAGGGGTTGCCGTCACCTTCGCCGTCGCCTCCGGCGGCGGCTCGGCCACGGGCACGAACGCGACCACGAACGCGAGCGGTGTCGCAGCCGTCGGCTCCTGGACGCTCGGCACCTCGGCCGGCCAGAACACGCTGACCGCGTCTTCGAGCGGCCTCGGCGGCAGCCCGGTCACGTTCACCGCGACCGGCACCGCCGCCTCGGCCACGACGATCGCCGTGTCGGCGGGCGACAACCAGAGCGCGACGGTCGACACCGACCTCGGCACCGCTCCGGCCGTGGCCGTCACCGACCAGTACGGGAACCCCGTCTCGGGCGTCGCCGTCACCTTCGCCGTCGCATCCGGCGGCGGCTCGGCAACCGGCCTGTCGCAGACGACGAACGCAAGCGGCGTTGCCACGGTCGGCTCCTGGCACCTGGGCACGACGGCCGGGTCGAACACGCTGAGCGCGACGTCGACCGGCCTTGCCGGGTCTCCGGTGGTGTTCCACGCAACAGGCGTCGCCGGAACGGCCGGGTCGATGACGGTCAACGCAGGCGACAACCAGAGCGCGATCGTCAACACGAACGTCTCGACGGCCCCGTCGGTGCTCGTCACCGACGCGCACGGGAACCCGGTGCAGGGCGTCGCAGTGACCTTCGCGATCGGCTCCGGCGGCGGCTCGCTGACCGGCGGGAGCGCGACCACCGGCGCGAACGGGATCGCCACGGTCGGCTCCTGGAAGCTCGGCACCGGCGCGGGCGCGAACACGCTGACGGCGAGCGCGACCGGCCTGTCCTCGGTCACCTTCCATGCGAACGGCAACGCCGACGCGGCCTCGACGCTCACCGTCTCGAGCGGCGACAACCAGAACGCGACCGTCGACACCGACGTCTCGAGCGCCCCGGCGGTGCTCGTCACCGACCAGTACGGCAACCCGGTCAGCGGCGTCTCGGTCACCTTCGCCGTCGCGTCGGGCGGCGGCTCCGGCACCGGGCTCTCGCAGTCGACGGACGCGACCGGCGTCGCCGCGGTCGGCTCCTGGAAGCTCGGCACGGCCGCCGGCTCGAACACGCTCACCGCCACCTCGGCCGGCCTCGCCGGCTCGCCGGTGGTCTTCCACGCGACCGGGCTCGCGGGCTCCGCCGGCTCGATGACCGCGAACGGCGGCGACGGCCAGACCGCGACGGTCAACACGGCCGTGGCGACCGACCCGTCGGTGCTCGTCACCGACGCACACGGGAACCCGGTGCAGGGCGTCGCGGTCACCTTCACGGTTGCGACCGGCGGCGGCGCCGTCACCGGCGCGCACGCGACCACGAATGCGAGCGGCGTTGCAACCGTCGGCTCGTGGACGCTCGGCACGACCGCCGGCGACAACACGCTGAGCGCCACCGCGACGGGCCTGCCCACGGTGACGTTCGACGCCACCGGCACCTCCGACAGCGCCGCGAACCTCGATCAGAACGCGGGCGACAACCAGAGCGCGACCGTCAACACGAACGTCACCGCGCCTTCGGTGATCGTGACCGACGCCTACGGCAACCCGGTTCAGGGCGTCACCGTGACGTTCTCCGTCGCCTCGGGCGGCGGCTCGGCAACCGGCACGACGCGCGTCACCAACGCGGCCGGCATCGCGACCGTCGGCTCGTGGAAGCTCGGGACGGCCGCCGGTGCGAACAGCCTGAGCGCGAGCTCGACCGGTCTCGGCACCGCGACCTTCACCGCCACGGGCACGCCCGACGCCGCCACGACCGTCTCGGTGTCGTCAGGCGACAACCAGAGTGCAACCGTCGACACCGCCCTCGCCACCGATCCGGTCGCCCTCGTCACCGACCAGTTCGGCAACCCGGTCGAAGGCGTTCCGGTGACGTTCGGCGTCGCGTCGGGCGGCGGCTCCGTGACGGGCGCCAACGCGACGAGCGATGTCAACGGCCTCGTTGCCGTCGGCTCGTGGACGCTCGGCACCACAGCAGGCCTGAACAGCCTGGCCGCGTCCTCCGCGGGCCTCACGAGCGCGACGTTCCATGCGACTGGCACGGCCGGCAGCGCCCAGACGATCGCCGTCTCGGCCGGCGACGCACAGACCGCCACCGTCGGGACGAACGTGAACGTCGATCCGGCCGTCGTCGTCCGCGACCAGTACGGCAACCCGGTCGCAGGCGTCGGTGTCACCTTCGCGGTCGCCTCGGGCGGGGGGTCGGCGACCGGCACGAACGCGACCACGAACGCGAGCGGCGTCGCGACCGCCGGCAGCTGGCAGCTCGGCACGGCCGCCGGCTCGAACACGCTGACTGCAACGTCCGGCTCGCTCGGCGGCAGCCCCGTCACGTTCCACGCGACCGGCACGGCCGACGCGCCGACCACCCTTGCAGTCTCGTCCGGCGACAACCAGAGCGCGACGGTCGCCACCGCGACGGCCAGCCCGCCGACCGCGATCGTCACCGACCAGTACGGCAACCCCGTCAGCGGTGTGGCGGTCACGTTCGCGGTTGCATCGGGCGGCGGCTCGGTGACCGGAGCGAACGCGACCACCGGTGCGAGCGGTCTCGCCTCGGTCGGCTCCTGGACGCTCGGGACGGCCGCCGGCGCGAACACGCTCACCGCCAGCTCGAGCGGCCTCAGCGACGTGACCTTCGACGCGACCGGCACCGCCGGCGCCGTCGACCATCTCGTCCTCAGCCCGGCGACGGCGACGATCACCGCCGACCAGACCCAGACGTACTCGGTCGAGGGCTTCGACGCGTATGACAACAGCCTCGGCGACGTCACCTCGTTCACGACGCTGTCGGTCGACGGCATCCCCTGCCTCGCGGCGCTCTGCTCCGACCCGGCCGTCGGCGCCCACACCGTCAGCGGGTCGATGCTCGGTGCCGTCGGCACCGCGACGCTGAACGTCACGGCAGGCACCGCGACGAAGCTCGCCTTCGCCTCACCCAACACGAGCGGCCTGCCGCTCGGCTCGCAGCGCACGCTCACCGTGGACGTCGAAGACGCGGAGGGCAACGTGCTCGCGACCGACGCCTCGACCGCCGTGACGTTCGCACAGACTGCGGGCGCGGGCACGGTCAGCGGGCTCGCGACGCAGACCGACGCGAGCGGCGTCGCGGCCGACACGGTGACCGCAACAGGCGCCGGCTCGGTGACGGTCACCGCGACCGCAACCGGCCTCGCGCCCGACTCGGTGACGTTCACGGTCGAGCCCGCACCGGTCGCGTCGATCCAGTCGCAGCCCGCGAACCCGACGACCGCAACGGGCGCCACGTTCGACTACGACGCGGACGATTCTGACGCGACGTTCGAGTGCAGCCTCGACGGCGCCGCCTACGCTGCCTGCCCCGGCACCGGTAGCGGCGAGATCGTCTACTCCGGCCTCACGACCGGCGCGCACACCTTCGACGTCCGCGCCAAGAGCGCCACCGCGACCGGCCCGGCAGCGCACTACGACTGGATCGTCGACACGACCTCGCCGACCGTGTCGCTGACCGCGCCGGCCGACGGGTCGTACGTCACGACGCCGACCGTCGGCCTCACGGCGACCGCAGCGGACACGGGCACCGGCGTCGGGACCGTCGACTTCGAGTTCAGCTCTGACGCGAACGCGAGCTGCACCGCCGGCTCGTGGACGCTCATCTCGACCAGCGCGTCCGGGCCGTACGGAGCGACCTGGACGTCGCCCGCCGACGGGACGTACGCGGTGCGCGCAGTCGCCCACGACGGCGTCGGCCACTCGACGTGCTCGCTCGTCCACGTGGTCGTCGACCAGACGGCCCCGTCCGCGACCCTCGTCTCACCGGCCTCGGCGGTCCGCGGCACGATCACCCTCCGCGCGAACGGCGTCACGGATGCGACGAGCGGCGTCAACTCGGTGACCTTCGAGGAGACGCCCGACGGCACCTCGAACTGGTCGCTGGTCGGCAACGCCACCGCGCAGGGCGGCAACGTCTACACGACGCCGTTCGACACGACAGGCGTCAGCGACGGCCTCTATGACGTCCGCGTGACCGTCACCGACAAGGCCGGGAACGTGATGCAGCAGAGCGCGGGCCCCGTGCGCGTCGACAACACGCCGCCGACCACCTCGCTCAACGCCGTCGGCACCTACGTGCGCGGCACGATCTCGCTCTCCTCGTCGGCCTCCGACACCGGCTCAGGCGTTGCGTCGACCGGCTATGAGATCTCGCCGCACGGCGCGGGCACCTGGACGAGCGTCCCGACCACCTTCGACACGACGACCGTCGCCGACGGCAGCTACGACCTGCGTGCGGTTGCGACCGACAACGTCGGCAACGTCGGCTACTCGGCCGTCGTGACGACGCTGGTCGACAACACGCCGCCGGTTGCGACGCTCGGCGCCGTGCCCCAGTACAGCCACGGCACGCTGACCCTCAGCTCCACGACCTCCGACGCCGGCTCCGGCCTCGCGTCGAGCCACTACGAGCTCTCGCCCGACGGCGCGAACACGTGGTCGACGATCTCGTCGCCGCTCGACACGACGACGGTCTCGGACGGGATCTACGACGTCCGCGTCGTTGCGACCGACAACGCCGGCAACGTCACCGACTCCGCGGCGCAGACCGTGACGATCGACAACACGCCGCCCGACGCGCAGCTGAACACGCCCGCCGCATCGGCAATCGTCCACGGCACGATCGACCTTGCCTCGACGGTGAGCGACGCGACGTCGGGGGTCGGATCGATCACCTACCGCGTCGCGCCCGCCGGCACGCCCGAGGCGAGCCCGTGCAGCACCTGGGGCAACGCGGTTCCGTCGCACTTCGACACGACGACGCTGAGCGACGGGCTGTACGACTTCCGCGTCGTGGCCGTGGACAACGCCGGAAACGGCGAGTGCTCGGTCATCAACACGAACGTCCGGATCGACAACACCGCGCCGGTCACGACCGACGACGCCCCGAGCTCGCCGCAGAACCACGACGTCACCGTCCACCTCTCCGCGAGCGACTCCGGCTCCGGCGTCGCCGCGACCTACTACAGCGTCGACGGCGGCCCGCAGCAGACCGGCACCGACGTCGTCATCCCGGCGGCCGGCAACGACGGCACGCACACGATCTCGTACTTCTCGGTCGACGTCGCGGGCAACTCCGAGCAGCCGCACTCGACGACCGTCACGATCGACACGACCGCGCCGACCGGCGGCTCGGGCACCGACGGCACGTTCGTCCACGGCGACGACGTCCTCACCGACTCGCCGACCGACACGATCGCCTCCGTCGAGTTCGACTACCGCGCCGACCCCGCCGACCCGTGGACGCCGATCGGCACCGACAGCGACGGCAGCGACGGCTGGCACGTCACCTGGGACACGACGCAGGTCTCCGACGGCACCTACCACCTCCAGATGGTCGAGACCGACGAGGCCGACAACCAGACGATCACGCCGCTTGCCGACGTCGTCGTCGACAACACCCCGCCGAGCTCCGCCGACGTGGTCGTCAGCGGCTGCGGTAGCGAGTGCAGCGGCACGAACATCACCTTCACCGCCTCGGCAGACGCCTCGGTGTCCGGCATCGGTTCAGTCGACTTCCAGGTGAAGCCGAGCGGCGCGAGCAGCTTCACGACCGTCGCGACGCAGACGAGCGGCTTCGTCTACCACTGGAACTCGACGACGGTGGCCGACGGCCCGGTCGACGTCCGCGTCGGCGTCACCGACAAGGCGGGCAACGGCCCGACCTACTCGAGCCCGGTCTCGATCACCGTCGACAACGACGCCCCGACGGTCAGCCTGAGCGCACCCAGCACCGCAGCCGGAACGATCGCGCTGACCGCCACCGGCTCGGCCGACATCGCGACCGTCAAGTACGAGATCAGCCCGCACGGCGCCGGCACCTGGACGACGCTCGGCACACCGAGCTCCGCGCCGTTCACGCAGAGCCTCGACACGACGACGTTGACCGACGGGTCGTACGACCTCCGCGCGACCGCGACGGACGGCGGCAACAACACGGGCACCGACACGAAGACGATCGTCGTCGACAACACGGCACCCACCGGCTCGCTGACGCAGCCGGCCGCGAACGCGACTGTCGGCGGCCCGTCCGTCACGCTCGGCGCGTCCTCCTCCGATGCCGGCAGCGGAGTCGCGAGCGTGACCTACGCGTACCGCCCGAGCGGCGGCGGCTCGTGGACGACGATCAGCGGCGCGACCTGGAACACGACGTCACTCGCGTCCGGCTCGTACGACGTCCGCGCCGAGATCACCGACAACGCCGGCAACGTCTTCGACACCGCCCTGCACACTGTCACCGTCGACTCGACCCCGCCGACGCTGTCGCTCGCCTCGCTGCCGACGATCCTCACCGGGACCGAGGTCGTCGACGCGTCGATCGCCGGCGCCTCGACCGCAACGCTGCAGGTGAGCAGCGACGGCGGCACGACCTGGCAGAACGTCGCCTCCACGAACAGCGCGCCGTTCACGTTCTCGTTCGACACGACGAGCGTCCACGACGGCACCTACACCGTCCGCGCGGTCGCCGACGACCAGTTCGGCAACGAGGCCTCCGACAGCCGCACGGGCATCGTCATCGACAACACGCCGCCGTCGGTCGTCTCGTCCACCCCCGCGGACGGCACCCTGCTGCCGACCGGCTCGGTCGTGAACTCGGTGTCGCTCGTCGCGAGCGAGCCGCTCACCGCCGTCGACGACCTCCAGCTCGACGGGTCGCCGCTCCTCACGACTCCGGCGATCTCGGGCACGAACGTGACCATTTCGACGCCGGCGCTGGCCGACGGCGCCAACTGGGTGACCGGCACGCTCGTCGACGACGCCGGGCTGACCATGCCGTTCCGTGTGAACGTCACGATTCAGCCCGCCGACGCCTCGCTGCCGGCGATCATGAAGGACGCGCCGCCCACCGCGACGACGTCTCTCACGTCGTCCGACAGCACGGCGACCGTGACCGTTCCGTCGGGCGCGTACACGCTGCCGACGGGCCACCTGAACGACTTCCTCGTGCTGTCGATCACGCCCGACGCAACCTCTCTGACCCCGATCGACGGCTTCACGATGTCGTCGCTCTACGACGTGTCGATGTGGTGGAACTCGAACGGCGTCAACCTGCACCAGTTCGACCGCCCGCTGCAGATCGACCTGACCGACCAGACCGGCGGCAACACCGTCCCGGCGACGAACGCCGACGGCTCCTGGCGGCTCATCCCGCAGCTCAGCGGCGCCACGCTCCCGGCGAGCCAGCCGGACGGCTACTACCGCGACGCGGCGGGCGTCCACATCCTGACTCACCACCTGACGCAGTTCGCACTCGTGCAGAACACGCAGCTGCCCGCGCCGCCGATCGACTTCGCCGGTGTCGTCGCCTCCGACGGCCTGACGCTCCGCTGGGCGCCTGGGATGGACACCGACCAGCTTCAGAACTACACGCTCTACGTCGACGGCCAGAACTTCGAGAGCTTCGGCCCGCACCAGTACGAGGCGAAGCTCGGCGCGTTCACCGCGGCCGACACGCGCACCTTCTCGCTCAGCGAGCGGACGACCCTCGGGACCGAGAGCACCCAGACGCCTGCGCTGAGCGCGGTGCCGGATCTGAGCGGCATGACGCTCGCCCAGGCGACGTCGGCACTCGCCGCGCGCGGCTTCACCGTCGGCACCGTCACGACCGTCGACTCGTCGGCGCCGGCGGGCACGGTCGTCCCCTCGAGCGGCGTCCAGCTCGCGGTGGTCGGCTCGGCGATCGACCTGCAGCTCTCCGGCACCACGGTGCCGCGCCAAACCGAGTTTGCGCTCCAGGTCGCGCTGCAGAAGCGCGTGCGGGTGACGTCGCACTCCATCACGGTGCGGATCCTCGCCACCGCTCCCGCCAAGATCGCGGCGACGCTCGACGGCGCGCGCTACCAGCGTCTCCAGCGCTGGAGCTTCACCGCCACCGCCGGGTCGTCGCTGCACACCCTCCGCTTCGAGCACCAGCTGAAGCCGGGCACGTACACGCTCTACTGGCTCGGCCGCACCGGCAGCTCGTCGATCCGCACGCACCAGACCATCCACATCATCGCGCCGAAGGCGAAGGCGCACCTTGCGAAGCCCGCACAGGTCGTGCTGACGACGAAGAGCGCGCGCACCACCGAGTCGGCGAACGGCAGCTTCGGGCAGACGGTCGAGGCGACGCCGAGTGCGACGTTCAGCGTCACCGAGCAGGCCGACGCAGCGGTCGTGATCGTGAACGTCGACCTGTACGGCCTGCCGCTCGTGACCGAGCTCCGCCGTGTCTTCCCGACAACCGCTGTGGTCGCGCTCTCGAAGAGCCCGGCCAAGCTGGCTGCCGCCGGCAGGGCCGGCGCGATCGCGCTGCCGGCCTCGACGCCTCCGTCGCAGATCGCGAAGCTCGTCGCGCGGCTGAAGAAGCGCTAGCGCTCGCCGCCGGGCTTCCAGAGCGGCTCGTCGCCGCTGTTCGCCGCCCGAGCGAGGATGAAGAGCAGGTCGGAGAGCCGGTTCAGGTAGACGGGCGCAAGCGGGTTGACCGGACGCTCCTGCGCGGCCGCGAGCACGCGCCGTTCGGCGCGGCGGCAGACGGAACGCGCGACGTGCAGACGCGCGGCGGCTTCGCTGCCACCCGGGAGCACGAAGCTCTTCAGCTCGGGCAGCGGCTCGTTCGCCTCGTCGCAGTCGGCCTCGAGCCGATCGATCCACGCCTGCTCGATCCGAAGCTTCCCGTCGCCGTCCCGAAACGGCGTCGAGAGGTCGGCGCCCAGATCGAAGAGCTCGTTCTGGATGCGCGCGAGCCGCGTGTCGCCGGCGGCGATCGCCGCCCAGCCGACGACCGAGTTGAGCTCGTCGACGGCCCCGTAGGCCTCGACGAGCGGGTCGAGCTTGGAGGTGCGCTTGCCGTCCCCGAGCGACGTCTCGCCCTTGTCGCCGCCGCGCGTGTAGATCCTCGTCAGCCGGACCGGCTCGTCAGGACGGCGTGGGGACAAGTTCCTGCCTTCCGAGGATGGAGCGGGCGATGACGATGCGCTGGATCTCGCTCGTGCCCTCGTAGATCTCGGTGATCTTCGCGTCGCGGTAGTAGCGCTCGACGGGGAACTCCTTCGTGTAGCCGTAGCCGCCGAGCACCTGAATCGCCTCCGCCGTCTGACGGCGCGCCATCTCGGACGCGAAGAGCTTTGCCTTCGCGCCGGCTTCGGTGTGGGGACGCCCGCCGTCCTTGAGCCACGCGGCGCGCAGCACGAGGAGCCGGGCCGCGTCGATCTCCATCGACATGTTCGCCAGCTTGTGCTGGATCGCCTGGTAGTCGCCGATGCGATGACCGAACGCCTCGCGCTCGAGCGCGTACCGGCGCGCGACGTCGAACGCCGCCTGGGCGATGCCCACCGCCTGCGCGGCGATGCCGATCCGGCCTCCGTCGAGCGTCGACATCGCGATCCGGAAGCCGTGATGGAGGTCGCCGATCAACCGATCGCGCGTGACGTCCGTATCGACTGCGATGTCGTTCGTCACCGACGAGTTGAGCCCGAGCTTCTCCTCGGTGCGCGTGATCTTGATCTGCTCGCTGTCGAGCACGAAGGCCGAGACGCCGCGGGCGCTACGTGTGCCGGGGTCGGTGCGCGCAAAGAGCAGCACGGTTCCCCCGAACGCGGCGTTCGTGATCCACTGCTTCGCGCCGCGGATATGCCAGCCGTCACTCGTCTCCTCGGCGGACGTCGTGAGCGCGCCCGCGTCGGATCCCGACCCGGACTCGGTCAGCGCGAAGCAGCCGATTCCGTCGCCACGGGCGAGCGGTGGAACGAATTGCTCGATCTGCGCGGGTGTCCCGTGCGCGAGGATCGGCAGCGTGCACGCGCTCGTGTGGACGGCAACCGTGACACCCACCCCGGCGTCGGCGCGTGAGAGCTCCTCGAGCACGAGGATGTACGACAGGAAGTCGGCGCCCGCGCCCCCATGCTCCTCCGGCACGCAGACACCGAGCAGGCCGAGCTCCCCGAGCTTGCCGAGCAGCTCGCGCGGGAAGCCGTGCGCGCGGTCCCATTCGGCGGCGTGTGGCTCGATCTCCGCGGCCGCGAAGTCGCGGGCGACCGCCTGGATCTCCCGCTGCTCCGCCGTGAGCTCGAAGTCCACAAGAGGGAGACTAGCCCGATGAGAATCGGAGCGATCGCCCTGCTGGCCCTCGCGCTCGCCGGGTGCGGCGGCCACGCGGCATCGCCCGAGTCGGTCGCCCGTGCCTGGAGCGCGGCGCTCGACCGGAACGACAACGAGGGCGCGGCCAAGCTCTTCGCGCCGGGAGCACAGGTCGTGCAGCAGGGCGTGCTCTCGTTGAAGTCGCACCGGCAGGCCGTGACGTGGAACGCCGGCCTTCCGTGCGGCGGCCGCATCGTCAGCGTGCAGCCGGAGGCGTCGAACTCGGTGCTCGTCGTGTTCTCGCTGACGAACCGCCCGCACCACGTCTGCGACGGCCCCGGCGATGCCGCAGCCGCGATCTTCACCGTCGTCCACGGCAAGATCGTGCTCTGGCACGAGACGCCGCCGCCGCGGACGAACGCGGTCTAGCGAGCTTTAGACCTTCGGCTCTGGCTCGAGCTTGTAGCCCACGCCGAAGCGCGTCTGGATGAACGAGTGCTGCGAGGCGATGCGGTCGACCTTCTGGCGCAGGCGGCGGACGAAGACGTCGACCGTCCGGTCGCGATGCGTCTCCCGTCTCCCCCACACCTTCTGCAGCAGCTCGTCGCGTGTCACCACGCGGCCGCGGTCGAGCGCGAGCGTGTACAGCAGCTTGAACTCGGTCGGCGTCAGCTCGGCGCTACGCCCGTCGACGAACGCCTGCACCTCGCGTGGGTCGATGCGCAGCTCCTCGATCTCGATCGGCTCGCCGCGCCGCTCCTCGGCCGGCCGCACTCCGCGCCGCGCAGCGGCGCCGACGCGTGCGACCAGCTCGCGCATCGAGAACGGCTTCACGAGATAGTCGTCGGCTCCGATCTCGAGCGCATGAACGCGGTCATGCTCGGTACCGCGGGCGGAGACGACGACGATCGGCGTGCCGATCCCTTCGGCGCGCGCAGTCTCGATCAGCTTCCAGCCGTCGAGCTCGGGAAGCATCAGGTCGAGCACACAGACGTCCGGGTTCTCGAAGCGGAGGCGCGCGAGCCCGAGCTCGCCGCGGCCGACCACCACGGGATCGAAGCCGGCGGCGACGAGATGCCGTGCCATCCCGTCTGCGATCACGTTGTCGTCTTCGACGATCAGGATCTTGGCCACCCCTTTACCTTAGAGCGCGGGACGGTAGTTTCCGGGTGACGGAACGGTGACGATCTGGTGAAAGCCCTCATCAGCCCAGGCGCCGAACGACAGGATGGCCACGAGATGAGCGAGCGCAGCTTCGACGAGCTCCGGACGAGCTTCACGGCGTCGGTGTCGCACGAGCTGCGAACGCCGCTCGCACGCATCCTCGCGCTGCTCGATTCGGCCGACCTCCCCGGCGCCGACGTCCACGCGCTGATCGACCAGGCGCGCGTCGAGGTCGAGGACGCAGGCGCACTGATCGACGAGATCCTGTTCCTCTCGGAGCTCGAGAGCGGCAAGGAGGTCGTCTCGCTCGGCCACACGACGGCGCTGCCGCTGCTCGAGGACGTCGTGACCGCACTCGGAGACTCGGCGGCGCGCGCCGGCATCGAGCTGCGCGTCGAAGGCGAGCCGCTCGTCGACGTGCCGCTCCGGCCGCGAATGCTGCGCATCCTCGCGGAGAACCTCGCGGAGAATGCGATCCGCTACGCCGGTCACGGCTCGACCTTCACCTTCTCGGTTTCGCGTGCGGGCGACTTCTCGGTCGTCACCGCCGCCGACGACGGCGCCGGCGTGCAGGAAGCGGCGTTGCCGCGGCTCTTCGAGCGCTTCTACCGCGGCGACGCGGCGCGCACGACGCGCGGCACCGGGCTCGGCCTCGCGATCGTGAAGCGGATCGTCGTCGCCGCCGGCGGAGACGTCGACGCGGACGGAGGCCCCGGTCGGGGCCTCCGTGTCCGCGCAACGTTCCCGAGCTGAGCCGGCTCAGCCGGCGTTTGCGATCTGCTTCAGCGTCTTCTCCGCAGCGACCAGGACGATCTTCGGGATCTGCGCGAAGATGAGCCTCGACGTGTACGACGTCGACTGCCCCTGGGTCAGCGCCCAGAAGATGAACTTCCGCAGCTCCGCGCCGTGCGGTGCGTTCTGCGGGACGATGACGTAGGTGAACGTCGAGATCGGGTACGCCAGCTTGGCGCCCTTCGGCGGGTTCACGATGTGCATCTCGTTGTTCGCCGGCACCGACTTCACCGTCTGCGCCGCCGCCTCGATGCCGCGGAGGCCCGGGGTCGCAAAGACCCCCGAGTTGTTCTTGACCGCCGCCACCTTGAGGTGGTTCACGAGCGAGTACGCGGCCGAGATGTAGCCGATCGCACCCTTCGTCGAGGAGACGACACCGGCGACGCCCGCGTTGCCCTTGCCGCCGACGCCGGCCGGGAACTGCACCGCCGTCGCGTTGCCGACCTTGTTCTTCCACGTCGCGTTGACACGGGAGAGGAAGTCGGTGAAGGCGTACGTGTCGCCCGAGCCGTCCGAGCGGAAGACCGGCGTGATCTTCAGGTTCGGCAGCTGCACCTTCGGGTTCAGCGACTGGATCTGCGAGTCGTTCCAGTTCGTGATCGTCCCGAGATAGATCCCCGCGATGACCGCCGGCGTCAGATGCAGGTCGTTCGGGGCGCCCGGAACGTTGTACGAGAGCGTGGTCGCCGAGAGCGCCCACGGGATCTGCAGGCAGTTCTTGCACGCCGTTGCCTGGTCCGGGGTGAGCGGCGCGTCCGAGGCGCCGAAGTCGACCGTGCGCGAGGTGATCGCCGCGATGCCTGCGCCGGAGCCGACGCTCGAGTACTGCAGCGTGTAGCCGAAGGCGTGGCCGACCGGCTTGACCCACAGCGAGACGAGCGGGGCGACGAGGCTCGAGCCCGCGCCGGTGATGGTGACATCGTCACCCTTCGCGCCCGCGGTCGTGGCAGCGACGAGGCTCAGAAGGGCGATTCCGATGAGGGCGAGCCCTCTCTTCATGAACGTTCTCTCCTTGTTGGACAGCTGGTGCCCGGAGCGTGCCGCGACACGGCGCGCGCGTGGGCTGATGCGCTGTTACATCCGGGTGACGGACCGGTGAACGAGGTTCGGGCTAGCGCTGAAGGCCGAGCTTGCGGCGCGAGCGGTCGAGCAGGATGCGCGCCGTCAGGCTCGTGACGAGCACGAACGCGATCAGCAGGAACGCCCCCGCCCAGGCCTGCGCGTGCAGCGTCGGATCGGCCGACTCGGAGTTCTCGAAGATCATCAGCGGCAGCGACTGCACGGAGTGCGCCGGATCCCAGTCGACCGTCTGACTGCCGATCGAGCACGCGAACAGAAGCGGTGCCGTCTCGCCCGCGGCGCGCGCGACGGCCAGCGTCGTTCCGGTGAGCACGCCGCCGAGCGACGTCGGCAGGACGACGCGGAGCACGGTCTGCCACTTCGAGACGCCGAGCGCGTAGCTCGCCTCACGCAGGTGGTTGGGGACAAGCGCGAGCACTTCCATCGTCGAGCGCGCGACGAGCGGCAGCATGATCACACCGAGCGCGAAGCCACCCGCCCACGCGCTCTGATGGTGGCCGATACCGAGGAGCGGGATCTTCGTCTTCACCATCAGCGCGAACACGAAGATGCCGATCACGATCGACGGGAAGCCGTTCAGCACGTCGAGCCACAGACGGATCTGCTCGCCGATGCGCCGCGGCGCGAACTCGCTGACGTAAATCGCGGTGAGGATGCCGACGGGGAGCGCCATGAAGATCGCAACTCCCACGAGCAGCAGAGAACCGGCGATCGCAGGCGCGACTCCGCCTCCGGTCTCGCCGAACGGCGCCGGCCCCTTGGTGAAGAAGTCCCAGCTGAACGCATGCACGCCGCGACTGAAGACCGACCAGACGACGATGCCGAGCACGACGATCGCGAACACCGCAGCCGTCGTCGCCCCGCCCTCGAAGAGCTTGTTGACGATCAGCCGGCGGCGGCCGCGGCCGGTCGCACGAAGCATGATCGCGGCGGCTGGATCGTCCATCAGTCGCCTCCCGTCCGCTGGAACTCGAACCGCTTCACGACCCGCTGTGCCGTGAAGTTGGTCAGGAACGTGATCGCGAGCAGGATCAGCCCGAGGTAGATCAACGCCGAGATCTGGATGTTCGTGCTCGCACCCGCGTACTGGTTCGCGATCCGGCTGGCGGTCGTGTCGCCCGCGGAGAACAGCGACGTGTGCAGCGGGATGAAGTTGCCGATCACCTGCGTCACGGCGATCGCCTCGCCGAGCGCACGGCCCAGGCCGAGGATGACGGCCGCGACGACACCGCCGCGCACCGAGGGGATGATCACCGTTCGCACCATCTCCCAGCGGGTGGCGCCGAGGCCGATCGAGCCTTCCTCGAGCTCGGTCGGGACTCCGAGGAAGAGCTCACGGCAGATCGCCGTGGTGATCGGGATGGTCATGATCGCGAGCACGAGGATCGCGGCGAACACCGTCGACTCCGTGTGGTCGCCCGCGTGGGCGAAGATCGGGATCCAGCCGAGGACGTCGCCGATCAGCGGTGCGAGGTGGTTCGCGCTGAACGGCGCGAGGACGTAGATCCCCCACAGGCCGACGACGACGCTCGGCACGGCGGCTAGCATGTCGATCAGCGCGCCGATGACACCGCGGATCGCCTGCGGCGCGAGCTCGCTCAGGAACAGGGCGATCGCGATCGACAGCGGCGCGGAGAGCAGGATCGCGCCGAAGGACGTCACGATCGTGCCGATGATGAAATCGCGCGCGCCGAAGTCGGAGGTGACCGGGTTCCACGCGTTGTGCCAGAGGAACGCCGCGTGATACGTCCGGATCGCGGGCCAGGCGCCGTCGACGACGCGCCAGACGATCGCGGCGACGATCGCGAGCCCGAAGAAGGCCGCGAGCGCGGTCAGCCCGTAGAGGAGGCCGTCGCCGACGCGATCGCCGAGGTGGCGCGTGCGCTGCAGGCCGGCGGGGGCGGGAACGGATGCCGCTTCCACGCGCGCCAGCATTCCAGCCGCGCAACCCCCGCGTCGTGCCGGTCACCACTCCGTCACACCACGTTCACATCCTGTGCACCCTCGGCGCCGGCGGCGCAGGGAAGACTCCTCGGTGATGCATGCGCAGCAGCTCGTCGCCGAGCGCGCCTCGGCAGGAACCGTGAGCCCGGAGGTCGTGTTCGACATCGAAGGCCTGTCGGTGCACTACGGCAAGGCCGCTGCGGTGAAGGACGTCGACCTGCGGATCCACCGCAACGCGATCACCGCGCTGATCGGCCCGTCGGGCTGCGGCAAGTCGACCGTGCTGCGCTGCCTGAACCGCATGAACGATCTCGTCGCAAATGCGGTGGTCGACGGCAGGGTCCTCTTCCACGGCGTCGACCTGTACGGCGCAGGCGTCGATCCGATCGAGGTACGACGGCGGATCGGGATGGTGTTCCAGCGGCCGAACCCGTTCCCGAAGTCGATCTACGACAACGTCGCGTACGGCCTGCGCATCCTCGGGATGAAGGACAACCTCGACGATCGCGTCGAGCAGGCGCTCAGGGCCGCGGCGCTCTGGGACGAGGTCAGGAACCGGCTCAAGCGCTCCGCGCTCGGGCTGTCGGGCGGTCAGCAGCAGCGCCTGTGCATCGCGCGCGCGATCGCGGTGCAGCCCGATGTGATCCTGCTCGACGAGCCGGCATCGGCACTCGACCCGATCTCGACCGCGGCGATCGAGGATCTGATGCACGAGCTGAAGCGCGACTACACGCTCGTGATCGTCACGCACAACATGCAGCAGGCGGCACGCGTAGCCGAGATGACCGCGTTCTTCAGCCTCGACGTGCACGAGGACGGATCGCGCAACGGCGTGCTCGTGGAGTACGACGCCACCGAGAAGATCTTCACGCAGCCGAGCGACGAGCGGACGGAGGGGTATGTCACCGGACGCTTCGGGTAGCGGCAGCGCACACCGCATCACGTTCGCCGAGGAGCTCGCGCAGCTCGAGGCGTCGCTGCAGGAGGAGGGCGATCTCGTTCTCCGCGCGCTGCGCTCGTCGCTGAACGCGCTCGCACGCGCCGACGAGGAGCTCGCCAACGAGGTGATCGCCTTCGACGACGAGGTCGACCGGCGCTACGTCGAGATCGAGAACGGCGTCCAGTCGCTGCTCGCCCGGCAGACGCCGGTTGCCACCGATCTGCGGCTCGTGCTCGCGGTGCTGCGCGTCAACCTCCACCTCGAGCGGATGGCCGATTACTGCGTGACGGTTGCGAAGCTGACGAAGCTGATGGGCGATCTCGGCGTCGCCGACGAGTCCATCCTGCGCTCGATCGAGGACATGGGCCAGCGTGCGGAGCAGATGATCCGCGTCGCGATGGACTCGTTCGCCGACCGCGACGTCGGCAAGGCCCAGACGCTCGTCGAGCTCGACGAGCTGATCGACCGCGCGAACCGCAACGCGACCGAGGACGTGCTCTCGCTCGGCGACTCGCCGGCAGAGCGCGAATACGGCCTGCGGATGCTGGTCGTCTCCCGCTGTGTGGAGCGGATCGGCGACCACGCCGTCGACATCGGCGAGCAGGTCGCGTACCTCGTCACCGGCGAGTTCCGCGAGTTCTCGGACGCCTCGCACCCGGTCTAGGCCGACAGCGCAAGCCGCAGCGCGACGAGCACGAGACCGGCGGCGAGCAGGCGCTCGATCAGCACGCCCGACACGCGCGTCGAGGCGCGCGCGCCGAACTGCGCGCCCACCGCGACGCCGACGCCGAGGGCGAGCGAGCGGCGCAGGCCGTGCCCCACGCGGTACGAGCCTTGCACGAGGTGCGTGATCACCCCGGCCGCGCTCATCTGCGCCAGCACGAAGTGCGACGTCGCGGTCGCGATGTGCGTCGGAAAGCCGAGACCGGCAACCAGGATCGGCACGTGGAAGACCCCGCCGCCGATCCCGAGAAAGCTCGACGCGAAGCCGACGGCGAGGCTGTAGACCGCGCCGCGCACGACCGGCACCCGGTAGTGCCACTCGGTTCCGGCGGCGTCGACGAGCACCCGCGGCGTGCCTGGGCGTGGGCGGCGCCCTTCGCGGTGGACCGAGATCCACACGGCGACCGCCGCAAGCGCAGCCGCCATCACCGCGTCGAACGCATGCCGTGGCACGTATGCGACCGCAACCGCGCCACCGATCGCACCGGGCAGCGTTGCCGCGCCGAAGACGAGGCCGCTGCGAACGTCGATCCGCTTCTGGCGCGCGTAGGCGATCGACCCTGACGTGCTGTTCGCCCACACGGCGAAGAGGCTGATGGACGTCAGCGTCTGCGCCGAGTCGTGCGGGTAGACGATCAGCAGAACGGGCGTCAGCAGGAACCCGCCGCCCGCTCCGACGAGCGTTCCGACCGCGCCGACGGCGAGGCCGAGGAGCACCAGCCCGACGAACGCGTCCCAGCTCACACGACGAACGCTACGGCCA
>Ga0070741_10006681_pt1 | contig 24562 bp, 18 predicted proteins | sample Coa_R1_4_FD_66440 | JGI IMG/M metagenome (GOLD analysis project Ga0070741, IMG submission 66440) | Surface soil microbial communities from Centralia Pennsylvania, which are recovering from an underground coalmine fire - Coalmine... | ecosystem: Environmental > Terrestrial > Soil > Unclassified ... | reverse complement strand
CCAGCGCCTCGGACACGTCGCGGATTGCGGACGCATCCCACCAGCGCTGCAGCGCCGTCCTGGCGCCGTCCGCTCCCAGTACCGGCTCGGCGATGCCGAGGAACTTGGCCTGGACGTCTTCGTCCCGTAACGGGTTCTGACTGTGCCCGAGCGGGTCGCGGCGCTGGTACGCGACCCGCCGGCCGTCGCTGGTGGTGGCCTCGACGCTCATGGCGACGGTATCGGGGTACAGCGCGTTCATCTCTGCGTCGTCGCGCACGCGGATCTTGCGCATCAGGGGTCGCAGGGATGGGTCGCGGTACGCCGCCTCGTCGAAGGCGGCCAGGCCGAGCGTGCCATCTACCAGGGTCCTGGCGAAGACGTAGGGCAGGCTGTGGTCGGCTGTCTCCCGCGTCTGGGGGTCCCACTTCTCCGGCTCGCTGCCGCTCTCGAGGAAGGAGAAGTGGTGGGTACCGACGTCGATGCTTTCCAGCTCACGCCAGTCCACCTGCGCGCGCAGCTCCAGCGCTGCCCAGACCGCGAGCTGGATGTTGTAGGCGACGGGCCAGTACTTGAGCTGCACCTCCGCCGTGCGGAAGCGTCCGCCGCCAGGACCGGGCAGCGGCTCCAGTTCGAAGGGACCCGTGACCAGGTCCATCAGCCCGTGCTTGCCCTCGAACGGCCGATCGGCGCCGGTCATCCCCTCCGCCGCCAGCAGCGCAGCGTAGGTACCATCGCGGGCGGCGAACGCCGTCGCCACCCCCTTCCACCGCCCCAGCTCGCCGGCCCGTGTGTTGCGGAGGGGCAGGCTGGCCACGGCCACGATGGCGATCGCCTCGCCCAGCTTCCGCGGCGACAGGCGCAGCAGATGCCCCACCCCAGCCGCCGTACAGATCCCGATCACGAAGCCCTGATCCCAGCCTTTCAGCCGCAGCCCGGTGGCGTCGTTCAGGCGAATGAACAGCTCGTAGGCAACGACCAGGGCGGAGATCAGGCGGGAACCGTCCGCCTCGGCCGCCTCGGCGATGGCCAGGAAAGCACCCAGGCAATCGCTGGGGTGGCCGCCGGGGTACTGGTCGTTCCAATCGAGGTTGCGGATCATCGCGCTGTTGACGAACGCCGCGGCCTCGGCTGCGGATCGCTCGCCGTAGCCCAGGATGCGCCCTGCGTAGCGCTCCGGCGCCCTGCCGCGGGCCAATCGCCGGCCGATCGACGCGGGAGCGCAGTCGTAGGCGGCAATCGCGCAGCCGAGGCTGTCCACCAGGTACTGCGTGGCAGCGCGGACCACGTGCTCCGGCAACTCGTCGAAGGACAGGCTGGCGGCAAAGTCGGCGATGAGCCGGGTCGTCTGGTCCACGTACGTCTCCTGCCGCCAGGGTCGGGGCGGCCTATGCGCCTAGCCCCTGGACGAAGATGCGCCCGGTGATGTGCGCAGTCTCGGGCCGCGTGAACCACACCGCGAGCTCGGCGCCCTGCTCCGGCGTGGGCAGCCGGCCGAACGTCGACTGGCGAATGGTCAGCTCCATCTGCTCCGCGGGCACGCCGCCGCGCAGGAGCGGCGTATCGGTCGGGCCCGGGCCGAAGGCGTTCACCGTGATCTCGTACGGCTCGACCTCGCGCGCCAGCACGAGGGTGAAGCTGATGATCGCGCCCTTCGCCGCCGCATAGGCCGCAGTGCCCGGGGTGCCGGCGCGGGCCAGCCCCGAGACGGTGGTGACGATGCGGCCGTAGCGCTGCTCGATCATCGCGGGCAGCACGGCCTGGCAGCAGAGGAAGGTGCCCTTGGCGTGGATATCGAGGTGGCGGTCCCACTCCTCCTCGGTCAGCTCCAGGACCGGCACGTTGCGGAGCACGCCCGCGCAAGCGACGAGCGCGTCGATGCGCCCCCACTCGTCGCGCACCCGCCGCGCCATCGTCTGCACCGCGGACCTGTCGCGTACGTCGAGGGGAATGGCCATGCCGCGCCGTCCCAGCTCGCGGATCGCGGCGGCCGTTCGCTCGGCCGTCTCCGCGTTCTGGTCCACGCAGGCCACGTCGGACCCCTCACGCGCAAGCTGCAACGCGATCGCCTGCCCGAGCCCGCTGCCCGCACCCGTCACGATCGCCGTCCGCTGCACTCCTGCCATCGTCTCCTCCTCACAGCGCATGGTTGGCCGCGTTTGCCCTCGTGGGCCGGAGTTTGAGTCACCGCCGCGCCAGAAGCAAGCGCGCAGCTTCCTTCGGTCGCGCCGCGCGCCTAGCGGCCAAGGCGGTCGAAGTAGCCGCTGGCCTGAAGCTCCCGCTGGAAGCGCAGGTCCACGAAGTCGTCCGGTTGGGCGGTGGCCGCTCCAGGGATCGTCGGCGCCATCTCGTCCAGCACGGCGCGGATCGTCTCGGGCGGCACCTGCAGGTCCGAGGCCATGATCTGGCGCTCGAGCTCGTAGCCCTCGCGCAGCGCTCGCGGGTCGTCCACCTTCGAGTAGTCGACGATCACCTTCATGGCGAAGTCGGGGTCGGTCTTGTAGCGGTGGATCCCCTCGGCAAAGGCCTGGAGGAAGCGACGGTACAGATCGGGCTGCTCCTGCGTCTTGCGGCGCGTCGCCGCCAGGCCGGTCGCCAGGTACTTGTACCCCAGCCTGGTGACGTCGACGATGACGTGGAAGCCAGCTTCCTCGGCGGCCAGGTTGTCCGGGGGGATACAGCCACAGGCGTCGATCGTGCCTTGCTGCATCGCCGCGAGGCGCGGGCCGCCCGAGCCCACGGCCAGGTAGGTAATGCCCTCCTCCGGATCGATGCCGTGGGCGAGGAGCCCGACCCGAACGACCAGCTCGCTGTTCGAGGCGCGGGCGGCGACGCCGATTCGCTTGCCGCGCAGGTCGGCCGGCGACTGGATCTCCGGCCGGCCCATGAGCGCCCCGAGAAGCTGCGGCTTGGTGCCGGCGATCATCACGGTATCGGTGCCCTGGAGCGCGCTGCGGACCACCGCCGAAGCCCCCGCCACCAGCACGTCGAGCTCCCCGGAGATGAGCGAGGCTACGCCGGCCGGCCCACCATTGATGTAGGTGAGCTGCACGTCGAGGCCGTGGCGGTCGAAGATGCCGGCCTCCTGGGCGATCCAGGCGATCGACTGCGAGGCCACCAGCGCCGTGTACCCGACCCGGACCGTGATGCGAGGCTGGGCCGCGGTCGGACTCTCCCCAGCAGCCGCGGGCGAGGTCGGCGCCGCCGGGACGCTCTCGGCAGCCGCGGGAGCCGGTGGGGCAGGCGCGCGCCCGGCGGGCGCACAGGCCGCGAGGAGGAGGGCCAGGACGACGATCGGCAGCAAGGCGCCTGCGCGCATGAACCGCTCCTTTCGCTGGACGAGCCGCGCGTTGGGGCTCATGGTAGCGGCGCACGGCCGGCCAGACAAGGGATTCGCCGCCCCTAGCAGCTCGCCAGCGAAGCTGGTCCATCTAGCGCCGCGCAGCGCCTCGGCCGGCCACCTGCTCATGGGGCTGGAGGCCGAGTCGATCCGCGCCATCGCCGGCTGGCTGGACGGGCTGAGCCGTCAGGAGCTAGCGGCGTTGCCCCGCTAGACTCCGGGCGAGCTATGCTATAGCCGGGCCAGCTACTATGGAGATTGGACATGGTCGTCGCGGCACGCGGCCTAACCCTGGAGCAGTTTCTCGCACTCCCCGAAACCAAGCCGGCACTCGAGTACGCTGATGGGGAGGTACGCCAGAAGGTGGCTCCCAGACCGAGACACAGCCGGCTCCAGTACGTACTCGCCTACAGGTTCAACGCCTTCGCGGAGCCACGACGCCTGGCGATGGCGTTTCCAGAGCTGCGCACCACCTTTGCTGGCGCTTCGTACGTACCGGACGTCGCGGTGTTCACCTGGGATCGGCTGCCGCTGGACTCCTCCGGCGAGCTGGCGGACGAGTGCCGCGAGCCGCCGGACATCGTGATCGAAATCATCTCGCCGGGCGAAAGCGCGCCGGCGTTGGCTCGGCGCTGCCAGTGGTACGTCGCCCACGGCGTGCGGCTGGCCGTGCTGATCGATCCACGCCCACGTGGCATCCGGGTGCGGGTCTTTCGGCCGGGCGCGGCGCCGCTCGCTCTGGACCCCGCCGGCCAGATCGACTTCGGCGACGTCGTGCCCGGCTTCCAGATCGGGGTCCAGGAGCTGTTCGCCACGCTCCGCCCGGCGGGTCCTCAGCCGGACACGGCGCGCAGGCGGCGACCGAGCAGCGACAGGCCGACGAGCAGTCCGCCGTAGAGCGGCAGCCAGACCGCCAGCATCGTGGGCAGGTCCTACTTCACCAGCCCCTTCTCTTTCAGCCAGGCCGCAGCGGCGTCGCGCGGCTCCTTGCGGTCGATGCCGACCTGCTTGTTCAGGCCGGTGAGCGCTTCGGTCGTGAGCTGCGCGGACACGCCGTTGACGATCGTCTTGAAGTCGGCGGGCGCACGTCCCAGCCACTCGTCGCGCACCAGTGGCACCACGTTGTCCGCCGACTGCAGGTGCTTGTCGTCGGCCAGCAGGACGAAGCCCCGTGCGGCGATGACGGCATCGGTGGTGAACAGGACCGCGACGTCGATCTGGCCCGCCTCCAGCGCCGCGACGGTGAGCGGCCCGCCGGCGTCGAGCGGCTTGAAGTCCTTGAAGGTGATGCCGTAGGTCTCGCGCAGGCCCGGCAGACAGTACGGCCGCTGCGGACACTCGGGCGGGCCGCCCAGCACGACCTGGCTCCCCACCGGCGCCAGGTCGCTCGCCTGCGCCAGGCGATACTTGTCGGCCGTGGCGCGAGTTACCACGAGCCCGTTGGTGTCGACGGCGGGCGCATAGTCGAGCGGGGTGATGTGGCGCGCCTGCAGCGCCCGCTGCAGGTCGGCGTAGGTGGCCGCCGCGTCGGCAGCGCGGTTGGCCGTGGCGGCGCCCGGCGTGGCGGACGCCGACAGGAAGGCGAGCAGGGTGGACATGTAGTCGGCGTACAGGTCGATCTGGTTCGACTCCAGCGCCGGCTCGACGATCTCGCGCGGCCCGAGGTTCATGCGCCGCTCGACGGTGTAGCCGTTGGCCTGCAGCGCCTGGGCGTACAGCTCGGCGAGGATCTGCTGCTCGGTGAAGTTGGTCGAGCCGATGCGGAGCGAGGGCTTCCCGCTGGCCGGGGCGCTCTGCGAGCAGGCGACGGCGAGCAGGGCGATAAGCGCGAGCGGGGCGAGCGCGCGACGCGCGACGCGGCGTGTCAAGGGCTCCTCCATCAGCGGGGCGGGGACCGATCCGCCGGGCTCTACTGCGGGCGCAGGACCGTGGCGCCGCCGGACTGCTGGCGCGCGCGGCGGCGCACGCCAGGCGGCACGACCACGCGCTCGACCAGTCCGAGGGCGTGGTCGACGGCGAGAGCGAGCAGGGCGACCAGCACCGCGCCGGCCACCAGCCGCGGGTAGTCCTGGCGGGCCAGTCCGTCGACGATGTAGCGCCCGAGGCCGCCGCTGGCGACGATCGCGCCCAGCGTGGCCGTGGCGACGATCGACACGGCCGCGCCCCTAACGCCGGCTATTATAAGCGGCGCCGCCAGCGGTAGCTCCGCATCGCGCAGCACCTGCCACTCGCCAAGGCCCATGCCGCGCGCCGCGTCTACCACGTCGCGGTCCACGCCGCGCAGCGCCACGTAGGCGTTGGTCAGGATCGTGGGGATGCCCAGCGGCACCATGGCGAAGAAAGTGGGCCAGTAGCCGAGCCCCAGCCCGAAGGCGAAGGCCAGGGGCAGGCAGAGGGCGAGCAGCGCGATCGACGGCAGCGCCCGCCCGACGTTGGCCACGCTGACGGCGACGAAGCCGCCGCGCCCGCTGTGGCCGAGGGCGAGGCCGATGGGCAGGGCGATCAGGACGGCCGCCGCCAGCGCCGTGCCCGACAGCCAGAGGTGCTCGCCGACGCGGGTGGGGATGCCATCCGAGCCCTGCCAATGGGCGGGGTCGGCGAACCAGCGGCCGAGCGCGGCCAGGAAGTCCAGCACGTCAGGCGCTCCCGCGCGCCCAGGGCATCGCCCAGCGCTGGACGAGCACGAGCGCGCCGTCGGCCACCACAGCCAGGGCGACGGAGAGTACCGCTCCGACGATCAGCGGCGTGCTGAAGAAGCGCTGGAGCCCGTCGAGGATGAAGTAGCCCAGCCCCCCCTGGCCGATCAGCGCCGTCACGGTGGTCAGGCCGATGGTGGAGACCGTGGCGATGCGCAGGCCGGCGACGATCGCCGGCAGCGCCAGCGGCAGCTCGACCTGCCAGAGGAGCTGGCGGGAGGTGTAGCCCATCCCGAGCGCCGCGTCGCGCACGTCGGCCGGCACGCCGGTCAGACCCTCCACGATATTACGGATCAGGAAGAGCAGCGTGTAGCTGACCAGCCCGATCACGGCGGTGAGCAGCGACAGCCCGGTGATGGGGACCAGCACGGCGAACAGAGCCAGGCTGGGGATGGTGTAGAGCACGCCGGCGAAGCCGAGAACCGGCCCGTAGTAGCGCGGGTGGCGGGCGATCCAGATGGCGGGCCCGACCGACAGCAGCAGGCCGATAGCAACGGCCAGGCCGGTGAGGACGAGGTGCTCGCCGACGCGCTGGCCGATGTCGCCGAGGTGGCTGAATATCCAGTCCCAACTGATCAGCGGCTCACCGGGAGTCATGGTTTGCTGCCCACCGTCGGTGACGCCGGGTTCGGCGCGTCCCCGGGCGCGTCCCGCGGCAGGCGCCCGCCTGCCTCTGACAGCGGTTCGCAAACCGCCCCTACCGGAGCCGCGTGGGAGTCGCCGGTGGCGGCGCGGAGGGCGGTGCCGATGGCGTCCAGCGTCAGGATGCCCTGCTGCCGCCCGGCCTCGTCGACGACGACGGCGGCGCCCACGGCCGAGCCCAGGATCGCCGAGAGCGCGTCGTTCAGGGTAGTCGTCCGGTCGAGCGCGACGAGCGGCGCGTCGGGCGTGTCGCCAGGTACCGTGGAGGCATCGCGCAGGGGGGCGTCGGCGACGGTCAGCAGCGTGAGCAGCTTGAGCGCGCGGTCGGACCCGACGAAGCGGGCGACGAACTTGCTGGCCGGCCGCGCGAGCAGCTCGGCCGGGGGCGCGTACTGGGCCAGTCGGCCGCCGACCTGGAACACCGCCACGCGATCGCCCAGCTTGATCGCTTCGTCGACGTCGTGCGTGACGAAGATGATCGTCGTACCCAGCGTGCGGTGGAGGCGCTGCAGCTCGTCCTGCAGCCGCTCGCGCACGATGGGGTCGACGGCGCCGAACGGCTCGTCCATCAGCAGCACCACCGGCTCGGCGGCCATCGCCCGCGCCACGCCGACGCGCTGGCGCTCGCCCCCGGACAGCTCTGCCGGATAGCGCTGGCGCACGCGGCCGGGGTCGAGCCCGACCAGCGCGAGCAGTTCGTCCACGCGCTCGGTGATGCGCGCCGCGGGCCAGCCGAGCAGACGCGGGACCGTCGCCACGTTCTGGGCGACGGTCTGGTGGGGGAAGAGGCCGGTCTGCTGGATGACGTAGCCGATGCGCCGCCGCAGCGCCGTGGCATCTTCGGTAGCGACGTCCCGCCCGTCGATCAGCACCTGGCCCTCGGTCGGCTCGACCAGGCGATTGACCATCCGCAGCGTCGTGGTCTTGCCGCAGCCGCTGGGGCCGACCAGCACGCAGAGCTCGCCGGCTCCCACGACGAGCGAGAGGTTGTCCACCACGGCCACGGCGTCGGCGCCGGCGCCGTAGCGCTTGGTGACGTGGCGAAACTCGACGGCCGCCCCATGGCCCCGTGCGCCGCTCACGGGAGCGCTCGAGGTGCCGCGCTCAGAGGCGGGCGAGAACGACATCCCGGCGGCTCGCTAGACGTACGTTTTGTCGACGTAACACCACTGCCAGTCCTGGCCGGGCTCGATCGAGCGCATCACCGGGTGGCCGGTCGACTCGAAGTGCCGGGTGGCGTGGCGGCCGGGCGTGGAGTCGCAGCAGCCGACGTTGCCGCAGACGAGGCACATCCGGCGGGCCACCGGGGTCTGGCCGCTCGCGCGGCACTCCTCGCAGGTCTCCGAGCTTGGCGTCACCTGGCGAATCTGGTCGCGGTGCGTGCAGTCTGCCATCGTCGCCTCCTCCACAGCAGAGGGTTAGGGAGAACTGACCCCCGCCCTGAGCGGGCGTCAGGCCACGGTGAGGTAGAGCACCCCGAACAGGCGGCGCGGGTCGGTCCAGACCCGGACCATCTCGAAGCCGGCCCGGCCGGCCAGGCGCTCGAACTCCTCCACGTCGTACTTGTAGGAGTGCTCGGTGTCGATCGTCTCGCCCTCGGCGAAGTGGACGTCGTGTCCCAGGAGGTGCACCGTCTGCGGACGCAGGCTGTCCAGGTGCATCTCGATGCGGCCGCGGTCCTCGTTGTAGACCGCGCGGTGGCGGAAGCCGTCGAGCTGGAAATCGGCGCCCAGTTCGCGATTGATCCGCTCCAGCAGGTTGAGGTTGAAGGCGGCCGTCACGCCGCGGCTGTCGTCGTAGGCCGGCTCGAGGATCGCCCGGTCCTTCTTCAGATCGACGCCGAGCAGCAAGCCGCCGCCACGCCCGCACCACTTCGCGACCCGCCGCAGGAACCGCACGGCGTCCGGGGGCTCGAGGTTGCCGATGGTCGAACCAGGGAAGAAGGCCACGGTCCGCGCGGCCGGCGTGGGCGGCTCCGGCAGCTCGAACGGCTGCGTGTAGTCGGCGCAGACGGCGAGCACGGGCAGGTCCGGGTAGTCGGCGGCCAGCGCCGTCGCGGCCTCGAGAAGCTGCACGCGCGAGATGTCGATCGGCACGTAGGCCGCCGGGTCGGCCAGGCGGTCGAGGAGGAGGCGCGTCTTGGTGCTGCTGCCGCTACCCAGCTCGGCCAGCCGAACGCGGGGGCCGATGAGCGCCGCTATCTGCCGCCCGTACTCCTGCAGGATGCCCAGCTCGGTGCGGGTGGGATAGTACTCGTCGAGCGCGCAGATCTGCTCGAACAGCTCCGAGCCGCGGGCATCGTAGAACAGCTTGCAGGGCAGCGTCTTGTCCGGCGCGGCGAGGCCCCGCAGCACCTCGCCTGCCACGTCGTCGGCGGTCGGCTCGTAGTCGTAGAGGGTGACTCGGCCGTGTACAGAGATCTTCACGGCCTACGCGTCCCGGGCCAGTCGTAGGCCGCTGAACTGCCAGCGGGCGTCGGGCGGGAAGAAGTTGCGGTAGGTCCGCCGGATGTGCGTGCGCGACGTGGCGCAGGAGCCACCGCGCAGCACGAGCTGGTTGCACATGAACTTGCCGTTGTACTCGCCGAGCGCGCCGTCGAGGGTCCGGAAGCCAGGGTAGGGCACGTAGGGGCTGCTCGTCCACTCCCAGACGTCGCCGAGCATCTGCTGCAGCCCGCCGCCGCTGGCCGGCGCGGGGTGCAGCCGCCCATCCTCGACGAAGTTGCCGGCCGGCGGCGCGTCGACCGCGACGCGCTCCCACTCGGCTTCGGTGGGCAGGCGCGCGCCGGCCCAGCGGGCGTAGGCGTCGGCCTCGTAGTAGCTCAGATGGCAGATCGGCTCGGCCGGCGCGATCGGCTGCAGGCCGCTCAGGGTGAACGACCACCACTCGCCGTCGCGCTGCTCCCAGTACAGCGGCGCCTGCCAGCCCAGGGCGCCGACGGTGTTCCAACCGTCGGACAGCCACAGCTCGGGCCGCCGGTACCCGCCGTCCGCCATGAAGGCTAGGTACTCGCCGTTCGTCACCAGGCGGGTGGCGAGCTGGAACGCCTCCAGGAAGACGCGGTGGCGGGGCGTCTCGTTGTCGAAGGCGAAGCCGGAGCCCTCGTGGCCGATGCGGAACAGGCCCTCGGCGTAGCGGACCCAGCCCAGCTCCGGGGCAGCCGCCGCGGGCGTCGATCGCGGCTCCTGGTAGGCCGGCCGCAGCGGGTTGCAGGACAGGACGTGCTTGATGTCAGTCAGGATCAGCTCCTGGTGCTGCTGCTCGTGGTGCAGCCCGAGCTCGACCACGCTGCCCAGCCCCGCAGCGTCGGACGGCAAGCCGCCCGCCAGCAGGTCGCGCATGGCCGCGTCGACGTGAGCGCGGTAGGCGTAGATCTCTGCGACGGTCGGCCGGGTCAGCAGGCCGCGCTGTGGGCGAGCGTGCCGCTCGCCCACAGCGTTGTAGTACGAGTTGAACAGGTAGCCGTAGCGCGGGTGGAAGGGCCGATAGTCCGGGCGCGCCACCGCCAGCACGAAGGTCTCGAAGAACCAGGTAGTGTGGGCCAGGTGCCACTTGGCCGGGCTAACGTCGGGCATCGACTGCACGACGTAGTCTTCCGTGGCCAGCGGCGCGCAGAGCCGCTCCGTGAAGGCGCGCACCTGCTCGTAGCGCGTGCTGGGATCGGCGCTGGCCCCCGGCAAGGACGCCGGAGCGACGACCCCGGCGACGCTCATCGGCGCCGGGCTCGTCTGCCAGCCGCGATGTCCCCCGATCATTTCCTGCCAGACTCCCCTCTGCCCCGAAGGGCGCTGGCGGCGCACCACGCGCCGCGAGACACTCGCGTGCCTCAGTAGCTTACCAGACGGCCACCATCTGGCAACCAAATTCCGACCATCTTCTGGCAGCCACAATCCGTTTGCTCTTGCACAGGTCGTGCCGGGCCTGAATATCACTTGGACGCGCCGTCGGCCCGACGACGTAACATGGTGGGCGACGTCCGAGACTGGACCGGGCTGATGGCGGCCAGTCGGCCGCCCAGCGAACACCGAGGAGGGACCGCAATGGCGGACAGCGAATACGACGTGATCGTGCTGGGCGCGGGCCCGGCTGGCGAAAACGCCGCCGATCGGGCCGTGAAGGGTGGGCTGACCGCGGTCATCGTCGAGGCCGAGCTGGTCGGCGGGGAGTGCTCGTACTGGGCCTGCATGCCGAGCAAGGCGCTGCTGCGCAGCCCTCAGGCCATCGCAGAGGCGCGTGCGGTGGACGGCGCCCGGCAGGCCGTGCGCGGCGCGGTCGACGCGGCGGCCGTGCTCGCCCGCCGCAATCGGTTCACCCATAACTGGCAGGACGACGGGCAGGTGCGCTGGCTCGACAGCGCCCACATCGCCTTCGTCCGCGGCTGGGGGCGCCTGGCCGGCGAGAAGCGCGTCGAGGTGGCCGGCGCCGACGGCCAGGTGACGAGCCTGACGGCCCGCCAGGCGGTGGTCATCGCGACCGGCAGCGGCGCGGCGATCCCACCGCTGCCGGGGCTGGCCGAGGCGCGGCCCTGGACCAGCCGCGAGGCCACCAGCGCCCAGCGGGTGCCCGAGCGCCTGGCCGTGATCGGCGGCGGCGTCGTGGCCTGCGAGATGGCGACGGCCTGGCGAGCGCTGGGCGCCCGCCAGGTGACGATGCTCGTGCGCAGCCGCCTGCTCGGCAACTACGAGCCCTTCGCCGGCGAGCAGGTCGCCGCGTCCATGCGCGCGCAGGGCATCGACGTGCGCCTGGGCGTCAACCCGACCGGGGTCCGCCGGCCCGGCGGCGAGGGCCCCCTGACGATGACCCTGGACGACGGCTCGACCCTCACTGCCGACGAGGTGCTGGTGGCGACCGGCCGCCGGCCGCGGACGACCGACATCGGCCTGGAGACGGTCGGGCTCGAGCCGGGCAAGTGGCTCGCCGTCGACGATAGCTGCCGGGTGACGGCGGTGGCGGGCGGCTGGCTGTACGCGATCGGTGACGTGAACCACCGCGCGCTGCTGACGCACATGGGCAAGTACCAGGCGCGCGCCTGCGGCGACGTCATCGCGGCCCGGGCCAAGGGCGAGGCCGCGGCGCGCGAGCCGGCTCCCTGGAGCCGCTACGCCGCTACAGCGGACCACGGGGCCGTACCGCAGGTGGTGTTCACCCATCCCGAGGTGGGGGCGGTTGGGCTGACCGAGGCGGAGGCCCGCAAGCAGGGCCTGCCCGTCAAGGCCGTGGAGTACGAGCTCGGCCACGTCGCCGGGGCTGCCCTGTACGCCGACGGCTACCAGGGGCACGCGAAGCTGGTGGTGGACGAGCAGCGGCGGGTGGTCGTGGGCGCGACGTTCGTCGGGCCCGCCGTGGGCGAGCTGGTCCACGCCGCGACGATCGCCGTGGTCGGCGAGGTGCCGCTGGACCGCCTGTGGCACGCCGTGCCGTCGTACCCGACGATCAGCGAGGTCTGGCTGCGGCTGCTCGAGGCCTACGGGCTGTAAGCAGTCAGAGGGTGAACTTGGGAGACACCCCCAGACCCCCGCTCTTACCGGGCAAGCGAGGTCTGGCTGCGGCTGCTCGAGGCCGATGGGCTGTAGCGCCGGCTGTCGAAGTTGGCACCGGGCAGTGGCTCGGCGGCGGCCGCGCTAGCCGACCGTCGTGGCAGCGGCATCGACGCGCTGGCGGACCTGGCCGGCGAGCTGGGCCGCCACGAGCTGCGCGTAGATCCCGCCGCGGGCCAGCAGCGCCTCGTGCGTGCCCTGCTCGGCCACGGTGCCACCGTCGAGCACGACGATGCGGTCGGCGTTGCGGATGGTAGAGAGGCGGTGGGCGATGACGAGGGTCGTGCGGCCGCGCATCAGGCGGTCCAGCGCGGCGTGAACCTGCCGCTCGTTCTCGGCGTCGAGGTGCGAGGTTGCCTCGTCGAGGACGAGCAGCGGCGCGTTGGCGAGGACGGCGCGGGCGATGGCGATGCGCTGGCGCTGACCGCCGGAGAGCTGCAGGCCGCGCTCGCCGACGACCGTGTCGTAGCCCTCCGGCAGCGCGGCCACCAGCGCGGCGGCGTTCGCCGCTTCCACCGCCGCGTCCAGTTCGGCGATCGTGGCGTCGGGGCGCGCCAGGCGCAGGTTGGCGCCGAGGGTCGTGTTGAACAGGTAGGTGTCTTGCGCCACCAGGGCTACTCGCCGGCGCAGGTCGTCGAGCTGGAACTCGCGCAGGTCGCGGCCGGCGAGCAGGATGCGCCCGCACTGAGGATCCCAGAAGCGGAGCAGCAGGTGCGCCGCGGTCGTTTTGCCGGCGCCGGAGCGGCCGACGAGGGCGACGGTCTGGCCCGGCTCGACGGTGAAGGAGAGGTCGCGTAGCGCCTGCGGCTCGCCCGGCCCGTAAGCGAAGCTCACGCCCTCGAAGCGTACGGCGGGCACCGCCGGGCTCGGCGGCACGCCCGGGCCGTCGAGGATGGTGACCGGCTCGTCGTGGACGGCGAAGATGCGCCGCGCGGCGCCGAGCGTCTCGGCGAGCTGTTTGGCCACCTTGGCGACATCGGTCACCGGCCCGAAGGCCGTCAGCGCCAGCAGCGTGACGAGCGGCAGCAGCGTAGCCGGCATCGCCCCGCGGCCGGCCAGCCAGGCGCCGGTCGCCAGCACGGCCAGACCGCCGAGCCCCGTCAGCGCCTCGATCGCCGCACTCTGCACCGTCTGGTGGCGCAGGAAGCGAAGCTGGAGCCCGCTCAGGTGGCGGCCGTGCGCCGCGATCTCGGCCAGCCGTCCGCGGCCCTGGCCGAAAGCGACGATCGTGCGCAGGCCCTGCACGCTCTCGACCATGTGCCCGTTGACGGCGCCGAGCTGCTCGCGGACCTCGCTGCCGAGGCGCTCGGCGGCGCGGCCCGCGGCCACCGGGCTCAGGCCGACCAGGATCAGGAACGGCAGCAGCGCCACGGCCAGCGGCCAGGCGATGAGGGCCAGCGTGAGCAGCACGCCGCCCGGCACCAGCACGGCCACGAAGGCGGGAGCGATCGTGTGGGCGAAGTAGTACTCGACGGTCTCGACATCGCTCGTCACGGCGCTGACCAGGTCGCCCGAGCGGCGGCGGAGCAGGTAGCCGGGGGCGAGCGGGTCGAGCTTCTCGTACAGGGCGATGCGCATCTCGGCCAGCAGCCGGTAGGCGAGGTCGTGGGCCAGCCACGACTCCGCCCAGCCGAGGACGGCGGCGAGCGGCACGAGCAAGCCCAGCGCCCAGAGCCAGGGCGTCAGGTCACCGCCCTGGGCCACCTGCCGCACCAGCAGCGCGCCGAGCACGCCGAGCCCCACCGCCGCGACGGCGTGGCTCACGCCGAGCCCGAACACGACCACCTGGCTGGCCCACCAGGGCCGCACCAGGGCCAGCAGGCGGCGCCAGACGGCGAATGCCGACCCCGCCCGCGGCACGGCCGGGGCGGGCGTGGGCGCCACGACGTCGGGGGCGTGCTCGTGGTCGGCCGCCGCCAGCGGCAGGCGGCTGGGCGCTGGGGTCTGGGCCGCCGGCTCGAGCAGCGCCGCCTCCGGCGCCGCCGGCTCGGCCGCCTGGGCGGCCATCAGGCGGGCGTACACCCCGCCGCGGACCACCAGCTCGGCGTGGCTGCCGCTCTCGACCAGGCGGCCGTCGTCGAGGACGAGGATCCGATCGGCGCCGATCACGCTGGACAGGCGGTGGGCGATCACCAGGGTCGTCCGACCGCGCTGCAGCCGATCGAGCGCTTCCTGGATCGCCGCCTCGTTCTCGCTATCGACGCTGGACAGCGCCTCGTCGAGCACGAGGATCGGCGCGTCTTTGAGCAGGGCGCGGGCGATGGCGAGCCGCTGGCGCTGGCCGCCGGACAGGCGCGCCCCGCGCTCACCGATGACGGTGTCGTAGCCGTGCGGCAGGGCGGCGATGAACTCATGGGCGTTGGCCGCCCGCGCCGCCGCCTCCAGCTCGGCGGCCGTGGCGTCCGGCTTGCCGAGGCGCAGGTTGTCGGCCACCGTGCCGTGGAAGAGGTAGGTGTCCTGGGCCACGACGGCGATCTGGCGGCGCAGCAGGTCGAGCGGCAGCTCGCGCAGGTCGCGGCCGTCGAGCAGGACGCGCCCGACCTGGGGATCGAAGAAGCGCAGGAGCAGCCAGACCAGGGTGGACTTGCCCGCGCCGCTCGGGCCGACCACGCCGAGCGTCTCGCCGGCGCGCAGGGTAAACGAGACGTCGTCGAGGGCCGCCACGGGCCGGCCGGGGTAGCGAAAGGTGACGCGCTCGAAGCGTACCTCGGGCTGCAGCGCTGGCTCGCCCGCCGGTGCCGCGGGCCTCGCCAGCTCGCGCACGTCCGGCTCGGCGTCGAGGAGCGCGTAGATGGCCTTGGTAGCCGACATGGCGATCATGCCGCGGTGGTACAGCGCCGTCAGCTCGCGCAGCGGCCGAAACACCTCCACGCCGAGCATCAGCACGATGACCAGCGTCGTCAGCGCGAGCTCGCCGTGCTGGACGCGGACCGCCCCCCAGCCCAGCGCCAGCGCCGCGCCGGCCGAGATGCCGAGCATCGTCACGCCGCTCGTGGCGATGTTCGCCGCGAGGACGCCCATCGTGCTGCGGTAGAGGGCGCGCGCCCGCTCGGCCAGGCGCGCGCCGTGGGCGCGGCTCTGGCCGAACATCTTGAGCGTCGCCAGCCCCTGCACGCCGTCCAGGAAGTCGTTCCCGAGCGCGGAGTAGGCGGTGCGGCGCCAGAGGGCGCTGCGCTCGTTCCACCGATGGAAGAGCGCCGGGACGACCAGGGTGAACAGCGCGAAGACCAGGAAGATCAGCGCGGTGGGCGCGTCGAGCGCGACCATGAAGCCGAAGACGATCAGCGGCGTGAGCGCGGCCACCAGGAGCTGGGGGAGGTACTGGCCGAAGAAGGTCTCGAGCTGCTCGACGCCCTCGACCAGCGCCAGCAGCACCTCGCCGGTGCGCCGCTGGTCGAACGGCCCCGGCCCCAGCTCCAGCACGTGGGCGTAGAGCAGGCCGCGCAAGCGAACCTTCATCTCGGCGGCCGTGCGGTTGCTCACGTCGTCGCGCCAGAGCTGGAGCAGCGCGCGCAGGCCGATCAGCGCGGCGATCGCCGCGAGGGGAGCGGCCAGCGCCTCGATCGGCACGCCCTGGATGACCACGGCGATGGCGGCGCCGGAGAGCGCCAGGCGGCCGAGGCTGACCGGCAGAGCGGCCAGGCCGATCAGCGCGGCCAGCAGGATGCGCAGCCGCAGGCCGGCGGTCATGGCAAACAGGCGACGATCGAAGTGCATGGCCGCGAACCTCCTGGCGGTGCGAACGTCACGACCTGACCAGGGCTGGACGCCGGCCCGACCTTAACACGCGCAGCCGACAGATGCAATGTGTTGCAACAACGCGGGGCAGGTGGAGCACGCCCGCGGCCGAGGAAGCGGGGCACGACTTACCAGAGGTTCGAGCGACTACACTATGCGCCGGCTCACCTGGTCGCGGCCGGCGCTACTGGCTGCTGGCGCTGGCGTTGGGACCGAAGCGGCTCTCGAGGTAGTTGATGATGCTCCAGCGGTCCTCGTCGGTGATGGTCGGCCGGAAGGCGGGCATCGCCGTGCCGGGCACGCCGTCGCTGACCCACAGCCAGAGCTGGCCTTCGGAGTGCTGGGAGACGTGGACGCGCAGGTCCGCCGGCCGCGGGTTCAGCGTGCGAGCGAGCGGCCCGTCGCCACGGCCGCTCAGGCCGTGGCACATGGTGCAGTTCTGCTGGAACAGCTCCTCGCCGCGGGCGATCGAGGCCGGGGTAGCCGGCACCGGGTTGGGGATGACCGCGTCGACGGCGGTCGGGATGAGCGCCGCGATCGCGGCCAGCGGCAGCCCCACGGCGACGGCGACGCAGCCGAGCGCGACGGTGGCCCGGCGCTGGCGCCGGTGCCCGCCGGGCCGGATGGCGTCGACGAGCAGGAGCACGCCCAGGGCAAACAGCACCGTGCCGGCGATCAGCCGCACGGGGGGAGCGCTGGGGGAGGCCGTCGGCGCGCCCGGCTGGTTCCGCGCCGCGCCGGGGTCGGTGGCGGTCAGCCGCGTGTCGGCCAGGATGTCGTCACGGCCGGCGAGGCGCACGATCACCTTGACGTCCCAGTCGCCGGCCATGGAGAGGGCGCCACTCTGGGCGCGGTAGTGGCCGTCGCCGACGGGATCGAGCCGCTGGTCGGTGACGCCCATATCCATCTGGAGGTGGCTCAGCCGCAGCGTGACGCGCTGGGCGTCGGCCAGCGGCTGGCCGTTCTGCGTGAGCGCCACGTCGAAGCTGTTCACCCCGGCCTCGGCCGGCGCCACCCGCAGCACCGCCTGGACGTCGTCCAACTGGAGGTTGCGGGCGACGCCCTGCTCGCGCAGCGCATCGCGGGCGGGCTCGACGCTCGTGAGCACGCCGACGACGCCGAGGATCAGCACGCCCAGCAGCAGCTCGGCAGCCACCACCCCGCGGAAGCGCCGCTCGAGGCCGCCGAGGCGCTCGGCGGCGGCGCGCGTGCCGCGGCGGACCGCATTGGCCAGGCGCGGGCTGAGCACGAGCAGGTTCGCGGCCCCCAGCCCGAGCAGCGGCAGCAGCAGGACGATCTTGGCCAGCAGCGCCTGGCCGTAGGTCGTGCCGGTCAGCGCCTCCAGGCTGCCTACCTCGAGCCAGGTAGCGTACAGGCCCGTGACGACCAGGACGGCCACAGAGACGAGAGCGGCGACGGAGAAGCGCGGGATGGCGAGCGCCAGCAGCCGCCCCCGCAGCGCCGGGGGCAGCGCGCCGAGCGCGGCCGGCAGGGCGACCGCGAGCTGGACCAGCCCGCCGATCCAGACGGCCGTGGCGACGAGGTGCAGCCAGTCGGCGGCCACGGCGACGACGGCGCCCTCCTGGGCGGCCGCGGCGTGGCTGTTCAGGCTGCTGGTGAGAAGCAGCACCGCGCCCAGCACGCCGCCCGCCAGCCAGCCGGGGTGGCTCGCGGTGATGCCCGGCCGGCGGAGATAGAGGGCCAGCGCCCCGAGCGCCACGATCGCGACCATGCGGACGAGCCAGATCTGGGTGTAGCGCGTGCGGAGCAGCGTGGCCAGCGGCGGCCCGAAAGCCTGCCACGGCTCGACGCCGGCCGCCACCGAGGCCTGGACGACGAGCGCCAGCAGGCCGGCGAGCAGGGCGCAAGCGGCCGCGATCGCGGCCACCAGCAGGCCGCGGCGGCGCCCCGCACCCCAGGCCGTCGCCACGACCGCGCCGTCGGCGGCGCCGCTGGCGGTGCCGCGCAGCGCGCCCCCGAGGATGACGGGCAGGAAGGCGAACGCGGCGGCCAGGATGACGGCGGTGAGGAGGTTCAGCCAGCGGCTGCCGACCGTCCAGGGCGTGGCCGTGCTTGCGCCCGCGTCGGCGCCGCTCGGGAGCACGAGCGCGCCCGGCGTCTGGTCGAGGCCGACGGTGAAGGCGAAGGCGCCCCGCGTGACGTGGCCGTCGACGGTGGAGAGGGTCTTCCAGACGACCGTGTAAGTCCCGGGCGCCAGGTCGGGCAGGCTGATCGCCAGGGCGCGGGGATCGCCCGCCACCGACTTGGTGTCGTCGCGGTCGACCCGCTGGCGACTGCTGTCGAAGACCTGCAGCTCGCTGAACTGGGTCTCGGGCTCCTCGGTGAACCAGACCTTGATCTGGGCCGGCGCCGTCTCGAGGATGCTGTTAGCCGGCGGATCGGAGCGCTCGAAGTTGGCGTGCGCCGCGGCCCCGCGCGCCGAGCCCGCGACGAGCAGCAGCGCCGCCAGCAAAGCTAGCCCCGCGTGTACCGATCGGCGCATCTTGGTCCTCCCGCTCGACCTGTTCCCCGCACCTCCCTCCTCTCGGTCGGGAAGGGGGAGGTGCGGACGCAGCCGCCTGGCCGCGCAGCGCGCCGCGGCGTGGAAGGCGTGACCCGCCGTGCCTTTCCGCGCCCCGGCGCGCGACGCTCCCAGTACTCGGTCAGAGTTGATCTGCCATGTGCTGGCACAGCCAACACCTAGCAGATCACGTGTGGCGATCTACTAGAGCCGTTCCTGGGGGGCAGCCGCGGCGGGGCGCGCCGACGGTGCCGCGGCCGTCGCCCCCGGCGCGCGGCGCCGACTGGCGAGCGCCCAGGCTGCCAGGGCCAGGCCGGCCAGCCCGGCCACCAGCCCGACCGCGCCCAGAATAGTCGCCGTGTTGGCGCGGCTGTCGGCCGCTGCGAGCGCTCGCTGCAGCTCGACGCCCGACGGCACCTTGTCGGGGAACTGCAGCGGCCCCACGGCCTGCACGTCGTTGAAGCGGCCGGGGCCGGACTCGAAGGTCTCGTTCACCGGCTGGCCGTCGATCGTCCCGCTGAAGCGGAAGGTGTAGGCGCCGGGTCGGGTCGGCACGAACTCGCCGTTGTAGGCGCCGGGCTGGCGGAAGCGGGGGCGCAGCTCGAGCGGCAGGGTGCTGCCGCCGACGACCACCTCGGCCTTGAGCGTCTTCTCCGCCCCTTCCACCGGCTCCTCGCCGGCGGTGCGCGTGATCCGCAGATCGATGCCGTTCGTCTCACCCTCGAAGGCCGGCTCGTTCAGGAACCCGACGACGAAGGTGTACGGTCCGACGGCGCGCCGCTCGTGGGCGCTGGCCGTGCCCGGCCCGATGGTCAAAACCGCGAGGCCGACCACGGCCCCCACGGTCAACAAACGCAGGATCCTGTTCATCACCCACCTCCTGACGGGGCTCGGCCACCCGTCAAGGAACCACTACCGTCGTGCTGGCGACGACCGGCGGGTTCCAGTCCTGGTGCAGGTTGTTCGACAGCTCGACCCGGATCTCATGGGTGCCCGACGGCACCTCGACCAGCGTGATGTCGGGCCGAGAGAGCATCTGCATCATGACCCCATTCAGGAACACGTGCAGGTGCGCCTGGGGCAGATTCCCCGCGGCCATCGACGTCGGATCGCTTACCGCCATCCCGTCGTGGTCCATGCCACCCGCCATGTCGTCGTGCAGCACCGCGCCCTCGACCCCGACCCGGAGATGCACCTCGTTTCCATTGACGGTAGCGCTGTCGATAGTGAGCCGCGGCACCGACGCGCCCGTGGGCTGCGGGGACAGGACAGTGCTGGCGCCGACGCCGAAGCGGAAGCTGCCCTCGGCGGCATCGCCGTCGTCGGCCGAGACGGTCCGCCAGTTGACGGTGTAGACGCCGTCGGCGAGCGGCTGGAGCGTGACGAGCATGCGCTTGCGGTCGGGATCGTTCAGGTCGACGCGGCCATCGCCGGCGTCGACGCGGTTGCCGCTGCCGTCCACGACCTGCAGGCTGCTGCCGGACGAGTTGACCCCTTCGGTGAACCAGACCTGGAGCGTAGCAGGCGCCGTAGGGACCACGCCGTCGATGGGCGGGTCGGCCCGGTCGGGGCGCGCGTGGGCGTAGGCCGGCTGCGCCGCCAACGGCGTCAGCGCCAGCGCGACGAACAGTCCAGCCAGGAGACGGAGACGCTGCATCAGATTCGTCCTCCTCGAATAGCTACGACGCAGAGCGCTTCCTGCCGACGACCCCGCCCGGCCGGGCGCAGGAACGCAGGATCGACCCGCGCGGCGGGCGCACGGGCGGGCAAGCCGCGGCGGACGGATCCGCCGCCGGCCGGCGCCGGGCAGACGTCGTGGGCGTTAGACGAGAAGGCGAGGCGGGGGAGCTGGTGGAGTGCGGATTGCCGAGGTAGTCGTAATGAATTCGTGGGCAACCGCCGGGCCCAGAGTCGGCGCCGGCAGGTCGAGGTGGCCGAAGAAGGCAAGACCGTCCAGGCCGCCGGGCAGGCCCGCGGCAACGCCCGTGGTGTGCCCGGCGCACCACTCGGACGTGGTGGAGGGCGGCGGGCTGGAAGGGAGCGCCGGGACGGCATCCGGCCCACTGGCCTCGTCGGCGGCCGGGACCGCGGCGTGGTGGTTGTGCGCGGCGACCTGCGCGCTCATCGCGTGGTGCTGGCTATGGCCGGTATCGAGCGCGCCGAGCAGGGCCACGGCCGTCTCGTGGTGGCAGACCACCGGCACCGTCAGCAGCAGCCAGAGAAAGACGAACGCGCGAACGATGTCCGTAACCAGGGCAGCCACGGCGATCCTTCTCTAGACAGCGTGCATCGCCGAATGTCGCCCAAGTGTACCACGCGGCCCCTCAGTCGCGGCAGAAAATAGCCAGAGCGCTGGCGCAGCCACCATCAGGTTGAGCTGCTGCCTGGCTCCAGGTGGGGCGGCGCGCTAAGCCGCCCCTGGACGCCAGCCCCGTCTGGGAACTGGGCTGCCGCGCCCGCGTTCATGCTGGGCATCGACGCGCCGCTGGCCCCCGCGTGCTCGGGGCGGGCCAGGTAGAGCGCGCCGGCGCCCACCGCGAGCCCTAACAGGGCGATCACCACGAGATAGGCGTACTCGCGGATCCGTTCGCCCAGCGGCGGATGGAGGATCGCCTGGGCGCTCCGCGGCGGACGGAAGCCGCGCAGCCGCAGGGCGTTGGTGACCACGCTCACGCTGCTCATCGCCATCGCCGCCGCGGCGAGGACCGGGTTGAGCAGCACCCCGAAGAAGGCGTACAGCGCGCCCATCGCCACCGGGATGAGCAGCACGTTGTAGGCGAAGGCCCAGAACAGCCCCTGCTTGATCACGCCCACGGTCTTGCGCGAGAGGGCGATGGCGGTGACGATCGTGCGCAGGTCGCCGCCGACCAGGGTGATGTCGGAGGCGGCCATGGCGACGTCGGTGCCGGTGCCGATGGCGATGCCAAGGTCGGCCTGGGCGAGCGCGGGCGCGTCGTTGATCCCGTCGCCGACCATCGCGACGACCCTGCCCTGGGCCTGCAGCGCCTTGACCTTCTCGGCCTTCTGCTCGGGCAAGACCTCCGCCAGCACGTGCTCGATGCCGACCTGGTGGGCGATGGCCTGCGCAGTGGCCTGGTTGTCGCCGGTCAGCATCCAGACCTCGAGCCCCAGGGCCGCGAGCTGCTCGACGGCCTCCCTCGACTCGGGCTTGAGCGTGTCGGCCACGGCGATCAGGCCAGCTCCCTGGCCGTCCAGGGCCACGTACATCGGCGTGGCCCCCTCGCGAGCAAGATCGTCTGCCTGGCCCGCGAGCCCATCCAGGCTGACCCCGGACTGGTCCATCAACGCGCGGTTGCCCAGCAGCAGCTCGTGGCCGTCGACCGTGGCCTGGACCCCCTTCCCTGCGACGGCCTGGAAGCGCTCGGCCCCGGGCAGCTCGAGCTGTTGCTCCCGTGCCCGTCCGACGATGGCCTCGCCGAGCGGGTGCTCCGAGCCGACCTCCGCCGCGGCCGCCAGCCGCAGCAACTCGGCCTCGGTCAGCGCACCACGGCTCACGACCTGGGTGACGGTGGGCTTGCCGCGCGTGAGCGTGCCCGTCTTGTCGAGCACGATCGTGTCGATCTTGCGGGCTTGCTCCAGCGCCTCGCCGCCGCGGATGAGGATGCCGTACTCGGCGGCCTTGCCCGTGCCCACCATGATGGCGGTGGGGGTAGCCAGGCCGAGGGCGCAGGGACAGGCGATGATCAGCACCGCGATTGCCGTCTGCAGGGCGTAGGAGAGCCGCGGCTCCGGGCCGAAGACCAGCCAGCCGACGAAGGTCAGCGCGGCGAGCGCCAGCACCGCGGGGACGAAATAGCCCGCGATGGTATCGGCCAGGCGCTGCATGGGCGCCTTCGAGCCCTGGGCCTCCTCGACCAGGCGCACGATCTGGGCGAGGGTCGTATCCTTGCCGACTTTGGTCGCCCGGAAGACGAAGCTGCCGGTCTTGTTGAGAGTGGCGCCGATGACGGTATCGCCGGGGCCCTTCTCCACCGGCAGGCTCTCGCCGGTGAGCATGCTCTCGTCGAGCGTGGAGCGGCCCTCCGTGACCACGCCGTCCACGGGAACCTTCTCGCCAGGGCGCACGCGCACCAGGTCGCCGACCTGCACCATCTCGATGGGGATATCCTGCTCGGTGCCGTCGCGGATGACGCGGGCGGTCTTCGCCTGCAGCCCCATCAGCGCCTTGATGGCGGCGCTCGTCTGCTTCTTGGCGCGGGCCTCCAGCCAGCGGCCCATCAGGATCAGGGCAATGATGATGACCGCGGTCTCGTAGTACAGGTGGTAGGGGAGGCCCCAGCGCTGGGCGAGCGACGGCCAGAGGGTCACGAAGGCGCTGTAGCCGTAGGCGACGCTCGTCCCCACTGCCACCAGTGTGTTCATGTTCGTGCTGCCGTGGCGCGCGGCGGCCCAGGCCGCCTGGTAGAAGGTCCGCCCGGCCCAGAACTGGACGATCGTCGCGACGATGAGCAACAGCGGCGCGAGCAGGTCCAGCGGGATGCCGAGCGGCAGGTACATCACCGCCATCATGGCCAGGCCTGCCGCCAGGCTGAGCAGCGACTTGCGCCGCAGATCGTCGATCTCGCGCTGGCGCTCGACCTCCTGCGGGTCGGGCGCCTCCGCGGTCGCCGCCGTCGCCGTCGGCTGAGAACCGGCGGGCTGCGGAAGGGCGCCGAGCTTGTAGCCGGCCCGCTCGACGGCCGCACCGAGCTGCTCCACGTTCGCCACGGCGGGATCGAACACCACGCGCGCCCGTTCGGTGGCCAGGTTGACGTTCGCCTCCTGCACCCCGGGTACTTTGGACAGCGCCTTTTCGATGCGCGCGACACAGGAAGCGCAGGTCATGCCTTCCACCGGCAGGGAGACCTCGCTGCGCTCGGCCGCCGAGGGAGCGACTGGCCGGGTCTGCTGAGCGGGCATGCTGGCGGGAGGGGCCTCGGTAGGTAGGTCGCGGACCCCGTAGCCGGCCTTCTCGACGGCCGCCTTCAACTGAGCCCCGCTGACGAGGGCCGGGTCGTAAACTACCCGGGCCTTCTCGGTGGCGAGGTTGACGCTCGCCTCCTGGACGCCCTGGACCTTCCCCAGCGCCTTCTCGATGCGCCGCACGCACGACGCGCAGGTCATGCCCGTGACGGGAAAGGTGACCTCGCGGCTGGTCGTCTCGGTATCAGTTGCCATCTGGTCACCTACTTCCGGGCCAGCTCGAAGAGATCGGTCAGCTCGCGGATCATCTCCTGCTCGCGGCCATCGCGGAAGCCCTCGACGACGCAAGAGTTCAGGTGGCCGTCCAGCAGCGCCGACTCGAAGGACTTGAGGGCGCGCTCCACGGCGTAGGACTGCTTCAGGATGTCGACGCAGTACTGGTCGTCCTCGACCATCTTGCGGATACCGCGCAGGTGCCCCTCGATCGTGGCCAGGCGATTGAGGATCTGCTTCTTGTCGGATTTCATCGGCTCCTCCCGGTACCCCTCCCCCTGGGGAGGGGGTATGTTAGCAGCCTATCACGCCCGGCTGGGACGCGTCAACTCTGCTTGCCGCGGTGCGAGCCGCTCTCCGCGGCTCGGGGCACACTCAGTTCGAGCACGGCGGCCGTTCAGGCGTGGTGCGGCGCGAGCCCGAGGATGTTGTAGGCGCGGACCGCTGGCGAGATGCCCTTGAGCGCAAGCGCTTCCACCGGCTCGGCGCGGACCTCGGCCTCGATCGCAGCGTAGGCCCGGTCGTTCACCAGGATCTGGCCCGTCCGCGCCTCGTCACACAACCGAGAGGCCAGGTTGGTGGTGGTACCGATCGCCGCGTAGTCGAAGCGCCCTTCGAAGCCGATCTTCCCCAGCGTGGCTTCGCCCCGCGCGATGCCCACGCCGAACCCGAGCTGGTGGCCGCGGGCCTCCCAGCTCGCGGCCAGTCCGCGCACCGCTGTGCGCATCGCCACCGCCATCCGCACCGCCCGCAGCGTGTGATCGGCGCAGGGGATCGGGTCGTTGAAGAAGACCATCAGCCCGTCGCCGGCGAACCGCTCGAGGGTCCCCTCGTACTCGTAGATCAGCTCGCCCATCGCCTGGTGGTACTCGCGCAGGACCTCCATCACCGCCTCGGGCTCGACTGCCCCCGC
>Ga0070741_10006680_pt1 | contig 24567 bp, 24 predicted proteins | sample Coa_R1_4_FD_66440 | JGI IMG/M metagenome (GOLD analysis project Ga0070741, IMG submission 66440) | Surface soil microbial communities from Centralia Pennsylvania, which are recovering from an underground coalmine fire - Coalmine... | ecosystem: Environmental > Terrestrial > Soil > Unclassified ... | reverse complement strand
CCGGCGGCTTCGGGATTGCGCCCAATCGCTTGCAGCGCGCCGTTCGCCACCAAACCGATACCGATACCAGGACCAATTGCTGCCAAACCGATTGCCAATGCTGCACCGATTAGACGTAACCCGGTGTCCGTTACACCTGCCGCTTGAAGTGCGGGTAATAGTTCCATGCATGTCCTCCGTGAAAGAATTTATGATTGCAGATTTATTGTTTTTAATTTTCGATTAGGCGTTGCCGTTGGGTATGATGTATCGTACCTTCCAAATCGAAAATCACAAATCAAAAATCGAAAATTCCTTAATGATGTTCCGCTTCGGCGTGCCCTTGTTCGCTCCCGTGTTCAGCGGTCGCCAGCCGCATGAACGCGACGGTCAAGACCGCAAACACGAATGCCTGAATGAACGCAACGAAAAATTCCAGCCCATAAAAGGGAAATGGCAGGAGCAAGAACAAAAACGCCATAATCAACAAGACTACTTCGCCCGCAAAGATGTTGCCGAAAAGACGGAAGGTGAACGAAACAATCTTGCTGATTTCACTGACAAGTTCGACAATTCCTACGAACACGTCAATCAAACCGAACGCAATGTCGCCCTTTAACAGCCGCCCAAAGCTGAAAAATCGCGTCCAGTACCGCAAGCCACCTTGCGCCCGCATCCCGTAAATCTGCGTCATAATGACCGAGACGAGCGCCATCGCCAGCGGCAGATTGATGTCCGATGTCGGCGCGCGCAAGAACGGAACGAGCGCAGGACCTTCCGCGATGTTTTCCTCCGCTACGCCATTCGCAATCTGATTCTTGAAATACAGGGATGTCGTATCAATAAAGCCGGGCGCATCGCCGAGAATATAAATACCGGCGGGGGGATTAGGGTGTTCAGGGGTTAATTTGATAACGCCAATGGAACCAGCGCCGGGAATCAATCCAACAAAGTTGGAAATGAGAGCGATGATAAAAATGGACGCCGCGATGGTGAAATACTGACTCCATTTCGGGCCTGCAATACTCTCGAATAGCCCAACCATGCTCTCAATCGCAAACTCGGCAAAGTTCTGGAATCCGCTCGGCACGAGCTGCATATTCCGCGTCGGCAGCACGGCGAACAGGACAATAATGATAAAGACGATGACCGCCGTGATTAACGTCGGCGTCACATCAAATCCAGCGATGTTAAACAAAATTTCCGGCGCAATCGCCACCGAGGCGCGTACCGCCTCTACCGAGAACGGAAACAAAATTTTGACGATGACGCCCAGCACGATAAAGCCGATGATGACCGCCCAGAGTCGGGGATTTCTCACTGGTCTCCTCCAATACGCGATGAATGGGTCTCTGGTGCGACGTGACTATATATATCGCCGATGTTTCGGGCAATCGTCACGATGCCGACATTGAAACCCAGCAACATCATAAACAAAGTAATAATGGGGGAAGTATGCAAGCGCCAGTCAAGCAGGATGCCCAAGATAACGGGCAAAATTGAAAATGCCAACAGCATGACCGCAAGGCGTACTACCCATTGCCTATCAATTTGGTTCATGCTGTCTACTCCTCGTTCGGCTTGCAATCACTGGCACAAAATCGCGCGCGAAATATGAGCGCACGACTTTGTGCAATTTGGCGCAAGTATAACAAATTTAATGCAAAATGCAAAATTCATAATGCAAAAAGGTCATTCCGTTCTCTTGGGTTGGGGATGGCTAATCGTGTATAAAATTCTTACTAGCTGGTCTGCCTCATCACATAAGGCAATAATTTCAGAATCAGTCTGTGGAAAAATTTCTTTCAACAAGTGAAGCCAAAAGCGTGACTCTTGCGCTTCTTTGCGAGCAATTTTAATTTTGTGAATAAAATCGGAATGCGACTCTGCTCCATCCGCTTCTTGCACATTCGCACCAACCGACGTGCCTGACCGAACCAGTTGCCTAGCAACCTCAACTGAACCCACATCGCGTAGCAAACGATTCACTAATTTGACAATCCGTATACCAAACCTGAACGTCCGTTCCTGAATATCCTTGGGCGCGTATCTTGACTTGGCATCCGTCACTTCTTATTTCGCCTCATTTTGCAATTTGCATTCTGCATTTTGCATTTTCTATTCGCCCTTGCCCTGTAAGTACCTCGCTAGCTCATCGCGGCCGATAGTCCCTACCACCTGCCCTTCCTGCACTACAGGTACATCATCCCGCTCTCGTTCAGTTAACAGTTTGAGCGCCGAAAGCGCTGGGTCGTGGGGCGTTACACTAGCTTCGGGAGAAATGGGAATCATGGCCTGCCGCACGCGTGTCGTCTCCCAACGCGCGCGCTCAAATTTTTTCACCTGTTCAATCCCGACCAAACCCACCGCGCTCCCGTTCAAATCTACTGCTAGCGCGGGTGCGCGCAGCCACGAGGCGAACGACTCGGCAAGTTCCCGCAAGCTTAACGCTTCGCTCACGCGCTGGAGGGGTGCGCGCATAATTTCGCCGACGGTCACTTGTTTTAACAGCTCACGCGCGAGAATTGCGTGATACGCTTCGCCCGCCGCGCGCCACAAGAACCATGCCATTAATAACAACCATGCGCCGCCAAATTCGCCGCGCAGGATAAAATACAAGCCTCCGCCGACGAGTAGAATCGCAATCGCGCGCCCGCTAACCATGCCCCAGTACGTTGCGCGCCGTTGATTTTTCAAAATCGCCCAAACAATCGCGCGCAGTACCCGCCCGCCATCCAGTGGAAACCCGGGCAGCAGATTAAACAAACCAAGCAGCAAATTGGTCTGTGCCAGATAAAACGCGACAACCGAGATGGATAACCAGCTTCGTTGCAAGGCAAAGCTATCAAACAGTCCGAACGACTGGAGCGCCTGCGTCCAAATCCATACGCCCGCCGCCGCGATTGCGATAACAAACGAAATAAGTGGTCCCACAATCGCAATCAAAAGTTCTGTCGCGGGCGTATCCGGCTCATCGCCGATTTGCGCCACACCGCCAAAAATAAAGAGGGTGATACCCAAAACAGGTACACCCCGCAGTCGCGCCATGTACGCGTGCGCGAGCTCATGCGCCAGCACGCTCGCAAACAGCAGCAAGCTCGCAATAACAGCCAGACCGATTACATCTAACGGAATCCCGCGCCGCCGCCCAATCCCCAACTCCGCCGGAAAAATAAAAAACGCCAGCTGGTAGGTCAGCAGCAAAAAGATCAGCACCCAACTCGGATCAATCCGAATCGGAATCCCGAAAATTTTACCTAGTGTCCACGGACGCAGAGAGAACAATGAACTACCTTCCCTTGCCTGATTCTTTAATAGAAAGCGCGGGGCGTTCGGCTCCGCGCTTTCATGTCTCCATAACAGCCTGGTTCAAGCTAGCGATGACACAGCCCCGGCGCTTTGCTATTTACTACCCCAAGAGGATTACGAGGCACACCGTTGACAATAATTTCAAAGTGCAGGTGCGGACCTGTCGAATGCCCCGTGCTCCCCACCCGCCCAATGAGCTGTCCCTTTTTCACCGACTGCCCCGCCTGAACCGCGAACGCGCTCAAGTGCGCGTAGCGCGTAATCGCACCGTTGCCGTGATTTATCAAAATCATATTGCCATAACCGCTGCTATCCCAACCGACCGTTTCGATATAGCCACTATCAGCGGCCACGACGGGCGTGCCCATCGAATTCGCCAGATCAATGCCCGGATGTCGCGCCCAAAAATATTGACTGATGCACGCCCCGACGGGCCATTGAAAAGTCGAGGTTCCCCTGATCGCGCCAGTCGGCGTGCGCGAGCTATAGGTGACGGCGCGAATCACCAGCGGTTTGCTTCCGCCCGGCACCATGATAAAGGCATCTACCGCCAATACGGGTGGGTTCGATTTTAAATCGTGAATGCTTTGATTGAACGGGTCGTCGAGAATGTCCTGCGGCTGTGCTTTGAACCGTGCGGCAATAGATAGAACTGTCTCGCCCTTGGCAACCTTGTGCAAGACGCCGCTGACTGGCGGAATATACAGCTGCTGCCCGACCGAAAGTGCGTCGGGATTGTCTTCGAGTTTCTCGTTTGCCCAGATCACCGAATCGGGCGTCACGCCAAACCGCGCAGCAATGACGCTCACGTTATCGCCCGGCTTGACGGTATAGGTCGTTACATCGCGTCGTTCTTGTTTTGGTTGAATCGTAAAAGGGCTGACGGAGAGCGTCAGGTCGTTTTGCGCGGCGGCTTGGTCGAGGTCCACATCCGGCAAATTTTCTGCGGGAATGGGCTGGTCATAGTTGCGCGGCTGCTGCGCGGCATGGATTTCAATACCACTCAAGAGCAGACCGATAACGACGAGCGCAATGATTCCCAGATGCGCCGTCAGCCGAGTCAGGAGAGATACATTATTCTCGTGTTCCGCGCGTAATTGTTCAAAGCGTTCCAGGAACTCGGTTGAGAGCGCGTTCACGCGCGTTTGCAAGGCGGAGGTCGGGTCTTGCATTAGGCTTTGACGTTATTTCGAGCGGCGCGACGAATCGTAAGCACTCTGGATTCTGCGTCACCTTGAATTGGATTCTGAATTGGATTGCTGCTGTACGACTTTCCCAACCCGACTATTGTGCTGCGACCTTAAAAATCATCCCGATTCAATTTTTCAAGAAATTCGCGGTTATTCCGAGTCTTGGCCATTCGTTCGACCACGAGCTCGATTTCTTCGGGTCCACCGCCCATTTGGGACAGCATACGGCGCAGCGTCCAGACTCGCGGCAAAAGGTCTTCGGCAATTAACAGTTCTTCTCGACGCGTACTGCTGCGTTCCCAATCAATGGCAGGATAAATACGGCGGTCTGCCAACTTGCGATTGAGGTGCGCCTCCATGTTGCCAGTGCCTTTGAACTCTTCATAAATCAGGTCATCCATCCGGCTGCCGGTGTCCACGAGGCAGGTAGCAATAATAGTCAAACTTCCGCCCTCCTCCAAATTCCGGGCTGCGCCAAAAAAGCGTTTTGGAGGGTATAACGCCGCAGGATCAAAGCCGCCCGTCAGCGTTCGTCCGCTGGGAGGCACAACGAGGTTATATGCACGCGCGAGGCGGGTAATGGAATCAAGCATAATTACCACGTCCTTGCCGCCTTCTACAAGCCGTTTCGCGCGCTGGAGCGACATTTCTGCCACCCGCGTCTGGTTCTCGATTTCGTCGTCAAAGGTCGAGGCGAACACCTCCGCGTCCACCGAACGGTCCACATCGGTGACTTCTTCCGGGCGCTCGCCGATAAGCACGACCATCAAATGCGCTTCGGGATAATTCTCCGAGATACCATTCGCCACCTGTTTTAAAAGGGTCGTTTTTCCTGCTTTCGGCGGCGAGACAATGAGACCGCGCTGCCCTTTGCCGATGGGCGCGAGCAGGTCGAGGACGCGGGTGGCGAGGATATTGGGCTTGGTTTCTAGTTTGAACTGTACATTAGGGAAAATCGGGGTGAGTTTATCAAAATCGGGTCGCAGTTTTGCCGATTCGGGGTCAATCCCGTTCACCGCTTCGACCCGCAGAAGCCCATAGTATTTTTCAGTATCTTTGGGCGGGCGCACCTGCCCGATGACCATATCGCCCGTGCGAAGCCCAAAGCGACGAATCTGCGATTGGGACACATACACGTCTTCTTCACCTGGCAACAGGTGGTCGGAGCGCAGGAAACCGATGCCGTCCTGCACAATTTCGAGGACGCCGCCGCCGAAAATCAAGCCTTCCCGTTCGGCTCTGGCGCGCAAGAGGCGAAAAATCAGGTCACTCTTTTTGAGTTTAGAATAGCCGCCAATCGCTTGCTCTTTGGCAAGGTCACGCAGCTCGCCCAGCGACTTTTGGTCGAGGACAGAATAGTTTAAATTGTCATTTGCAATGACATCAGGAGTACGGGGCATTGTTTCTTTTTCCTTTGGAGTTGTCGTACACGTGGGCTACAAGTAAATTAACGAGAAAGAGTAATGAAAAGAATGCCAGATTTTGGGCGATAGACGGCGATGGATTCCATCGCACATCGCAGCGTTCTACATACGCGCGGCGTTACTGTCTCCGCGCCGATTGGCGGCACGTCAATTCTGTAGATAGCTCAAGACAATCGAATGATTTAACTGGGAGTACAACGCATTTCAAAAAGGGAACGTGGATAGCTGCCTCTAGGGAAATAAATAGGAATCGCTCTTGTTTCTCTCACCAAGAGGCTTTTTGAAATGTGTTGTAAGCATCCACCCGAAAACAGCCCGGCTAGGTTCAGTCAAGGCTTGGTGCAACGAGTATGTTGGAAGTTACCGGCACAGGGTCAGTGTTCGGATGTGTGCCAATTGGGGCGAAAAAACTACGTTCGAGAGGTCAACCAAAACTTTATGGTTCATCGAGTGGGCGACGAACCATCCAATTCGCCAAAAGTATAGCATTTTTCCGTTATAACGTCAATTAGTTCTATAACATCCAAAAGTCTTACCTGCTAGCCATTTCGTGGTCAGCCATCCGTTCTTGCTGGTCATTCAAAATCTGCTCAATTTTCTGCGCGCGGTGGGTCGCCTGAATCCGCCGCACCGTGCCGCTCGTCGAACGCATGGCAAGTGAGTCTGTCGTCGCGCCCCCCGGAAAGTATTGAACCCCGCGCAATAATTCTCCGCTCGTAATCCCCGTCGCCGCGAAAAATACATTGTCGCTCTTCACGAGCTCATCACAAGTAAACACCTTGTTCGTGTCATAACCCTGCGATTCGGCGAGCCGTTTTTCCTTTTCATCACGAGGGTACAAACGGGCTTGAATTTCGCCTCGCAAGCACTTGAGCGCCGCCGCCGAAATGACTGCCTCGGGTGCGCCGCCTGCCCCCATCAACACATCCACTTCGGAATTCGGCAAACACGCGGCAATGCTCGGCGCGACATCGCCATCGGAAATCAATTTCAAACGAGCATTTGTGGCGCGAATCTCGGCAATCAACTGCTCATGGCGCGGGCGGTCCAAAACGACCACAACTAAATCGCTAACGCTTTTGCCCTTTGCCTTGGCAATTGCCTTCAAATTGTCCGCGACAGGTGCGTCCAAGTCAATCACACCCGCTGCTTCGGGCCCCACCGCCAGCTTGTCCATGTACACAATCGGGCCGGGAAAGAACATCGAGCCGCGTTCGGCGAGAGCCACCACCGCTAGCGCGTTCGGCAAACCGAGCGCCAGTGGGCGCGTGCCGTCAATCGGGTCAACGGCGAGGTCACAAAGGGGCACATCTTTGCCCGAATCGTGTTTGCCAATCCGTTCGCCATTGAACAGCATCGGCGCTTTGTCTTTTTCCCCTTCGCCAATCACAACCACGCCGTCCATCTCGATGCTGTTCAACATCAGGCGCATGGCATCCACCGCCGCCTTGTCCGCCTCATTTTTCTTATTGCGCCCCATCCACGGAGCCGCCGCCAGCGCCGCCGACTCGGTTACTCGTACCAATTCCAGCCCAATATTGCGATCCGGTGCGTTCGACATCGTCGCATCCCTCAATTTTCGGATTTATGAATTCTAACAGGGATTATAACGCAGCTTCCCAGACTCGTAGTGACGAATTTATTCGTCTCGAAAGTGTCATTGCGGGGAGCGGGGCGATGTGAAGCCTGTTTTGGCGCTTCGCGCATCAAAACAGTGCACTTCATGCATCGCAGGCGACTGAAGAAATCTCCTGCCCGGCTAAATGAGTGCACGGCCAGGAGATTGCGCCGATAAACTGCATCAGAGCAAGAACGGCTCGCAATGATAGCCAAGACCCACTCTTCGCGCAGATTCGCGTGGATTCGCGGTTCCTTATACCTGGCTCTCAAATCCCTCGCTCTGCAAACCGCCGCCGCGCAATGAGCAACAGCACCAGCGACTCGACGCACACGCCAATCGCGTACGCCAATGCCAAGCCCGGCGCGCCCAACGTATCTCGCCACCAGATCATCAAACCGATTCGCAGCACCATCGAACCGAGCGTTACAAACATCGGCGTCTTGGAATCGTGTTCTGCATAAAATACGCGCGTCGCAACTTCCAAGACCGATTCGCCCACAATCGCCAACGCGTAAAATTGCAAGACTCGCGCTACAAACGCGGTAGATTCCGTACCAAACGCACCACGCTGCAACACCAACGCAACAATTGGCTGTGCGAAAAAAATGGCGACAAGCGCGCAAGGGATCGCCAACGCCAAAATCGTCACCAGCGCGAGCTTGAACAAATGTTGAAAGCCGCGCACATCCTTTGCCGCCACCCGTTGCGACAAGCGTGGAAAGACTGCCACCGCAATTGCTGTTCCAATCAACGTTTCAGGAAATTGCCAGAGCGAATAGGCATAACTCAATGCGCTGATGCTGCCCTCGCCCAAGAACGACGCGAGGTTAATCATAATCAACCGCGTGACGCTGACGATATTCGTAGTGATAATGCGCGGAACGAGGAGGCGCAAGAGTTCGCGCATACTGCCCTGCCCGCCGCCGAGCGTGGCAAACCACATCATGCGACTGCGAATCAACCCCGGAATTTGAATTCCAAGATGCAATAAACTGCCAATAACCACGCCCCATGCCAACCCATACACCCCAATGCGCGGGACGAGTACCAGCACGCCAAAAATCATTCCAACATTATGCAAGGGTCCTGCCATCGCGGTCAGGGCGAAACGATTCTGCGCTTGCAAAATCCCCGTCACTGTGCCGCTTACACCAAATACAATTGCCGCAATCAAAACAATCCGCATCAAGCCGGATGCGAGCTCGGTCTGCGCGGCATCAAACCCTGGTGCGACAATATATTCGACGAGCTGCGGCGCAAAGAGAATGCCGATTCCCGCTACCACCGTCATCAATAAGAACATATCGTTCAACACCGCACTCGCAAAGCGCCAGCCTTCGCGCCGTCCCTCTTCGCCCTTGACGAGATGGGTGCTGAAGACGGGGATAAAGACCGCCGCAATCGTCACGCCTGCAATCACCGAATCGAGCATGTCCGAAAACGTATTCGCCGCCCGAAACGCGTCCAGCGGCGCGGTCGTTCCAAAGGCGCGCGCAATCAGCACCTCGCGCGCCAACCCTAGCACTTTGCTCGCCATGAATCCTGCCGCGACAATGAAGGTGGAGAGCGTAATGGCGCGCTCCGAAAGCAGCGACGACGTAATCAATCTCTGCCAGAGCGGAGTTGATATTTGCCTTTCCGAGACCGTCTTAGTCGTTGCCATTCAATGCTTCTAAAAAAGAATTTTGCGTTGAATTCAACGCAAAATTCAAGTTATCACAAACTATTACGAATCAGCGTAGCGATGTTGGCACGCGCACTGGGATTATGACACTTCCTTTAACGCCTGCTGCGCTGCCTGATAATTCGGATTGTATTTCAAAGCGAGTTGGAACGCTGCCCGCGCCGCGTCCACCTGCCCCAGCTTTTCCAACGCCAACCCTTTATAGTAATAGGCTTCTTCCAAGTCACCTATGCCTTTTTGCGTCGCATCCGCCAGCGCGACCACCTCTTGATAGCGTCCCACGCGGTAATACGCTTCGTATGGACCGAATTGATACCACAACATGCGCCAGGGCAGCTTCAAAATGCGCGCTTGATCGAAGGCCTGTGCCGCCCCGTCATATTCGCCCAATCCGACGAGACTCGAACCGAGATTGAACGCGGCAAACGCGTCTTTCGGATTCGCATTCCATTCGTTTTGGGCGCGCTGCGCGGCTTTGGCGTACATCGTTGCGTCGTCCCAATCGTCGCCGACAATGCTGCGAATCATCGCTTCTTGTTCGGGTTGATAGACCAAGAGGTACGTGCGATTGAAATTCCGCCAGTTCGCATCGAGGTCTTGCCACGAGACATGCTGATTCGGTCCATCATACGAATCCTGTGCTGTGATGCCCTGCGCGTCGTATCCCGTAATCAACAAATAATGTCCCATCCAACCTTTGTTCGCGCGCGGTGGGTCATAGCCTTCCTCAATCATAATCGGCAAGCCGTTCGATAATGTCAACTTGATTCGATCCAGCGAGCCATTCACCCGCGCGATGGCGTGAAAGCCCTTGCTCTCCGCATAACCCACCAGTTCGTACGGGCTAACGTTCTTGTCCTGCGTATTTGGTTTCAAAACATTCGCAATCTGAACCTGCGTGTCTTGAGTGTACCCGTAAAACGAAAAATACATCCGCAGCGTCGTCGGGCCACAGTTATTAAACCGCTGCGCCTCGGGGACTACGCCTGCGAGCTGTACGCTCGGCTGAATGGCTTGAAGCTCAACAGAGGGTTCTGGGGTAGGCGGGGGCGCTTTCGTGGGCTGTGCGGTAGGTGGCTCATTCACAATTACAGGAGCCGCTTGTGGTGGGGATTCTGTTGGTGCACCATTCGCTGCCTCTGCATCCGTAGCCGCGTTTGCAGTTGTTTTCTCGTCCTGTGGATTTGTGCTCCACGCGACTTTGGTTGTGTCTGTACTATTTTGCACGACAACAATCGGCGTCGGGACAAAATCGGGGTGGTCGGGCTGCGGCAAGAGCTCCAGCAAATGATACTGTGCCGATTCCATTTTGAGCTCGAGCCAATCGCCAAGCGAACTTTGTAACAAGAGCTCGCCGATGCCCACTCCGACTGCTAACAGTACGAGTGCCATGCCAACCCAAGCGATTGCGGGGAGCGTAACCACGCGCCGAGAACGATGGCGGATGTACATTGGACGATCCATTAAACTTCCTAATTGAAACTACGCGTTGTCATTTCGAACGTTCCGATGATTACATCGGAACGTTCGAAATGACAGTTCTTGCGGAGCGAATAAAAATTTATTGGGGCGTCTCGCGGTGTTGAATCGCAAGCACGCTCACATAGCACACGAACAGCAGCGCGCTAAAAACGATAATGACCGCAACCGATTGACGATAGGCGATGGGGTGCAAAAAAGGCATCAGCGCGTCTTGGACGACGGCAAGCGGATCGGTGAATACATCCCAACTATTCCAACGCAAAAAACGTCCGAGATAAATCCCAACCCCATTCAACGCGATCACAACGAGAACGACAAACCAACTCGACACCACGCCAAACGATTCTCTGACCATCCGCTGCACGATTTGCAGCGAGGCGACGGCGAGCAGTAGTCCCGTCCACGCCATTGTAGCAAAGAAACCAATATCGTACCAAAACGGCACAGGCGGATTATTGCTCAAATTTTGCAGGTCGGTCACCAAGTACGCCGAGTTGGGAAAGAACAAGAGCCAGAGTACCGTTGGAATCAAATAATGCCACGCTGCCGATTTATGACGATGGAGCGCCGCCATCCGCAGCGCGCATACAAATGGAATCCACGCAAGGAACAAATTCCACATCAAGAAAAAATGCGAGTACGAGCCGCTCCACCAATGGCGCATTACATAAAACGCTACACCCAGCAAACTCGACAAGACAACGGGATAAAACAGATTCTCACTCAAAAATCGGTGTAACGCGCCAACACGGTCATGCCTGACTAACATTCACTCCACTCCTTGCCTATTTTAGACACGTCGCACGGAGACCTGACAGGTTTTTCAAATTGGAACTTGAAGGTAGCGCCTGTGAGGAAACCTGTCAGGTCTTTGTACTGATTCCTCTATAGACGATAATTCACTCACTATTGTTCGATGCGCCGTTCAGGTGTTTTCCCATTTGTTCGCGCCAGAGCTTGAGCCGCTCCGCAATTTCCTGCTCATAGCCCAATTCGCCGGGCTTGTAATAAATCTTGTTACGCACTTTGTCGGGTAAGTATTGCTGCACGACAAAATGCTGTTCGAAATTGTGCGGATATTGATAGCCCTTGCCATGTCCCAGCCCATGCGCATCGCGCGACGCATCCTTTAAATAATTGGGGATGTCCAAATTGCCGAGCCGTTCAACATCACTCAACGCATCACCAATCCCAAGCGTAGAATTCGATTTTGGCGCGGTAGCCAGATAAATCACACCTTGCGCCAAGTTGAGCTGCGCTTCGGGCAAACCGACGAATTGTAAGGCGTGCGCGGCTGCAACGGCGACGACCAGCGCCTGCGGGTCCGCATTGCCAACATCTTCGGAAGAGAAAATCACCATGCGCCGCGCGATAAATTCAGGGTCTTCGCCCGCGTACAACATCTTTGCCAAATAGTACAACGCCGCGTCGGGGTCGCTCCCGCGCATACTCTTGATAAACGCCGAAATCGTATCGTAATGCTCATCCGCCGTTTTATCATAACGCAGCACGCGGCGCTGGATAGATTCTTGCGCCACGTCCAAATCAATGTGAATCACACCGTCTGCGTCGGGTGGCGTGGATTCCACTGCGAGCTCTAATGCATTCAGTGCACTGCGCGCATCGCCGCCCGCGAGCTCCGCGAGATGTTCTAGCGCATCGTCTGTAATATCAATCTGCCGTCCGCCGTAGCCGCGTTCGGGGTCTTTCAGCGCGCGATGGAGCAGCCGCGACGTCGCCTCCTTCGTGAGCGGCACAAATTGAAAAATGCGCGAACGCGACAACAGCGCGCTGTTGACCTCGAAATATGGGTTCTCCGTCGTCGCGCCAATCAAAATAATCGTACCGTTCTCGACATGCGGCAAAAGCGCGTCCTGCTGCGCCTTGTTAAAGCGATGGATTTCATCCACGAGCAAAATCGTGCGCTGCCCGTACAAATTAAACCGCTCGTGCGCTTCCTCCACAATCCGTCGAATATCGGCAACGCCTGCCAGCACCGCGCTCAAGGTCTCAAAATGGGAAGATGTCTTGTTCGCAATAATGCTCGCCAGCGACGTTTTGCCCGTCCCCGGCGGACCCCACAAAATAATCGAAGAAAACAGGCGGTCGGCTTCGACGGCGCGGCGCAGCAATTTCCCCGGGCCGAGGATTTCTTCTTGTCCCGTGAATTCATCCAGCGTACGCGGGCGCATCCGTGCGGCAAGCGGCTGCCCGCGCTCGCGCTCTTCGGCGCGCGCGGCTTCAAACAAGTCGCGCGCAGCTTGTTTTCGCCCTGTTAGCTTCTTACTCCCCATGTTTGGCATTTATCTTAACAGTCGCAGATTAGAGCACGATGAATTTGATTCTAACATACCTCCCCATAGTAAGGAATTTATTCGTTTCTTAAAACTATACGAACGAAAAAGCGCGCAGGAACATTCCTGCGCGCTGGATGCATTAGGAGACTTGAATCTTGAATCAGTTCGAGTGCACGCTTGAGCTCAACGCCGCACTCGACCCTGCTTCAAGTATCCAAATTTCCACGCATCATCCTGCCTGCTGCCTTTTGCATTCTGCATTTTGCATTATTTTCCGTGCCGCAGTAGAGCCGCGCCCATTCCAAGGGTGGCAATGAGAGCAACAAGTCCCGTAATTCCTGCCAATAATAGCAACCCGCCGGATGCAATCTCCAAGACGGCTGCCACCAAGCTAATGGCATTAAATCCAAACGACATGATAGACGCGAGACGAATTTCGCTCCAGACCCGCGACCGCAGCATATAGTATCCCATCACGCCATAGCCGAGCGTTGCCGCGCCGCCTTGCCGATACAGAAAATCGTCTGTTCCCTTGTAACCAAATATCTGCGCGATAGGAACAGGCGCGATGATCAGGGTCAGTCCCACCGCTGCGGCGACAAAGCCGAGAAAGGCAATCAGGTAAACAAGCCACGGCGCAATGTCAGGTGTGCCATGCGTCACGCCGCGATGCTGATTCAACATCCATACCGTAGCGCCAATGATGATGAGCGAAGTGAGGCAAATCAAATACACGATCGGCGTACCCCCACCATTGATCACCGCCGCAGCAACGGCGTAGAGTGAACCCAGATTGAATACTAGCGTTGCAATTACCACCATCCGCGCGGGCAGCCAGTGGTTTTGCAAAATCGCAAAAAGCAATCCGATGGCGTAACCAAACGTCGCGGCTCCCGCAAGGTGATACACATACGCATCCGCGCCACTCGCGCCCGCAATCGCGGCGAATTGCGCTTGCGCCAAAAGCGGTCCCAATCCAAAGACTACGCCACCGAGCAGCGGAATGCCAAGAAGCGCTTTTTCAAGACTGCTCAAAGTGCTGAATGAACGCGCACCGTGTAACATTTGTGCATCTTGTTGGGTTGACATGGTCGTTTGCCTTCTTTCAATCGCCTCTTTGGCTTCCAGAATTTAATTGTTCGACCATCGCTTGAATCCGTTCGATGGCGATATTTGAATCCAACTGCAATTGATGTTCAATCTGCTCCGCAATCTGTTTTGGGAATCCACTCGTATCAAAATCAAGTGTCCGCGTAAATGTCGTGCCCCCATCCTTCGGCACGAAATCATACACGATCCGCATATCGCCCAGCCGCGTAGTCGGCATCGTGAGCTCGACATGTCGCGGACGTTCCCATTCTGTGACCGTCCACTCATTCTCGCCAACGATATTTCCAATCCTCGCCCGTTCAAATATCTTGTCACCGAGTTTCATTGGTCGCTCGATAGCCCCGCTCACGTTCAACACGGATGGATACCATTCTAGCCAATACTTGGGGGTGGTAATCCAGTCAAAAGTCCGTTCTGCATCACCTATCAAAAAGACTGTATTCGTTATACGCGGCATGTCGTTCTCCAACTACCGAACTCGCGCGCGCTCTTTGAACAGAGTCACGATAAGGTCAATCACATAAGCAATTCGCAGACCAAGAGGAGAATCAAAGATCATCTAAACCTCCTTTCCTGCGCTTTGACGCGCCAACGTAATCGCAATGCACGCCGGGCATGATGCATCCGCCCATGCCAGATAGGTTGCGCCGGAACCGATTGCTTGCGTATCTTTCGCGTTTCTGTTACGTCGTCGCGCCAACCGCCAACCCACAATTCCAAGAGCGATTACGGCAATAATCAGTATCACCCAAACCCAAATCGGGAGAGTCAAGAGCGACAAGACAAGACCACCCACATACCCGATAGCAAAATGCCACGCGAGAAAGAATGCGCTGCCGATAAGCAGACCGGGTAGAAAAACTCCAAGCGATAAATCGGCTAGACCCGACGCAGGCACGGTCGCAATCCGTACGCCCGGTGTCGTCAACCCGATTGTGACCGCCGCCGTTCCACCCTTTCGCACTGCTTGCATCGCCTTGTCCAGCCGCGCTTCGGTCAAGCCAATATATTTGCCAATGCGGTATACAAGCGCGCGCCCCGGCCCCTTTGCCAAGACAAATTGCACCAGCCCGCCAACAAACATCGGAATCAATATCGCCAGAAATACGGCGATGAACCCACCTTGCGCGTCAAACTTGCCTGCGGCGGCGCTGGCGGCGGCGCCAAGCATAATCAAGTCCGCCGGAATCGGTACTGGAATCCCGATTTCTTTCAAGAGCATGATTACAAAAATAGCGATTAATCCGTAGGTATTCAGGAATTGTGTAGCGACATCGGCAATTTGAGACATGAATCCTCCAAAGCCAAAACAGCCGCTTACTTGCCCATCGTATTGTCCCGCAAACCCGCTGCTTCTACCAGACCACTTTATGTTCATTTTTTGTTCATTCTTGACCAGCGGACGTGTTATAATGCGCGGGAGAGTACCCAAAATGCCATTTTTGATCGTTGATGGAGACGACCCGCAGCGCGAGTTAGAGTTCGAGCTGAACTATCTTTTGTCGCTGACAACCCAACAGCGTTATGCGCTTATGCTTCGGCGTTCGATTGACACGTACGAACGGATGATTCGCCATGGACATATCCCAGCTGTTGAAATCACTCAACGACCATCACGTAAAATACATTGTCATCGGCGCAAGCGCGATGCCCGCACACGGCTACGTCCGAGTAACAGGCGACATTGACATTCTCATTGAGCCGACGCGTGAAAATGCTCGCCATACCCTCGATGCGCTCGCTGCCATTGGGTATGACGTGGCGGATTTAACGGTTGAGGTTGTGCTGACAAAGAAGATACTCTTTCGCCAATATATTCTCGCTACAGATGTACATCCGTCTGTGAAGGGTGTGACATTTAAAACAGTTTGGAAGAACAAAAAGCGTGACAGGATTGAAGGTGTCCCCGTCTATATCGCCTCGCTCGACGATCTCATCAAAATGAAGTCGGCGGCGAATCGCCCGAAAGACCGCGAAGACCTAAAAGCATTACGCGCAATCAAGAAACTCAAACGCAAAAAATAACCCGCACTCGTACGAGTGCGGGATTGTGTTCTTAGCGAATCTGTGCTGCTGACGCTTGAATGAGCTTTACCAGTGCCGGATTCTCCGCTTCCTCTAACATTCTCACTTTTACATGTCGTGCGCGCTTGCCCGTTCCTTCTAACAAGCCAGCGGGGTCTGCCAATTCCGTTCCGCGCGGCAAACCAAGATTGACGGTGTTCTTTTCCATAATAATGACGCAAATCATTCCCTTGTACGTTTCGCTCAAACCGTACGCGAGCATGTGCGCGGGATAATCAATTTGCTCGATCACATCTGGCTCGACTTGAAAGACGCGCTCGCGCAATCTCAAAGCAATCGCGCGTAAATTCGGCGGATACGTTTTCAGAAACTCATTCAGTTCCGCTTTCGTCTTACGCTTCTTCTTTACAACATTTTGTGCCATCTCTGCTATCGGCTATCTGCCATTCGCCAATCGGTTCTTTTATAGCGCGTCCGCGACAAGCTCTGCAATATCCCTGCGCTTGAGTTCCTCGTCTACACCCTTCGCTTTCGCGCCATCTTCCAGCATCGTCATACAAAACGGACACGCCGAAGCAACTGTTTTCGCTTTCACATCAATCACATCTTGAATCCGCAGATTGTTAATACGCGTCCCGGTGTTTTCTTCCAGCCACATCCGTCCCCCGCCCCCACCACAGCACAAACCCTTTTCGCGCGAGCGTTCCATCTCCACATAATTCCCATCCGCGCCCAACGCGTTCAAAATCGCGCGCTGCGGGTCATAGATTCCATTATAGCGCCCCAGATAGCACGAATCATGGTACGTAATCGTTTCCGACACTGTCTGCTTGGGCTTGATTCGTCCCGTCCCGATGAGTACATCAATCAGCTGGGTGTGATGCAGCACCTTATAATTACCGCCGAATTGCGGATATTCATTTTGCAGGGTATTGAAACAATGCGGGCATTGCGTCACAATGCGCTTGAACGAGAGCGCCGAAAGATTTTCGACATTCTCCATCGTCGCCATTTGGTACAAATACTCATTGCCCAAACGCCGCGCCGATTCACAGTTGCAGCGTTCCGCTTGCATCACTGCGAATTTCATTCCCGACGCTTTCAAAATCTTGACCATCGCCCGCGTTACTTTTTGATTGCGCGAATCGTATGCGCCCGCGCACCCAACCCAGTACAATATGTCGTATTCGACGCCGGGCTGGGCAAACTCGACACCCAGTTCCTTGATAGCATCCCAGCGCGCGGCTTTCGGCAAACCGTACGGATTGCCTTGCCGCTCCATCGAACTCATCGCCCTGTCGGACGGCGGCTGCGGCGCGCCTTCAGTCAATGTCAGGTAGCGGCGCAAATCAATAATCGTCGAGAGTTGGTCAATCCCAACTGGACATGCCTGGACACACGCCATACAGCTCGTGCAGTCCCACAGCTCTTGCGCCGAAATAATATCGCCGTGAATGGACTTACTATCAGCATTCGGCGTCACCTTCATAAAGGGCAGGACGGGAATCAAGTATTGTTTGGAATAGTCCTGCAATTTCACTTCAATCATCTTGGGCGATAATGCCTTGTCCGTCTGCGAGGCAGGACACGCGGCTTGGCAGCGTCCGCAGCGTGTGCACGCGTCAAAATCCATCACCTGCTTCCAAGAAAATTCCTCGAACTTGCCAATCCCGAATGTTTCTTGCTCCTCGATATTTCGTATCGGCGTAATCGCATTCGGTATCGGTTTCTTGAAAAAGGTATTCGTGCTGCTGGAAAAGACATGGAACCATTTCGAGAATGGAAAATACGCAATGAGGAACAACGTCAGTCCGCCGTGAAACACCCACACGCCAAGGTGCAAACGCAGCGCCAAGTCTGACGGAAAAACATTCCAGGTGTTTGACAACAAATAACCGATCGGCGAAAAAATCGCCCACCAGGGCTGCATCTGTGAAATCCGCAGCGATTCGATGATGAATCCAGTGAGAACGAGGAGCGCGAATGAGCCGGTCACAAACAGGTCGTCATCAAAATGGAGTGTGCCATCTTGATACCCCCATAAACGGCGCGGTTTGTTCACATATCGAATGTAAAGCGCTACACACAAGGCGACAAACGCGAGGAGACCGACAATATCGAGGACGAACTTGTAAAGAAAATAAAACCCGCCTTGCAGAATGCGAAAATGAAAAATGAGGCGCGCAATGTCCCAATCAATCGTCGCCAGGGCGGTGCCGATAAACAAAATAATCATGCCCCACATTAAATTCGCGTGCATGATTCCGGCAGGCTGATTTTCGCCGACGACTTTTTTCGTGAAAACGCCAAACGTGATGAAATTACGAATCTTGTCCGCTATATAGTCGAGTTTGAATTCCCCTTTGCCGACGCGCCATAACTGAACGTGCCGATAAACGCCATAGGCAAAAATCAAGACCGCAACTAGCGCGCCGACGTAAATCGTAACTTGGAGCCATGGCGGGATATTCCAAAACGTCGGACGACAGACCACATCAGCCGGACAAAAGGTATCCTCGAACAATCTCGCCTCTTATCCCTCTATTTCATTTCTGCGAATTGCCATTCGCTTTCGCCATCTCCACAAGATTGACCGGCTCAATCCCACCTTTCACGGGCGGAATCGCCGCATACAAATTCCCGGGGTCAGGCATTTTGCGCGGTGTATCTAAACCCGGCTTGGGCAGAGCAACCAGCAGCTGCTCCTTTGTAATAATCGCACTCCGTCGGTCATAATATGCAAGTTCGTAATCATGCTCCAAGACAATCGCGCCCGTCGGACAGGCTTCTTCGCAAAATCCGCAAAAGATGCAACGCAAAAGATTGATTTCATACCGAGCGGCATAGCGTTCCCCCGGCGAATATCGTTCCTCGTCAGTGTTTTCCGCAGGCAACACATAAATCGCGTCGGCAGGACACGCCGCCGCGCAGAGCGAACAGCCAATGCACTTTTCCAGCCCGTTCTCGTGACGTTTTAATTCGTGTCGCCCACGAAAACGCGGCGGCACCGGCTTTTTCACTTCGGGATATTGATACGTCACCGGCGGGCTAACCATTTCCCGCCCTGTTGTCAATAAACCTTTAACGAGCGCGACAAGTCCATCCAGCATATAAACCTCGAATTATTTCAGTTCCATCCGCGCGCGAATAAATTTTCGTAAATCTTTCATATCACGGATAGCGTTTTTCGCATCTTCCTGTGTTGCTTCAATTCCCGGATAACGAGCTTCAACCGCATATGGATTGAGATTGACAGCAATCGGAGCAATGAGTTCAAAACTAGAATCAATTTGAACGCATCGGTAACACAATTCACCAAGCTCGTGCGTCTTGCGGAAATCGCGCTTATGTTTCACCAAGAACGCTTTGAGATATTTTTCAATACACTGTTATGCATTAAAGCAAACTGTATAATAGGCGGGGCGCTTCACGTGCTGATATTCACGCAAAGCAACAATATAGTTTTCCTCTGCTTTAGCAACCCAATCTTCAACCCTTTCGCCGTTCATATAAAACATGTCCGCGCTCAATAATTTCGCGGATTAGAAGATCTCCTATCTCAAGCCGATGTGCAATCCATTTCGGTGAACGTACAAGAATATCCATTGGAAAGGTTTTGCCCCAACCGGAACGATATGCGTCTGCGGCAAGTTCCGTCGGTCGTTTTTCGCTCTCCATCAGAATTAGCATATCCACGTCGCTATCAATTGTTGGCTTGCCGTAGGCGTACGACCCAAAGAGGATTATCTTTTCAGGATCAAGCGATTCAACCAAACGATCCACCCCCCACTGAATCTGCTGCTTCGTGACGCGCTTGAACGGCAGGGACTTGCGCGTGCTCCCTGACCGCATCGGCTGGTTGTTCGCCGCCTTTTTCTTGATTGTCCGTGTAACGCCAGTCTTTGCCATCCGTGCCTATCCGATTTTCTCCACTCTCACCCGCGCGCCCATTGGCAAATTTGCTGTTCCATCCAAGTTATTTGCAACTGCAATAACTCCTTGTGGCACTTGCCCATCCACATGCGCGAGCAGTTCAAGCGTGCGCGGCGGTTTCATATCAAAGGAAAGCTTCACCGTGTCGCCATTCGCTATATTTAGTTCTTCCGCGTCGTGTGAATTAATTTCTACAGCGGCCGCTGGGATGCGCGGCTGTACAATTTGCGAATATTGCATCAAGCTGCCGCAGTCCAAGAGCGAACGCGTGACTGCTAAATAATATCCGCTCGCCGCTGCACTCTCTTTTGGCTCAACGAGTTTAATATCAAATTTCGTATCGGCATTTGATTCCGATACACTCTGCCACATTACACCACTCTCATCGCCAAATAATTCGCCTAGCGCAATCTGTACGGGTTCAGCGGAATCTCCACCAACCGTTTGCACCGAAGACCGCCGCCGCGCCGTAATCCGCAAACGCTCATGCGACATCTTGGCATACAACGGAACACGCTGTGCGATTTCATCTATCACATCCGAGGCCGAACGATACTCCCATTTCGCGCCCAGCTGCGTGGCGAGGTTCTGAATAATCTGCCAATCAGGGCGCGCCTGCCCCATTGGTTCGAGGGTTCGTATAAAGAGCTGCACACGCCGTTCAGTATTCGTGAATGTTCCATCCCGTTCTGCCCACGATGCCGCAGGGAGTACCACATCCGCTTTTTGCGCGGTCTCGGTCAGGAACAAATCTTGCACGATCATAAAACCGGGGTTGCGGAAATTTGGATTCTCGCGCGCCGGGTCAGCGCCCATGACGTACAGCACTTTTGCTTTGAGCGCCATATCCTTCGCGCTCATCCCCTCATCTTTTGCAATCGCGTCGCGTCCGGCTTTTGCATTCGGCAGTACGCCCATGTCCACCGCGCCCATCGAATTATTGTGAGGATACAGCGCGATGACCCCGTTATTCTTTTTTCCGTAGTGACCGCTTAAAAGAACGAGCGCGTTGAGCGCGGCTTCGACCGCTGGATCGCTTTGCATAGCGAACATCAATTCGCGTCCAAATAGAATAATGCCGTTATCACTTGCCCCGAACGCGTTCGCCACTTGCTTGAGAACGTCCTCCGATACGCCTGCTTTTTCCGCGCAATCTCTAACTGTCAGTTGGAACGAATTCACAAAATCTTCCGCGCCATTGACTCGTTCTGTCTTGTGGAATCCTCCATCAATCAAAGAACGCACCAGACCCAGCACGAAATACGCTTCGCCGCCATACTGATAAATCAACGACTGTTTCACCGAATCTGCCAATTTCGTGAGACGACCGTTCGCCACCGCCAGCATCGCCCCTTGCTTGGCAGCTTTCGATAGGCGCAGACGAATCACCGGCTGTTCGTTTTGTGGGTCTGCACCCAATACGAGAATTGTTGTACCCTTGCCTAATTCTCCAAGATTCGTCCCAACGCCTGCGCCAAAATTTTTCACCAGCTCGTCGCCTGCGTTCCACTGCGACCAGCCGATGCGATGGTCTATATTGTTCGAGCCAAGCACCTCGCGGAACAATTTCTGAAATAGATACAAATCTTCGTTTGAGACGCGATCCCCTGCGAGACCTGCCATCGTCTTGCCGCCGCCCTCGCCCATCATCGGACGCAAACGGTTGCCAACGAACGTAAGCGCCTCGTACCACGAGACAGGCTTGAGGTCGGTATCGGTACGAATCATCGGTGTCGTGAGACGTTCTGGACTGTGCGCGTAATGATGAACAAAACGCCCTTTGTCGCACAACCAAATCTCGTTCACTGCTTCGTTTTCACGCGGCGTGACGCGCTTGATGGTATTGTCGCGTTCACCAAGCATCACATTGCAGCCTACTGAACACTGCTGACATACGGAGGGATGATCGTTCAATTCAAACACCCGCGCTGTAAATCGAAAATCGCGCGAGGTCAGCGCGCCGACCGGACAAATATCAATTGTGTTTCCTGAAAAGTTGGAATAAAACGGCGGATCATCAAACGTCACAATTTCCAACCCGCGCCCTCGATCCGCAAATCCCAAGACAGGTTCGCCCGCGATTTCATCTTGAAATCGAATACAGCGCGCACATTGGATGCACCGTTCGCGGTCTAGCGTAATCAGAGGTGATAGCGGCACGGCTTTTTCGTTACGGAATTTCGATTCAACGTAAAAACGCGACCTGCCCGGACCATATTGCAGCGAATGGTCTTGCAGCGGACACTCGCCGCCCTTGTCGCAAATCGGACAATCTAAGGGATGACTTGTCAGCAAAAATTCAATCACACTCTTACGCGCATCGGCAACCTGCGCGGTATTCGTCCGCACCGCCATCCCTTCGGAAACGACAGTAGTACACCCCGTTTGCAATTTCGGCATCCACGCGATGACGACGTTCCCCTGCTCGTCCAATACGGGCTGGCGCGTGGCAGGGTCCATTTTCGGTGTGCCGACTTCGACCAAACACATACGGCACATTCCGACCGGCTGCATCTTTGGGTGATAACAAAAAACGGGAATGTGCGTTCCAAGCGGTTTCGCTGCTTCAACCACCAGCGTTCCCGTAGGCACATCAATTGTTTTTCCGTCAATCGTAACTTTGGGCATTTAACGAGATCCTAAAATAGAGGAATTCATGCAACATGGCGTTTCAATACGCTAACTCGTCCATAGCTAGATTCCATTGGTTCCCAACCTTTGGCTAAAAGCCTTCCTGTAAGCTTTGAGGCTTCTTCATTTTGTAAGAGAACATTTCTTGCATCATCATGGTCTTCAATTTCAATAGATGCGTCAATTATTTCTTCGCCATTTTGGGTATCTACGATAGCGCACCATTTGTATTTTGCTGGGCTGAAGATGCCACGTCTTTTTACAAGCCGATATTGGATTCTGCAAACTTCCCATTTCGGCATTGTGCGCCTCCTGCGGCAAACTAATCAATCAAAGCGCCACGTTCTCGCAAAAATTGTTCCATCCGCGTAATGAACCGCTCTGCCTCTGCCAGCATTTGATTCATTTCTTCATCAGACAACGTTTCAAATCGTGGTCGCTCGCCCGGCTTCCGAATGTTGCCGTAATCCGCAAGCTGACGTCCACGCATCAAGTGACTGTAAATTTTCCCGTATTCGGGTTCTAGTAGACCGGGCTGAATCAGATATTCATGTATTGCCGATTCAACAGCACTATGTTTGCCTCGAACCACGTTGATTGTATAAAGGGCGGCACTGACAGCATGGAAAACTGCATAAAACGCACGTGAAACAGAGCCACGCAGATAACCGCCCCGCTTGTCATACATCGCCATTTCCCAAAAATATTTAGTTTGCTCCCAGTACTGACGAATCAATTCGAGCGTAGATTCATTCATGGCGCGGTCTTTCCCCTCAAAGAAGTTTAGTGGGGCTTGACGCTCTTCTTCTATAGCCGCCGATTCATCCCACAATTCTATTCCATCCCGCCGAACATTAACGTAAAACGGGGGCATGAGCCACATATTGTATTCATAGTCTTTGGCTGAATAGACTATAGGGCTTGAGTGATAATCAATTTCTTTTTCCCATGCTTCGACAATTTGCTTTATTCGCTCCGTACCATCCTTTGTCGCAATAAATAAATCAACATCTGATTCTTGATCGGCATTCCCGCGCGCTTTTGATCCATAAAGAATCACACGTTGAATATCTCCCTCGCATTCCGCCTCAAGCCGCGCGAGGAGAGCCGCGACTTGTTCGCGCTCCTCATTCGACAAATGAGGCACTCGTTCCTTGCTCAACAGCTTGCTACGTTTGCCTAGTACTTGAACTGCCATAGGAAAAATAACCGATACTCGATATTCTCATCAATTGGGAGGATTCCCGTTCCCCTTTACTTTCCCTTCATACTCTCCCTTGAACCATTTCAAAGTTCCCGTTACAGGCGATGTGGCAAAATCACCGAGCGGGCACAGGGTGCGTCCGTACATCTGACTCGTCACATTGGAAAGCATTTCAATGTCTTGCGCTTTGCCTTCCCCTGCGTTGATTCGCTGTAATAATGTGAGCAGCCAGTATGTTCCCTCACGGCAGGGAGTGCATTTGCCACACGATTCATGCTTGAAAAACTCGATCATCTTTTGCGCCGCCCAAGGAATGTCCGTGTCCTCGTTCAGAATGATGATCGAAGCCGAACCGAGAATTGAGCCCGCTGCGGCGATAGCTTCATAGTCCAGCTTGGTATCGAGGTGTTGTTCCGTCAGCATCGGCGCGCTCGCGCCCGCCGTGAGAATTCCTTTGACGCGCTTGCCGTCGCGTACTCCTTGCGCGAATTGTTCGCCGAAAATCAAATCGCGCAACGTGATTGAACCGAGCGGCGCTTCATAATTGCCCGGACGGTTTACGTGCCCGCTCACGCAAAAAACTTTTGGTCCCGTAGATTTTTCCGTCCCGATACTTTTGTACCAATCCGCTCCTTTTTCTAGAATCGGCGGTATATTCGCCAAGGTTTCTACATTGTT
>Ga0070741_10006679_pt1 | contig 24568 bp, 20 predicted proteins | sample Coa_R1_4_FD_66440 | JGI IMG/M metagenome (GOLD analysis project Ga0070741, IMG submission 66440) | Surface soil microbial communities from Centralia Pennsylvania, which are recovering from an underground coalmine fire - Coalmine... | ecosystem: Environmental > Terrestrial > Soil > Unclassified ... | reverse complement strand
GTTCAACTCGTCTATCGCCCGGTCGACGTCCCCGCCCGTCGTGCTCAGGGCGTGCATGGCGTCCATCGTAGAAACACGCGTTTGACGGCGAACCTGTTCGATGCGATCTTGTGTGAGCATGATGCGGACCCTCGTTTTCGGGTTCCGCAGCAGAGTTCGTGCCAAGCGATCAGCGCACCACGGCATACGCCGTGAGCGCTAGCCATCGATGAGCCTAATGGAATGAGTCTCGTCAACCGCATGTTGTGGGTGCTCGTACTCGGCCTCGCCGCCGCGACGATCCTCGTCAACGGCCTCGTGTCCAGGCACAACGCCGAGGAGATCGCCGACGCCGCCCAGAAAAGCGCGCATTCGCGCGACGTGATCGCCGCGCTAGACGACGTGGCGGCGACGATCATCGACGCCGAAAGCGGGCAGCGCGGCTATCTGCTGACGCAGCGTCCCGCGTACCTCGATCCGTATCGCGCGGCCGTGCGGGACGCCGGCGTCAAGCTCGCGCGCTTGCGCGATCTCGTCGGCGACGACGCCGCGCAGCGCGCGCGCCTGGCCGAACTCGAACCGCTCATCGCAAAGAAATTCGACGAGCTGCGCCACACGCTCGAGCTCAACGACGCAGGCCGCCACGACGAAGCCCTGCAGCTCGTCGTCACCGACGCCGGCATGCTGCTCATGCGCGAGATCCGCGAACACGCGCAGGGAATGCGCGTCGCCGAGCTGGAACGTCAGCGCGAGCGCGACGCTTCGGTGCAGGCGACGTACAAATCCAACCGCTGGGCACGCGATGTCGGCATGCTCGTGGGTCTTGCGCTCGTGCTGCTCGCGATCATGCTGCTGCGCCGCGATCTCGCTGCACGCGCGCGGGCTTCCGAGCAGCTGTTCCGCGAGCGCGAGTGGTTCAGCACCACGCTCAACAGCATCGGCGACGCCGTCATCGTGACGGACCGCGACGGCGTCGTGCAGCTCATGAACCCGGTCGCCGAGCGGCTGACCGGTTGGCGCAGCACCGAGGCCGCGGGCCGCACGATCGGCGAGGTGTTCGACATCATCAACGAGACCACGCGCGAGACGGCCATCGATCCGGTGCGCCGCGCGATCGCCGAAGGGCATATCGTCGGCCTCGCCAACCACACGGTGCTGCGCTCGCGCGACGGCAACGAATACGTGATCGAAGACAGCGCCGCGCCGAGTTTCGACACCGACGGCAAGATCCAAGGCGCCGTCATGGTGTTCCACGACGCCACCGAGCGGCGCAAAGCCGAGATCGCGCTGAGCATGGCCTCGGCCGAAATCGCGCGCCGCGCGCACGACGCGATGGTCGCCGAGCGCACGCTCGATACGATCCTCGTGAACGCGCCGATCGGCATCTGCATGACGGGTCCCGGACCCGACTACCCGATCGTCGTCATCAGCCGGCAGATGAAGGAATGGATCGGCGCCGCCGAGAACATGCCGGCGCATGCCGCGTATCGCAAGCTGCTGCCCGACGGCCGCGAACCGCCGCCCGATCTCCTGCCGATCAACCGCGTGATGCTGCACGGACAGTCGGTGCGCGACGAACCATGGCTCATCGAACGCAAAGGCCACGAACCGCTCATCGTGATCGTCGACGTCGAACCCGTGCGCGACGAGGAAGGCACGATCGTCGGCGCGATCCACAGCTGGGTCGATCTGACCGAACGCCAGCGCCTCGACCACGAGCTGCGCGTCACGCAATCGCGCTTGCGCGTACTCGTCGAGGCGAACGTGATCGGTCTCGTGCTGAGCTTCGACCGCCGCGGCGAAGTGGCGCAGGCGAACTACGCGTTCCTCGACATGCTCGGTTTCACGGCCGGCGACATCGCCGCGGGCGCGCTGAACCTCGTCGCGCAGACGCCCGCGGAATTCCGCGAAACCGACGCCCGCGCATTCGCCGAGCTCGAAGCGGAAGGCGTCTGCGCACCGTACGAAAAGGAGCTGCTGCACAAGGACGGCCGCACGCGCATCCCCGTGCTCGTGGGCTATGCGAAAGTCGCCGACGCCGACGACGAATTCGTCGGCTTCGCGCTCGACATCTCGGAACGCAAGGAGCTCGAGCGCCGATTGCGCGAGCGCACGGACGCCCTGCTCGTCGCCGACCGCCGCAAGGACGAATTTCTCGCCATGCTCGCCCACGAACTGCGCAACCCGCTCGCACCGCTGCGCAACGCCGTGTACCTGCTCGATACGGCACAGCGCAACGATGCAAGCGTCGTCGCCGAGCTCGTGCCCTCGATGCGGCGCCAGATCGATCATCTCGTGCGTCTCGTCGACGATCTGCTCGATGCGGCACGCATCAGCCAGGGCAAGATCAGCATCGAGCACGCCGTCGTCGAACTCGCACCGAGCCTGCACGCTGCGATCGAAAGCGTGGAACCGCTCATCCGCACGCGCCGGCATGCGCTCGCGCTCGACCTCGCACCCGAGCCGCTCTACGTCGAAGGCGACGCGACGCGCCTGACGCAGATGTTCGCGAACGTCATCCACAATGCGGCAAAATATACGCCGCCGAACGGACGCATCCAGGTGACCCTCGCGCGCGAGGGCGACGTCGCCGCGGTGCGCGTGCGCGACAACGGCCAGGGCATTTCGGCGGAACTCCTGCCGCGGATCTTCGAGCCGTTCATCCAGGACGACCAGTCGCTCGCACGCTCGGCGGGCGGTCTCGGCGTCGGGCTCGCGCTCGTGCGCAAGCTGTGCGAACTGCACGGCGGAACGGTCTCCGCGGCGAGCGCGGGACCGGGCCGCGGCAGCGAATTCGAGCTGCGCCTGCCGCTCGTTTCCGCCGAGCAGGCACCGCGCGCGCCGGCGCCCGCACCCGTCGAACACGCGCCGCGCGCGCGCCGTGTGCTCGTCGTCGACGACAACGCCGATCTGGCCACGAGCACGGCCACGCTGCTCGAGCTATGGGGACACACCGTGAAGATCGTCTACAACGGCCGCGATGTGCTCGACGCCGCGCTCGCCTTCGCCCCGCACGCGGTGCTGCTCGACATCGGCCTGCCCGGCATGGACGGCTTCGAAGTCGCGCGTCGCATCCGCGAGCACCCGGATCTCGCCGCCGTGCGGCTCATCGCGATCACGGGTTATGGACAGCAGCACGACCGCGAACGCGCGCTGGCCGTGGGTTTCGACGCGCACCTCGTCAAGCCGGTGCAGCCCGACACGCTGAAGGCGCTGCTCGATGGGCTGCCCGAGGCGGTGTGATCCGCATGCACGCATAGCGGTCCCCCGCGTCAAATCTGCGTCTTCGGGCTAATCGCCACGCAATACGAGCGAAGCGGGCAGGCGCATCTCGACATGCGCCCCGCGTGGCGCATTGTGGAAAATGGCGAGGCCGCCGCCGTGCCGACGCAGCTGCTCGCGCGCGAGCGCGAGGCCGAGGCCGAGGCTGCCGACGCCGCGGCGTGTCGAGTAGAACGGATCGGCGACGCGGCCGAGGTCCTCGGCGCCGAACCCTGCGCCGTTGTCGCGCACCTCGACGACGACGAAGCCGTCGTCGATGCGTGCGCCGATCTCCACGACGTCGGCGCCCGCCTCGGCCGCATTGCGCAGCAGTCCGGTGAGCGCGCGTTCGAGCCCCGCGCGATCGGCGACGATCTCGATGTCGGCCACATCGAGGCGCCATGCGGGCATCGGGTCGGAGTACTCGAGCGCCAGCGCGGCGATCGCACCGTCGACGAGATCGCGCAGCGCCACGCGATCGGGCGACTGCACGCGCAGGCCCGAGCCGAAACGCTGCAGGCCGCGCACGAGCTTGCCGCAGCGCGCACAATCCGCGACGAGGCGTTCGAGCGCTTCGCGTGCGCGTGCGGTGTCGCCGCGCTCGATGAGGAGCTTGACGAGCTCCGAATTCATCGTCATCGCGTTGAGCGGATTGGCGATCTCGTGGGCGAGACTGCGGATGAACGAACTCAGGTCGAAGCCCGTGTCGCCCTGGGCCGGTGCGTCGATGTCGGCGGTATGCATGGCGTGCCTTGCGTCCTGCGGCTGCCTCTTCGTCGGCGCATTATAGAGCGCGCCGCCCTCGCGTGCAGTCGCGCCGGCCACGGCCGGCTGCCGGGTGAATTCCGTCATTTCGCGGCCTTCGGCAGGCTCTGACGCAGGGTCGCGAAGCCCTCCCACGGGTCCCGCCGCCGCCGTGCGAGCCGCGCCGGAACGTCGGCGAGCGTGAACTCGGCGGCGCTGCGTATGCGGCGCAAGTCGCGCCAGGAGAGCGGGAACGCCACGGGAGCGCCGGGCCGCGCCCGCAGCGAATACGACGCGATACTTGTCGCGCCGCGCGTGTTGCGCAGATAGTCGATGAAGATGCGGCCGCGACGCTTGGCCTTGCTGGCGACCGCGACGAACTCGCGCGGCCGCTCCTCGGCGACGTTCGCGGCGAGCGCGTGCGCGAAGGCCTTGGCCCGCTCCCACGGCGCGGCCGGGTTCAGCGGAATGACCACGTGGAGGCCCTTGCCGCCCGACGTGCGCACGAAGCTCTCGAGCCCCTCGTCGGCAGCCGCCGCGCGCACGAGCTCGGCCGCGGCGACGACGCGCGGCCAATCGACGCCCGGGCCGGGGTCGAGATCGAACACGATGTAGTCCGTGCGTTCCGGATCGCGTACTTTCGCGGCCCAGGGATGGAATTCGATCGCGTTGAACTGCACGAGCTCGAACACGCCGTCCGCATCGGCGACGTAGAGATAACTGTCGACGACGCCGCTCTCCTCGCGCAGCGCCACTTCGCGCACGCGCTTCAAACCGGCGAGCGCATGCTTCTGGAAAAAGCAGGCGCCCGCGGTGCCGTCCGGACAACGCACGATCGACAGCGGGCGCTTGGCGACGCCGGCGAGGAACTGCGGCATCACGGCCGCGTAGTAGGCCGCCACGTCGCGTTTCGTGTAGCCCTCGGCGAACACCACGCGTTCGGCATGCGTGAGCGTCACCGTGCCGAAGCTCGGCTTCGCGTCCGCACGTGCGCCGCGCACGCGCGTCTTCGTCGAAGGAGTCGTCGCGCTCATGTGGCGCACAGCTTAGCGCGCCTGTGCCGAAACGGGGGCGGCGGCGGGATAAAGCCGAGCGAAGTCGACGCCCTTGCCAGGCAACTCGCGCTGGAACTTCACGAGCAGATCGCCGCGCACGTTGCCCATGTCGGCTGCCGTGCTCCACACCTGGATCACGAACACGATGCCCTGCTCGGTGATGTCGCCGATCGCGATGTAAGGCGCCGGGTCCTTGAGAATGCGCTTGTCGGCGGCGACCGCTTCCTTGGCGAAGGCGAACATCGCGCCGAGATCGGCGCCGTGGACGAGCTTGAGCGTGATGTCGGAGCGCCGCGTCGTGCGCTGCGAATAATTGATGATCGGCCCGGCGATGACTTGGCCGTTCATGAACACGAGATCGGTGTTGTCGTAGGTGTGCAGCCGCGTCTGGAAGATGAAGACGCCTTCGACGACGCCGTCCTGCCCGGCGATCTTGACCGCATCGCCGACGCGGAACGGCCGCAGCACGATGAGCACGACGCCGGCGGCGATGTGCGCGAGCGAATCCTTGAGCGCGAGGCCGATCGCGAGCCCCGCCGCGCCGAGCACCGTGAACAGCGACGTCATCGGGAACCCGGCGAGCTCGAGCGCGCTGATCAGGATCAGCGCGAGCACGGCGGCATAGGTGAGATTGCGCAGGAACTCGGCGAGGATCTGATCGACATGCGCGCGCAGCAGGACGCGATGCTCGATATTGGCCATCCAGCGGCCGATGCGCATGCCGATCCAGACGAGCGTGAGTGCACCGACGATCTTGAGCGCGATCAGGACCAGGGGGTCGTTGACGAGTTCGGCGATCACGCTGCGCTGCTGCGGGGCCGGCGTCACGGCCGCGGCGAGCGCGATCAGCGCAGTCAACTGCATCTAGGCGCCGCCCGCCAGCGCGTGCAGGAGCTCGCCGAGCCAGCGGCGCGCGTCGGCCGGATGCTGCAGGTGATACCCCGCGCGCGTCTCGCGATGGACACCTACGGCCACGCTGATGCCGCCCAGCGCGTTCGCGGCGGCGAACGCGGATTCGTCGGCATGATCGTCGCCGACGAACACCGGTTGCCGGCCTTGGAACGGCGGCTCGCGCCAGAACGCGCGCAATGCGGCGCCCTTGCTGCACGTCGCGGGTTTGATCTCCTGCACCATCGCGCCCGGCTGCACCTCGTAAAGCCCTTCGAACGGTGCGACGATTTCGGCCGCGGCGATCGTCACGGCCTCGCCGATCTCGGGCGTCGAGCGATAGTGCAGCGCGATCGACGTGCCCTTGTCCTCGAGCTTGAGGCCCGGGAAGCGAGGCAGCAATGCGAGGCACGCGGCGCGGATGCTTTCCATCGCGGGCGCGGGCGGCAGCGCAGCGCGGTGCTTGCTGCCGTCGGCGGCGCGGCGCACGAGCCCATACTGCCCGGCGCAGGCGAACGTGAGCGGTGCGAACATGCGGTCGAGCTCGTCGAGCGTGCGTCCGCTGATGATCGCCAGAGCACCGCCGAGCCCGCTGCGCAGCCCGTCGAGCAGCGCGAGCAGCGCCGGTGCGATCGTCACTTGCTCCGGGCTCGGCGCGAACTCGACGAGGCAGCCGTCGACGTCGAGGAACAACGCCCATCGCGCGCCCGCGTCGGGCAGCGGCGCATCACGCCGTGGGAGCACCTCGGCGGGAAGCGCACTCATGGCGCGCTTCCCCGCCCGTGAATGAAAACTTCGGCGCCCCCTGCCCCCCGCCGGCCGCGGTCTGCTGCCGCGGCCGGCGGACGCGGAATGCTGGAACGCATTCCGCCCTGTGAGCCCTCAGGCCTGATTGCGCTGGTGCGCATCGGCATTCTTGGCCTTTGCTGCGGAAACCGCCGAATCGTAAGTGGATTTCGCGCTGTCCTTGCACGATTTCTCCGCGTCGCCCGTCTGCGCTTCGCACTGCGCCTGGGCGACGTTGTAGGCGGCTTCGGCCTTCGCCTTGTCGACGTCGTACTGTGCGTCGGCGAGCTTCTGCGCCGCGTCGGCGCGGGCCTTCGCGACGTCGTCGCCGTTGTTGGCCGGCGCGTTGGCGTTGCCGTTCGCGTTGGCATTCGCATTGGACTTGTTCGCATCGGCCTGCGAATCGGCGACGCTCTTGTTGTTGTCGGCCACGACCTTGTCGTACTTGGCCTGCGCATCGGCGATCATCTTCTGGCCGTCGGCTTGCGCTTTGGCCACGTCGGCGCGGACCTTGTTCATGTCGGGACCGCGATTGCAACCGCCGAGAGCGACGGCGGTGGCGAGCATCGCCGCCGCGAGGGTGAGACTACGCATGTTCATGTGGTTCTCCTTCTCCATGGTGTGCGGAACTCCGTCTACGTCAATGCGAACGCGGCTTGGCCGGTATGAACGGCGAGACCGGATCGCTGGCCGGGAAAGTCTCCTCGAGCGCCTTGTCGATGTTCGCGCTCTCCTTGCGCTTGCGCCGCGCGCGTTCCTCCGCGGATTCCGCCTGCAGCGGACCCTTGTGCTCGGGCGGGTCCTTGCGGTCGTGCAAGGGTGTGTGTTTCTCGCTGGCGCTGTGCCTATGCTGCTGTTTTTCGCTTCGCATGATGCTTTCTCTCCTGCCGCACACGCTCACGGCTGTTTGGTGTATTCGCATACACCTCCGGTGATGTCCGCGATCGTCGCGTAACTCGGACTCGCGCAAGTCCAGTCGATCTTGAGGGAGTCGGGATCGTTCGCCAGTGTCGGCGTCAGCACGATCGAGCCGTCGTCGACGCCCGAGCTACCGGTCAGCGTGACTTCGACGACGCCGGCATCGCGCACGGTGATGCCTTTGACGTCGGCGGTCATGAAGGCCGCCGGCGGCTTGATCGCCGCCTCCTGGTTGCTGCTCGGGAATTCCTTGTGGTGCTGGCGGTACGCGATGACGGCCGCTTGCACCTTCGCGGCCGCCGAGAGCGCGTTCGCGATCGCGACGGCATGCATCTGAGCGTCGGCCGTGCTCGGCGTTTCGGCCACCATCGCGGAGGCCGCGATCGGCACGACGACGGCGAGCGCCGCGACGCGCCGTACGGCCGCCGCGCACTGCCTCACCGAACGTTTTCCGGATGCGTTGCGCATGCTCACGGCGTCGCAAGTGTCGTGCCACGCGAGAGCTTTCGCTAACGTACTGATCCGTCGTCGCGGCGCCTTTCGATCCGCACGGCAAGCCGCCGCGCGACCTGCATATTGCAAGGGTCGCGACGCCCAAATGCGCGAAATGCACACCTCGAAAATCGGCTGCCCATCGGGGCATGGCGACCACTGGACCTGCCCGCCGGACCACGAAAGTGAGCCGGCGCCCCGGGGGGAAGGGGGCGCCGGCTCGTGGAGCGGCGGGTTGTCGCCTGCGGGGAGGGAGGGGATCGCAGACTACCGCCGTGAACCGTCCCTGGATCTATCCTTGTTCCCGCTGGAACCATCGGCGGGCGAGATGACGCTCCATGCCCGCGTTCACATCCCTGTAGTGGTGCGCGTCCTGCGCACTATCTCCGACGCGACGTCAACGCTGACGCATCGACGTTACGCACGCCCTTGACGTTTCGGGCCACCACGATCGATCGCTCGACCTCGGCCCTGTCGTCCAGCACGCCGACCAGAGTCACCACGCCGTTCGTCGTGGCTACGCTGATCTCGGTCGACGGAATGCCGCGCGTCGCCATGAGTTCGGATTTCACCTTCGCGGTGATCCAGGCATCCGTACCCGGTTGCTGCGAATCCGCATCCGATTGCAGCGTGGCTTGCCGATCCGTGTCGTCGGCCATGGCCACGGCGCCGCCGAACGCGACCGCCGCTCCGAACAGCATGAAAGCGAATAGCCTGCTTTGCATTCCGTCGTCTCCAACTCTGTGGGGAGGCGCTCCTGCGCCGCCTCACGGGTGCTAGTCATCCAAGTTGCGTGCCATGGCGGAATCGAAGGCTTGCTCGCGCGTTTGCGCAATCCGCGTCGTGTATGCGGTGCAGGATGCAAGCCGCGAGACGAGTTCCGTTGCGACTTGCACGGGGTTGGCGGGCGCGGCAGAGGATTCGCAATGAGTATATATTGCAATTTGTATACTGCGTTCGCAATGACTCTCCGGACCGACCACGCGAAGGCGACCGATGTTCACCCACGAGGCGAGTCGGAATATTCACCTTCGAAGTGAGTCCGGAACCAGCGCGAACGCCAGAGCAGATAGACCGGCAGGCCCGCCAATGTGATCAACACGCCCATGCCCGCATCGCGCGGGCTTTGGATCACCGTCGCCGCGACGATCCACAGCACGACGAGCAGGAAGAACGCCGGCAGATACGGGAACCAAGGCACGCGGAACGAGACGGGCTCGTCGTTGCGGCGGCGGTGATACCAGAACAAGGTACCGATCACGGCCGCCATGCCGAGCCAATCGCCGACCGTGGAATAGTTGAGCAGCTGTCCGACATCGGTGAAGAGCGCCAGCCCGCAGGACCACACCGCCAACAACGCGAGCGCGACGTTCGGCGAGCGCCAGCGCGGATGCAGCCGGCCGGCGACGCGGAAGAACACGCCGTCGGCGCCCATGACCTGGAACACGCGAGCTGCGCCGATCACCGAGATGTTGCAAAATCCCAATGTGGAAATCGCGATGCCGGCGGCGATGAGGCGCGCGCCTGTGTCGCCGAAGACGTGCCGCATGACCTCGGCGGCGGGCGCTTCGCTGTGGGCGAGGCCGTCGTGGCCGAGCACGGCGACGTACGCCACGTTGGCGAGCAGATAGCACGCGGCCACGAGCAGCATGCCGAAGATCAGCGCCCTCGGCAGGTTGCGATGCGGGTCGCGCAATTCGCCCGCGATGTCGTTGATGTAGTACCAGCCGCCGTACGAGAACAGCACCGGCATCAACGCACCGACCAGCGCGAGCGGATTCATGGGCGGCGGCGGCGCGACCGGCTCCGGCGCGCCGGCCGCGAGAATGCCGACGACGATCAATGCGCTGATCGCGAGCAGCTTGAGCACGGTCAGGATGTTCTGCGTGAGCGCGCCCGTGCGGATGCCGAACCAGTTGATGCCGGTCAGGAACACGATCACGCCCGCGGCGTAGGCCGTCTTGTGTTCGATGGCGACGCCGAGGGCGTCCGCAGCGTACTTCACGAACACGGTGGCCACGAAGGCGATCGCACCGGAGTGGTTCACCGTGAGCAGGTTCCAGCCGTAGACGAAGGCGACGACGAGCCCGAACGCCTCGCGCAGGTACACGTAGCCGCCGCCCGCGCTCGGCCGCCGTGCACCGAGCTCGGCATAGCAGAGCGCACCGATCAGCGCGATGACGCCGCCGATCGCCCAGGCGAGGAGCTGCTCGGCGCTCGACGTGGTTTCCTTCGCGATCGCCGCGGGCGTCAGGAAAATCCCCGAGCCGATCACGCCGCCGACCACGACCATGCTCGCGTCCCAGACGCCGAGCCGCCGCGCGTAGGTGACCGGCGCCGGAGCCGGTGCGGAGTCTGTCGTCACGTGAACCTCGTCGATCGAATCAAAGCGACGGCAGCGCGAGCGTGCCGTCGATGCAAGTGACGCAGCTGCCGCCGATGTCGACGGCACCGGTCTCCTCGTCCACGCGTACGTCGACGTAGCCGTCGCGGCCGACTTCGCGGCCCTGGCTCACGCGATAGCGATGGCCGATCGCGGCGAGCGCTCCGCTCGCCCAGAGGTGCGCGCCGATCGCCGCGTTCGCCGAGCCCGTCACGGGGTCTTCGGGAATGCCGTCGCGCGGGCAGAACGTGCGCACGACGAGGCCGAACGGTGCATCGGGTTCTTCGCTTCTGCCGAACACGCTCATGCCGAGGACGTCGAGCTCGCGCGTGACCTCGGCGACGGCGGCGAAATCGGGCGCGAGCGTGCGCACGTGCGCGGCCTCGCCGATATCGCACAGCAGCCACTTCGGACCGTTGTCGGCGACGCGCGCGTAGAGCTTGCCGTGGCCGAGCTTGAGCGCCGCACGCGCCGCTTCGGCCAGGCTGGCGTCGGGCGCGTGGAGCTTCGTGGTCGGCGAGCGCACGAAAATGCGCCGCTCGGCGCCGCCGCCTTCGACGCTGACGGGCAGCAGGCCCGCCAGGCATTCCTGCACGAGCTCGGGCTTGCGCGCGATGCGTTCGGATTCGAGCAGCGCGTGCGCGGTGCCGACGCTCGGATGGCCGGCGAACGGCAATTCGCTGCGCGGCGTGAAGATGCGGATGCGGTAGTCCGCTCCCGCGGCGGTCGGCGGCAGGACGAACACGGTTTCCGACAGGTTCGTCCACGCGGCCACGGCCTGCATCGCCGCATCGCTCAGGCCTTCCGCATCGAACACCACGGCGAGCGCGTTGCCGCGCATGGGTTCGGCGGTAAAGACGTCCACTTGCTTGAAGGCGCTCGTGCGCAGCGTCGGTCGTGTATGCATGTCGCCTGGGCTCTGCCGTCGGAGAGACGACTATACGGGATCGTTCGCAGCTTGCCGAGGCGCGGGTGTTCCCCCCTGCCGGTTTATCAAGGCGGAACCACGACGGACACGAAGAGCGCGAAGAAATGCCGGTTCGACGAGGGCAAGGCTCCGCTTCAGCATTTCGCACTTCCCCTTCGTGTTCGTCGTGTACTTCCCGGTTCGATCTTTCGCTTCTCGGCGCGGCCCGCGAATTGCCAGCATTTCGCCAGGCATGGCGCTTGTTTTTTTGCGCTGCACAAGCACAATGGCCGCTCGGTCCCGACTTCCCATGGAGCCTCGTCGCGCATGTCGACTTCCACCGCCGCATCGCAGCCCGTCCCGGCAACGTCGGCCTGGATCGTGCTCAAATTCGGCGGCACGAGCGTCTCGACGCGCGCGCGTTGGGACAAGATCGCAGCGATCGCGCAAGGCCACCGCACGCGCGGCAAGCACGTGCTCGTCGTGGTGTCGGCGCTTTCGGGCATCACCGACAAGCTCAAAGCCATCACCGAAGCCCATGCCGATGCGGCGCGGCGCGCCGCCGTGCGCGACGAGATCGTCGAGCGCCATCGCGCGATGTTCGCCGAGCTCGGATTGAGCGATCACGCGCCGATCCACTACTGGCTCGAGCGGCTCGACGCCCTCGTCGCGAACCCGCGCGCGGATGCTGCGGCGCTGCCGTGGCAGGCCGAGGTGCTCGCGCTCGGCGAGCAGATGTCGAGCACGCTCGGCGTCAATTATCTGAACACGAAAGGACTGCACGCGCACTGGCTCGACGCGCGCGAGCACCTGCTTGCGCAGCCGTTGCCGAACCAGAACGCCTGGGGCAGGTACCTTTCGGCCTCGGTGCCGACGGCGCCCGATCCGGCACTGCCGGCCACGCTCGCGTCGCGCGGCGATCTGCTCATCACTCAAGGCTTCATGGCGCGCAACGCCAGCGGCGAAACCGTGATCCTCGGCCGCGGCGGCTCGGACACCTCGGCGAGCTACTTCGCCGCCCTGCTCAAGGCGGAAAAAGTGGAAATCTGGACCGACGTCGCCGGCATGTTCAGCGCCAACCCGCGCCAGGTGCCGAACGCACGCCTGCTCTCGCGGCTCGACTACGAAGAAGCGCAGGAAATCGCCACCACCGGCGCCAAGGTGCTGCACCCGCGCTGCATCAATCCGGTGCGCGAGGCACGCGTGCCGCTCGTCATCAAGGACACCAACCACCCCGATCTCGCCGGCACCGAGATCGCCGCCGGCGCGGTCGACGCCGCGCCGAGCGTCAAGGCCGTGAGCTCGCGCAGCGGCATCACGCTGATCTCGATGGAATCGATCGGCATGTGGCAGCAGGTGGGCTTCCTCGCCGACGTGTTCGAACATTTCAAGCGTCACGGGTTGTCGATCGACCTCGTCGGCACTTCGGAAACCAACGTCACGGTATCGCTCGATCCGACCGAAAACCTCGTCGACACCGATGTGCTCTCGGCGCTCTGCACGGACCTCGCCCGCGTGTGCCGCGTCAAGGTCATCGCGCCCTGCGCGGCGATCACGCTCGTCGGCCGCGGCATGCGTTCGATGCTGCACCGGCTCTCCGGCGTGCTCGCCGAGTTCGGGCCGCTGCGCGTGCACCTGATCTCGCAGTCGTCGAACAATTTGAACCTGACCTTCGTCGTCGACGAGGAAGTCGCCGCGGATCTCGTGCCGCGCCTGCATGCCTTGCTCATCAAGGCCGAAGCCATGCGCGTGGAAGACGCCGCCGTGTTCGGACCGAGCTGGCAGGATCTCTACCGCGGCGACGCGGCGACGCGCGCGCGCGATTGGTGGCGCTCGCGCCAGCCCGAACTCCTGCTGCTCGCTCGCGGCGGCACTCCCCGGTACATCTACGACCTCGCCACGGTGCGCGCACGGGCGCGCGCTTTGCGCGGCATCGTCGCCGTCGACCGCTGGTTCTACGCGATCAAGGCCAATGCACACCCGGCGCTGCTCAGCGAAATCGCTGCGCTCAATTTCGGTCTCGAATGCGTGTCGCCCGGCGAGCTCGCGCGCGCCGCGGAAGCCGCTCCGGCCGCGCCGCGCCTGTTCACGCCGAATTTCGCGACGCGCGAGGAGTACGCCGCGGCGCTCGCCGCCGGCGTGCCCGTGACGCTCGACAACCTCCATCCGCTCGCCGAGTGGGGCGCGACGTTCGCCGGCCGCGAAATCCTGCTGCGTCTCGATCTCGGCCACGGCCGCGGCCATCACGACAAGGTGAAGACGGGCGGCGCGCAATCGAAATTCGGCCTTGCGCTCGACGAGCTTGCCGAGTTCCGCCGCCTCGCCGCCGCTCGCGACGTCCGCATCATGGGTCTGCACGCGCACTTGGGTTCGGGCATCCTCGACGTCGGTCATTGGAAGGACGTCTACGTGCAGCTCGCGAGCCTGGCCGAGAAGATCGGCAGCGTGCGCACGCTCAATATCGGCGGCGGCCTCGGCGTGCCCGCGCGCGCCGACGAGACACCGCTCGATCTGCATGCGCTGGGCCTCGCGCTCGCCGAGGTGCGCACCGCCTATCCGCAGTTCGAGCTTTGGGCCGAGCCCGGGCGTTATCTCGTCGCCGAGGCCGGCGTGCTGCTCGCCACCGTGACCCAGCTCAAGCGCAAGGGCGACGTGCGCTACGTCGGCATCGATGCGGGCATGAATTCGCTGATCCGCCCTGCGCTCTACGAGGCCTACCACGAGATCGCCAACCTGACGCGCCTCGACGAACCGGCGAGCGAACTCGTGCAGATCGTCGGGCCCATTTGCGAATCGGGCGACGTGCTCGGCAGCAATCGGCGCCTGCCGCCGACGAAGGAAGGCGACGTGCTGCTGATTGCCCAGGCCGGCGCCTACGGCGCGTCGATGGCGTCGCGCTACAACTTGCGCGAGCCCGCGGCGGAGGCCGTGCTGTGAGCCTCGCCGATCCGCGCCAGGCGCGCACGTTCCGCTTCGTGCGCTGCATGTATGCGAGCGGCGAGGCGCAGCTCGTCTACGCCTTCGACGGCGGCTCCGAGCTGGTCGAGCGCATCGCGTTTCCGGATGCGCCCGAGCTTCCGCCCGAGCGCGAGCGCGCCTTCGCGGCGGCGCTGCGCCTGCTGCACCTGATCGCGGGCGTCAGCTACTACAAAGCCGGCGTGCCGAACGAGATCGTCGTCGAAGGCGAGCCGCTCGACGCAGAAACCGCCGAGCTGCTCGATGCGGTATATCTGCACGGCCTCGCGGAATTCGCGTACCAGAACAAGCTCGACCTGCGCGGACGCATCCGCTTTCCGCATGCGGCGCAGGCTCCGCTCGTCACGGCGGCGAGCCTCGGCCTGCCGCGCCGCACGCTCGTGCCGATCGGCGGCGGCAAGGATTCGCTCGTCGCGGTGGAAAAGTTGAAAAGTATAAACGAGCCCGCGACGGCGGTCTGGATCGGCGATTCGGCGCTGATCGCCGCCTGCGCCGAGCGCACGGGCCTGCCGACGCTGAATCTCGGTCGCCGGCTCGCACCCGAGCTTTTCGAATACAACCGGATCGGCGCCTGGAACGGACACATCCCGGTCACGGCGATCAATTCGGCGATCCTCGTCTGCGCCGCCCTGCTCTACGGCTACGATGCGATCGCGTTCTCGAACGAACGCTCGGCCTCGGCCGCGACGCTCGAATACCAGGGCCAGGTGGTGAATCACCAATGGAGCAAGAGCCTCGAATTCGAGCGGCGCCTGCGCGCCTACGTGGCTTCGCACATCGCGGCGGATCTCGACTACTTCTCGCTGCTCAGGCCCTGGTCCGAGCTCGCCGTCACGCGGGCCTTCGCGCAGACGACCCGCTACGACGACGCGTTCTCGAGCTGCAACCGCAACTTCCGCATACGCGGCGAGCGGCCGGCCGACCGCTGGTGCGGGCAGTGCCCGAAATGCCATTTCGTGTTCCTCTCGCTCGCGCCTTTCACGGCCAAGCCGCGTCTGCTCGCGATCTTCGGGCGCAACCTGCTCGATGACGCGTCGCTCGCCCCGGGCTACGACGCGCTGCTCGAATACCGCGACCACAAGCCGTTCGAGTGCGTGGGGGAAGGCGTCGAGTCGCGCGCCGCAATGTATACGTTGTCGCAGCGCCCCGAGTGGCGCGAGGACGCGCTCGTGGCCCGTTTCGCCGAGGAGATCCTGCCCGAGCTCGACCGCGCGGAGCTCGCGCTCGAACCGCTGCTCGCCCCCTCGGCCGAGCACTGTCTGCCCGCGCGCTTGCGGGAGCTCGCCGATGCGACTCGATGACCTGGCCCATGCGGCCGTCGCGGTGTGGGGCTACGGTCATGAAGGCCGCGCCGCGCTCGCGGCGCTGCGGCAGCGCTTTCCGCAGAAGCCGCTCGGGCTCTTTTGCAGCGAGGCCGAAACGGCCGGCGTGGCGCGCGATGCCGGTCTGACCGTCGTCGCCGGCATGCCGACAGCGGCGGCGCTCGGCGCCTACGACATCGTGATCAAGTCCCCGGGCATCAGTCCGTACAAGCCGCCATACCCCGAAGCCAAGCGCCTCGGCGTCCGCTACACATCGGGTTCTGCGCTGTGGTTCGCCGAACATCCGCATGCGCGCACGATCTGCGTGACGGGCACGAAGGGCAAGAGCACGGTCACGGCCCTCGTCGCGCACCTCCTGCGCAAAGGCGGCAGGCGCGTCGCGCTCGCCGGGAACATCGGCTTGCCCTTGCTAGAACTGCTCGAAATCGGCGGCGCGGCGGAACCCGACTGGTGGGTGATCGAGCTCTCGAGCTTCCAGACCCATGATTTCGGCGGTGCCCCGAGCGTCGCCCTCATCAACAATCTCTACGAGGAGCACCTCGACTGGCACGGCACGCGCGAGCGGTACGTCGCCGACAAGCTCGCGATCGCGGCGAAGGCGCGGCATCTCGTCGTCAACGCACAGCAACCGGCGTTGCTCGCGCGCACGGCAACGCACGCGCAGCGCACGGGTTTCGGCGACGAGGCCGGCTGGCACGTGCGCGACGACGCGATCTTGCGCGGCGGCGAACGCGTGATCGCGCTCGCGGACCTGCCGCTTCCCGGCGCGCACAACGCGCTCAACGTCTGCGCCGCGCTGGCCGCCATCGAGGCCGCCGGCGAGGATGCACGCGCATTGGCCGTGCACGCGGCGAGCTTCAAGCCCCTGCCCCATCGCCTGCAATCCTTGGGCGAGCGCAACGGCATCGCCTTCGTCAACGACAGCATCGCGACGACGCCGTACGCGACGATCGAAGCGCTGCGCAGTCTCGCGGGACGGCGGGTCGCCGTCATCGTCGGCGGGTTCGACCGCGGACTCGACTGGAATCCTTTCGTGGAATTCGTGGCAAAACACCCGCCGTTCGCGATCGTGACCACGGGCGCGAACGGCGCGGCGATCGCCGCGAAGCTCGCCGACATCGCGGCACCGGCATTCGCGTCGACCGAGGCGCCCGCCTTGGCCGAAGCCGTCTCGCGCGCACGCGCCGCGCTGGGCGGCGGCGGCACGGTGCTGCTCTCGCCCGGTGCGCCGAGTTTCGACGCGTTCCGCGACTATGCCGAGCGCGGCCGCGAATTTGCGCGCCTCGCCGGTTTCGATCCGGCGGCGATCGCCTCGATCGAGGGGCTCGGCATCGCATGAGCGCGAACGACGTGCGCGTGTGGGACTTGCCGACGCGCCTCTTCCACTGGATTCTGACCGTGCTGCTCGTCATGCAATATGCGACGGCTTCGTTCGGCGTGCTCGATATGCGCTGGCACGTGTACCTGGGCTACGCCACGCTGGCGCTCGTGCTGTTCCGCGTGCTGTGGGGCTTCTTCGGCTCGCCCACGAGCCGCTTCGCCGCATTCGTGCGCGGCCCGGCGGCCGTGCTCGGCTATCTGCGCGCGGTGTTGTCCACAAATCCACAACGCAGCATCGGCCACAACCCTGCGGGCGGCTGGGCGGTGCTCGCGCTCCTCGGTTGCGTCGTCTTGCAAGGCGTCTCGGGCCTCTTTGCGCGCGATTTCGCCGGCAACGCCGGTGCACTCGCCGCACACGTCTCCGAGCGTACGGTGCGCTTCATGAGCGAGGTGCACGAGTGGAACCAGAATCTGCTGCTGATCCTCGTCGCGATCCACATCGTGGCTGTGATGCTCTACCTCGTGCTCGGCAACGACAACCTGATCCTGCCCATGATCACGGGACGCAAGACGATCGTCGGGAAGGAGCCGGAGCAGGCGAGTCCGACGCGCGCGCTCGCTCTGCTCGCGATCGCCGTCGCTGCCGTGGCAGCGCTCGTCTTTTCCGCACGCTGAGATTCCTTCCGCCGCTTGCGGGGGAAGGTGCCGAAGGCGGATGGGGGCGACGTTGCGAGATCGCTCGATGGCGTGTTCTCGCTCGGTCCGTCGAAGAAATCAATCGGCTTTGTACTTGTCGTGGCACGCCTTGCAGCTTGCGACGACCTTGCGGTAGGTGTCCTTGATCGCAGCCGCATCGCCCGATTTGACGACATCCGCGAACTTCTTCGAAGCCGCGGCGTAATCGTCGAGCGCCGCTTGGAATCCTGCCGCGTCGGACCAGATCTCGGGCCCGGCGTCGGTGACGGCGCCTTTGTCCGAGCCTTTCGGAAATCCTTCGGCGATCTGCGGTGCGAACGCCGCCAGACGCTCGGCGCGCGTGGCCGCGTCCTTGAGATCGGGCCCGCCGGCGCTGCGCAGGTTGGCGCCGAGCTGGTCCACGTTCCAGCCCATCGCCGCCATGAGACCCTGGCGGTAGCGGATCGCGGCGTCCGGCTTGGTCTGCGCGGAAGCCGCGGCTGCGCCGACCGCGGCGAGGCACAGGGCGAGAATCCGGGGCAGGCGGGTCATGGCGGTGCTCCGTGTAAGCCGCGGACGGGACGGCGGGTCAAGTTTAGCAGCAGCTGCGGCCGCGTTCGCCGTCCGGCCATGTGTGCGCCATATGTGCGCGCCGCACGCCTGCGCGTATCATGCTGCTCCCCCTGCAAGGAGATTCGCTATGAAATCGACGATCGTCCTCGCCTTGACGCTCTGCTTCGGCGCCGGAGCGGCGCACGCGGCCATGGTGGCCAAGAACATCGACTACGACGTCGGCGGCAAGCCGATGCAGAGTGTACTTGTATACGACGACGCGGTGAAAACGCCGCGTCCCGGCCTCGTCATGACTCCCGACTGGCTCGGCATGAACGAGAACCAGATCGCACTCGCGAAGCAGATCGCGGGCAAGGACTACGTGATCCTCGTCGCCGACGTCTACGGCACCGCCGTGCGGCCGAAGAACCCCGACGAGGCCGGTGCGGCGGCGAAGTCCATGTACGAGCATCGCGCCGATCTGCGTGCGCGCATCACGGCGGCGCTCGAGCAGCTGAAGGCGCAAGCCGGCAAGGCGCCGCTCGACGGCAAGCACTGGGGCGCGTTCGGTTTCTGCTTCGGCGGCGCGACCACGCTCGATCTCGCACGCAGCGGCGCCGACGTGCAGGGCGTCGTCTCGTTCCACGGCAATCTCTCGACCGACGATCCGGCGCTCGCCAAGAACATCAAGGCCAAGGTGCTCGCGATGAACGGCGGCGACGACAAATTCGTGCCCGAGGAACAGATCGTCGCCTTCGAGAAGGAGATGCGCGACGCCAACGTCGACTGGCAGTTCGTGAACTACGGCGGCGCGGTGCACTGCTTCGCGATCCCGAGCGCAAAGGGCGAAGTGCCGGGCTGCAAGTACGACGAGCGCACGGCCAAGCGCGCGCTTGCGCTCATGCATAGCTTCTTGGACGAGGCATTCGCGGCGAAGTGATCGCCGTCGGGCGCGGAGCGCCGCTTCGCGCCCGCGGCCGCCTCAGTGATCGCGCGCCAGCGCGTAGTCGGCGAGCACGCCGAGCGCGTCGCGCGCCGCGGAAGGCGGCAATGTGGACAATGCGTCTTTTGCCGCATCGGCATGGCGCTGGGCGCGCCGGCGCGCCCGCTCGATCGCGCCCGTGTCGCGGATCGCGGCCACGATGTTGTCGAGCGAATCGAGACCGCCGGTTTCGATCGCGCGGCGCAGGCTCGCGGCTTCGGCCGGGGCGGCGCGCTCGATCGCATAAATGACGGGCAGCGTCGCCTTGCCCTCCGCGAGGTCGTCGCCGATGTTCTTGCCGAGCGTTCCCGCGTCGGACACGTAGTCGAGCACGTCGTCGGCGATCTGGAACGCGAAGCCGAGATCGAGCCCGAAGCGGGCGAGCGCCTCCTCCTCGTCCGCGGGAACGCCGGCGAGCACCGCGCCGAGCCGCGTCGCGGCCGCGAACAACACCGCGGTCTTGCGCTCGATGACGCGCGAATACGCGGCCTCGTCGACGTCGGGATTGTGGATATTGAGCAACTGCAGCACTTCGCCTTCGGCAATGCGGTTCGTGGTGTCGGCGAGGATGCGCATGACCCGCATGTCGTCGGCTTCGACCATCATCTGGAACGAGCGCGAGTAGAGGAAATCGCCGACGAGCACGCTCGCTGCGTTGCCCCACAGCGCGTTCGCCGTTTTCTGCCCGCGCCGGAGCTCCGATTCGTCGACGACGTCGTCGTGCAGCAGCGTGGCCGTGTGGATGAATTCCACGACGGCGGCGAGCAGCACGTGATCGCGCCCCGTGTAGCCGGCGGCTTGCGCGGCGAGCAGCACGAGCATCGGCCGCAGGCGCTTGCCGCCGCCGCCGATGATGTGCTCGGCGATCTGATTGATGAGCACCACGTCGGAAGCCAGACGCGCGCGGATCAGCGCATCGACCGCGGCCATGTCGGGTGCCGCCAGCGCCTGGACATCGACGAAACGCTGGACGGTGCGGGGCAAGTGCTGGGTTGCGGTCGACATCAATCGTTTCCAGTAGATCGTGGCGATTATAGCCGCGCCGTTGCGTTTTCCCACGTCGCCGCCCGAGCGCTGCGACGTCGACACGGCCGGCAGTGGCAAACGGTATTGCCAAGGCGTAGGATCGTTCGCGAGACAGGGGTGAACTGCCTCGAGGCCATTTCCCGCGGGAGATGGCGCTGCCAGGAATCGGGCAGTTTTGGGGAAAGGGAAAAATGCCGGTCGACGTGTCGTTTCTGGTGACGGGGGGCGGGTTGCGAGGCCCACTCCACGAGGACGCGCGGCCAAGCCATTCGATAACCGACGATCTGCCGGCCGGCTCGCGATTGGGGCCGTTCGAGATCGTTCGCAAGATCGGCGCGGGCGGTTCGGGAACCGTATACCTGGCGCAACGCATCGAGGAATTCGAACAGACGGTCGCCGTCAAGGTCGTCCGCGCGGACGAGCGATTGCGCGAACGATTCCGTTCCGAGCGCAACTTCCTGAGCATGCTCGAGCACCCCGGCATCGCCCGCATCATCGACGGTGGCGAGAGCGAGGGCGGCGTGCTCTGGAGCGCAATGGAATATGTCGACGGTAAACCGATCGACAGGTATTGCGACGACGCCGGCGCCGACTGGCGCTCCCGGCTCATGCTCATGATACGAGTTTGCGATGCCGTGCAGTTCGCGCATCAGCAACTCGTCGTGCACGGCGACATCAAGCCGAACAACATCCTGGTCGACGGCAGCGGCGTCCCGCGTCTGCTCGATTTCGGCATCGCGACGCGTGCCGGCGACGGCGAGCCTGCGCTGGGCTTCACTCCCGCATACGCAAGCCCGGAACAGGTGGCGGGCATTCGCCTCACAGCGAGTTCTGACGTTTATCAGCTCGGAGCCCTGCTCGCAGACTTGATAAGCCCCGTGCGCCTGCCTGCGCTTGCGAGCAAGAACATCAAGGCGGTGATCGATCGAGCGGTGGCGCAAGAGATCGCCGAGCGCTTCGAATCTGTCGCCCAGCTGCGCGGCGAACTCGAACGAGTGCTGGCCGGCCAATACACGCGTGCACGCGCCTGGTCGCCGCCCGTGAAATCGCTTTTCTTCGTCACGCGACGCTGGCGCGAGCTGCTGTTTTCATTTCTCGCTTCGGCTGCACTATTCACCCTGGACGTCTACTACACGATGCGCCTGCGTGACGAGCGAGACCACGCGGAAATGGAAAAGAAGACGGCGCTCGCTACGAGCAACTTCCTGAGCAGTTTGTTTCGCGTGGCTGCCCCCTCCGAAGCGAACGCTGCGACGGTGGTCGACATTCTCGACCAGGGATCGAGAAATCTCATGGACACGGCGATCGCCGATCGCGCCGTCTTGGCGAGTACGCTGGCAAGCGCATACCTGAGCATGGACCGCGCAGACAAAGCCGCGGAGACACTCGCGCGCTTGGACGAGGTTCCTGCGGCAGAGATGGCCGCGGCACCTTCCGTTCGGGCTCATCTGATGGCGCTGCGCGCACGCGTCAGCATCGAGACGAACGATATCGACAAGGCCAGTCAGCAACTCGCGAAGGCGGAAGCGATGCGCGCGCAGATTCGGGAAGACGAAGCACGCGAGCTCGCCCTGCACTTGGCGACAACGCGGTCGCAAATTCTGAGCAGGCAAGGTCGCCTCTCCGAGGCCATGCGCAATCTCGAAGCGGCGTTGAAGAACAATTCACAATCCGAGTCCGTCGAGGCTGCCGAAGCGTTGAGTCAGCTCGGGAACTACAAAGGTGTCGTCCACGAGATCGATGCCGCATTCGCCAGCTACAGGCGTAGCGCTGCGATCCTCGATCATCTGCTCGGACCCGAAGCTCCTGCCTCCCTTGCAGCAAAGCGGCGTCTCGCTTTCCACTACGCGGTGAACCATCGACTTGAAGAAGCCAAACAGTTGCTCGATGCCCAGGAAGCACTGATCGCTTTGCATTTCGGCAAGAATTCGCTCGAGTATGCGAATCTGCTGCAGATACGAGGCGTGGTGGCAGGTATCGGCAAGGACTTGGCAGTATCGATCGACTGCTTCAGGCGCGAAGTGGCAATTCTCCGCAACATTGGAATGGGCGAAACCAAAACCGCGGCCCACGCGCTGCAGAATCTTGGCAACGTGCTGGGCGACTCCGGCGACTACGAGCACGGCATTCCGCTGCTGCGCGAATCCTTGCGTATTCGGCAGTTGCTGGAAGGACCCGCGGCTGGCGACACGATAGGCTTGCAGATGGATCTTTCGACGGCGCTGTGCATGCATTCGGAGTGGCGCGCAGCGAAGGAGCAATTCGACGACGCCATTCAGCACGAAACCACGATCGGCTGGGAGCGCTTGGCAGAAGTCGCGATCGACATCCGCGACCACGCACAATGTCTGCTGGATCACGGAAGACTCGCGGATGCGAGATCGAGTCTTGTGCTGAAAGCCGAACAATGGCGCAAGCTGTCTGCCGACGAGCAAAAAGAATGGCTCCCGCTGTACACCAAACTCGGCGTCGACGTTCCAACACTCTGACGAACCCGCACGCCGGGATGAATTCCTACCGAGCGTCGCGGCGAACGTCGACGGTGAGGCTCATCCGGCAAGATGCTAGACTTCCACCTCACGAAACAACGCTCTTACGCATCGAGGAAGCAACATGGCACGCGGCATCAACAAAGTCATACTCGTGGGCAATCTCGGCGCCGATCCGGAGACGCGCTACACGCCCGGCGGCACTGCGATCACGACGATCCGCGTGGCGACGTCGGAGTCCTGGAAGGACAAGCAGACCGGCGAGCAGCAGGAACGCACGGAGTGGCACCGCGTCAAGTTCTTCGGCCGCCTGGCCGAGATCGCCGGCGAGTACTTGAAAAAAGGTGGACAAGTATACATCGAAGGCAAGCTGCGCACCGAGGAATACGAAAAGGACGGCATCAAGCGTTGGTCCACCGACATCGTCGCCGACGAGATGCAGATGCTCGGCGGCCGTGGCGGCGGCGAGAGCGCCGGCATGGGGGGCGAACGTCGTGAGCGCGGCCCGGCGCGCGGACCGCAGCCCGCCCCTTCGCGCCCGGCGCCGACGGCGCCGGCTGGAGGCAACGACAATTTCGACGACGACGAGATTCCGTTCTAACTACTGCACGCCGAAGTCCTGCAATCTGACGGGCGTTGCGGGCCCACTGATCGTGAGGATTACCTGTCCGGGCGGATAGCTGAAATTCGCGCTCTGGCCGGCGGACAAGCCCGTCACCGTCGTAGGGGTGAGCGTACCGCTGACCGATGGCGCGGTAACCAGCGTGTACGTTTGGCCTGTAGTGGGCGCACTCGGAAAATTCAAGGTGAACGGGTTGCCGAGCGCAATCGCAACGGAATCGTTGAGACTGAACCCCGCGGAGCTGAAGCTGCCGAGCGTGCCGATCGTGTTCGCGCCATTCAGCGACGTGCTGCCGTTCGAACTGCCGGACAAGGTGCCGGCCTGGATGGCGCCGGCACCGGCTTCGCTGATCGAACCCGAGTTGGAAGTCAGCGTCGTCGTCTGCGTCCCGCTGTCGATGACCGCCGCGACGGTAATATCCTGCGCCGCCGTCAACCCGACCCGGTAATTGAACGTCTTGATCCCGTTTTGGCTGGCGACCAGGCCGCCGACGGACGCTACGCTGCCGACGGTAAGAGTCCCGGTGTCGTTGAAATCGAAATTACCGCCGCCAGCCTGTCCGGCGATGGTGCCGACACTGTTGTTCGCCATAAGCGCGACGTCGCCGAACGCATAAGCCGACATGCCCGTCGCGCTGACGGTGCCGCTGCCCGCTTGATGAATATAGCCACCCGTCGAATTCACGCCGACATTGCCGCTGACGGTGGAGATCGAGAGCGCGTTGGCCAGATAGATGCTGCCGGTGTTCTGCAGGGCCACGTCGCCCGACGTCGATGCAATGCCGCTCTGCTGACCGATGAAACCATTGTTGGCCAGAGTCACCGTACCGACGACCATCGTGCCGACATTGTCGTTGACTGCGAAATCGCCACTGGACTTGCCAGCGACGACGCCGATGGCGTCGCTGGAGGAAATGAGCGCCACCGAGCCGTTCGGCGCACTGACGGAGAGCGCACCGGCTTGGAGATACCCGCCCGAGCCCAGCGTGATGTCGCCGTTCGTGGTCTTTAGGCCGACCGCGTAGGCGCCATCCAGGACCCGCCCGTCGATGGCAATGCCGGAAGCCGCCAATAGACCCATCTCTGCGCCAGGGTTGCCGTTGTTTTGAACGATGCCGCCCGCGCCGACGGTGAGGAGGTCGTCGGACTGCACGTAGATCCTGCCGAGTGAGCCGGACAATGTCTGGGTAAT
>Ga0070741_10006678_pt1 | contig 24568 bp, 30 predicted proteins | sample Coa_R1_4_FD_66440 | JGI IMG/M metagenome (GOLD analysis project Ga0070741, IMG submission 66440) | Surface soil microbial communities from Centralia Pennsylvania, which are recovering from an underground coalmine fire - Coalmine... | ecosystem: Environmental > Terrestrial > Soil > Unclassified ... | reverse complement strand
CGTCCCGTCGCCGCCGTCCGCAACCGGCAGCTCGCGCACATCAGCACCTGCGCGCCGCAGCCCCCCAGCCAGCGCAGCCGCAGCCTCGACCGCCCCGAGGACGCCCTTGAGGCTAGCCGGGCACGCGAGCGCGCGCACGGGCCGCCTCGGTCAGCGGAGGATCGCCTTCAGCGTTCTCTGCCAGCTCCGCGTCCGTGGCGCTCGGCATGCCTCGCAGCGTCGCGAACGACAGGCCCTCGTGGGCCAGGAACAGGAGCCCGAGGCCGATACCGACAGACGCTTCGATCGCCTGCAGCCCGAACCCGAACGCGACGCCGTCCGCGTACGCCACGCCGTAAGAGACGAGCGGAACCGCGATCGCCACCTGCACGGCGCCGACGTTGCCCGGCCACAGCGGGACGACCGTGGCCACGTTCATCACGAGCAGCACGAGCGCGGCGGCCGGAACGCCTTCGTGGATGTCGAAGGCGCGCATGGCCGTGAAGACCGCGAAGAGCTGGCAGACCCACCCGACGACCTGGAAGAAGATCGCGCCGACGGCGGCGAGCGGGCGGTGCATCACGGCCAGACCCTCGCGCGCCATGTGAATCGCCCGACGCACGGCGCCGAGACCGTCGAGCCGCACCTTGCCGACCGACCGGGCGCTGAGCACGGCCAGCACGAAGAGCGTCGCACCGATCGAGACGACGGCGACGATGATCGAGTAGGCCCAGGCCGGGATCTTGGCCGTGACGAGCACGTAGAGGACGAGTAGGACGATCGGGACGATGTCGAAGATCCTGTGCGCTACGACCGTCCCCACGAGCGTCGCCCACGGGCGCCGCCGCCGTTCCATCCGCCTCGTCAGCACGGCGACCCGGGCGAGCTCGCCGATGCGCCCCGGGAGGACCGCGTTCGCGAGCAGCCCTACGGAGAACGCCGAGAAGACGAGCCGGAAGCCCGGCGGTTGCGGCAACGCCTGCCGGATGACGAGATCCCAGGCGACCGACCGCGCGGCAATCGACGCGAGGTTGATCGCGATGGCGACCGCGACCCACCACCAGCGGACACCGTCGAAGGCGTTCCCGACCTGGCCCCAGTTCGGCCCGAACCAGAGCGCGACGAAGACGCCGGCGAACGCGCCGAGCAGCACCAGGACGCGGGTCCACCGGCTGCGGGCGACGGCAAGCGCGAACTGCTTCAAGCCGGCACCGCCCGCAGGGGCGCCGCCGTGACCGCCGCCGGAGCCCGAGCGACGAGGCCGTAGACGTCGAGCAGCCGCGCGGCGATCGCGTCCCAGGAGTAGTCCCGTGCGGCGCGGCGCCGGCCCTCCGCCCCGAGCTCTCGCCGACGCGGCTCGTTCTCGAGCAGGCCGGTGACCGCGTCCGCCAGCGCTCGCGGGTCGCCGGGCGGGACGAGCGCTCCGGTCTCCTCGCCCGCCACTTCGCGGTAGCCGGGGATGTCGGAGGCCACGACGGGCAGCGCGCACGCGAGCGCGCGAGCGAGGACCATCCCGAAGCTCTCCATCCCGACGGACGGCGCGACCAGCGCCTTCGCGGACAGCAGCTCCTCGGTCAATTCCCGCTGGGACAGCAGCCCGAGGACGTCGATTCCGTCCTCGGAGACGCGATGGCGGGCGAGCAGCAGCCTGACGGCCAGCGGGTCGGCGCCCGCGACGCGCAGGCGGGCGCCCGTGCGGCGGCGGATCTCCGGCCAGGCCTGGAGCAGCACCGGCAGGCCCTTGCGCGGGTCGTGGCGGCCCGCGAAGACGATCCGGTGCTCGCGTCCGCCCGGATCGGCGTGCGGCGGCACGAGCACCCCGTTTGGGATCACGTCGTACGTGCCGGGAAGCATGTGCTGGACGGACCGGCGGGCCTGCTCCGAGACCGCGATCCGGTAGTCGACGCGGTTCATCAGGAAGCCCCAGAAGTGGACGGCGCCGCGGTTCCAGCGAAGCGGCCCCGCCGCGTGCCAGGTCGCAACCACCGGACAGGGCGCCAGGGCCATCGCCGCGACGCAGACAGCGGGTGTCATCGGCTCGTGGACGTGGAGCACGTCGAAGCGTTCGCCCACGAGGGCCCGGCGGATCTTGAACAACGCGGACGGGCTGAGCACGATGTTCGGAAGCGAGCCGTTCGCCGGCACGATCACCGTGCGGCCGACCGGGATCACGTCCTCCGGCGGCGCGTCGTGGCGGCCCGACCGCGGGTGCAGCAGCCTCGTGAACGAGCCCGGCGGGTCGTTGCCGATGATCGTCCGCGTCTCGACGCCGAGCCGGCGGAGCGCGCCCGCCTGGAGCTCCGCGTGCTCGCTCACCGCGCCCCAGAAGGACCACGAGAACGGGACGACGATCCCGACCTTCACGGCCCGGAGTCTATGGTCCGGTCTGGCCGACCCGCCGTGGGCGAGCCGGCCGCGTCGGACTCAGACGGACGGCGTTTCCGCGGGCGCTGCCGACTTCAGCCGGCGGATCAGATCCGCGACGTCGGCGACCTCCTGCTCGAGATCGCGCTGGTATTCCTCCAGCCGCTCGAGCAGCTGATCTGCGTTCGGCACGCGGCCGCGGCCCAGGCCGTGACAGCGTTTGCCGTGTCGATGACGGTGCTTGTGCATCACTCACCTCCTCTCTCGTAGCGGTCGAGGAACGAGGAGACGTGCTCGCGGGATTCGCGCAGCGCGTCGGCCCACTGGCCGAGCAACTGCTCGCCGACCGGCGTCAGCGTGTACGTGCGCTTGGCGGGGCCCGGGAGATCGCCACGCCACTCGGACTCGACGATCCCGTCGCTCTCCAGGCGCCGCAGGTAGCGGTAGAGGTTGCCGACGTCCACGCGCTCGCCGCCGGCGAGGCCGGGGAGAAGCTCGATCAGCTCGTAACCGTGGCGGGGGCGCTCCCTGAGCAGAAGCAGGAGCGCAGGCTCGTGGAAGCGCTCGACCCGCGCGCGGACGGCCCACTGGTCGGGGCCGATCTGCTGCCTGCTGCGCGAGCCGCGGCGATGGTGTCTCCGATGCATGGGCGGAAACATATGTCAATATACATATACATGTCAAGAACAGGTCTTGAGGCGAAGTAGGATCGTCGTGTGTTTCGGCGAGCGGAGCGGTTACAGGCGGTTCGAGGCTTCGGCATCGATCGGGTTGCAGCGGCCGCCGACGCGCCGGCGCGCGCCCATCCCGAGTGGCCGGTCCTGCGGATGGAGAACTTGGACACGAACCTGCCGCTCCCGCCCGAGGCGGTCAGCGTGACGGCGGCGAACCTCTCGGAGCCGAAGTCGAACAGCTGGCTCCCGTTCACCGGCGACCTCGACCTGCGGGCAGCTGTGTCGGAGTTTCTCGCGGCCCGGGCCGGGCACCGCTACGACCCGGAGCGCGAGATCGTCATCACCTCCGGCGGCATGGAGGGACTGCTCGACGTCGTGATGGCCGTCGCCGACCCCGGCGACGAGGTGATCGTGACCGACCCGACCTACGCCGGGATCGTCAACCGGATCCATCTCGCGGGCGGCGTCCCGCGGCTCGCGCCCTTCCGGGTCGTGGACGGCGAGTGGCGGCTCGACCGCGACGCTCTCGTCGCGGCCGTGGGGCCCGCGACGCGGGCGATGCTGCTCATGAGCCCGTCGATGCCGTCGGGAGGCTGGTTCGACGAGCAGGACTGGCGCCTGGTCTGCGATCTGTGCTGCGAGCACGAGCTCGGGCTGATCTACGACTCGGCCATGGAGCGGCTGCTCTTCGACGGTCGGGCCCTGCGGCACCCGCTGCGCTTCGAGGGGATGGTGGAGCGCACCGTCGTGGTCGGATCACTGTCGAAGGAGCACCGGATGATCGGCTGGCGCGTCGGCTGGGTCGCCGGGCCGGCGGCCACGATCGAGGACGTGGGCTGGGTGCACGTCTACAACACGACGATGCCGACGGCGCTCTCGCGGACAGCGGCGGCCGCCGTGTTGCGCGGTGACCAGGGGCACGTGCAGGAGTGCGTAGACGAGCTCGAGCGGCGGCGAGACCTGCTCCTGTCCGAGCTGCCCGGGTGGCCGTTCGTGCGCCCGGCCGGCGGCTGGTCGATGCTGCTCGACGTCGCGGCTTTGGGCTTCGAGCCCGCGGAGGCGTCGCGACTCTTCCTCGAGGAGTCCGCGATCGCGGCAACAGGCATGGTCGGCTGGGGAGGCGACGTCGCGTCCCGGTTCGTGCGCTGGGTGTTCAGCGCCGAGCCGCGCGACCGGCTGGAGACGATTCCCGAGCGCCTCGCGGGGACGAAACTGGCCGCCGCTGTCGCCCGGCTCGCGTAGTCGGGACTAACACAGTGTTAGGTCGGGCTGCCGCCTAGCCCCGCCTACTTCAAATTCTATTTGGGAAATCCGCGCACAGGGTGACGCCTTCGTGCCGGAAGCGTGACTTCTTCTCCACAGGGCTAGACTCGCGCGATGGATTTTCCGGGGGGTCTCGCCGAGCTCCACACGCACCTCGGCGGGTCGGTCGCCTCGGACACGATGTGGAGCCTCGCGCACGAGCAGGGCATTGCGCTGCCGGTAAAGGACTACTGGGAATTCGACCGGCTCGTCACCGTCTCCGACCCGCGCGGCGTGCCGAATCTCGACGCGCTCGACGCCATCTACCACTGGACGGAGCTGATCCAGTCGAGCCCGCTCGCGGTCGAGCGCTCCGTGCACGGCGCCATCGGCGGCGCCTACCGCTCGCAGGGCATAACGACGCTCGAGCTCCGCTTCAACCCGATGAAACGGAACCGCGGCGGGGAGCGCGACCTCGACCACATCATCCTCGCCGCCGTCCGCGGCCTCGACCTCGCCGAGCTCGAGTACCCGCAGGTCCGCGCAGGGCTGATCCTGATGATGGACAGGACGTTTTCGGACGAGCAGAACGCCGTCATCGTCGAGAAGGCGATCCGCTGGGCCACGCGCGGGATCGTCGGCGTGGACATCGCCGGCCCCCGCCCGCGAGGGGAGCGCTACCCCTACCGCGACCTCTCACCGCTCGTCGAGGAGGCGCGCGGCGCCGGCCTCGGGGTGACGATCCACGTCGGCGAGGAAGGCGGCGACCAGGGCGTCGAGGAGATCGCCGAGGTCGTCGAGACGCTGCGGCCGGAGCGAATCGGCCACGGGATCCTCGCCGCGCGCTCGCCCGACCTGATGCGCGAGCTCGCCTCACGCGGGATCGTGCTCGAGATCTGCCCGACCTCGAACCTGCTCACGAAGGCGCTGTCCGGCGAGGACGAGCTCCGCGACACGATCCGTGCCTTCACGGAGCACGACGTGGCGTTCACGATCGCGACGGACGGGCCCGAGATGATGCGCACCCGGCTCCGCGACGAGTTCGAGCTGCTGCTTCGGATCGGCGCCCTGGACGAAGACGGCCTGCGCGACGCCAACGCGCGCGGTCAGGAAGCCGCGTTCGTCCGCGCAGCCGCGGCCCGCAGCTCGGTCTAGCTCAATCGACGCTTTCGACGAGGAAGGCGACGCGCACGTGGGCGCGCCACTCGTCGAGGGAGTCGCCGCGCAGGCCCGTCGAGACGACGTCCACCGCCTTGATGTTGCGGAGCGTCTTCCGCGCCTCGGCGAGCGCCTGCCGAACCGCGTCGTCCGAGCTCGTGGTCGAGCTTCCGACCAGCTCGATGATCTTCACAACGGCCATGTCTCTCTCCTTTCGCTGCGTATGCTCCGGCAGGGAGCGTAGTTGAACCTCGACCTCTCAACCGACGAGCTGCTCTCGACGACGCGTTGCGTGCGGCGGCGGCTCGACCTGGAGCGCCCGGTGGAAGGGGAGGTGCTCGAGGAGTGCCTGCGTCTTGCGCAGCAGGCGCCCACCGCCGGCTACGCAGAGGACTGGCACTTCGTCGTCGTCACGGACGCCGGGAAGCGCTCGCAGCTCGCCGAGCTCTGGCGTGCCGGCGGGCGCCGCTACCTCGGCTCCGACGACCCCGCCGCGCTGCTCGAGGCCGTCCCGCCCGAGCGCAAGACCCTCGTCGAGTCCGTCCTCCACCTCTACGAGCACCTGCACGAGGTGCCGGTGCACGTGATCCCGTGCATCGAAGGGCGAACGGACGGCAAGCCGCTGCTCGCCCAAGCCGGCCGCTGGACGACGATCGCGCCGGCGACCTGGAGCTTCATGCTCGCCGCGCGCTCACGCGGGCTGGGCACGTGTATGACGAGCTTCCACCTCTTCCACGAGCGTGAGGCCGCGGACATCCTCGGCATCCCCTACGACGACGTCATGCAGACCGCGCTCCTCCCGGTCGCGTACACGCTCGGCACCGAGTTCAAGCCCGCGCGCCGCAAGCCGCTCGACACCATGGCGCACTGGGACGCCTGGTAGAGAACGGCGGGGACTGGGAAGGCGAGACGGATGGACCGGAAGTGGTGGACGCTGCTCGCCGCGTGCACGGCGACGTTCATGCTGCTGCTCGACATCACGATCGTGAACGTGGCCCTTCCGGACATCCAGAAGGTGACGTCGCACGTCGAGGGCTCGCTCCGCAGCGTCCACGGGATCGACGCGACGAAGGTCGCGCACGCGGTCGCCATCGGGTCGACGAAGCAGGCGGTTTCGAGCGCACCGCCGGGTGCGCGAGCGGCAATCGCGCACGCCGCGAAGAGCGCGTTCGTCTCGGGCCTAGACGAGCTCTTCCTCGTCGCCGCGATCCTCTCGTTCGTCGGTGCCGCGCTCGGCTTCCTACTCGTTCGGCGGCGCGATTTCGTGCATCACGGTGCCCCGGCGGCGGCACGGGCGAAGTAGGTAGCGTCCGCGTTCGCCGTGTGCTTCGACGACGACTCCTCGCCGCCGGTCCCGCCCATCTCGGGCGCGGCCGTCACGCACGACGAGCTCGTCCTCGAGGCGCGCGACGGGAACCGCTTCGCTGCCTTCACGGCACTGCCCGACGACACCGCCCGCGCACGCGTCGTGATCCTGCCGGACGTCCGCGGGCTCTACCGCTTCTACGAGGAGCTCGCGCTGCGGTTCGCCGAGCGGGGCTACGCGGCGATCGCATTCGACTACTTCGGGCGCACCGCGGGCGTCGCCAAGCGCGACGAGGATTTCGAGTTCATGCCGCACGTCCAGGCCGTCTCGCCCGAGGAGATCCAGGCCGACGTGGCGGCCGCAGTCGAGTGGCTGCGGATGCGCGCCGGCGTCGAGAGCGTCTTCACGGTCGGCTTCTGCATGGGCGGTCGCCATTCCTGGCTTTCTGCCGCAGGCGGTCACGGGCTGGCCGGTGCCGTCGGGTTCTACGGCCGTCCAGGGGTGAGCCAGGACGGCAAGCCCGGGCCGGCACAACGCGCGGCCGAGATGGAATGCCCGGTTCTCGCGCTGCAGGCGGGCGACGACGCGCACATCACCGCCGAGGACAACGCCGAGCTCGACCGGGCGCTGTCGGACGCCGGCGTCGAGCACGAGGTCGTCACGTACGATGGCGCGCCGCACAGCTTCTTCGACCGCAAGCAGGAGCAGTTCGCGGACGCGTCCGACGACGCCTGGCGACGCACTCTCGAGCTCATCGACGCGCACACCGCGTAAACCGGCAGGGCTTTTGGATCCGGCCGCGAACGTGACAGGTGGCGCGAACACGCCCGCGCCCGACGACGCCATGGATGTCGAACGAAAGCGAGCGGCCGACTGGCCGCACTGGCCCGACCGGGGCAACGGCCACCAGCGCCGTGACCGCCTCGAGCGCCGGCTGTTCCGTGACTCGGAACGCGAAGCCGAGATCGCCGCCGCGTCGGAGACGATCCGGCGAATCGAGCAGGCCGCAGCGGCCAAGGCCGCGGAGGTCGAGCGGCTCGAAGCGGCGGTCGAGCAGCTGAACGGTTCTGCGCCGCTGCCCGAGCCCGTGCCCGAGCCCGAACTGGCACCGGCGCCCGAAGTCGACAAGGTGGGCTATCTCGTCTTCGCCTGGACTCCCGCCGGGTACTCGCTCCACGAGAGCGCAGGCGACGTTCCCGAGATCGGCTCGCTCGTGAGCGTGGACGGGCAGGAGTATGCGGTCGCGAAGCTGGCCCGCTCGCCGCTGCCAGGCGACGAGCGCCGCTGCGCGTACCTCGAGCCGCGCTAGGAATTGCGCCCGGGCCGCATCCGGAGAGGCCTGCCCCTCGATTGCCGAAGCCGATCTGATCGTAAGCCGATCGAGCACGGGGTCTCCGGGGCGCATAAAAGAGAAGAGGCCGCCCAAGAGGCGGCCCCTTCGTCCCGGAGGAGGTCGATCCGGGTCTAGCGGACGGGCACCGAGATCAGGCGCCGCGTGGAGATGCCGCCGAGCAGGTTGCCGCCCGGCTTGCGGGCGCGGACGAACAGCGCCAGCAGCTGCTGATGCGGGCTCGACGGGAAGCCCGACATCGTGTGGAACGAGATCGTCGCCCAGCCGCTCGCGTCGGTCGGCGTCTCGGGCGCGTTGTTGATCTGGTTGTACGGGACGCCCGTCGCGTACACGAGCGCTCCCTGGACGGGCAGGCCGTTGCACGCGGAGACGTGGAAGCGCGCGAGGACCTGCTGCGAGCCTTGCCGGCTGAGGACACTCGGCGAGAACTGCATCTGGTCGATGGTCAGCCGGGCAGGAGCGTCGACGTCCGCCACGGCCAGCGTGCCCTTCGCGCCGATCGCGCAACCGCCGGACTTGGACGCGACGACCGCGCTCGGCACCGTCGTCGCAGCGGTCGAGCCGTTGTCGTTCTTCGCCGTGACCCGCGCCCGAAGCGTGTGGCCGATGTCGGACGAGGTCAGCGTGTACGTCTTGCCGGTGGCACCGGTGATCGCAGCGCAGCTTCCGCCCGTGGCATCACAGCGGAACCACTGGTACGTGTAGGTGATCGTTCCCGGGCCGTTCCAGGAACCGTTGCTGACGGTGAGGGTCTGCCCGATCTGCGGCGTGCCCGAGATCGTCGGCATGGCCGTGTTCGCGGGAGCCGACGGAGCGGCGATGACCGCGGACGGGTCGGAGGTCGCCTTGCGGCTTCCGTACTTGTTCGTCGCCGTGACGACGACGCGAACGGTGTTCCCGATATCGGCCGAGGTCAGCGTGTAGGTCTGACTCGTCGCCTTGGCGATGTCGGCGCAGTTGCTGCCGTTCTTGTCGCAGCGCCGCCACTGGTACGCGAACGTGATCGGGTTGACGCCCGTCCATTCGCCGGGCTTCGCCTTCAGCGTGTGGCCGGCGTCGGCCGTGCCGTGGATCGTCGGCGGCGACGTGTTGTAGGGGCCGGATTGCGCGGCCGCCCCGCTTCCGGCGAGGACGCCGAGCCCGACGACGGCCGCCAGCGTGGCGATCATGCCGAGCGACGCCCCGAACAGCGTCCACCGCTTCTTTGCAGAGTGAGTTTCCATCTCAGGTTCCTCCTGTCGTTGCCTTCTCACTCCGTTCTGTTTCCAGCGGAATACGATTTAAAGCATAATGCGTGAATCTTTACAATGTGATCTTTCCGCGACCATGGGTAGTTAGACCCTGATGGCCACACCTGACTTCGACGAAGCGTTCCGCCTCCGTGAGGCGGTGCGCGAGTTCACGAGCCGGAGCTCGGCGATCGTCCGGCTTCACGGCTTGACGCTCGAGCAGTACCAGCTTCTGCTCCTGCTTCGCGTCTGGCCCAGGGAGCAGGCGACGATCGGGAACCTCTACACCGCGCTCCACCGCGGGCAGAGCGCCGTCACGCAGCTCGCCCGGCGGATGGAGAACCGCGGCCTGATCAGCCGCGAGCTCTCGCGGAGCGACGCGCGGGTGCGCTACCTCAGGCTGACCAAGCGCGGCGAGCAGCAGCTCAGCGACGCGGTCGTCGCGCTCAGGGGCGAGCGCAACCGCCTCCTCGACCTCGTAGCCGGCCTCGGCACGACGGCCAACTGAAGCGAAGGCCGCCCGGTGGGCGGCCTTCACAGCGAGGCAGGAGGAAGAAGTGTCGGCTCAGCCGCCGCCGTAGCCGGGGCCGCCGCCGTAGCCGCCGGAGCCCGTCGGTCCCGTCGGACCCGTCGGGCCGCCTCCGCCGCCGGACGACTTGGGCGCGATCTTCGCGCCCTTCGCCGAGAGCGCGTACCAGTTGCCGCCGAAGGCGTTCTGGCCTTCACCCTTCGTCTGGCCCGCCTTCGTGTCGAGCTTGAACCAGTACAGCGGGTGATGGTTGTACGTCACCTGCAGCTTGCCGTTGGAACGCTTGGTCGTCCCGAGCAGGGACGCCTTCGCGCCCGGACCGGCCGTGGGCTTGCCGGTCGTCATGTACGGCGGCCAGTAGGTGGCGCAGGCGCCGGAGCACGAGCTCTTGCCGCTCTTGTCCTTGGCGAACATGTAGAGGGTCTTGCCCTTGCTGTCGACGAGGATCGTGCCCAGGCTGACCTTTCGCGTCTTCACCTGGCTCCCCGGATTCGTTGCCGCGAGCGCCGTTGCGGTCAGGCCCAGAACGGCCAGGACTGCGGCGACGCTCACGAGGCGGGACTTCGTTCTCAAAACTCCCCCTTGATCGAATTTCTCACATCCGATGTTACGACGGCTCCGTCGGAGCGGATTCGGGGGCGCCCCCAGGACGCCCCCGAATTTACGTTCGGCTCAGTGCTTCCCGGAAGCAACCGAGATCTCGCCGAACAGCCCGTGCATCTCGCCGTCCGGGCCGGCCGCGAAGTACAGGTCGTTCGTGTCCCCCGACCCGCTGCCGTTGCCGAAGCCGATGCCCCAGAGACCGTCGATCGTGATCGCCTTGTCGTCGGCCCCGCGAAGCTGACCCTTCACCTCGAAGCCGCCGTCCTTCTTCGGCTCGAAGACGTTGATCCGGCCGTCTCCGAAGTTGCCGACGAGCAAGTCGCCGCTCGCCGCGCCGAAGTCGGACGGCGCCATCGCGAGGCCCCACGGCGAGTCGAGGTGGCCCCGCTGCGCGACGCGGGCCATGAGCGTCCCGCTCGCCGAGTACTCGTCCACGAAGCCGAGCCCCGGGCCCGCGACGTCGTCGTGACGGGCGGCGTCCTGCTTCGCGTACGTGACGAAGATGTTCCCGCCGAGATTCTGGATTCCGAACGGCGCGAATCCTGACGGGATCTTCGGGTCGACGAAGCCGCCCGGTATCTGGGTGAAGCTCGAATCGAAGACGTCGACCTTCCCGTTGTGGAAGTCCGTGGCGAAGATCCTGTCGCCCGCGATCGCGAGCCCCTTGAACACGGCGCCCTCGCCGCTCTTGTCGACGAGGACGAACGACTGCGTCGACGGCGGAGGCGGAGGCACGCTCGGACTCCAGCCGCGGATCGTGCCGGCCTCGGTCGCGAACATGAACCGCGCGGGACCGGAGTGCCCGTTCCCGTCGCCGACCACGAAACCGGAGCCGCCGTTGAAGACGATTCCGCTCGGGCCGCCGTCGACGCTCACGACGAGCGGGTTCGGCTGGAACTGCGCGACGCCGTTCCCGTCGTAGAGCGTCGAGACGTCCATGCCGTTGTCGTTCACCCACCACGGCGAGGTCGAGCTCGCCGCGATGCCCCAGGCGTTGACCAGGTTCGGGTCGGTGTGATCGGCCATCCCGGCCTGGTCCGAGACGAGGTTGTGAACCGTGTAGCGGTTCCCGCCGTGGTCGTCCGCCGACGCAGCTGCGGCCGCAACTCCCCCGGCGACGATCACGACCGCGGCCAGGCCCGCCGCGATCAGCCTCGGTTTCCGGACGATGCGATGCATCGTGACCCCCTTCCTTGGACCGAAGCCCTCCGTAAGGGCCTACGAGGCGGCACGCAGCCTGGTTTCGTAAAGCTTGACATGTGACTATTTGGTCACCTATCATCCGACAATGGACGACGACCGAGTCTTCAGGGCGCTCGCCGATCCGACGCGGCGCCACCTCCTCGACCGGCTCTTCGAGCGCGACGGCCGCACGCTCACCGAGCTGGAGGAGGAGCTGGAGATGACGCGCTTCGGGGTGATGAAGCACCTGCGCGTGCTGGAAGACGCCGGTCTCGTCGTCACACGCCGGCAGGGTCGGGAGAAGCTGCATTTCCTCAATCCCGTGCCGATCCGGCTGATCCACGACCGGTGGATCGACAAGTACACCGAGCGCCACGTCTCGGCGCTCGCGCAACTCAAGACGGAACTGGAGGAAACCGCATGACCACGATGACCGAGATCCAGACGACGCAGGTCTACCAGGTGTTCATCAAGGCAACGCCAGAGCAGGTCTGGGACGCGATCACGAAGCCGGAGTTCACGTCGAAGTACTTCCACGGCGTGACCATCGACACGACGCCGACGCTCCGGCAGACCTACTACGGCGGCGAGCTCGCGAACAGCGTCGACGTGCTCGAGTTCGATCCGCCGCGCCGGCTGGTGCACAGCTGGCTCTCGTTCTACGACCCGGAGATGGCGGCCGAGGAGCCGAGCCGCGTGTCGTGGGAGATCGAGCCGCAGGAGGGCGGCGTTTCGCTGCTCACAGTCGTCCACGACCAGCTCGAGGGCGCACCGAAGACGGCGGCCAGCGTCTCCGGCCCGGGCTGGACGCACGTGCTCAGCGGCCTGAAGACGCTGCTCGAGACGGGCGAGCCGCTGATGACCTATTGAGCGGCGCTAGGAGGCGACGCGCTCGAGGATCACGACGGGAATCGAGCGCGTCGTCTTCTGCTCGTAGTCCGCGAAGTTCGAGTTCACGCGCTTCTGCTCTTCCCAGATCTCGTCGCGCTCCGCGCCTTCGGCGACCCGGGCGCGGACGGGAATCGTCTCGGTGCCGACCTCGACCACGGTGCCCGGGTTGGCGCGGAGGTTGTGGTACCAGCCGGGGTTCTCCGGCGCGCCTGCCTTGGACGCGAAGACCGCGAAGTTGCCGTCGACCGGCAGATAGACGAGGGGGTTGATGCGCTCGGTGCCGGTCTGCGCGCCCTTGTGGTGCAGGAGCAGGAGCGGCTTGCCCTCGAACGCCTTGACCTTGCCCGCGTTCGCGCGGAACTCGTCGATGACCTCCCGATTCCAGTCGGCGGCGCTCAACCGCGCTTGGCCTTGCGCTGCTGTTCGAGCTTGCGGCGCTGCGCGCGGTTCATCGGCAGCGGCGCCTCCTGGTGTTGGAGCGTGGCGTCCATGACCGCCTTCCGCTCGGCCGCGGAAAGCTGGGACATCGCCTGCTGGGCGCGCTGCGGGTCGCGGTTCGCGCCCAGGCGCTCGAGCTTCTTGACGGCGCTCGCGAGATCCGGGTCGGCCCGCTCGAGTGCCGCTTCGGACATCTTCTTCATGCCGCGATTGAGTAGCGGCACCTTCATCAGGAACTGCATGATCGGCCGGAGGTAGCGGCCGCCCCTGAAGCGCGCAAGCAACGCGACGATCCCGAGCAGCAGCACGAGGCCGCCGAGGATGAAGACCGGGATCAGGTAGAGCAGCACGGACGCATCCTAGCTGGGTCGTTTTCGGTCACCACTTCGACCCCGTCTTCCTGCCACCTGTTTGCAGGGTTTGCAGGCACTTTGTCATCGGAGACCGGACGATGACCCCGGAGTCGAGCTGGCCTACGAAGACCACAATTCGGCGCAGGCCGCGCATGCCGTGGCGGTCGGGCTGCGCCGTCTCGTCGACCTCGAGAGCGGGCTCGACGGCGCGCTCGAGACGGCCCGGGCAGACGGGGCCGCGCTGATCGGCGCGCACCCGTACTGCCCCGGCCAAGCGATCGAGACCCTCCGGTCGACCTGCCGGTGGGCGGCGGAACGAGAGCGCTCGGCGCAGCGTTAGCTGCTGGCGCCAATCCGGCGCTGCGCTCCGGTACCCCGGGATCGCCTCTCAGCTCTCGAGCCGCGCCCGTCACGCCGGTCGCGGCGGCTCTCGGCCACTACCCGAGCCGCTCGCGGAGCTCCGCGACCTCGCGCTCGAGCGCGGCGACGCGGTCTTCGAGCGAAGTCGTTGCCGGCATGGCCGGCGCAACAGCCTCGGCTTCGGCGCCGAGAAGCTGCTCCCAGCGCTCCTCCTTCTGGCCCGGGCGGCGGTCGAGGCGCCTGACGAGCTCGCGGGTTGCGAGGCGGTCGAGTGCCTGCTCGACCTCCGGCGTCGACTCGAAACAGTGGAGGCGCTCCGTCCGCTGCTTCAGCTCGCCCGGCGTCTGCGGGCCGCGCAGCATCAGGACGGCGAGGAGCGAGATCTCGGCGCCGTCGAGCCCGAGCGCATCGTCGAGGAGGTGTCGGTACTTCGCGGCGCGGCTGCCCGGGCCGCTCGCGAGCCGCGCCCACCGCTTCCGGTCGAGCCGTTCGAGCGCCTGGCGGATCGTCGGCTCGTCGTACTCGACCACCGGGTCGCGGTTCGTCGACTGGTTACAGGCGAGCCGGAGGGCGTTCAGCGAGAGTGGGTAGACATCCGGCGTGGTTCGCTGCTTCTCGATCAGGCACCCGAGCACGCGGATCTCGACGGCGTCGGCGTCCACGCCGGAAGACTAGGCTTCACGCATGAGCCAGGGGAGCGTCGAGCCGCGTGCCCGCGGCGCTCGTCCGATCGACCCGGGCGTCTCGATCGGACACGTCCATCTGCGGGCGACGGACATCGACCGCGTGCGCTGGTTCTATGTCGACGTCCTCGGCTTCGACGTCGTCCACGAGTCGCGCGGGGTACCCGGGTGGGGCACGACCGGGGACACGCTGTTCGTCTCGGCCGGCGGCTATCACCACCATCTCGCGTTCAACACGTGGAAGTCGGCGGGCGGCGGGCCACAGCCGGACGGCGTCGCGGGGCTTCACCACGTTGCGATCCGCTACCCGACGCGGGCGTCTTTGGCAGACGCGCTGCGGCGCCTGCGCGAGATCGACTGGCCGATCCGCCAGGCAACCGACCACGGCACGCACGAGGCGATCTACACCGCCGATCCGGACGGCAACGGCGTCGAGCTGATGTGGGACCGTCCGCCCGAGGACTGGCCCCGCGACGAGAACGGCCACCTTCGTGGCGGCGGCGGCGACCTGGACCTCGACGCCCTGGCCGCGCTGGACGCCTAGCCCCTACCGACGCGTCCCGCGTGGCCATGGCAGGGGTCTGACCCCTGCCATGGCCCGAAAGGCCACCGTGTATGTGCTCGATTTGCAGGGATTTTCCGGCGGCCAGGGCCGAGCGGGACATGGGAGCACCACTTCCGGGCGTGGCTCGCGCGGCCGGTCGCGAGACCAGCTCGCACGTCCTTTTCAGCCATGCCCGGGGTCAGACCCCGGACGTGTCTGCCGGAGACAGGGCCGCGCGGTTGCGGCGCGGCCCGAGAAGGCTGCCGATCGACCAGATCACGGCGATGAGCAGCGGGATCGACGCAGGCTCGAGCATGATCGCGCCGCCGAGCTGCTGGTCGGCGAGCGCCGTCAGGTGCTCGGGCCGCGGGAAGAGAGACTTGTAGGGCGCGTACAGCGGCGCGTGCTGGGCGAGGATCACGAGCGACAGCGCCGCCTCCGCGATTCCGGCCGAGAAGAGGAAGCCAAACCGCCGCACCCGCGTCAGCCGCGCCCGGAACGGCGGCGAGTCGAGCACCCGCGACCAGAACAGCAAGCCCGTCCCGAGGAAGAGGAGATGCTCGGTTTCGTGCACCAGCGGGTGCCGCGCAGCGAAGTCGAACACGGCCGGCAGGTGCGAGAGCCAGATCGGGCCGAGGAATAGCACCCACGCGACGGCCGGAGCCGAGAAGAGCCGGGCGGCCCGGCGCAGCGGTGACGAAACGAGCCATCGGCTCACCCGCCGCCGCCCGCCGAGCGACGTGACCGGCCGCCACACCGCAAGCCACGGCGCCCCGAGCACGATCAGCGGCGGGGCGACCATCTGCAGCAGCGCGTGCTGGACCATGTGCCACCAGAACAGCCTGTCCGCGAGCCCGTCCAGCGGTGGGGAGATCGCCAGGGCCACCGCGACGAGCCCCGCGTAGAATGCCTGCGCGCGCCACTGCCGCTCCCGGCGCGCCCGGGTCCCCCGCGACCCTCGCGAGCCGAGCCAGTAGAGCACGGCCGCGACCGCGACGCCCGTCAGCGCGAGCTCGGTCACGCCCCGGACGATACGCGCTAGGTCTTCTTCTCGAGCGTCGCCAGCCGCTCGCTGATCGTCTTCAGCTCGGCCAGGATCTCGCTCTGGCGGTCCTTGACCTCGCGGTGGCGCTTCGTCGAGTCGGTGTTCACGAAGTGGGAGGCGATCGCGGCAGTCGCTGTCCCGAGGAAGCCGATGCCGATCACCATCAGCACGCTGCCGGCGATCCGGCCCCCGACCGAGGTCGGGAACGTGTCGCCGTAGCCGACCGTCGTCACGGTCACGATCGCCCACCAGAGCCCGCGCCACGGGTTCGGAAAGCGCGAGTGGTCGGTCTCGCTGACGACGATCCCCGCGACGACCACGAGCACCATCGTCAGCGCCGCGATGTACGGCAGGTTGTGGCGGCGCGAGAGCAGCCGCTCGGCGCGGAAGAGCCGAGCCACGATCGCGACGAGCCGGGCGAGCCGCCAGCCGCGCAGCCAGCCGGGGCCGAAGACCGAGAACAGCGGCCCCCAGGCCGGGAAGATCACGAGGACGACCAGCGCGTCGTGCCAGTGGGCCCGCAGCGCCGCCCGCTTGTCCTTCGCCACGTGGAGCGTGAACGCGAACTCGACGGCGAAGACGAGCCAGACGAACGCCCCGAGCCCGTCCGCGACCTCGCCCCAGGGATCGTGCAGCGACGAGTCCTGGATCAGAACCGCGGGGAGCATCAGCAGCGAGAGCGCCAGCACGACGAGCTCGAACGGGTGCTTCACCCGGCCGTTCTCGAGTTGGCAGACCCGCTCGATCTTCTCGACTTCGCGGTCGAGCTCGGACAACTAGAACCAGCCGCGTTTGCGGAAGAAGACCATGAAGCCGAATACCGCGGCCAGGTCCAGCCCCAGCCCGAGCCCGAAGAACGTCGCCGTCCCGCCGATGTGGTTCACGAGCCAGGCGAAGTTCTGGCCGAAGAAGCCGGTCAGGAACGAGAGCGGGAGGAAGATCGTCGCGATGACGCCGAGCTGCTTCATGATCACGTTCAGCTTGTTCGACACCGTCGAGAGGTAGACGTCCATCGCGCCGGTGAGCAGGTCGCGATAGGTGTCGAGCACGTCCGACAGCCGGATCAGGTGGTCGTAGACGTCGCGGAAGTACCGCATGCCGTCCTCATCGAGCCCGTCGATGTCGTACCGCCCGGACAGCAGCGCCGCGAACATGTCGCGCTGCGGCGTCACGATCTGGCGCAGCGCGACGAGGTTCCGCTTCATCGTGAAGACCTGCTCGAGTTCGTCGTCGGTCGGGTTCGTGAAGATCGCCGTCTCCAGCGAGTCGATCTGCTCGTCGAGCGCGGCCATGCACGGGAAGAAGCTGTCGACGAGCGTGTCGACGACGAGGTAGAGGATGCCGGGGCCCTGCTCGACCTTCGCGAGGCTCTTCGCGTGCTGCTGCCGCAGCTCCTCGAACGGCGTGCAGCCGCCCTTGTGGACGGTGACCAGATACTCCTTGGAGTAGTAGCAGTGCACCTCGACCGTGTCGACGCGCGGAACCGCCTCGTCTCCGCTCGGGTTCGACGCGCCGTAGACGACGAACGCGTCGAAGTTCTCGTAGTCGTCGATCTTCGGGCGCTGGCCGAAGTGGGAGGCGTCCTCGACCACGAGCGGATGCAGCTTGAACACGTCGCGGAGAAGCGCCAGGTCGTCGTCGCCGGGTTGCTCGATGTCGAGCCAGAAGAACGTGCCGGCGTCGAGGCGCTGCTGAATCCCCGCAGGGGCCACCTCGGGTTCGACAGTGCCTGCCTGGTCGATCAGATGCCGAGCCAAGCCGAGCCAACGATAGGACCCGCCCCGGACGGCGCGGACGCGTCAGGATACGAGCGTGCTGGTGGCCGGCCACTCCGAGGCCCGCGCGGCGATCTACGCCACGATCGGGGCAGGAGCGTTCGCCGAGCTCGCCGCCACGTACTACCGGCGTCGCGACGTCTTCAAGACCGGCCGGACGCACTCGCCTGCCGACCGCGGGACGAAGCAGGTTGTCGTACTGGCGCTCGTCGCTGCGATCTTCGCGTCGATCCTGATCGCCCGCTCCTCGCCGGCGTTGCGCGCCGGAGCCAACACGTGGGCAACCTTCGGGCTCGGCCTCGGCGTGCTCGCGACCGGCGAGGGCCTCCGCGTGTGGGCCGTGACGACGCTCGGCCGCTTCTTCCGCCGCGAGGTGACGATCGTCACCGGCCAGACCGTCGTCGACAACGGCCCCTACCGATTGGTGCGGCACCCCGCCTACCTGGGCGACCTGCTGATCGCGTTCGGCTTCGGCCTTGCCTGGGGTAGCTGGGTCGGCGCCGCGGTCGCGCTCGCGATCGCGTTCGTCGGCCACCTGCCGCGCATCCGCGTCGAGGAGGAGGCGCTGCGCGAGGCGCTCGGCGAGCCGTACGAGCGCTACGCGAGCAGCCATGCCAGGTTGCTCCCCGGCGTCTGGTGACGGAAGATCGCGGGGTGACCGGGTCCCCGTCGTATCCGCACCTCTTCTCGGAGTGGCAGATCCGCGGGACGACGGTGCCGAACCGCGTCGTCTTCGCGCCGACCTGCCCGACCTGGGTCGCCGACCCGTACGAGGGCGTCTTCACCGACCAGGCCGTCGCCTACTACGAAGAGCGGGCGAAGGGCGGCTGCGGGCTGATCATCATCGGCGGCACGATCATCCACAAGGAGGCGCTCTACTCGGAGTTCAACTTCCCGGGCCTCTGGAAGGACGACCAGGTCGAGGGGCTCGCCAAGGTCGCCGACGCCGTCCACCGGCACGGCTGCAAGCTCGCGTGCCAGCTCCTCCACGTCGGCCTGCGCGCGATGCCGATCCTGAACAAGGACCCGGCCTACGACTTCGACGCGCAGTGGTACATGGTCGCGCCGAGCCAGATCCCGCCCGGGGAGTACCCGAACGCGCCGATGCCGAAGGAGCTCGAGGAGCACGAGATCGAGGAGATCCTCGGCGCCTACGCGTCGTCGGCGCGGCGCGCGATCGCGGCCGGGCTCGACGGCGTCGAGTTCCACATGTCGCACGGCTACCTCCCGTGGCAGTTCCTGTCGCCGCTCTACAACCACCGCACCGACGCCTGGGGCGGCTCGTACGACAACCGGCTGCGCTTCCCGCTGGAGGCGATGGCGCGCATCCGGCGGGCGATCGGCGACGACGCCTTCCTCGGCTACCGGATCAACTCGACGTCGTTCTGGCCGGGCGACCTCGAACTCGAGGACGTCAAGCGCATCGTCGCCGACTTCGAGGCGAAGTCCGACGTCGACTACGTCAACCTCTCGGCCGGCGTCCACCACTCGTACATCCACACGCCGATGACGTACGAGCCCGGCTGGGAGCGCAGCTACACGAAGGCGGTCAAGGAGGTGTCGACGAAGCCCGTCCTGCTCGTCGGGCGGATCACACACCCGAAGGTCGCCGAGGACATCCTCGCGGCAGGCGAGGCGGACGCGATCCTGCTCGCGCGGCAGCTCTTCGCCGATCCCGAGTGGGGCGTGAAGGCGCGCGACGGACGCGGCGACGACATCCGCCGCTGCGTCGCTGCCAATTACTGCTGGCGCAGCGTCATCCGCGGCGGCCGCGTGCAGTGCGTGTACAACCCGGAGGTCGGGCGCGAGGCGCGCTGGGGCTCGGGGACGCTGGTGCCCGCGGACGCGCGGAAGCGCGCGCTCGTGATCGGCGCGGGCCCGGCCGGGCTCGAGTACGCGCGCGTTGCGGCGGCGCGCGGGCACGAGGTGGTCGTGCTCGAGCGCGAGGACGAGGCCGGCGGGCACGTTCGCTGGCAGGCGCTGCTGCCGGGTCGCAAGGAGTACGGGCAGATCGCGCGCTGGCTCGAGCGGCAGGCGACCGGGAACGGGGCCGAGATTCGCACCGGCAGCGAGGTCACGGAGGAGGGATTGGACGGGCTCGTCGCGGGCGTCGACCACGTCGTCGTCGCGACCGGCTCCGCGTACCGGCGCGACGGCTGGCAGGGTCAGACGGCCGCGCCGATCCCCGGCTGGGAGACCGCGAGCTGCGCGTCGTGGACCGACGTCGTCACCGGCAAGGTCGCGCCGACAGGCTCGGTCGTCGTCGTCGACGACCTCCAGGACGCTGCCGCGCCGCTCACCGCCGTGAAGCTGGCGCAGGACGGCGCCTCCGTCCGGCTGATCACCCGCTGGCCGATGATCGGCATGGAGACGATCCCCGAGGTCTACTACCTCTGGGTGCGCCAGCAGCTCTACGAGGCGGGCGTCGCGGTCGAGCCGGATCTCTTCCCGACCGCGATCGACGGCCGAGAGGTGACGTTCATCAACGTCTACGCGCCCGACCGCGTGACGAAGGTCGAGGCCGACTGGATCGTGATGGCGACCGGTCGCCAGTCGGAGAACGGCCTCTACCACGCGCTCCGCGAGCGCGGCGTCAGCGTCGAGATGGTCGGCGACGCGATCGCCCCGCGCGGGACGTACGAGGCGGTCTTCGAAGGGCACCGCGCCGCGCGGAAGCTCTAGCCGGTAAAGCGCTCGAACCGGATGGCGAGCCGCTCGCGGTCCGGTCGCGATTCGGCACGGCGCGGCAATTCGATGCTCCTGCCCTGGAAGCCCTTCAGCACGTCGAGCATCGGTCCGTCATCGTCGTCCAGAAGCCGCTTGGCCACGTGGACGGTGTAGTCAGGCGAGATGCCGACCAGGTCCTGGTCGAAGGCACGGTGATGGATCGAGCAAAGGCTCACGCCGTTTACCATCTCGGGAGTCCCCGTCGGCTCCGGATCGCCGACGATGTGGGCTGCGTCGAGCAACCGAACTTCCTTCAGCCGGCAGATCGCGCACTGCTCGCGGTACGCGGGAATGACGATCCAGCGGAACCGCCGCTGGTGGAGCCTGACCTTGACCTCGTGGGCGGCATAGCGACGCTCGATCGGGTCGGTGATCGGCAGCGGCTCGAGTTCGTCGACCGGCCCGACCCTCCGGCCGACCGCGACGAGGACGCGACGGTGCCCCGGGTCATCCTCGGTGATGTAGTACGGGTAGAGAGGCTCGTACCAGCCGGGCCTCGTCGCGACGAAGTAGACGACCGGGACGCTGAGCGTGTGCGCCGCCCGGAGAGCCCGATTGTCCAGCTGGTCGATCGAACCGGCTCGATACGCGTACAGGAAGCCCTCTTCGATCGCCTCGTCGTCGTACGGCGTCTTCGCCGAGGTCTGGGTCGAAAGCGCTGCGGGACCGCGTTGCGCAGCGGCCCTGTAGATCCCCTTCTGAAGATTGAGAAACGGCACGCGCCGTCCGCGGAAGGCAAAGCCCTGGTCGAGGCCTCCCTTATAGGGGATCTCCGTCCCTGCGAGTTGCGCCCGCAGGACGTCAAGAGCAAGGAAGCACGCGGTGCGAACGTCCTCGTCTCGCTCCATCATCCGGACAGACACGTCGCTTCTGGCGACAGCCAAGTGACTGTCCCATGGGACAGTCACTGAGACAAGGCCGGAGCAGACACGCCCGTGCTGCGCGTAGCGGCGGTGATCGGCAACGCGATCGGCGGCGTGGTCGTCGTCGCGGTGCTGAACCACGGCCACGCGATCGCCGGAAGTCCGAGTAATGATGTCTTCGTCGTGCGGGCGCTCCGAGTCCTCGTCGCAACAGGATGTGGGCTCGCCCTGGCGTCCGCGAGCGGCGGCGCCGCACCCCCGCGACCCGTAGTCCTCTCGTACCCGTACGGCCGCCAGTGCCCGGCGGCGGGCTACGACAACACCTACGACCGCTGGACGATGAGCACGTGCAACTGCACGTCGTACGTCGCCTGGGCGCTGGACGCGAACGGGTTCCGCGTGGACTGGTTCGAGCTCGGCGAGATGGACGCGCACAACTGGCCGCGGGTCGCCCGCGACGCCGGCATCCCCACCGGGCGCGCCGCTCGGGTCGGGGCCGTCGCCGTCTGGCCGCACGCGACACCGCCCTGGGGCCATGTCGCGTTCGTCACCGCCGTCCACCCGGACGGGACGTTCGACGTGGCCGAGTACAACCTCCTGCGGAAGTTCCGCTTCGACGCGCGCTACCGCGTCTCGACCGCCGGCGTGACGTTCATCTACGTGCCGCGACGCTAGGCATGGTGGACGCGCGCCCACTCCGGGCGGCCGCGCGCGTCCAGCGGGACGAAGTCCATGCCGTCCGGGATGTGCAGGTAGCCGGGAGCGGAGCCGCCGTGGTCGGTGTGCCCGTAGATCCAGACGATCCGGTCCGTGCGCGGGTCGATCACGACGACGCGGTCGCGGAAGTCGTCGTTCACCGCGATGTTCCCATTCGGAAGCATGATCGCGAGCGACGGGTGGTCGAGCATGCCGAAGCCCGACGTCGGGCGGTAGCGCCAGAGCACGGTGCCGCGGTGGTCGACGATCACGATCGCGCCCGGCCGTGAGTAGTCGGCGATCAGGATGCGGCCGCCGGGGAGCGGCTGCGGGTCGGACGGGTAGCCGACCGGGGCCTGGAAGGAGTACAGCAGCCGCCCGTTGGCGCTGACCGCGTCGATCCAGCTCCCCGTGATCTCGCTGATCAGCACGCCGCCGCCCGGGAGGGGCGTGTCGCCGTTGAGCGAGCCGAACGTGGCGGGCGGATTGTGCGCGCAGACCCCGGCCTGGCCCAGTTGGCGGATGATCTGGTGCGCGCGAATCCAGAGGACACGGCAGTTGTATGCGTCGGCCACGCTCACGACGCCGCCCCCCAGTGGGTACGCGTCGTCCGGCGTATTCAGCAGGCCGGGCCCCGAGCCCTTCACGCCCGGCTGGCCGTACAGATGAACGCGAGCGTGCGTCCGGATGTCGATCGAGACGATCGTGTGCGCCTCCTCCTCGTTCGCGACGATCGCGCGGCCGCCGGGCGCGACGAACGCGTCGTCGTTGAACCGCAGGTAGACGCCGCGGGCCAGGTCGGCGTGGTTCGGGAAGTACCAGAGCCAGCGACGGCTGGGCGTGACGAGGATGATGCGGTTGTTCCCGCGGTCGGCGATCAGGAGCGCGCCGGGCAGGGGCCCTTTCGGACGCGTGATCCTCGCACTTCGTCTGCGCGGCCTCGTCGGGTCTGCGGAAGGGCGGGTCGTCCGCTTCGCAGCACCGCCGTCCGACAGGACGATGCCCGCGGCCGCTCCGCCCGCGCCTGCGAGCAGGATCACGATTGTCGCGAGAGCGAGCCGCCGGCGCCTGCGAGCCGTGGCGCCCCGCCGGCGTCGTCTCGCCCGGGGGTCCACCGTGGCCGAGTCTGCCACGAACGGCTGTGAAAACGTTGAGAGTGCCGTCGTGGGCTTCGACTATCAGCCCGTGCTGAGGGGTCCTCTGCTCGAGCTCCGGCCCCTGCGGGCCGAGGACTTCGACGCGCTCTACAGGGCTGCCTCGGATCCGCTGATCTGGGAACAGCATCCCCAGCGGAATCGGCACGAGCCGGAGATCTTCCGCTGCTACTTCGCCGACCAGCTCGCGTCCGGCGGCGCGCTGATCGTCCACGACGCGAAGACCGGCGAGGCGATCGGCCTCTCCCGCTACCACGGCTACGACGGGGAGCGGAGCGAGGTCGAGATCGGCTGGACGTTCCTCGTCCGGCGCTGCTGGGGAGGCGTCTACAACCGTGAGCTCAAGGAGCTGATGCTCGCCCATGCCTTCCGGTTCGTGGACAGCGTCGTCTTCCTCGTCGCGCCGGAGAACATGCGCTCGCGGCGCGGCGTCGAGAAGATCGGTGCCGTCGAGATCGGGATGCGGCCGGGCCCCGACGGCAAGCCGAGCGTCTGTTACCGGATCACGCGTACACCGATTCCGTGAGCGTCGCCGGGGCGGGCGGGGCGGACGCCTCGGCCCGCTCCTGCGCTTCGCGAACGAGCGACTTCACCTCGGCGGCGAGCGCCTCGTCCTCAGCGTCCGTCAGCGCAGCGTGCTCGCGGAGCCACGCGCGGTGACGCTCGACCGGGTCCCGCTCGGCCCACGCGGTCAGCATCTCCTTCGGGACGTAGAACGCGTCGTCGTGGACGGCGTGGCCCTCCATCCGTAGCGTGACGGATTCGATCAGCGTCGGGCCGTCGCCGGCGCGGGCCTTCTCGACCGCGCGGCGCGCCTCGCGGTAGACGGCGAGCACGTCGGTGCCGTCGACGGTCACACCCTCGAAGCCGTATGCCGGGCCGCGGTCGGCCAGGCGCTCGCACGCGAACTCGAGGTGGTTGGGCGTCGAGTACGCGAACTGGTTGTTGTCGCAGACGAAGACCACGGGCAGCCGCCGCGCGCCGGCGAAGTTCATCGCCTCGTGGCAGTCGCCCTTCGCCGAGGCGCCGTCGCCGAACCAGCCGACCGCGACGCGCGGCTCGCCGCGGATTCGGAACGCGAGCGCGCAGCCGACGACGACCGGGAGCATCGCCGGCAGGTGGCTGACGATCGTGATCTGCCCGCGGTCGAGGTCGGCGAAGTGGACGTTCCCGTCGCGCCCGCGGGAGGGCCCCTCGACGCGTCCGAGGTAGTTGGCGAGGATCCGCCACGGCTCGGTACCGCGGTGGACGTGGACGCCGAGGTTGCGGTGGAGCGGCACGCCCACGTCTCCCGGAGCCATGGCCGCCGCGACCCCGACCGAAGCAGCCTCGTTCCCGCGACCCGTGTAGAACGAGCCGGGGATCTTGCCCTGCTTGTAGAGGATGTGGCCGCGCTCCTCGATCCCGCGCGTGATCAGCATG
>Ga0070741_10006677_pt1 | contig 24569 bp, 21 predicted proteins | sample Coa_R1_4_FD_66440 | JGI IMG/M metagenome (GOLD analysis project Ga0070741, IMG submission 66440) | Surface soil microbial communities from Centralia Pennsylvania, which are recovering from an underground coalmine fire - Coalmine... | ecosystem: Environmental > Terrestrial > Soil > Unclassified ... | reverse complement strand
TTTGGCAGTCGCGGATTTGCTGCGGGATCGTGAATCGCGGGATTGCGCTCTATAGAGATATGATCATCGCGCCCGTGATCGATGGTCGCATGCGGGCGTTGGATACGAAGACCGGCCGAATCCTGTGGGAGACACGCGTCGCGCCGGCCACTATGCCGTATTCGTTCACCATGGCGCCGCGTGTGATTAAAGGCGGCAAGGCGATTATCGGGGCGGCGGGCGGCGAGTACGGCGTGCGCGGGTTCTTTGCGGCGGTGGATGTAGAGACCGGGAAGATCGCGTGGAAGTTTTATACCGTACCGGGCGATCCTTCGAAGCCGTTCGAGCAGCCGGAACTGGCGGAGGCGGCGAAGACATGGAGCGGTCAATGGTGGAAGGTCGGCGGCGGCGCGGCGGTGTGGGGCGGGATGGCGTACGATCCGGATCTCGATCTTCTGTACGTTGGAACCGGGCAGCCGGGACCATGGTCGGATCAGCATCGCGGCAAGGGCGATGCTCTGTTTTCCGATTGCATTCTGGCGGTGCGCGGCGCGACGGGCAAATTGGTTTGGTATTACCAGGAGGTCCCTGGCGACAACTGGGATTACGACGCGATCGCGGATTTGATGCTGGTTGATTTGCCGATCAACGGCAAGATACGCAAAGTGGTGATGCAGGCGCCGAAGGATGGATTCTTCTACGTCCTGGATCGAATGACGGGCGAGCTACTGTCGGCCGAACCGTGGGTGACGGTGAGCTGGTCGTCGGGCGTGAATATGAAGACCGGACGGCCGGTAATTAATCCCGAAGCGATGTATGTTCACGACTCGGTGAACGTGATGCCGGGGCCGGGAGGCGGGCACGTGTGGCCGCCATGGTCGTACAATCCGACGACTGGATTGGTCTATATTCCGGCGACGGTGGGGCAGGGCGCGCCGTATGCTGCGGATCCGAAATTTGTTCCTGCATCGACTGACCTTGGTCCCACGGGAAAAGGGCAGATGAATATGGGAATGGCATTCGGGCCGGGGCGACGTACCGAGACACCGCCCGCGGGCGGCGCACATGCGGACGTGATCGAGAGCGCGGCGTCAACGAAGCCTCCACCTCCTTCGACGCTGCCGTCGATTGGTCCTGCGGGCAAGGGAAACATGTTGATTGCGTGGGATCCTGTCGCGGGGAAAGAGCGCTGGCGCGGCGTGGCAGCGGCGTTCAATCAAGGCGGGACGCTCTCGGCGGGCGACCTGGTGTTCGCGAGCGCGAACGATAAGCTGATGGTGTATCGCGCCGATAATGGCGATCAGTTGGCCGCAATCCAGACCGGGCTGTCGATCATCGGGCCGCCGATGACCTTTATGATCGATGGCAAGCAGTATGTGGCGCTGGCGGGGAGTCCGCCGAACACGCCGAACGTGATTGGATCCGATTCCGTGACGCCGCCGGGACCGCCGCAGCCGTCGCGGCTGGTGGTGTTCGCGCTGGATGGGAAGGCGAGTTTACCGAAGGCTGGCGGAAACTAACGCGACGTTGCTAATTCGCTCACGATGAGCTTGGGCTGGGTGACTTTCTGAACCTGCTCGAGCGTGACGCCTGGGGCGAGCTCTTCCAGCACCAAGCCTTCGGGCCTTACTCGGATCACGGCGAGCTCCGTGATGATGGTATCGACGACGCGCAGCCCGGTGAGCGGCAGCGTGCATTTCTCGACGATTTTTGCCGCGCCGGTCTTGGTGGCGTGTTCCATGGCAACGATTACGCGGCGGGCGCTGGCGACCAGATCCATGGCGCCGCCCATGCCCTTGACCATTTTGCCTGGGACCATCCAATTGGCGAGATTGCCCTCGCGATCCACTTCCATGGCGCCCAGAATACTCAGATCAACGTGGCCGCCGCGGATCATGGCGAAGGACTCGGCGCTGGAAAAATAGCAGCAGCCGGGCAACTCGGAGACGGTTTCCTTGCCGGCGTTGATCAAGTCTGAATCCTCTTCGCCCGCGAGCGGATAGGGGCCGACACCGAGCATTCCGTTCTCGGACTGTAGAATGACGGTCATTCCGTCGGGAACATAATTGGCGACCAATGTTGGAATGCCGATGCCGAGGTTGACGTAGTATCCGTCGCGCAACTCTTGGGCTACGCGGCGGGCGATGCGTTCACGAGCGTCCATTGTTATGCAGTCCTCAAGGTTCGCCGTTCAATTTTCTTTTCGTACATTTCGCCTTTGACGATGCGCTGGACATAGATGCCCGGCGTGCGGACTGCATCGGGGTCGATGAACCGTGGCTCGACCAGTTCTTCGACTTCGGCGATGGTGATTTTGGCGGCGGCGGCCATCATGGGATTGAAATTTTGCGCGGTCTTGCGATAGACCAGGTTGCCGAGCGTGTCTCCGCGCCAGGCTTTGACCAACGCGTAATCGGCCTTGAGCGCGCGCTCGAGGAGATAGCTGCGGCCGTCAAATTCGCGGATTTCTTTGCCTTCGGCGACCACGGTCCCGACGCCGGCTGGGGTGAAAAAGGCGGGTATTCCGGCGCCGCCCGCGCGAATTCGTTCGGCCAGCGTGCCCTGCGGGATCAGCGTCATCTTGAGTTTTCCGGACAGCACCAGCGATTCGAGCAGCTTGTTCTCGCCGGCGTAGCTCCCGACGTGGGAATCGATCTGGCCTTTCTCGAGCATGACGCCGGAGCCAACACCATCCACGCCGAGATTGTTGCTGATGGTGTGGATGTGATGGACGCCTTTGCGCACCACGGCGCGAATCAGATTCTCAGGAATGCCGGCCAGGCCGAAGCCGCCCAGCATGACAGTTACGCCGTCGGGCATGTCGGCGACGGCGGCGTCAGAAGAGGGGAAGACTTTGTTCACGGGCTAGAGTTGTATCCTCGAAAAAAGATAGCTGCCTGCGATTAGCAACGCGGCGGCGATTATGGACAGCACAGCCAGGTCGACGGTGACGCCGAAGCGCGCAACGCCAATCAGAGCCACACGCAGGCCATCGACGCCATACGAAAGCGGGTCGATCCGGGCGATGATGTCGAGCAGCTTAGGCAGGTTCGTTAAAGGGAAGAGCGCGCCGGAGAGGAAGAAGATGGGCATCACCAGAAAATTCATGATGAGCTGGAAGCCTTGGAAATCGGACAGGACGGAGGCGACGGCAGTGCCGAGAGCGGTGAACATGATGGCGACCAGAATCATCACCAGAACCGCAACCGGCAGCAGGCTGTAATTGGTGACGCGAAAGCCGGCGATTAAACAAATGACGACTACGATCAGGCCTTGGATCATTGCGACGGTTGCGCCTCCGAGCGTGCGGCCGATCATGACGTAGATACGTGGAACGGGAGCGACCAGGGTTTCTTTCAAGAATCCGAACTGGCGGTCCCATATCAATTCGATGCCGGAGAAAATCGCGGTGAACAGGATGGTCATCGCGATCACGCCGGGCGCCAGGAACTGAATGTAGTTGCCTTGGCCGGCGCGTTGAAATATGGGGCCGAAACCAAACCCCAGCGCGAGCAGGAACAGGAGCGGCTGCCCGAGAGCGGCGATGATGCGCGGCTTGGAGCGAACGTAGCGCTTTACGGCGCGAAGCCACATGATATAGATCGCGTTCATCTTTTACCTCGGTTGGGGTTCCCCCGGAAGGCGCGAGCCATGTTGCGCATCTGATCGATGGAGGTGGCTTCTTCCGAGCGAATGGTGGTGCCGGTAAGGGCCAGGAACGCCTGTTCCAGGCTCTCGGCGCCGGTGCGTTCTTTGAGCTCGGCAGCGCTTCCCTGAGCCACAATCTTGCCGTGATCGATGATGGCGATGCGTTGCGCCACGCGCTCGGCTTCTTCCATGTAGTGGGTCGTAAGGAACACGGTAACACGCTCCTCCTGGTTCAATTTCTTGACGTGCGTCCAGAGCTGGTTGCGCGTTTGGGGATCCAGGCCGATGGTGGGCTCGTCTAAAAATACGATTTTGGGCGTGTGCAGCAGGCCGCGCGCGATTTCCAGGCGCCGCTTCATTCCCCCAGAGAATTGTTTTACAGGATCGTCGCGGCGGTCCCAGAGCTCGAAGAGCTTGAGCAGGGATTCGATGCGTTCCACGCGGACTTTGCGCGGCACGTGGTAGAGCACCCCGTGAAAGTCCATGTTTTCGTAGGCGGTGAGCTCGTCATCGGTGCTGGGGTCCTGAAAAACAATGCCGAAACGTTTGCGCGCTTCGTTGTGGGCCACCGTGGGATCCAGGCCGTCCAGCATGACGGAGCCGCTGGTGGGCTTGAGCAGCGTGGTGAGAATTTTGATGGTGGTGGTTTTGCCCGCGCCGTTGGGTCCCAGGAAGGCGAAGATTTCACCCTCCTCGACGTCGAAGGAGATGTCCTTGACGGCTTCGAAATCGCCGTATTTCTTGATTAGATTGCGAACTTGGATCATAATCGAGCGCTCTCCATTCGCTCTTTGGAAATGCGGCGCGGGGCCGCGGCTGGATGGGCGGCGGAGTCGGGTTTCGAGGCTCCGGCTTTTGCTCCGTGCGCAATTTTGCCCATTAGTTTGAGAAAGGTATCACGCTCGGCGGGGCTTAAAGGCGCGAGCCAGCTTCGCGCCATGGCCTGGTGCCGCGAACGCAATTCGGCCTGAAAGCCGCGGCCCAAATCACTCAGCTCCACTTGCACGATCCGCCTATCCTTTTCCGAGCGCACACGCATCACAAGACCCTTGGTGACCATGCGGTCGATGGCATGCGTAGCAGTGCTTAAGGGAACCCCCAGCTCAGCGGCTATATCGCTCATCATGGCGCTGCCGCGGCTGCGCAGCAAAATCATCAGGCGGATCTCATCGCGCGTGCATTCCCGCATGGGATCGTCAGCGGGCTGGCGCGCCACGACCAGGCGCCGGAACAACCCGTCGAGATATCCCAGAAGCTCACCGGACTGCTTCTCCAGAGTACTTCGCTTTTGCAATAGTTGCATTATGGAAGGATCGCGGACCCTTTGTCAAGAGTGCACGTTCAGGAATGATTTGACTTCATATGTGATGCGGAGCAACTCGCTGGTAAATTTCTCGCGCTCGTCGAAGAAGGGTAAGTGGCGTGTTCCGGCGCTATTCGGCTGGTGATATGCTGTTTGATCAGATTCCCTATGAAATCGTCACCCTATTTTGTGCTCGCGGCCACGGCTGCGATTGCTTTTTGTGTAATTCCCGCGATGGGACAAACCGGCGGGGCACGGATTCCTCGCATGCCGGATGGCAAACCGAATTTGACGGGACTTTGGCAAGCGATGGGCACGGCCGATTGGGATATAGAAGCACATAGTGCCGCTGCGGGGCCTTTTTATCAGTTGGGAGCGCTGGGCGCCGAGCCGCCGGGACAGGGAATCGTGGAGGGCGGCGAGATTCCTTATAAGCCGGAAGCGCTGGAGCAGAAGAAGAAAAATTGGGCCAATCGTCTCAAGGAAGATCCTGAGGTGAAGTGTTACATGCCGGGCGTGCCGCGCGCCACGTATCTGCCGTATCCATTCGAGATCATTCAATCGCAGAAGGATATTCTGATTGCCTACGAATACGCGACCACGAACCGCCTGATCAATATGGGCAAACCGCAGGAGGCGGCCACCGATACGTGGATGGGCACGTCGAACGGGCACTGGGAGAAGGACACGCTGGTGGTGGATGTGACCGGTTTTAACGGCAAGGCGTGGCTGGACCGGGCGGGCGATTTCACGAGCGATGCGCTGCACGTGGTGGAACGCTACACGTTGCTGGATCCCAACACGATGAGTTACGAGGCCACCATCGAAGATCCACAAACCTTCACGAAGCCGTGGAAAATAAACGTGATGTTGTACCGTCATCGGGAAAAAGACGCGCGCCTGCTGGAGTTTAAGTGCGTGGAATTCGCGGAAGAACTGCTGTATGGCGATCTGGCGCGGAAACCGGCGGCGAAGTAGCCCCACTTTTGGTTCGTCGCGCACAACGCCCCCATGCGGGCTGTGGGCTTCGGGTTGGCCGCGCACAACGCCCCGATGCGGGCTGTACGCTTCGGGTTGGCCGCGCACAACGCCCTCCAAAGCGGGCTGTGCGCTTCGGGTTGGCCGCGCACAACGCCCTCCAAAGCGGGCTGTGCGCTTCGGGTAACCTGGGAACAGTAGGAATCGCCAAGAAAAAAGGAGACTTCCGATGAATTTGCGAACTTTCCTGTCCGTGGCCGGATTTGCGGCTTTAGCTGTGCTTGGACTCGGTTCGGCGACGGCGCAAACGGCGCCCGCCGGCAAGTCTGCAGCGACTGCGAAGACGCCGTGGGGCGATCCGGACCTGCAAGGCACCTGGACCAGCGACGATACCTGGGGCGTCCCATTCGAGCGTCCGAAGAATTTTGGAACGCGCGCCACGTTGACCGAAGACGAGCTCCAGCAGCGCGAGAAGAACATTTCGCGCAACGAGGAGTTTGTGGAAACCGGCGGCCCCAACGCGCATTCGCCGGCCGTGGCGGCGCTGGAAGCCAAAGAAAAAGGGGAAAAGCCCCCCGAGGCGCAGGGAAGATACGGGCGCGGAGTGGATGCAGCGCCGGTGCCAGGACATTGGGGCGAGTTCGCACGCCGCGCGTCGCATCAGGCGTCGCAAGTGGTGGATCCGCCGGATGGCCGCATTCCGCCGCTGACTCCCGAAGCGCAGGCCAAGCTGGACGCCAAGATGAAGCTGCGGCGCGAGCCGATTCCCGCGTCCTGGATGAACTGGAGCGATTATGATCGCTGCATCACGCGCGGCGTGGCTGGATCGATTCTTCCTGTGATTTACGGCAATGGCCTGGAGATCGTGCAGAGCCCTGGCTACGTCGCAATTCGTTATGAAATGGTCCACGACGTTCGCATTATTCCGACTGACGGCCGCCCGCACATCAATTCGAACATTCGCTCCTATATGGGGGATGCGGTGGGTCATTGGGAGGGCAACACGCTGGTGGTGGAGACCACCAATCTTAAGGGCGATACGCTCGCGATCGGTGTGAACGGCGACGGCGGCGCGCCTTACAGCGACGATATGAAGATTACCGAGAAGTTCACGCGCGTCAGTCCGAATACGATCAACTATCAAATGACCGTGAACGATCCCAAGACGTACACCGCGCCGTGGACGGTCGCGTTTCCGATCACCCAGGAGCCGGGCTATAAACTGTTTGAGTACGCCTGCCACGAAGGCAACATGGCCATGCACAATATGTTGAGCGCGGCTAGACGGGAAGACGCGAAGGCCGCGAAGGGCGCGGGAAAATAAACATTCGGAAGTCAGAATTCAGAAGCAGGAGAGTTCGTTCATGAAAAAGCAAGTATTGATTGGGGCCGCGGGATTGGGGTTAATGCTGGCTGCCGCGCCGGCCTGGGCGCATCATGCGTTTGCGGCGGAGTTCGACGTCAACAAGCCGCTCGTGCTGAAGGGCACGGTGACGAAGATGGAATGGATCAATCCGCACGCCTGGATTCATCTCGCAGTGAAGAATGCCGACGGCACGACTACCGAGTGGATGGTGGAGGCGGGCGCTCCTAACGGGCTGCTGCGTCGCGGCTTCAACAAAAACTCGCTGCCGCCGGGCACCGCGATCGTGGTGGAAGGCTGGCAGGCCAAGGACGAATCGACACGCATGAACGGCAGCAATATCACGTATCCGGACGGGCGGAAGCTGTTCATCGGATCGCAGGGTACGGGCGCGCCGGGCGATAAGGGCGGCGACGAGAAGGGTGATAAGTAGGAAGACGGATTCCCGAGCAGGAATACAAGGGAGACGACGAATACTAGGAATACCAACATAGGTGCGCGAGAATACGGGAATGCGCGCATGGTTCATGGATTCCTACGATGGCGTCGAAAAGATGCGGTTGGGTGACACGCCCGATCCGCAGCCTGGTCCCAATCAAGTTCTGCTGCGCGTGCGATTCGCGGCGCTGAATCCGGCGGACGCGTTTCTGGCGCAGGCCATGTATCCCGCAAAACCTGCCTTGCCACACATTTTGGGACGCGACGGCGTGGGCGAGGTCGTGGCCATCGGCCCCGGCGTTTCCAATACCAAAATCGGCGACACAGTTGGCATTCTTCGTTGCGATGTCGGCGTGGAAGTGTGGGGAACGCTCGCGGAGAAGGTGGTAGTCCCGGCTGAGAGCGTCGCGCCACCGGTGGCCGGTTGGTCATTGGAAGAAATGGCAGGGGCGCCGCTGGTTTATTTGACGGCTTGGCAGGCATTGACGCAATGGAGGGATCCCGCGGGGCCTGAACCGGCCGGGAACGTTCTGCTGGTGACGGGCGCTTCGGGTGGCGTGGGAACGGCTGCGGTGCAGCTCGGTAAATCGATGGGCATGACCGTGATCGCGCTCTCGCGCAGCGCGGAAAAAGGCCAGAAGCTGCGCGGGCTGGGCGCCGACTTCGTATTCGATCCGGCGGACCCGAATTTCCGGAAAGCCGCGATGGCCGCGATAGCACCTAGGAAAGTGGATCTTGCCGTGGACAATGTAGGCGGGGCGCTGTTTAATACTGTCGTTGCGATGCTGGGATACGGCGGGCGCATCAGCGTGGTGGGGCGGAGCGCAGGTGAGGTACCGGGGTTCAACACCGCGTCGTTGTTTTTCCGCCGCAATCGGATTGGTGGCGTGGCGGTTTCAGACTACACCGCCGAGGCTGCGCAGGCGGCATGGAAAGAGATCACGGCGCGGCTGAAGGCGATTGGGCAGAAGCCGGTGGTGGATCATGTGTTCGCGTTTGAACAAGTGAAGCAGGCATTTGCGCGGCTGGCTGAAGGGCCGATGGGCAAGGTGCTGGTGCGGGTGCGGCTTAAATGATAGGAGACATCTATGCGAGGCAAACTCAGTTTTCTGTTGGCAGTTGCTAGCGGGATGATGTGGGCGGCGTCGGCGAATGCGCCGGGGCCGGCGACGGGCGTGCGGGCGATTATTCACTCAGTCGCTGACCTGGACAAGACGGTCGCGTTTTATCGCGACGGTTTGGGACTCCAGCCCGTGGGGCCGGACGGAAAGCCTGCGACCAAAATGCCTGCGCCGCAGCCGCTCAACGAGGATCTTTCGAAATTCACCGACACGCACGGGGCGAAGTTTCGTAACGCGATGTTCAAGATTCCGGGTGCGTCGCTCGATCTCGAGTTGACCGAGTTCTCCGGGATTCCGATCAAGAAGGCCGTGCCGCACATGCAGGATCCGGGCGCCGCGACGTTGGTGCTGATCGTTCGCGACGTGGATGCGGCGCTGGCGGGCGTGAAGAAAACCGGCGGATCGGTACTGAGCATCGGGGGCGAACCGATGAAGATCGGGCCTGAAACAAGCAAGAGCCGGTCGGTATTCGTGCGCGATCCGGACGGGTTCATGCTGGAGCTGGCGGCGATTCAGCCGCTCCCGAAGACCACGGCGCCCGCGGGCAGCAATGTCACCGGCGGACGCATCGGAGTGACGATCAAGGACACCGACCAGACGGTGAAGTTTTATCGCGACGTTTTGGGATTTGAGATCAAGCCGGCGGCGCCCGCCTTCCAAACTAACGCGACAATCGCGTCGCTGATCGATGCCAAAGGCGCCAATTGGCGGATCAGCTCAGGGCAAGTGCCGGGCAGCCCGGTGGAGTTCGAGTTTCTCGAATTCAAGGACGTTGCGCGTAAGGACTTTGCGCCGCGCGTGCCGGATACCGGTTCGCCCGCGGTTTCCATTCACGTCAAAGACGTGGAAAGCGCGATGAAGGCGGTGGCCGCCGGCGGAGGGTCAATTGTGACGCGCGGCGGAGAGCCGGTGAAATTGGGACCCGCGCTGGGAGTGTTCGTGCGCGATCCGAACGGGCTGCTCGTCGAGCTGATTCCCTGATCTTGCCGTGATCCACGCGCAACCCGTGTTGCGCGCACACAAGAAAGGTGCCAAGCTATAGCAATGCCAAACACGGAACCAGTCCGTGTCACGATTTTCAACCAGAGTTATTCCTTGGTGGCGTCCGAGGAGCCCGGCCGGATTGAACATTTGGCTCAAAAAGTAGACGACCTGATGTCGTCTATCGCGGTGCGCGCCGGAAACATCGACGCCACGCGGGCGGCCGTGCTCGCGTGCCTACATCTGGCCGACGAGTTGGAATCGATGGAGCGGCGTCTGGCGAACCTCAAAGACAACGTCGATCACAAAGCGCGCGAGTTCACGCTCTTGCTGGACGAAGCAATCAGCGCAGAGCCCGTGGCGCGTTGACGTTTCCCGAACGGCTCAGTAAATCCGCTCCTGCTTCCGCAGGTTTCCGAACGGGCCGACGTTGGCAATGGTGAAAGACAAGCGGTACTGCGAATCGTCGCGCACGCCAAAGTTGTAACGCCGCCATTCCACGCTGATGCCGCAGCAATCCGTGTTGTAGGTGGCCTCGACGGTGGCGAAATCCAGGATGTGCCGGTCCAGGTCGTAAAAGGCGTTAAAGCCGGCGTTCCACCCCCTGCGTGTTTGGTTGCCGACGGCGAAGGTTCCGCTGATCTGATTATTGGGCGCCGACACCAGCGGGTTGGCGTTCACCTGTGTGTGCCCCACGGCTAGAAAATACTTGGAGAAACGAAGGCTCCCCTGCACGCTGCTGTTCGAGATATGTCCCAGCAGCGGATCGTAATCCACGCGCCATTCAAACCCCACCATGTGCTGGAAGCGGAGGATGGATACGATCGGCGAATAGTTGCGCGGGCCGTACAGGAAGTCGAAGCCGGACAACTCCTCGGTGGATTCTATTACGTTGCGCTGGCCGGGAATAACGGCGCCGCCGAAAGTGGGATCGAAATAGCGGCTTTGCGCCACCTCCCAGCTGGCGACTTCATTCACGTTGCCGTTTTTGTCCTTCACGAAAAGCCGGTTGGTCAAAGAAAACGTGACCTGATTGGTATTGTTCATCAGATCGGTTTCATCGAAGCGAATGATCCGGTTGAAATCGCTTATGCCGTCGACTAACCGGTAATCGATACGCGGTTCGATGACGTGTTTTACCTTAGCGCCGCCGATCCATTTGGGCGACTGGAAGATTCGCTCCAGCGCCGGCGGGATCAGACTCACTTTGATTTGCCGCGCGTTGCGTAGGAAGCCGCGGCCGGTCACGATTCCGCCCACGAAGCTGTCGCCGTAATCCGTTTCCCGGATCGCGGCGCTGCCAGTGAGGCTGAAATTATCGAAGTGAAACGCCGTGGTCACCTCCGGATAAACATCCAGACGGCTGACCAACGTCGCCGTAGTGAACTCGGGCTGGCTACGATCCAGAAAGCCGCCGCTAGAGGTGAACGAGAACCACACCGGAATTACACCTCGCAGGATCTGCCGGTCGCGGCTGAGGAATTCGGCGACGGGCAGCTTCTTGATAATGATCCTGTTGTCGGGAGCCGCGTTTAAATACTCCTCATCGCGGTAGGCGGCAACGTCAAAGGCGAAGCTCGACCAATGCTTAATTACAAATCCGACCGAATGGGTCTCGGAGAAGATCGTGTCGCGAAAGGATTGGCTAAAGGCCTCGCGAAACAGAAACGAGCTGAGGACATCGAGGTGCGCCCGTGCCGTCCAGCCATCTCCGAGATCCGAGTGCCCGTCGAAGGTGAACTCCTCGCCACCCTGCTGTTGGATCACATGGTTCCCGATGTCGACGCCGCGATCTTCCACCGCATAGAAATCCAGGCTGAAATCCGTGCCGGGCCGCACTTTGCCGCGAAAGTTGAGAGTACTGGCGGGTCCACGCAAGGTGAAATACTCGAACCGATAGAGCGCATCGTAACTGCGGGAGATGGCCCAGTAATAAGCCAGGCCAAAGATCTCGCCGTAGAGGGTGCTGTGCCCGATATTGGGCGTGAGGAAGCCGCTTTGGCGGGGCAGCGTTTTGAGGGATTTGTAATACCACGGGAAGTAAAAGATCGGTACCTTCTTGACGTGAAACACCGCGCGATGAGTGATGGCACGATCGTGCGGGAGGATGTCGAATTTGGCTGCGGTTAGCCGCCACCAGGGCTTGGGGACCTTGCAATCGGTGATGAAGCCTTCGTGGATGACGTACTTGTCCTCAACCTTTTCGCCCCATTGGCCTTCAAAGTAGAAAGGGTTATTGGTGGTGAGCAGTCCGGGTCGCGCAACAATTTTGGCTTCCGACGTTCCACGGACATTGTAGAAGACGCCGGACTCGGTATTGACGTTGTACTTGGCGCGATCGCAATTGATTTTGGTGCCGTCCGCGAAATTTTCGTACCGCACGTTGCCCCAAGCTTCAACGTCGCCGGTATCGTAGTTGTAATCGATGGCGTCGGCATCCAGTTTTTTGTCGATGCTCTCCAGATGGACGTTACCACGGGCGTGCCGCAAGTCGCCGTTGGTTTCTTGGGTATCGGATTCAATGCGGTACTCATCCGGAGCGGGAGCGCCGGCGCGAAGGCTCTTCAGCCGCTGATCGGGATTCGCGGCGTTCGGTATCTCGGGCTGTGGCGGCGGAGGAGCGGCGGAAGGAAGGGGTACCGGTTGTTGCGCCCGCGCCAAGGGCGAGAAAAAGACGCAGACTACACTAACCGTTAGAAACAGGCTGAGAACACGCTCCGAGCGCAAACAAAGTCCGTGACATTTTCGACCAAATATGTTACGAAGGAAGTTGCCTTGTTTGGAGCGGCCGGATGGGAACAGTTTGCCTGCGAATGTCGCCAGACGAGGGGTCAAGCGAAAACGTAGCATGGATGTTCGCAGGTCCGCAATAGTAACTTTTCGGAACGGCTGTTGCCGCTTCGGAACAGTCGCTCTTCGACGCGATGTTGTGACGGAAGGGTGCTGTGGACGGAAGGGATGCTGTAAGGAGGACGCGCTGTGATGGAATGCCGATATTGCCAGGCTGCCAATCCGGAAGATGAGCATCGCTGCCGGCGTTGCGGGCGGCGGCTGCGGATGAATCCAGTCTACGCGGGTGCGACTCCTGTTTTGCAGTCAGGGGCCGCTCCGGTGCTGGAACACGAAGCCGCGCCGATACGGCAGTATGAAGCGCCGCCCATCCGATCGCTTCGGCCAGTGGAGGCGCCGCATCGCGCGCCCGAGCCGAGCGAAGCACGGCGCCGGGTTACGTATCAGACATCGCTATTCAGCTCTCGCGAACTGCCCATGGTGGTTCGCTTCGAAACTCTAGTTCCGGGCGCTGAGCCGTCTCCGCGCCGCAAGGAGCATTCCGCGCCGAAACCCCGGCGCCGTAAGGCAAATCCGGGCCAACAGGCGCTGGACTTCAGCCGTCAGCCGCGGCCATACAAGGCGGCCGAGGGCGCTATTTACTGCGATGCCCCTGTCGCGGTTCCGGCTCATCGCGCGATGGCGGCGGCGTTGGACGCCAGCGTAGTAGTGATCGCGCTGGCGGTATTCGCAATTATTTTTCGGCTGGCGGGCGGGGCGTTCCTGTTTTATCGGGGAACCGCGCCCTTCTTTATCGGGGCGGCGGCGGGAGTCGTGCTGCTTTACAGGCTGCTGTGGTGCGTGGCGAATGGAGATACGCCCGGCCAGTGTTGGAGCCGTCTGCGACTGGTGAACTTTGACGGCCAAACGCCTACGCGAACTCAGCGTCTGCACCGGATGGTATCGGGCCTGCTGAGTTGGATGGCCGGCGGCATAGGATTGCTGTGGGGCTTGGTGGACGAAGAGACGCTCACCTGGCACGATCATATTTCCAAGACGTTCCTGACGCCGGTTCTCTAGATTGCGGCGCGGGTCCGGAGCCTAGGCGCAGGGCTCGACCACAGCCGACATGGAACCTTTCGAGTTCGGCATGCGCCAGTCCGCGCCGAAGGCGTGAATCTGGTCGCGCCCAAACTCCGCAGCGCCTAATTCGCACGTAATGACGATGGTGCGGCCGGTAGTGTCTACCTCGACAGCGCGCTTCCAGGCCTCGGCCTCCGACAGCGCGAACAGCTTCCCAAGCATTTCGATCACGTAATCGTAGGTATGCTCGGAGTCGTCCAGCAACACAACGTTGTATAAGGGCGTTTCCTTGTCAAGGGTTTCCTGCCTGGTCCCAGGCGAGGCAATGGTGGCCATGACTCATTCCTATGATAGCCGCCGGGTGAATCCTGGTCCGGAATGCTATCATCGAATGGAATAGGGGGGCGCAACGGATTCGACGGGATTGAATCGTTGTGGGAAGGCGTGCCGGGTTCCGAGCTCCCGTAAAACGATCGGAAAACCAGAACTGCCAATCAACAGTTCGCTTACGCTGCTTAATTTCTAAGTAGCCGCCCAGGGTGCCGGGCCTTGACGGTATCCGATGGGCGTCATCTTCAAGGATTGGGCCGAGAGCTTCTGCTCGGAGCAGCAGGCTGACGATAATCGGGCTAAGCCGCCGTTTTCTTGCCGGTTCTAATGCGGCGGCCGACAAACACTGAATCGGAAACGCACGTAGTCTTTTCACGGCGGGCTTTTTCGGACGCGGGTTCGACTCCCGCCGCCTCCACCAAGATTCGAGTTGTCCAGTCCCGAGACATGGGTAACGGATTGTTCCTAAGACATAGGTAACACTTTTGGCCCGAAGGGGTTGGGCAGGGGCTGCAGAGTTTTTTCCTCCAGATCGATATAACCGCGATCGTATTCCATGAAGCCGACGAGCCACATGCCTTCGTCGACTTCTTTGATGCCGACCGCTTGGCCGGCCAGACAAGTACTGAAGTTGATCTTTGTGCGGAACAGGCACAGGCGGCCGCAGCTGGTGACAACGACGGTTTTGTCGTGGAACGGGGTTCACACAGCATCCCCAGCACCCATATAGATGACCAGAACCGCCGCCGCCAGCAGAATGGACAACCCCTAGAACGATTGCTGGAACGCTTGCACCTGCACCTGATACCGCGGTGCCACGCTGGGCGGGATGGGCAGCTCCTGTATCACGCCGTCGATTGCCGCCGCGTTCCCAGGTCGCCTAATAGTAGGCTTCTAATTTACCGTAAGGGCGAGTGTCATGCTCTGCACCAGCGTGCCGCTAGTTCCCTTCACGGTCATCGCCGACGACGATCAGCGAATCGGCGGGAAGCAACGCGACATCGACCGTAACTTTGACGATGACTGGCGGCTTCTCTTCAACCGTGACCTTCGGCACGAGCGGGCTTCCCTCTGGTGCAACGGCGGCGTTCAGTCCTACGAGCAGCGCGGCGAGCGGCAATACGACGCTGACAATCGCTTCCACCGTCGCCGTGGCCGCGGGCAACTACTCGTTCAACATTACGGGAACGAGCGGGAGCCTGCTACAGAGCATACCGCTTATATTTCTCCGACCAGCTTGACTGTGACACATGGTGGCGCGAATAAGACTGCGACAGTCACGTTAACAGTTGATCGTCACTCCCGATTGCTGCCCCGTAGCGCTGAACGTCACCGCGGAGTTGAATCCCCCTGCGGTCACGAATGGGTTTCGTTGTCGAATTCGGGCAACGTGACGGTGACGGCTGGCGGATCAAATGGGTCGTCCACGATTACGCTCACGGCCAGAGCGGGATTGACCGGTTCGACGAGTCTGACGGCGAGCGGTCTACCGACCAACGCCACAGCAAGCTTCAACCCAGCATCGATTACGGCTTCAGGCAGTAGCACACTCACGTTCGTAACACCGGCGTCCGTGGCCGGCGGGACCTATACGATCACCGTAACCGGCACAAACGGTACCCTGACCAGAACCACCACGCTAACTCTTACAGTGAAGAATTTCTCGCTGTCTATGCTCGAGCACCGACTCAGCGGCCGGAATGCCAGCGGGCGTCGTAAGGGGCCGAACATCAGGATCATCACGTAGCCTATCGTGTGGAAAGCTTACATATCTTTGGATAACTGTTCCGGGGGTCACTCTGGTTTTCAACGACGATGAGCTCACCACCGGCAACTTTCCATTGGCAATGACGATCAGAAGTACGCTCCAATAATGCATAAGTTCGATTTTCCCCGGCGAAAGAGGCAGTGTGGAAACGCTCGGTCAAGGCTGCAAGTGCGAGCAGATTCGTGGTAAGTCGGGCGTTCCAACCGGAACCACGACTGACTGCGAAGCGGGGGGGGCTCCGCCGCTTCTCGAGTCCTCCGCAGCGAGTACGTTCTGGGGAATCGACACACGTGTGGTGGCATTTATCGTCTCCGCTGGGCCTCGAACCCAATAGTGTCCTGCCTTTATTCCTGTACAGGTTGCGCCGCCCTCATCGATTCATTTTGTCAGGCGAGTATCTGAGGCGAGTTTCTAATGTCTATTGAACGGAGCCGGCTGCGCAGGAACTTCCGTGCGCAAGAACTTCGGGAACGTTGGCTCGCCTCGAAACAGTCGAAGATGCTGCTGTCGGGGTATGGATGGACGCCAGAGTCTCCTGGTGGCCAGTTGTCGGGAAAACGACGCCAGATCTCTATTGACGATGATGGCGTACATTTTGGAGAATTCATCGTTTTTAAGAATTTGAGCTTGCAATCGCCACTTCCCGTCGGACACCGAGATGATCGTCCCATCGTAATTGACTTCAACTCTTCGCGGATCGAGCGGCGGTTTGGAAGACCTCGATTGAGGTGCGACTTCCGAACTTCGTCCTCAGTTGGGCAATCCTAAGCGGAACCGCAGCGCGTGCGAAGTGTGCGTGGACCTACCGGTTCGAGAACCGCTTCGCCGTGATTGCATTTGCTATGAGAACACCAGCAACTGGTGCGAGTATTACACACGCTGGTGAACAGGAACGCTGAAGGAGGTTATCATGAAAGTTATGCTGAAAGCCCTCGTCACAGGCTCCTGCGGCCTGATTGGGTCGGAAGTTTCCCGCTTTTTCGCGCACCAAGGATTCCAGATTTATGGCATCGACGATAACCATCGCGCCGTCTTCTTCGGCCCCGAAGGCGACACCAGTTGGGTGCTGCAACATCTGCGCCAGGAGATCCCCGGATATCGTCATTCCGCGCTTGATATCCGAGATCGCGAGGGGGTTTTGGCGCTAGTGGATGAGATACGCCCGCACCTAATCGTGCACACAGCCGCGCAGCCCTCCCATGACCGGGCAGCGGCCATTCCGTTCCTTGATTTCGAGGTCAACGCGCTTGGCACGCTGCATCTGCTGGAAGCGGCGCGGCAATTCTGCCCAGAATCGCCTTTTATCCACATGTCGACCAACAAGGTCTATGGCGATCGGCCTAATAATATCGCCCTGAAGGAGCTCGATACACGCTGGGACTACAACGATCCTTGCTATGAGCATGGCATCCCTGAGGACTTTCCGATTGATCAAAGCAAGCATTCCCTGTTCGGCGCCTCCAAAGTAGCTTCCGATGTGCTGGTTCAGGAGTATGGCCGTTATTTCAACATGCCCACGTGCTGCCTGCGCGGCGGCTGTTTAACTGGTCCCAATCACTCCGGTGTCGAGCTGCACGGATTCTTAAGTTTTCTGATCAAGTGCAATGTCGAAGGACGCGAGTACAAGGTATATGGGTACAAGGGCAAACAGGTGCGCGACAACATCCATTCCGAAGATGTCGCGCGTTTCATGTTTGAATTTGCCAAGGCGCCGCGCGTAGCCGAGGTGTACAATCTCGGCGGCGGCAAAGGGAACGCCTGTTCGATTCTGGAGGCTTTTCAGATGGCCCAGCAAATTACCGGCCACCCCATGAAGCACCGATATGTCGACGAGAATCGCATTGGCGATCACATCTGTTACTACAGCGACTTGCGGAAGATGAAAGCACACTATCCGGCGTGGGACATCACAAAGACGCTTTCACGCATCTTTGAAGAAATCGCCGCAAGTTGGATGGACCGGGTGGCGACCGCCGACCGTTAACGGCCGGGAGTCACACGATGAAGATCCTTATTACCGGCGTGTGCGGTTTTGTCGGCAGTTCACTGGCCGAGAACCTTCTGGAGCGCCGCGAAGGAATCTCCATTCTCGGCATCGACAACCTCATGCGGCCGGGTTCGGAGCTCAATCGGGCGCGATTAGTCCAATTGGGTGTCGCATTGATTCATGGCGATATTCGGGTTCCGAGCGATTTCGAAGCGTTGCCCGAGGCAGATTGGGTAATTGATGCCGCTGCTAATCCCAGCGTACTGGCCGGGATACAAACGGGTTTCAGCAGCCGGCAATTAATCGAGCATAACTTACTCAGCGTTGTAAACGTGCTCGAATATTGCAAGCTCCACAAAGCCGGCCTGCTACTGATGAGCACCAGCCGCGTGTACTCGATCGCTGCGCTGGCAGCCTTGCCGTTCAAGGCCGGCGGGAATGTCTTTTCTCTCGATCCGTCCGCTCATTTACCGCCTGGTATTAGCAGCGGGGGAATTGGGGTGGACTTCTCCACGCGCGCACCGATCTCATTGTACGGAAGCACTAAGCTGGCGGCCGAAGCGCTGGCGCTGGAATACGGCGATGCCTTCCAGTTCCCCGTCTGGATCAATCGCTGCGGCGTCTTGGCGGGTGCGGGACAGTTCGGCACCCCCGATCAGGGGGTCTTTTCGTATTGGATTCACGCGCACGCGCGGCGCCGCCCGCTGCGTTTTATCGGCTTTGACGGCACCGGGAAGCAAACCCGTGACGTTTTTCATCCGCGAGATCTGGCCGTTTTGGCGGATTCCCAAATGAGCTGCGGGCGTTCCGGCGGTCAGCGGGTCTATTGCGCCGGCGGAGGGCCAGCTAATGCGATTTCGCTTGCGCAATTGACGGCTTGGTGCGATCAGAGATTCGGTTCGCATTTCCCGGCCCCGGATAGGCGGCCACGCCCCTACGATATTCCCTGGGTTGTCATGGATTCGAGCGATGCTGAGCGCGATTTCGACTGGCGCATCCAATATCCGCTGGCAGATATTTTAGACGAAATCGCCACGCATGCCGAGCGCGATTCGCAGTGGCTCGAAAAAAGCGGATTACCGGCCTGAACGCGACGGCTGTAGGCCCCGGCGTGCCTCCAAACGAGTCTCACGATCAATAGTACTAGTACCCCCCGGGCGGCTTTAGCCATTTCGGCCCTTCCATGGTCGTGGCAATGCTTCAAAATAGAATCTGGACTACGATCCAAAATATAGCGAGCACAATCAAGGCCTCTCCCGCTTGGACCAGAGCAACATCTCCCCGCCAACGGGAATATCGCCTTCGAAAACGTCGGTTGGAGGAACACGAATGAAGAAAGCGGCAGGAGCTTGTCTGTTACTGCTTGCGATGACCGCTTGTCGCACCAAGCAAGGTTACGTCGAGAAGGGCAACCAGTTGCTTGCGGCCGGGAAGTACGATGACGCGGTAATTAACTACAACCGCGCCATCCAAAAGGATCGCAATTACGGTGAGGCTTATTATCGGTTGGGATTGGCGGAGGTTAAGCTCCAAGACGCGTCCGCAGCGTTCGATGCTTTTTACCGTGCCAATCAATTGATGCCAGCCAACGTCGACGCCAAAGAACAGCTCGGCAGACTAAGCCTCGAATTCTACATGCTGGATTCCCATCGCCCTCAGGCCTATTACAACCTGGCGCGACAAATCTCCGACGAACTGTTGCAGCGCAATCCGAAATCCTTTGAAGGACTTCGCGAGAAGGCCTACCTCGCGATGACGGATCAGAAGCGGGACGAAGCCATCGCCCTCTTTCGTAAAGCGCACGAGCTGAACCCCTCCGATGCTTCCGTAACCACTGCCATGGTCCAGAACATGCTGCTGACCGGCCAGACCGCTGAGGCCGAGAAGCTGGGCCTCGACGTCATCGCGCGACAAAAGACTTATTCCACGATTTACGACGTGATGTATCAGTGGTACATCAAGCAGAACCGTACCGTCGACGCCGAGAATATTATCAAGGCTAAAGTCAGCAACAATCCTAAAGAGGGCCGCTATCTCTTGGAATTGGCGGCGCATTACGACGCCGTGCATAAGCCGGCGGAAATGCAGGCCACTTTGCAGCGCCTGCTCGATGATCCAAAAGATTTCCCCAAGGCCCGGATGTTAATTGGTGATTTGTATTTCAAGCTGCGCCATTACCCGGAAGCGGTGCATTATTTCGAAGACGGCGCGCGCAATTCCAAAGGTGATGAGAAACTGCTTTATCAAAAGGCCGCTACCAACGCCCTGCTGGCGGCAGGGAAGAATTCTCAGGCATCCTCCACGGTCGGCCAGATTCTGGAGGAGATCCCCAAAGATCCCGAAGCGCGGCTGGTGCAGGCAGACATACTGCTGAAGAGCGGTGAACCGGCAAAGGTAGCGGAAGCTGAACGGCAATTCCAGGATTTGTTGAAGCTGCGCCCGAACGATGCGATCGTCCTGTTGAAGCTAGGCCAAGCCGAGGAAATGGAAGGCAATCTGGCTGGCGCCGCTGCGCGTTATCAGGAAGCCATCAACCACAATACAAAATATATTCAGGCACGCTATGCGTTGGCGCAGATCGCTCTCGCGCAGCAACACCCCGATCTGACGCTGCAGCAGGCCGATGAGATTCTCAAAGTCCGGCCTGAGGATCCCACTGCTCGATTATTGCGCGCGCAGGCATTAGCGCGCACTGGCAATGTCGCCACCGCGCGCGCCGAGCTCACGCGTATTCAGGATTTCCAGCACAATCCGCAGGCACAGGTGGAATTGGGACTCTTGGCGCTTTCCGAAAAGAAGTTTCAGGAAGCTGAGCAGATCTTCACCAAGCTCCGCGAAACGGGCGACCCTCAGGCGATCGCCGGGCTGGCGCGAGCCTATGCGGGCCGCAGGCAGTTCGACAAGGCCATACAGGTGGTGGAGGACGGTCTAAAACGGAACAGCTCCCCTGGCTTGCTGAATGTTCTGGGCACCGTTCAGGCTCAGGCTGGCCAATATGACGCCTCCATTGCAACCTTTCAGAAGCTTATCGCCTCGCAACCCAAGTCTGTTCAGGCTCGCATCGAACTGGCCGATGTCTTGAGCTCTAAAGGCGACTATCCGGGCGCCGTTGAATCCTATGGCGTCGCGGTGAAGCTTGCGCCATCCGACTCTGCCGCCGGGCTGCATCTGGCCCACGCGCTGAGTCAGGCAGGCCGCATCGAAGATGCGCGCAGCGAATTTCGCAACGTTCTCAAGATGCATCCCGAGGACGCTTTTGTGTTGAATGAAATGGCTAATTTCGTGTGCGAAAACGGCGGCGATGTCGATCAGGCGCTCGGATTCGCCCAGCGCGCATTGAGAACCGTTCCAGCCCAGCCGGCCTTCTCCGACACCATGGGTTGCCTCTATATGAAGAAGGGCCTAAGCGATTCCGCGCTGCAGGTTTTCGAGAACTTAGTTAAGAAATATCCGAATTACGCGACCTTCCGTTATCACCTCGGCGCCGCGCTGCTAGAAAAAGGCGATAGAAGGAGCGCTAAAAAAGAGCTGCAATCCGCTCTGGCCGCGCATCCCAATCCGCAGGATGAGGCGCGAATCAAAGAACTGCTGGGTAAGATTGGCTGACCCGCGTCGTTACTGATCGCGTTCCATTTGCCGGCGTTTTCGCTCCAACGCCGCCCGTAGGTTTTGGCGGCCACGGGCGTAGTCCGGATTCACCTCCACTGCTTTGCGGTAGTTCAGAATCGCTTCGTCCACCTTCCCTTGCTGGCTCAGCGCGTTGCCGCTGCCGTCATAGGCTGGAGCGAAGGTCGGCAGCAACTGCTGGGCGATGCGAAACTCCCGGAGCGCTTCCTCCGGGCGTTTGAGATCCAAATAGGCCGCGCCCAAATTGAAGTGCGCGCGCCCATAGCCTGGCTCCAGGGCAATAGCGCGCTGGAACAAGCTCACTGAGCCCAGGGTATCGCCGTCGTCGAAGTATGCGGTTCCCAGATCCGCTAAAGCCCAAGAAGAGGGCTCCTCAGCCACTGCTTGCGTCCACAGTGTCTCGTCGTTGTGCCACACGGGAATCTGCCGCTCGGTCCGCCAAACCAGGAGCCCTAACCCCAGCACTGCCGCTGTAGCCACTGACGCCCGATACAAGGGGGCGCCGGTAGTCCGCTGCCATAGCCCGGCCAAGGCCCCGCCCGCCAACAGCGACCAGCCCAGCATAGGTAGGTAAGTATATCGATCAGCCGCAATCTGGTGTCCGTTCTGGAAAAGGCCGCTGACCGGCAGAACAGTAACCACGTAAATGATCCAGAGCGCTGCCAACGCCGGAAAGCGGCGGCGCAAACGGAAAGCAAAAACGGTAATCGCCGCCACAACCGCAAGGCTGATCAGAAATGGAGCGGCCCGTGGATCGGTTTTATAGCGTGTGAGGGGATAAAGAGCATATACGTGCGCGGGAGCCACGGTCTTCCACAAATAAAACGCGAGGCCATAGACGGTGATCGTCAAGCGCCGAATCCAGCCCGTTTCCTGCAGCGTGTCGGCAACATGATGGCCCAACGAGACGTACAGCGTCATGAAACTATCGGCTGCTGCCGCTGCAAAAAACGGAATCTTCTCCACCCAAACTCGGCGAGCGGCGCCGCGAAACCATCCGTCCGCTGCGGAGCCGATCCTCCCTAATGGGTACACGTCCAGAACTAGTAAGGCGACCGGCAGTGTGACGGCCATCTCCTTGGAAAGGAGCGATGCCACGAACAACCCCACGCTGAGCCAATAGCATCGAGCTCGCGAAGAGAGGCGCTCAACCCCTGGGCGGAAACGCTTCAAATAGGCCAGTAAAGCGAGAATGTAGAAAGCCGTGGATAACATGTCCCGCCGCTCGGTGGCCCACGCCACCGATTCCACGCGCAACGGATGAAGAGCGAAAAACAAAGCTGCGAATCCGGCCCCGCACAACAGCGCAACCGGCGAGCGTTCGGAAGCTTCCGGTTGACAGAGCTGCAAAAGTGCCAGCGCCAGCCAGAACAATAGTCCGGCGTTCAACCCGTGCAACAGAATATTCGTAAGGTGGTAGCCAACGCTGTTCTGTTTCCAGAACAGGTAATCCAACCCAAAGCTCATCCAGGTGAGTGGGATGTAGTGTTCCATCAAGTGATTGGTCCACATCCACTTCAGTTGAGGCCATCCGAAGCCTCGAAAGTAGGGGTTTTCAATCAGGTTGACGCCGTCGTCCCAACCCTTGAGCAGATTGTTTTTTAAGGTAGGAAGAAAGACCAGGCAAGAGAGGACGCCGATTGCGGCGCCCGTGGCCAAACCCAGCAGTTTATCTCCGGTTCGTGGCACCCCAGACCTCATTATCCGCCAAAAACAAAACGGGCCTCACCGAAGTGAGGCCCGTTCGAAAAGAAAACGGCAGTGGTTAGTTCTGCGTTGCCTGACGGCGTTTGAAGAACGCCAGACCAGCGAGCAGTCCCAGTCCCAGGAGCAGCGAAACGGCGCGCGGCTCAGGAACGGTGGAGTACTGATTGCCAAAGCTCGACACATGTACCGAGCCGTTGCTTCCGGGGTTCAACTCCAGGTCCTTCGTGATGGTCAGAGTCGAAGTCGGCGCGATTGTGACCACATCCGACTGCGCCGGACCAGGGTTCTCTACCTGCTCGAAGCAGGGCGATCCCGCGAGACAGAAGGTCTCGGTGTACGTCGCGCTACCGGTGCCGGTGAAGCTGGAAACTGGCAGGATGATGTACACGTCGTCGATCAAAGTGCCGGGGCTTGCCGTCACAACGAACGAAATGTTCGCATCCGTCGTGCCCGTGGTTCCGGAAGGACAACCAACGCCACCGCCGGTACCGGAGCAGGCGTTGAATCCACCGGTGAAGTTAAAACCGAACCCGTCTGTTCCGGGATTCTGCACCTGGACGCCCAAGTTCGTCGCTGCTATCTGGCCCGTGTAAACGAAGTTGCTAAACGTGATGTTGCCGTTATCCAACGTGCAAGAGAAACCGTTGGAACTGCCATCCGGGTTTGTGTACAGCGCGCCAAGATCATTGGTGTTGGTACAGGTCGCACCGAAAGAAGGCAGTGCCGCGAGGCCGAGCGCCCCCACCGCCATAATCAAATACTTTGCAAATTTGTGAGTCACTCACAACCTCCTAAAGATTCCGAAAGAGCTAAACGTCAAAAAACCTATCCCATGTTAGGGTGAAAGCCTTTGCTGTGCAAGGCCTGTATTTTCAAACCCGTACTAGTACGACAGAGCCTCGCCCGGGCACTGTAACAGAAGCCACAAAAGAAACCCTAAGAGGCTGCGGTTGAGTAAGATGTATAACTCTTCCACTACTGGATATTGGACTGGACTGCGTTCGAAGCGCCCACGCTATTGCTTACCGTAACGCTGGCGGAAGCGATTGCCTGAATCAGTGTCTTGCCGGCCGGCGCGGTACCTGGAAGATTGAAGGACTCGGTAATCCGGAACTGTCCCCCGAACGCGAGTGAATTGCTGCTTTGGAACCATGCCGACGAGGCGCCGCTCAGATCGATTGTAAAGGATGAAGTCGTCAAACTATAGCCAGACGCCGGCGTGAAAGTAACATGCAGAGCGCTAAGGCTTCGTGTGGTGGTGTAGCCCACGACAACCAGGGTGAAGCTGGAGGCTGTCTGGTTTATCACCTGCACACTCTCGATTGTCGGCGCCGACGATGGAACGCTGAATTGCAAATTGGTCGGCGGCGCGGGCGTAAGATCCGTGCCGGTAGTCGTTTGGAAACTAGGAGTTAGAGTGACCGTTTCGGCCACCGTGCCGGTCTGAACCAGAATATTGGGACCTTGGCCGACAAAATCCGCCATGG
>Ga0070741_10006676_pt1 | contig 24569 bp, 25 predicted proteins | sample Coa_R1_4_FD_66440 | JGI IMG/M metagenome (GOLD analysis project Ga0070741, IMG submission 66440) | Surface soil microbial communities from Centralia Pennsylvania, which are recovering from an underground coalmine fire - Coalmine... | ecosystem: Environmental > Terrestrial > Soil > Unclassified ... | reverse complement strand
GGCGTCGGGGTTGATGGCGCGGGCGAGTCGCGTGATGTTGGCGCCGCCGAGAACGCGGTACACGGTAGCGATCGTTTACGTCGCCACCCCGATCCAGGGTCACGGCAGCCCTCGGGCGTCGTCGAGGAGGTCGCGGTGGAACGCTTCGTAGTACGCCTCGTAGATGAGGTCGGACTCCCGGGCCCGCTGGTGGCGCAGGGCGCTGCACAGCGCCGCCAGCCGTTGGCGGACGTCGGCGACCTCGACGTGCGCGTCGGGCTCTTGTAGCTCGCGACGAACGGCTGCGATGGCCTCACGCGCGTGGCGGTACTGGGTGCGCAGCCCGCGCACGCGGTTGCGAAGACGCGGTTGAGAACGGGCGATGTCAGAGAGCAGGCTGTCGGGGCGGGCGGCATTTCGTTCCTCCTCTGTCGTCGCCTCGTCGAGGACGCCAAGGGTGCTCAGGACCTCGCCGCGCCACGCGTCCTCACGTCCAGGGGCTGCGGCCGCCAGGGCAGCCTCGAGCTGGTGAACGGCGGACAGGGTGCGGTCCTGGTCGGCGCGGCGAAGGTCGAGGCTCGCTCGTTGTTCCAGCGTGAACGACTCCGCTCGAGACTGACGATCGTCGCTGGTGTCGGCACTCACTTCCGGGCCCCCGTCGATGTGGTCGAGGAGGCATCGCCGTCGCGGCCGTTCCCGCCCATCGTGCGCGCTGGGGCCACCACGCCCCGACGTTCGTCACGCGGGAGCGTCTGGGGATGCAGGGCGGCAGGGTCGGCGGCCACCGACGTCGCGTCACCGGTGGCACCACGGTTGGGAGCCATCCCACCTCCTCGAAAGTGATCCTCTGCCCTTCAAGGAATAAATCCTTAGTCGGATCTTGTCAAGAAGAGTGCGACAGGGGTATAAGAACTGTCAGTCACAACCGATGACCACGTGAGGAGGTAGAGGTCATGTTGATGCGAACCGATCCGTTCCGTGAGCTCGACCGCTTCGCCCAGCAGGCGCTCGGGACCCGCATGCGCCCGGCGGTCATGCCGCTCGACGCCTACCGCCAGGACGACCACTTCGTCGTGCACTTCGACCTGCCCGGCGTCGACCCCTCGTCGATCGAGATGACGGTGGAGAAGAACGTGCTCACCGTCTCCGCCGAGCGCCAGTGGCAGGCAACGGACAACCAGCAAGTGCTCGCGTCGGAGCGCCCGCAGGGCACCTTCAGTCGCCAGCTCTTCCTGGGCGAGGGCCTCGACACCGACGAGGTCGAGGCCCGTTACGACAACGGCGTGCTCACCGTGACCATCCCGGTGGCCGAGCAGGCCAAGCCTCGCAAGGTGCAGATCACCACCGGCGGCGGCGCCCAACAGATCGAGGCGTCCTCGGCCGCGTGAGCCAGGTTCGCGGTGGCCTCGGGGCGAGGCGGATGCGTCGACCGCCCCTCGGGGCCACCGCCTGTCCGACTACAAGTAAACGAGGAGGTGATGCGAGTGGCGCTACCGATTCGCAAGGGCGTCGACACGCCCGCGCCCGCCCCGGCGCCGGCCGCGGGCTTTGACCCGATGGGTGAGCTCGAGCGGCTCAACCGGCAGCTGGCTGGCTACCTGGACCTGTGGCGGCAGAACTCGAGCCTGCTCGACGGGCTGTTCCGCCCGCCCGCCGACGTCGAGGAGACCGACGACGCCTACATCGTGGACATCGAGTTGCCAGGTGTGGCCAAGCAGGACCTCGACATCGAGATCGCCGGCCGGCGCCTCACCGTGCGGGGCGAACGCAAGGAGAAGGAGCGTGTCGGCATGCTGCGCCGCCGGGAACGCAGCCTCGGGCACTTCCAGTACGAGGTGACCCTGCCCGGCGACGTCGACGACGACAGCATCGTGGCCAACCTCGACGACGGCGTGCTCGCCGTGCGGGTCCCCAAACCACCGAGCGAGCGCCCCCGACGTATCACGGTTCGCTGACAATCCGAACCCGGTCACGGCCGACTCCGCGACGAAAGGAGGTACCATGGAACTCGGCCTGCTCGTCATGCGCCTCGCCGTGGGCGGCACCGTCGCCGCCCATGGCGCCCAGAAGCTGCTCTCGCCGCGACGCGGCGGCCTCGGCATCGACGCCACCGCCGGCTTCCTCGACGCCTTGGGCTTCCGGCCCCCTCGGGCGCACGCGTGGGTGGTCGGTGTGGCCGAGCTGGCAGGAGGCCTCGGGCTGGCGGTCGGGCTGCTCACCCCGCTCGCGGCGGCGGCCGTCATCGGCGTGATGGTCGCCGCCATCGGCGCCGCCCACCTGTCCAACGGGTTCTTCAGCCAGTCCGGCGGCTTGGAATATCCGTTGGTCCTCGGCAGCGGCGCTACTGCACTGGCGCTGACCGGACCGGGGCGATGGTCGCTGGACCATGTGCTCGGCTGGAGCTTCACGAGCAGCGGCTGGAGCGTCGGCGCGCTCTGCCTCGGCCTTGGCTCCGCCCTGATCGTGCTCGGCGCCCGCGCCTACCGTCGGGCGCGGCCGCCGGCCCAACCGCGCCCGAGAACCCGCCAGCGGTGGCCGTTGCTGGCCACGGGCCCCCGTCAGTCGAGGAGGTGAGCGAATCGATGGCCAGCATGATCTCGAGCCCTGACACCGCGTGTGCCGCGAGACAGGTCCGTCGCCGTGGCGAGCCTCGCTACCGGCCCGTGCGCGCCACCCCTACCACGGTGGGGACGACCCGACCGACGCCCGCCCCACGGCGGGCGGCGGCGCCCGCCGCATCCGACTCAGCCGCGGGCGAGATGTGTGCTCGTCGCCGTCACGTCGGGCGGCGCGTCAGGCAGTTCGCCCGCGGGCTGCTCCTGCTCGCCGCCTTGGCGGCCCTCGCCGTCGCCACCGCCGGCCCGGGTCGACGTGCTCTCCGAAGCGACGCGGCGACGTCGCCGGCCGTGGCGGCCAGGCCCGCCGGGCGGCCCAGGGCCGCGCGGGCGCAGGTGATCCAGCCGGCGCCGTGCGATGTGCGTGTCCTGCTGCAGGCGTGCCCGCCGGGGCCGAGGAGGATCGTGGCGGCCGCCGGCCAGCCGCCACAGCGGCGCTGAGCCGCGTCGAGGAGCCATCGTGCGCATCGCCATCATCGCCCCGCCCTGGGTCCCGGTTCCGCCGCCTGCCTACGGCGGCACCGAGGCCGTGCTCGACAACCTCGCCCGCGGCCTGCAGGCGGCCGGACACGACGTGCTGTTGTTCGCCACCGGGGACAGCACCTGCGCCGTCCCGCGGCGCTGGGCGCGCGAGCGCGCCGCCGGCACGGTGGCGACCGGCGCGGCGACGGAGCTGCACCACGTCATCAACGCCTACGACGCGATCCGCGAGTGGGGCGCCGACGTCGTGCACGACCACACCCTGGTCGGTCCCGTCTACGCCCAGCGCTTCGACGTTCCGGTCGTCACCACCAACCACGGCCCCTTCGATGGCGAACTGGGCGACCTCTACCGGGCCATCAGCGATGGCGTCGCGGTCGTGGCTGTCTCGCAGCACCACAGGCGCAGCGCGGGTGGGGTTCGGGTGGCGGCGGTCATCCATCATGGCCTCGATGTCGACGCATTCCCCCTCGGTGCCGGCAACGGCGGCTATGCCCTCTTCCTCGGGCGGATGAGCCCGGACAAGGGCGTCGACGTGGCTGCCCGGGTGGCCCGGCGAGCGGGCGTGCCGCTGCGGATCGCCGCCAAGATGCACGAGCCTGCCGAGCACGAGTACTTCCACGACGTGGTCGCGCCGCTGCTGGGCGCTGAGGTCGACTACGTGGGCGAGGTCGGCGGCCGGGACAAGCTCGACCTGCTCGCCGGTGCCTGCTGTCTGCTCAACCCGATTGCCTGGCCCGAGCCCTTCGGGCTGGTGATGGTCGAAGCGTTGGCGTCGGGCACGCCGGTGATCGCCACGCCCTGTGGCTCGGTACCCGAGATCGTCACCGACGGCGTGACGGGGTTCATCGCTGGCGGCGAGGCGGCCCTGGCCGACGCGCTGGCGCGCGTCGGTGAGCTGGACCGAGGGAGCTGCCGCACGCACGCCAGCGATCGCTTCTCGACGGAGCGGATGGTGACCGAGCACCTCGAGCTGTATGGCCGGGTCGCCCCCGCCGCTGACGGCAACAGGTTCCTTCGGCCTGGCTCGCCCGTCTTGACGGTGCCGCGCAGGTCGCGAGAATAGGGAGTGAAACTCGTGCACTCGGTCAACCCCTACGCCGGAGGTTCCGAGATGAAGCGTGGCTTCGGAGAGCGTGCACCGCCTGGCTGAGACGGCACCGTGCCGGTGCCGTTGGCTCGGCGATCGGCGAAGCGCAGACTGGCCGCTCCTCAGGCAGACGCGACTTTGGCGGTGCCTGCCGCGACCGCACGAAAAGAGTGACAACTCCGGGAAGGTCCCGGTGGTCGCGGAACTGCCGACGCTTCTCGTCGTCCGCTGCCGACGAGTGGCCGCTGTTCCAACGCCGCAAGCCGAAAGTCCATAACCGAGAACTCGAATGCAACCGCGGGGCCATCATGGCCCCGCGGTTCGCGCCAGTCGAGCCAGACGGGGGGCCTGGGCCAGTGGCGTTGCGGCAGCCGGGGTCGACAGGTATGTGACCGCGGTGTGCAAAACAAACTCGAACGAGTCGAGTGGCTCCGAGCCTCGCTGGACGTGTTCGGCCGTGGCGGGGGCGCGGTGATGGGCGTCGGCGCCGCTCCCGACCACGTTCCTGTACTCCGGCTCGGCGGAAGTACGCGGTCGAGATCGGCTTCCGAACGCGACGACGCCCGCCGGCGAGCCGACAGGCGAACATCTGGCGACGGCGCTGGACGGGGACCGTCGAGATCGCATCGACCCCCAACCGCCTCGACGTGAGCGGCGTGGCTCCCGACGATTCGAAGCAGTCGGCTGCAGCTAGGTCGAGAGAAAACCTATAACTGTACTTGACACTTTGATGGAGCATGGATTATAGGGACTGCGTGGACAGTGGCCGAATGAAAGGGGAAGCGAATGCTGATGCGCACCGATCCGTTCCGTGACCTCGACCGATTGACCCAGCAGGCGTTCGGCACCTCGGCACGACCGGCAGCCATGCCCATCGACGCCTACCGCAACGGCGAGGAGTTCGTGGTCCAGTTCGACCTTCCGGGGGTAGACACGGCGTCCATTGACCTGACGGTGGAGAAGAACGTCCTGACCGTGCACGCCGAGCGAAGCCGATCCGGTGGCGAGGGAGTCGAGTACCTCATCGGGGAGCGCCCGCACGGAACCTTCAGTCGCCAGCTATTCCTGGGCGAGACCCTCGACACCGACAACATCGATGCCAGCTACGCCGACGGCGTGTTGACGCTGCGCCTGCCCATCGCCGAGAGGGCCAAGCCACGCCGGGTGCACATCAACGCCGAGGCGTCGAACACGCCCATCGAGTCCCGCGCCGAGGAACTCGTCGGTTCGGGCGGGTGAGCCGAACCTCGCCATGCCGCTCGCCTTCGACGACGAGCACGCGCCCCTGTACTCGGTGGGCCAGGTGGCCGCGATGCTCGACGTGCAACCAGCGTTCCTGCGCCGCCTCGATATGGAACAGGTCGTGCAGCCGGCGCGATCAGACGGTGGGCAACGGCGCTACAGCAGGTCGGAGATCCATCGGATCGAGCGGGTGTCGGCGATGGCCGGCGAGGGGATGACCCTCGCCGGCATCCGGCGCATCCTGGTCCTCGAAGCCGAGGTCGCTGCCCTCAAGCGCGCACTGCAGGCGGAGCAGGCGAAACATGGGCGCAGCCGATAGACAGCCGGCGTGGGTCGCAGGCCCTTGGACGCGGGATGCCACCCGGTGATGAGGATCCGAAGCCTGCCCGACCTCGTGATGCTCAGCGTCGCGTATGGCCTCATGGCCCTCCCGTGGGTGGCGCTGGTGGTGGTTCTGGCGCGGGAGTGGCGCACGAAGCCGAACGTTCGCAGCGACCAGGCTTCGGGGGAGGCTGGCGAAGAGGTGACGGGCGGCTGATCTGCGCACCCTGTCGCGACCGAACCAAGCGCTGCTCCCGATCGACCCGACCGTTTGACGGTGTCGTGTCGATGTCCAGCGTCGGGGGCAGCACATCTCGGGCACCTGGACGGCGCCTGGCTCGAGGGAGAGCCCTGATGGTCGCGCCGTGTCCTGCTCGGGCGGCAAGCCGTGCTAGCGCGTCGACGGCCCAGCCTTCGCCTCCGGACCGCCGGTCACGCAAGCGCTCCGGCGCAGGCGCATCTCAATGGAGGGGAGCTGGCCGCCCTGCTCGGCTGCATGAGCCGAAGACGGCCGCTGGCGGTTCCGACCGTGGGGCCGGCCTTGCGCGGGAAGAGGGGGCCGTTCGCGCGCGAGGCGTTGCCGAACGCGTCAGCGCGTCCTCTGCAGCACGTCGAGGTTGAACTCGGCCTCGACGTGGTTGACCAGGCCCGAGAGATCGGGGTGGTGGCGGAACACGGCGTGCACGCCGTCGCCTGACTGCGGCGTCTCGCCGTGCGGCCGGTGGTGCACGACTACGACGTGCCCGCCCACCTCGAGAGAGCCGATCGTGCGGGCGACGAGCGCGGCGAGGTCTGTGTCGTGGAAGTACGTCGCGAGTTCGCTGATGACGATGAGGTCGAAGACCCCCTCGGGCCATTCCGAGGGGCTCCGCAGCCGACGCACCTCGACGTGAGGCTGGTCGCGGAGCCGATCCCGGGCCTCGATCACGGCCGCCTCGACGACGTCAGAGGCGAGCAGCGAGTCGCATCGGTTGGCCAGCATCCCGGTGAGCACGCCGATCGAGCATCCCGGCTCGTAGCCGCGGCGGTACCGGGGAAGCGGGAGCGCCGCCACCGTCAGCTCGTACTTCCGTCGTTCGTACCATCGGGTCGCAAAGCCCCAAGGGTCGGGGTCTGCCGCGTAGAGATCCTCGAAGTAGCTGGCGGGCCATGTGCCGCCCGAGGTCGCATCGGCCTCGACCACCGCGGCGCCGGTGCTGCCCCCGAACGACTCGCCCCGGCTGGGGACGAGCGGCCGGAGTCGAACCCACATCGATCCGATCAAGCGGAGGGGCGCCGTCACGCGCCAGCTCGTGGACGCACGAAGCTCCTCGACGGTCGCCTCGAGGACGTGGGCGTGGGCCGCGGCCTCGGCGCGCAGGTGATCGAGCGCGGCTTGATGGCGTGCCTCGCTCTGCACGAGTAGGCGCGTCGCGGCCGCCTCTCCGGCTGCCTGTTGCTCGCGTTGTGCCGCGATCGTCATGCGGTCACGCCGAAGCGCTGACACCGACCTCGGCGGGAGCAGCAGCGGCTCGGCGTCGGCCCGTTCGATCACGGCGCGTCCCGCGACCGCGAAGTCGGCCGGTGGGTGATGCGAGTGCGAGTCATCGCCCTGGTGCCAGCGTCGATAGACCGAGGTCACCGCCGCGGTGTCCACCACCCCACACAGGGGCGCTGCCCGCAGGAGGAAGTCCCAGTCCTCGAGGACGGGTAGCCACTCGTCGAAGGACAGGCCGAGCTCGTCGAAGCATCGACGGGGGAACGCCAGACCGCACACCGGTGTGCGGTTGCCGACGAGGTGGTCGACGAGATCGAAGTCCGCGGGATACGGCTCGTCCCGGATCCACGCCTCATCGACTCGCCGAACGAGTTCGACACCGGCCCGCGCGATGTGGGCGGGATGGCTCGCGGTCAGTCGTGCGAACGTGGCCACCCAGTCCGGCAGCGCCACGTCGTCGTCGTCGAGCACGGCGACGTAGCGGCCCCGAGCGGCGGCCACCCCGACATTCAGCGGGCGCCCCCGGCCGCCGCCGGACACCGCGATGACGGTGACGTCCGCTACCAGTCCGAGGGGATGGCCTCCGACCGCGTCCTCCAGCGCCGCCAGGTCCTCTGGTTCGACGTCGTGCGCCAGCAGCATGACCTCGAAGTCCTGGTGCGTTTGGGCGGCGAGGCTCGACAGCGCGTCGTCGAGCTGGTCGCCGCGGGATCCCTGGGTGCGGACCAGCACGGTGAGGAACGGCGCATCGCCGGGCGCGGCGCCGACGGCCGTGGTCGCTGTCGGGAGCGTGTCGAGGGGCGGGCGCGGGGCAGCGGATGGACCGAGGTCCCAGAAGGCCTCGGTGCCCAGCTGCCGCGCGTCCTCCAGCATCGGGCCGAACTCATTCGTCAGCCCCGCGAGCTGGGACTCGTAACAGCGCGTCGCCTCCACCTTCGCCGTCCACTCCTCGGGACCGAGCTGCCGCAGCGTCGGTGCGATGCGGGCCGGGATGAAAGGTGACGTGTCCAGGAAGCCCGCCAGTGCCTCGAACCCCACGGCCTGCGAGGCTTCGCTGACAAGGCGGTCGTCGCGGGCCGCATACGGGAGATCGGCGTACAGGATGCACCGGACATCGTGAGCTCGGCTCAGGCCTGCTTCGGCCACCAGCAGGTGATCGGTATGGCCGCCGATGCCTGCCGGCAGCCACACCTCGTCGCAGGCGGGGATGAGGCCTTCGATCACGTCCTCCACTGCGACGAGTGAGATCGGCCCCGGTCGGTACTGCTCGTCGAGCAGGTCGCAGTGGACGGGGTGGGCCCCGCAACGCAGCAACGCAGCCCGGTCCTCGATGCGCCGCCTCTCCACCTGCAACCGTGGATCGAGCTGGTTGGTTGCGCGGTCCCAGCTCCCCGCGGGCGAGCCGGGTGGCGGTGCCCCCGCGAAGACGGTTGCGACGGTGACGATGGCGTGGGGGTCACAGATCGCCCCCCAGCACGACAGCACGGCATCGTCGAGATGGGGGGCCAGCACCAGCCGCCGCAACCGCCCCGCTGAGCGCTCCCTGTGCACCACATGTGAGGCTTACCAAGAGGTGCATGAGGCGCCGACTCATCCTCCACCGGCACCGGGAGGCCTGAGCGCCTCCGCCCTGGTGGGCTGTGGCGGCGTGCCCGGCACCCCGTGGTATGGAGCCAGCCGGCTTCGAAGAGAGTTCGGCGTCGCAGCCGCTTGGATGCCCCGAGGTCAAAAGCACGACCCCGTATTATCGGTGGCGATGCACCGGGGGACCCAGCGGTGCGCCGTATCGTCGCCGTGAGCCTGCTTGCGCTCGGCGTGGCGGTGATCGTTGACGCGCGGACGAGTCCGCTGCAGCATCACCATCGCGTCGTCGACGAGAGCCAGGGATCTCATCCTGCCGGGGCGGGCACAGGCAATGTCGTTTCCGGGCTACCTGCGGTCGCGGCGCGCGGGCCGACCGCCGAATGGGTGGTGCGGGAGAACGGCCGGGCGGGCACGTCGGCGTGGCGCATCGAGGGCCGTCAACACGCCGGCGACCTCGAGGGATTCGCCAACCTGGTCAGCGCGGTGCAAGGCGACAGTGTGGACCTCTACGTGTCGACGGTGGCGACGAGCTTCCGCGTCGAGGCCTACCGCATGGGCTATTACGGGGGTGCAGGCGGGCGGCTGATCTGGAGCTCGGCCCCGGTGACGGGCCGACGCCAGTCCTCCACCCGCTTCGACGATGCCACCAACCGCATCGAGGCCGACTGGCAACCCTCGCTGCGGCTGCATGTGGACCGCAGTTGGCTGCCGGGCACCTATCTGCTCAAGCTGGTGGGAAGCAGCGGCCAGCAGCAGTACGTACCGCTGACCGTGCGAGACGACGCCAGTACCGCTGCCTACGTGGTGCAGGACAGCGTCACCACCTGGCAGGCCTACAACCTCTGGGGCGGCTACTCCTTGTATTACGGCAAACACGGCACCAAGTCGGACTTCGCCCACCGTTCCCGAGTGGTGTCCTTCGACCGTCCCTACGCCCAGGGCGACGGCAGCGGCGAGTTCTTGAACAACGAACTGCCCCTCGTCTCGCTGGTGGAGTCACTCGGCCTCGACGTCACCTACTGGACCGACCTCGACCTCCACCAGCACCCTGAGCGGCTGCTGGCGCACCGGGCACTGCTGTCGCTGGGCCACGACGAGTACTGGTCGTCCGCCATGCGCACCGGCGCGGAGACGGCCCGGGACCACGGCGTCAACCTCGCATTCCTGGGCGCCAATGCCGTGTTCCGCCACATCCGCTTCGAGGGTTCTGCGCTCGGCCCCGACCGCCACGAGGTCGACTACAAGGTGGCCCACGAGGATCCGTTGGCGTCAACTGACCCGGCCGAGGTGACGTCGCAGTGGCGCGAGCCCCCGGTGCCCCGACCCGAGAACGCCCTCATCGGTGAGCTGTATGAGTGCAACCCGGTGAAGGCCGACTTGGTGGTCGTCGACGCACAGGCGTGGGAGTTCGCAGGGACCGGGCTGACCGATGGTGAGCACCTGCACGAGGTGGTCGGCCAGGAGTACGACCACTATGTACCCGGTCCCCACACCCCGGCGGGGGTACAGATCCTGGCCCACTCGCCCGTGCGCTGCCACGCCCACGCCAGCTTCGCGGACATGACCTACTACGCGGCGCCCAGCGGCGCCGGGGTCTTCGCTACCGGGACCAACTGGTGGATCGGCAAGCTCGGGCCGCCCTGCGCTGACTCTCCGTGTGTCGGCGAGGTCCTCACCACCATCACGGCCAACGTGCTGGCCGCCTTCGGCGCGGGACCGGCGGGTCTGCAGCACCCGTCGTCGTCGAACTACGCGGAGTTGCCGCATGCAGCCCACCCCGGCACGTCTGGCACCACGCCGACATTCACCGCGCGCCGGACGTCGTCGACGGTGCCCTCCCGCTCGGCCAGGGTCACTACGACCCCACTACCGCATCATGGTGTGACGTCGACGCCGCCCCGCAGCCGTTAGGCGCCGCTCGTGCCGCAATCCTCGTCGTGAGGGATCCCTGTTCGCTGGCCGTGCTCAACGACGCGGGCGGCGCCGCCCGACGCTGTCTGCCACACGGTCCAACGACCGCCCATGGGTACGCGATCGTCCACGGCAGCCAGGGCAGCCTGGAGGCTCGGGTACGGGCCGTGGAAGCGACCGCTGTGTTCGTCGATCAGCACGAACCGGTCGTCCGCCATGGAAGCGACGTTACGGTTTGCCACGTCAGCACCCGCCGCACCGCCGCAGCCGGCACAGCTTCTCGGGGCCATGGACGCAGGAACGCGGCGCCTCGACGAGACCGTGCCTGCGGGCAGGAGCCGCAGGCCGGGCCGATCGAATCGACGTCGTCAAGATCGGGCCAGGTGGATCTCACTGCCGACAGCGCTGGCGTTCGAAGGTGTTCCTTGGCCGGTATCGTCGCGGGCGCTGCGGCCGCGCGGTTCAGACCTCGTGCCGGGCGGTCGTGGCGCTCGGGCACTGGCCGCGGACGAGTCTCGTGACGCCCTCGGTTCTCACGCTGCATTGCCGCCACCAGCATCGCCCCGCGTCGCTCCATTCCACCAGGGCGCTCGGATCCACTGCGGCCAGACATCCGCGCTACTCCTCGATGGTGAGCACCCGGGCGGCCCCGGTGAGGTCGAGCACCCGCCGCGGCCGCGGCCGCACGTTGCGAACCGTCAACTCGCTTCCCTGGTCGCGCAGCTTGGTCGCCGCGGCCAGGATCACCCCCAGCCCGGTCGAATCGACGAAGTCGAGGTCGGCCAGGTCGAGCACGACGCGCTTCGTCGTGGCCGGAGGTCCCGTCAGATCCAACAAGGCACTGCGCAGCCCTGGCACCCCGGCGATGTCGAGTTCGCCGCCGAGACGGACCACGGCCTCGCTCTCGTCCATCGCAAGTTCGAGCTCCAGCAGACCGAACCACGCCATGTGTTCCCCCGTCACGGATTGGTCACAAGGGCGGGGTCGATCCGCCGCGCCTCGGCTTCGAGGTCGCGGGCCGTGGCCAACAGGGCGTGCGCCGCGGCTCCGACCTCGCGCGGGGCCTTGGCCCGGTACGTGACGGCGAGGCGACGCAGCGCCGCCGAGCGCTTCGCCATCCGGTCTGGACGAGATGCCTGCGAACAGCCAGCACTGCACAACCTCCTCATCGGTTCAGTCTCTGGTGCGACCCCGGCGGCGCCGCTCGTCGTCGAGCTGCCGGCGCACCTTGGCCAGCTCCGCTTCCAGCTCGAAGATGCGGCGGATGCCCTCGATGTTGATGCCTTGGTCGGCCAGCACGGTGATGCGGCGGAGCTGATCCAGGTCGGCGTCGCTGTAGCGGCGGTTGCCGCCGTCGGTGCGCACCGGCTCCAGCAGGCCCCGGCGCTCGTACAGCCGCAGCGTCTGGGGGTGCAGACCGCTGAGATCGGCGGCCACCGACATCACGTACACGCCGGCAGTGGGGTCAAGGGGCATGGGCCTCTCCTGAGAGATCTATTTCAGCTAAGGAATAAATCCTTAGTCGAGGCTTGTCAAGAACCATATGGCGAGGGTATAAGCACCTTGAGACCGAAATCTGGTTCCCAGCGGGGCCAGGCCCCAACGATCGAGCGCGGCCCCCAGCGCCACCCGCCCCGACGAGCACAGGAGGAACACAGGAGGAACTGCCGTGCCGGACAAGGATGCGACCCGCAGCGTCAGCGAAAGCGAGAACCCCGTACTTCCCTCTCCCGAGCCCGCCGTCAGCAGGCCGAGGACGAATCGGGACTGGTGGCCGAACCAGCTCGACCTCTCGGTGCTCCATCAGCCCTCGCCCCGGGCCAACCCCACCGGCGAGCGCTTCGACTACGCGGAAGAGTTCAAGGCGCTCGATGTCGAGGCGCTCAGGCGCGACGTCCTCGAGGTGATGACCACCTCGCAGGACTGGTGGCCGGCTGACTACGGCCACTACGGGCCGCTCTTCGTCCGCATGGCGTGGCACGCGGCCGGCACCTACCGCATCGCTGACGGGCGGGGTGGCGGTGGGAGCGGCGAACAGCGATTCGCGCCGACGAACAGCTGGCCCGACAACGCCAACCTCGACAAGGCCCGCCGTCTGCTGTGGCCCGTCAAGCAAAAGTACGGCCGCAAGATCTCCTGGGCCGACCTCATCATCTTTGCCGGCAACTGCGCCTTGGAGTCGATGGGTTTCAAGACCTTCGGCTTCGGATTCGGGCGCGAAGATGCGTGGGAGCCCGAGGAGATCTTCTGGGGCCCTGAGGACACCTGGCTCGGCGACGAGCGCTATCGGGCACCGGGCCAGTGGGACGATCCCTTCGCGGCCGTGCAGATGGGCCTGATCTACGTCAACCCCGAGGGCCCCCAGGGCAACCCCGATCCGCTGGCTGCAGCCAAGGACATCCGCGAGACGTTCCGCCGCATGGCGATGAACGACGAGGAGACGGTTGCCCTCATCGTCGGCGGCCACACCTTCGGCAAATGCCATGGCGCCTGCTCCCCGGACTACGTCGGTCCTGAGCCCGAGGGTTGTCCGCTGGAGGCGCAGGGTCTCGGCTGGCTGAACACGTACGGCACCGGGAAGGGGTCCGACACCTTGACAAGCGGCCTCGAAGGAGCCTGGACCTCGGCGCCGACAACCTGGGACAACGGCTATCTCGACAATCTCTTCAACTACGAGTGGGAGCTCACCGAAAGCCCTGCCGGCGCCAAGCAGTGGACACCCACCGATCCAGCAGCACAACACACGGTGCCCGACGCCCACGACCCGGCCAAGCGTCACGCGCCGATGATGCTGACGACCGACCTGGCGCTTCGGATGGACCCCATCTACGGTCCCATCGCCAAGCGCTTCCATGACAACCCCGACGAGCTGGCCGACGCCTTCGCCAAGGCCTGGTACAAGCTCATCCACCGCGACATGGGCCCGGTCACGCGTTACCTCGGCCCGTGGGTGCCCGAGCCGCAGCTGTGGCAGGACCCCGTACCGCCCGTGGACCACGAACTCGTCGACGGCGACGACATCGCGGCGCTGAAGGCCACGCTTCTGGCGTCGGGCCTCTCCATCCCGCAGCTCGTCACCACGGCCTGGGCGTCGGCGGCCACGTTCCGCGGCACCGACAAGCGGGGCGGAGCGAACGGGGCGCGCATCCGCCTAACCCCGCAGAAGGACTGGGAGGCGAACGATCCCACCGAGCTGGCCAAGGAGTTGCAGACGCTCGAGCAGATCCAGCGCGACTTCAACAGCTCGCAGTCGGGCGACAAGAGGATCTCGCTCGCCGACCTGATCGTTCTCGGCGGCTGCGCGGCGGTGGAGCAGGCGGCCCGCAACGCCGGCTTCGACGTCACCGTGCCCTTCGCGCCGGGACGCACCGACGCCGCCCAGGACCAGACCGACGTCGAGTCGTTCGAGGTGCTGGAGCCGAAGGCCGACGGGTTCCGCAACTATCTGCGCCCAGGGGAGAAGCTGCCCCCCGAAACCCTCCTGCTCGACCGGGCCAACCTGCTGACGCTGACCGCGCCGGAGATGACGGTGCTGGTGGGCGGCCTGAGGGTCCTCAACGCCAACTGGCGCCACGTCCCGCACGGCGTGTTCACCGACCGTCCCGGGGCGCTGACCAATGACTTCTTCATCAACCTGCTCGACATGGGCACCGAGTGGAAGGTGTCACGGGACGCGGAACGATTGTACGAAGGTCGGGATCGCGCCACGGGCGAGCTGCGATGGACCGCCACTGCTGTGGATCTCGTCTTCGGGGCCAACTCGCAGCTGCGAGCCCTCGCCGAGTACTACGCCTGCGACGATGCCAAGGAAGCGTTCGTGCGGGACTTCGTGGCCGCCTGGGACAAGGTCATGAATCTCGACCGGTTCGACTTGGCCTGAACCGCTACGACTGACACGCGCTGCCGGGGCAGCTCCGTGGCTGATCCCAGGGCGTTGCTCCTGGCGCAACGCTCTCGGAACCATGATGTCAATGGCTGGCGAAAAGCTTGCCGGGCAACTGCCATGGTCGGCCGGACGGCAGATGACCAGCGGCCGTCCACCAGCCCGCGATGCTCAACCGGTGGCTGCCAGTTCGGCGGGATCAACACGGCCCGTCTGGTGGCTCGGGCCGTAGGCCTGCAGCCCGAGCGGCGGCTCCCTGACATCGACTTCCGCGGCAAGGTCGCTGACGACCGCAGCCACCACGCGCCGCGCGCCGTGGCGATGATCCGCGGCGTGGTCACACCTGACCTGCTGGACGAGATCAGCTGGTGGCACAACGACGACCGGGTAGGTCTGGTCGCTGAACGCCCTCGTCATCTTGTGCGAGTAGCCGCGGAACACTTCGGCGACAGAGCGCAACCGTACGCCACGGGCCTCGCTGACCAACACTGTCTCGCGCTCGCTGCTTCGAGCCGACGACGTCGAGCCAACGACGTCGAGCCAACGAACGTCGTGTCTCCAGTCCACCTCCCCACCGTGAGCCACGGCGCCATCAAACGCCACGTCGAGCCTTGAACACCTCACCGTCATTGAAGGCTCCGTGATCAGCTCAGTACCGCGTCGGCTCCCCTCGGACACAGCTCGCTGTCGATGACCTCCGACCATCCACCACCTGGCTCCTCCGGACCCCCAAACTGCTTGGAACACGATTGCAACCGGTGGTTGCCGAGGGTGGGCGCCGTGGCCTGGATGCGGATGATGGGGGCGGAGTCAGTCGCCTATCACCGCGACACCATCATCGAGCGCGCTGATGACCATCCTGGCCAGGCGCTCGAGTACTACGCCAGCCGGGGCGAGACGCCCCTCGCCTGGGGTGGTGCCGGAGCAGGCGCCTTCGGTCTCGAAGGCTCGGTCACCGACGCTCAATACGACGCCCTGTTCGGCCCCGGCGGCGCCGTCGATCCCACCACCGGCGAGCGCCTGGTCCACACCACGCGCCCAGGCCTGGAGCTGGTGATCTCGGCCCACAAGTCGGTGGCTGAGCTCGGTGTGCTTGGTCACGTCGAGGACATGCACAAGATCATGGACGCCGAGCGCGACGCCACCATGGCCTACCTCGACGCCTTGACGCGCGAGCAGGGCGGGCGCCGGGGGAGGGCGGCGGTCCCCACCGAGACCTCCGGCCTCATCTACGCACACGCCCGCCACGCCACCTCCCGCGCCCGCGATCCCTGCCCCCACGACCACGTGCTCATCGCCAACGTGCTTTCGATGCAGGACGACATCGGCGGTTACAAGGCCGCCCACACGGCGTTGTGGCGTGACCACCTCCACGCCGCCACCGTGACCGGCCGCATGGCCTCGGCCCGGGTGGCCGTCGAGCTCGGCTACGCCATCCAGGCCGACCCGGGCCCTTCCGGCCGTCTCGGCCACTGGGCAATCGCCGGCCTTCCCAAAGAGGCCCTCGACGTGCACTCGAAGCGGGCAGCTGAGATCGACCAGGAGATGGCCACCAAGGGCTATGACTCCTATCGGGCTCGCGGCATCGCGGCGCGCGAGACGCGCAAGGCCAAACGGCATGAGGCAGTCGATGACCTGCTGCCCCGGTGGCGCGACGAACTGGCCGCCGCCGGCTACCCGGTGCGGGACCTGGAAGCCGGCATCGTCGAGGCCAGCCGGGAGGCGGCCCGGCCCGAGCACTACGCGGACAAGGCGCGCCTGGCCGACCACCAGCTGGCCTGGCTGTCGCAACAGACCCTTCACCCGGACGGCGACCTGGCGGGGCGCAAGATCTTCTTTCGCCGTGACGTCATCGTCGCCCTCGGCCCCCAGCTGTATGGCCGCCCCGTGGACGAGCTGCAACGGGCCACTGCCCGGGTGCTGGCCGATCCCGAAGCGGTGCCCTTGATCGGGGTGCCGGGTGTGAGCGAGCGGCCCTATGCCACCGCTTGCACCATCGCCCGCGAAGCCGCCATCGCCGAGCGGGTGGCTGAGGGCACGGCGCGCGTTGTCACCGCGGTGGCGCACGAGGAGGCGGTGGACGCCGCGGTGGCGGCCACCAAGAAGTCCATCGGCGGCTGGCTCACCGCTGACCAGCTCGAGGTGATCTACGACATCGCCGGCTCCGGCCGCGGCGTCGAGCTGGTTGTCGGCGTGGCCGGGGCGGGCAAGACCACCGCCCTGTCAGCCGTGCGCCAGGCCTTTCAGGCCTCCGGCTACGAGGTGGTGGGAACCGCGACCTCAGGCCAGGCCGCGCAAGCCTTGAAACACGGCGCCGGTATCGAGTCCTCCCGCACGCTGTCGTCGCTGTTGTGGCGCCTGGAGCACCGCAGCCTGGAGCTGACCGAGCACAGCGTCGTCATCCTGGACGAGGCGGGCATGACGTCTGACCCCCAGCTGCTGAACCTTCTCGCTCACACCGAGGAGGCCGGGGCCAAGGTGGTGCTGGTGGGCGACTACCGCCAGCTGGGCGCGGTGGGACCCGGCGGGGCACTGGAGGCCCTCGTCATCCGCCACGGCGGGGTGGTGCACCATCTCGGCGACAACGTGCGCCAACGCGATCCCGCAGAACGCGAGGCGTTGGCCGCGTTGCGCGACGGCGAGCTGTCGCAAGCCGTCGCCTTCTACGCGCAGCGCGACCGCATCCTGGCCGCCCCCACCCGCGCCGAGGCGCTGCAGGCCACCGCGGCGGCGTGGGCCGCGGATGTCGCCGGCGGTGCGGACGCGGCCATGTTCGCCTGGCGGCGGGCGAACGTGGCCGAGCTCAACGCCCTCGGGCGTGAGCACTGGGCGGCGATGGGCAAGCTCTCCGGCCACGAACTCGTCGCGCCCGGCGGGGCCGTCTACCAACGAGGCGATCGCATCGTCACCCTGGCGCCGGGGGCTGACGGCCGCCTGGTCACGAGCGAACGCGGCAGCGTGGTCGCTGTCGACGTCGACACTGGCGCCCTCACCGCTCGTATGGCCGACGGGCGCCGCCAGCACTTCACCCAGGAGGAGACAGCAGCTGACCGTCTGGCCCATGGCTATGCGCTGACCGTGCACCGGGCCCAGGGCGTGACCGTCGACGTCACGCACCGCTACGAGGACGGTGGGGGACGGGAGCTCGCGTATGTGGCCATGAGCCGGGCCCGGGGACCGTCCTACGTGCACACCGTGGCCGACGACGTCGAACAGGCACGCGGGGACCTGGTCCGCGACTGGGCAGTGGAGGCCCGGCAGCGCTGGGTCCTCGACATCGCCATCCCGGCCCGCGGCACCAGCCGCAAAGGTTCCGAACGCGCCGACCCCATCGACGCGGCCAAGCACCTGATGCGCCTGGAAGCCGAACGCGACGCCGTACTGCGGGCGTGTCCCGTGGACCGCACCCCCGAGCTACGGGCGCTGGAGCACGAGGCGAACCAGCTCCGCCGCGACCGCACCGACCTGGCCCGGGGCGAGGGCCGCTGGGCCGGCACCGAGGTCGGCCAGCTGGCGGCGGAGCTGCACCACGCGGGCTCCGAGCGTCGCAAGCACGAGCAGTGGTCCCACACCCCGGGGGACGCCCGTTTCAATCGACGGCGCGAGGAGAAGTTGGCCCGGAGCTGGGCCAGCCGGGAGACGGAGCTGCAGGCGCGGTGGGATCGCGTCGGTGCACCGGTGAAGACCGGCCTCGATGTCGAGCCCGGCGTGCTCAACGGCAAGGTCGGCGCCCTCCGCCAGAACGTCGAGGAGCGAGAGGACTGGCTCAGCCACCACCCCGATGCGGCACGGCGCATCAGCCGCCTGGACCATGAGGTGATCGAGGCCAGGGAAGCGATCCACCTCGAGCGAGACGTCGCCAACGGATTGCGGGCACGGGCTTCGGCCAAGCAGATCGGGCGAGACTTCGGCATCGAGATGGGTCGTTCGCTCGGGCGCTGACTTAGTTACGCGCGGTTGCCTCTCGCGGGCTATTCGGACGGGACGAGTCGGTCCCGCAACCAAGCCGCTGTCGTCGCCTCGTCCCACTCGCCAGCTGCGATGGCGAGAACGGCCTGTTCGGCGTCATCGACATCCGGCTTCGGGCTCCACGTCCACCCATTGAGGTCCACAAAGACGCGCAGCGACACCCAGGCAGCTCGCTTGTTGCCATCGGGAAGGGGGTGGTTCTTGGCGAGCCGCACTATAAGTACGGCTGCCTTGTCGACGAAGTCGGGGTAGAGGTCCGTGTCACCGAACCCCGCCGACGGCGCGTGCAGTGCCGAATCGGCGAGGTCAAGGTTGGCGACTTTCAAGACGGTACTGATGCCAGCCCGGTTACCTCTGCGGCGATGGCGACGTAGTCGGCAAGATCGAGGTACTCGATCGTCACTTAGCGAGCCGCTCGAGCAACTCCCGATCCTCGTCGATGATGCGCCGGAGGCGCGCCTTGAACTTGGGATCCTTGCGCCGACGCTCGACGGCTTCTCGCAGCGCCGTCTTGACCGTTTCGTTGATGCTCTGACCCTCAGCTCGTGCGAGCGCCTCGGTGTCGGCGGCAAGTTCATCGTCGAGGCGGACGGTCAGGTTCTTCTTCGTCATGGTGTCATGGTAGCAAGACGCGATCGAGCGGGGCCAGAAATCAGGAACCGCGGCGCCGTGCCTGGCGGGTGGGAGTCAAGGCCTCGATGGGCACGACGACGGAGGGGGCGCGCTGCGCGGCTCGGAACGTCTCGTCGAGGCCGGCTGCAATCGCCTCTCCGAGCTGCGGGAAGAGGTGTCCGTACCGGTCGAGGGTGACTTCGATGGTGCTATGGCCGAGCCGCTCTTTGATCGCCAACGCGTGGGCGCCCTGCTCCACAGCGAGAGCCACGGCGGTGTGACGAAGGTCGTGCCAGCGCAGCTGCAATCCGGCCTTGCGCTTGGCCTTGACCCAGACGCCGGAGTGGAAGCTGCTCGCGTGTGGCGTCTGCCCGACCGTGTTGACGAAGACCAAGCCGTTTTGCCCGGGCTGAGCCCGCTCGAGCTGGGCCATCAAGATCTCGGTGAGGAACGGTGAGAGGTCGACGGTTCGCTTGCCCGCCTTCGTCTTCGGCTTGCTGGGCGGCTGGATCACGCTCTGGACCTCGGTGACCTGCTGCACCACGTGCACCTTGCGGCGCAGGAGGTCGAGGTCGCGCTGGCGGACTCCGAGCATCTCGCCCCAGCGCAGGCCGGTCTCGGCGGCGAAGTAGACCCACACTCGGCACCAGTCCGGCATCGCCTCAGCGAGATCCCGAACTTCGACCGCGGTGAGAAACTGCATTTCCTGGTGGGGGATCTCGGGCGCCCGGATGCCCTTGCAGGGGTTCTTGACGAGATGGTCGGTCTCGACGGCGACGTTGAGGATGCGCCGCAGGATCCGGAACCGCTTGTTGGCCTGCGTCGGGCTCACACCTCGCGCGGCTTGGTCGGCAATCCATCGGCGCACGACTTCTGGAGAGATTGCCGCGAGGGGAATGCGATCGAACGTCGGCAGCAGCCCGGCGCGAAGTTCGCGCTCATAGGTCGAGCGGGTGCTCGCCCTCAGGTCGACCGATAGCGACAGCCACTCGTCGGCCCACACCCCGAACTGCATGCGGGCGCGGGTCGGGTCGATCCACGCTGCGCGCGAGATGTCGGCGATGGTCAGAGCGAGGAAGCGTTCGGCGTCCCACTTGCGATCGAAGGTCTTGCTGAGCGTCCGGCCGTCAGGACCGCGGTACCGAGCGCGGTAGCGACCGTTTGACTGCTTGGCGACTGAGCCCATGACCCGACCCCCTTGCTGCTCTGGTTGTACCAGTGAGGGGTGACGGTTGGAAGGGCCAGGACACGCGTAGGACACGCGAGGACACAGAATTTCGGTTACCGGTGGACGCCAGTGGCCACCAGTGGACAACCAAAAAGGGCCTCTGACCTGCAGTTATATCGTCTGACCAGGACTTACTGTTTTTGGCGCGAAGGGCCTGCAAAGCCCTGTACACCGGTTCGATTCCGGTCGCCGCCTCCAACAAACGACAGATCAGTCGCACGGCACGAGGCACGCTCACCGATAGCGCCCTAGCCGCGGGTCCGTCGGTTCCAACCGCCGACTTTCCGGCCGCCTGGCGCGACGAGATACCGATATCGGCCCTTCCGATCGCTGAACTGGCGGTGATTCTGGTCGATATACGACCTCAAGTACCGCCAGTTCGGGTGAGACGGGGTCGCGCAGCGTTCCGGCTACAGGTGCGATCATCGACCTCTGCGAGGACTCACTCGCGTCCCTACCCGCCGAGTGAGCCGCCGACCGGCACCATCGGACGCCGGGAGTAGAAGCGCATGGTGGGGTACCGCTTCTCGTGCCCGGCACTCTGCGCTACCCCGCCCCCTCGCTTCTGGTGCACTTCGGCGCAATCGCAGGCGTGCGAGTGCACCAGAAGTGATCGTGGCGGCCGACCTGCTGTGCCGCTTCAGGTCGATGCGCGACCTTGGTTTTGGATGCAAGGTCGCGCCGACGGGCCGCCCAGGACGCAGCCGTTCTCGGAGGTCGCGCAACCTGGTCTAGGTGGATAAGCCGGTTCCCGACCTCGTTCAGCCGAAGCGCTCCTGGAGGGCGGTGTGGGCGTATTGGAGGCCGTCGGCCATCGTCACCGCGGCGAGGGCGGCGCTGGCCAGCCGGGTGGCCCGGGGTGCGACGACGTAGCTGCACATGAGAGCCGTACCCAGCCACTGGGCCGAGCAGAAGGGACAAGCGACGAGCTCACCCACGGCGTGCTGCGTGCCGTGACCGCGGGGCTCCTCGCTGACCTCCTGGGCCTTGGCCGGCCCCTTGTACCTCGTGAACGGAGCGCGCAGGAACGCCGTCACCCGGTCGCGCGTCAGCAGCCGGCTGGTCTTGAACGTGGCCGCGCCGAGCAGGCCGATGTCGAGCAACGGGACCCGGTCGGGCAGCGGCCGGCCCGAGCGCCGGTACAGGAACGCAAACGCCGCCACCAGCCCGCCGTAGGTGGCGACCAGGTTGACGTAGGGGCGCAGCTCGACGTCGCTGTCTCCGGCGTAGCCCTGCTCGACCTCGCGGAAACCCTCGGTTGCTTCCTCTACCGCATGTTCGACGACGTGCTGCAGGTTGGTCACGGCACCTCCTTTACCCGAAAGCTCCCCGACGCCGAACCTTTCAGCGCGCCCGTGGCTCATGTTGCGGGTCGACGGAGGTTCGACAGGTGCGGCAAACGGGCAGTAGGAACCGGACGATGTGGCACGCGGCCAGCTATGACGGCTCGCCCGCCAGCGCGCGGGCAGCCCGGATCGCCGTGCGCGACCTGGTCGCGGCCAGCGAGTGGAGCGCGCTCACCGACGACGCCGAGCTGTGCGTGGGGGAGCTCGTGGCCAACGCCGTGCTGCACGCGCACGGAAGCTTTCATCTGGCCGTGTCCGCCACGCCGGACGGCATCCGCATCGAGGTGTCCGACGATCACGGCCACCGCCTGCCCCGGTTGCGGCCCTTCGTCGACACCAGCGGGCGCCCGGCGTTGTCATCGACGACCGGGCGTGGCCTCGGGATCGTGGCCGTGCTCGCAGATCGTTGGGGCGTGGATGCGGCGGACGGCTCCAAGGTGGTCTGGGCCGAGATCACCCCGTCCGGGGCCCGGCGCCTGCGGGCGCCCGAGATCACCGGTCCGCTCGTCGAACCGGCCACCGGCACCACCGTGCAGCTCCTGGGGATGCCGGTGGCGCGGGCGATGGCGAGCGGGATGCAGGTGGAGGACCTCGTGCGAGAGGTCCAGCTCGGCATCTTCGATGCCGTCGTCGGCGACACAGAGCGTCAGCAGTTTTTCGACCTGTTGGAACAGAGCGCTCCTGCGCGGCTGGCAGGGCGTTATGCGGCGCTGGCCGCCGCCGCCGAAGGCGCCGAGGAGTTCGACCTGACGTTGGTCATCGACCACGACATGATCGATTCGGTGGCCGCGCTGAGTGACTTCCTCGAAACCCTTCCGCCCCTCGTCGCCTCCGGCGCCGCGCCGACACCGGAGCTCGTCCGCTACCGGCAATGGATCGTCGACGAGGTCGCCGCCCAGCTCTCGGGCGCGACCCCGACCCCTTATCCAGGCGACTGACGCGGCTCCGGGTCTCGGCGCAGGACGAGCACGCAGCAGTCGTCGCCTGCTCCTGCGCACAGCTCGTTCACGATGCGGTCGACCAGCGCTGCGGGCGAGTTGTCGGTGTTGTCCTCCAGCAACGCCGTCAGCCCGGCGAGCCCGGTGGTCAGGTCGCTGCCCCGCCGCTCCACGACCCCGTCGGTCACGAACACGAGAGCGTCGTTGGGGGCCACGTCACGCTCATGATCGACTCGGCCCGGCTCGGCCCCCCAGGCCAGCGGAGACTCCGCGGCGATGGCGCCCGCCGCGGGGTCGCGGAGGGGAACGGCCGCCCCATCGCGGACGAGGATCGGCGGCGGATGCCCGGCCACGGCCCACTGCACGTGATGCCGGCGCGGGTCAAGGGTTGCGTACACGGCGGTGGCGAAGGTCTCATCGTCGCCGGCCGCCGCCAACTTGGACAGGTGCTCCAAAATCTGCGCCGGCCGCTCCCCGGCGGCCGCCAAGGCCCGGGCCCCGTTGCGGAGCTCGGCCATCAGCGTGGCCGCGGGCAGACCGTGACCGGCGGCGTCGCCGACGCCGATCAGGAAGCGATCACCCACGTCCGCCACCTCGTACCAGTCGCCGGCCACGGTCCCCGCCGCGGGGAGGTAGGCGATGGCGAGCTCGTACCCCGGGATCTCGGGCGTGTGTGACGGCAACAAGGCGCGCGTGAGCGTTCGGGCCACGGTCCGTTCGGCGTCGTACACGTCCGCGTTGTGGAGGGCGACGCCCGCCCGCAGGGCCAGGCCCTCGGCGGTGCTTCGCAGCTCACGCGAGGAGAACATGCCCGCCTCGGCCGAGCCCAGTGACAGCACGCCGATGGGCTGGCCGCCGAACTCGATCGGCAGGATCAGCGCCGAGCGCACCCCCACCCGGCGAATGGCGTCGGCCGTCGCGTCGTGCAGGTTGGCGGTGGTCGTCGCGGGAAGCGGGTCGGCCAGGATCGCCTCACCGCTCTGGTAGCAGCGGCAGACCAGGAACTCGCCGTCGAGCGGGAAGCGCTGGTCGCGAACGGCTGCCGCCTCGGTGCCGTCGGCGTCGCCTTCGATCCTGACTGCCAGCGTTCGCAGCTCGTCGCGGTCGGGCACCAGCACCGCGCACCACTCGGCCAGCCGGGGCACGGCCGCGTCGACGAGCGCATGGACGACGTCGGTCGTCTCCAGGGATCCGGTGAGCACGCGGGTGGCGTCGGCCAGGAACTCGATCTGCTCGCGCCGGGTTCGTTCCCGCTCGTAGAGCTGGGCCCGATCGAGCGCCGCCGCGCACAACTCGGCCACCCGCTCCAGCAGCGGGAGGTCCATCTCCTCCACCGGCATGGCCGACGCGTAGCCGATGTGCAGGCAGCCGAGGGTCTCGCCCCGCGCCACAAGAGGGAGCACCGCCACCGATTCTGATGACCGACCGAGCCCGACCAGGGACGGCCACCGGGCATCGCGCTCGGACCTCGAGCCGTAGGTCACGGGCTGGCCAGTGCGAACGCACACCGCGGCCGGCAGCTCGGACCCAAGGTCGATGGGGCCGACGCGCTCGGGCGAGTCGTCAGTGTGCCCGGCCCCTCCCGCGAACACGATGACTTCGTCGGCCACCAGCCAGAGTCCGGCTGTGCTCGCTCTCAGCTCGACCAGGGCATGATCGAAAACGACGGCGGCGACGTCAGCCGGGGTGAGGGCGGCCGTCAGCGCCTGGGCAGTTCGATACAGGTGCGCAGTGCGCGTCTGGTCCAGTCCGTCGCCGTGTGCCCCCACGCACGGAGTGTGGCCGCCCCCAGACCCGCCCACAAGCGCGCAGACTCTCAGTTCTTGCTGGGCTTGCGCTTGGCGCGCTCCGCCGCCAGCTCTCCTCGCAAGTGCGCGACCTCCGCCTCGAGGGC
>Ga0070741_10006675_pt1 | contig 24574 bp, 24 predicted proteins | sample Coa_R1_4_FD_66440 | JGI IMG/M metagenome (GOLD analysis project Ga0070741, IMG submission 66440) | Surface soil microbial communities from Centralia Pennsylvania, which are recovering from an underground coalmine fire - Coalmine... | ecosystem: Environmental > Terrestrial > Soil > Unclassified ... | reverse complement strand
CGTGCTCTGGACGCTCGCCGATACTCGCGCCCTACGGCAGGAGGCCGCCCGTGGGTAACACTATTTTGAGGCACCGATCCCGGCGCTCGGTAACACCTACTTCTGAGGCATCACGGCCGGCGGCCTCCGCCCTCACCACCGGAAGGCGAAGTCGATCGGGGCCGTCTGCACCAGCATGCGGTTGCCCACGTACACGAGCGCGGTGAAGGTGAGCTCGTAGCGGCGCTGGTAGTTCGTGGGCTGGAAGTTGAGCGCGTAGTACGGGATCTCGATGGGCCGGGCTCCCAGGGCCTCGCGCGCGCTGCCCACGGTGCGCACCGGGGTGCCGGTCACGACCAGGCCCGCGAAATCGCGGTAGACGGTCTCCCGCGGGTTCGCGTAGAGCGGCGGCCCGTTCAGGAAGTTGAAGCGCACCTCCACGTGCACGCGCTCGCCCTGGGCGTTCAGCAGCTCGCCCGGCACGAAGATCTGCATGCCGCGCACCGGCCCCCGGGGCGACGGCACCGTCTGGTCGTGCACGTAGGTCGGCCGCCCGAGATGAGCGACCGGCGCGGGCCGGGGCGACGGGAGCACCGGGGCGGGGGCCGGGGCCGGCGCGGGGAACGGGCCGGGCGCAGGAGCCGGAGCAGGGCGGGACGAGGGCGACGGCACGGGCGCCGGCGTGACCGGCGGGGGCGCCACCGTGACCACGTCCTGCGCCACGTACGCCTCGCGCACGGTCTGGGCGAAGGCCCCGTAGGTGATCCACCCGAAGCCTCCGACGCCCCACTGCGTGCCCCACGAGTTCATGACCTTGAAGGCGCCGCGGGCATCGTCGTAGCCCACCAGGATCATCGCGTGGCCGCCAGCGGTCTTGCCGGAGGCTCCCGCGTACGCCTGCTCGCCCCGCAGCTGCATGAACGCGGTGTCCACCATCATCCCGATCAGCACCGGGAACCCGGAGGCGAGCTGGGTCTTCACCTCGGTGGGGTCCTGCACGTTCACGCGCCGCCAGTCGGCGATCGCGAACGGCCGCGCGGCCATGCGGACGGCCGGGTCGGGCTGGCGGGAGCAGTCGGTGTCGCGATACGGGAAATCGGCGAGGCTCGCCACGCCGTCGCGCCGGAGCAGGTTGAGCGCCTCCACGAACGTGGTGCCGCCCTGGCAGTCCGGCCCCTTCTTGATCTGGTTGTAGACGAAGGCGGGGCTGAAGCGATGGGCGGTGGGCCCCGTGCCCCACGCGCGCTCGAGCCCTTCCTGGTAGGACTTGAGCGCGTAGGCCACCGCCCATCCCACGCAGGAGTTCTGATTGCCCTGATCGCCCGGCTCCGGGAAGCGGGTCGAGAGGTCGACCGACGGCGGCACCTGTCCCAGCAGCGGCGGCGCCGCGAGCGGGATCGACTGGTAGGCGGTATCGCTCATGAACAGGAGCCCGGTCGGCCGGGTCTGAGCCCGGGCGGGCGGGGGGCCGGCCACGAGCGCGAGCAGCAGCGCGGCGGCGCCGGCAATGAGGGCTGGGCCCATGGGCAGGGGGAGTATACATTGCGGCGCATGGCGCAACCCATGACCGCGTCGATCGACATCCACACCCACATCTTCGCGAGCGGCTGGCCCGACTTCGCGGCCCGCTGGGGCGGCGACCGCTGGCCGCGGCTCGAGGGCGACCCGGCCACCGGCTGCCGCCTCTACCTCGGCAGCACGCTGAACCGCACGCTGACGCCGCACGCCTTCGATCCGGTCCGGCGCATCGAGGACATGGATCGCACCGGCGTCGGCCTCCAGCTGCTCTCCCCCGCCCCGCCGACCTTCTGCTACTGGGCGCCGGGGCCGGCGGCGGCGGCGTGGTGTCGCATGCAGAACGACGCCATCGCGGAGCTGGTGAGCCGCCACCCCACGCGCCTGCTGGGCGCGGGCGGCCTGCCCCTGCAGGCCCCGGACCTCGCGGTGGCAGAGCTCGAGCGCGTGGCGCGCGAGCTGCGCTTCCCCGCGGTGGAGGTCGGGACCAACGTGGGCGGGCGCGATCTCGACGATGCCTCCCTGGCCCCGGTGTGGGAGACCGCGGCCGCCCTCGGCACCGCGATCTTCGTCCACCCGCAGGCGCCGATCCTGGGCGACGCGCGCTTCCGCGTCGACAACCTCACCCAGGTGGCCGGCTTCCCGCTGGAGACCGCGCTGGCGATGACGCGCGTGATCTTCGGCCGCGTGCTCGAGCGCTGGCCCGCGCTCCGCTTCTGCTTCGCGCACGGCGGGGGCGCGTTCGCCTACATCCTGCCGCGCCTGGACAAGGGCTGGGCGGCGATCGCGGACGCGCACGCCGCGATCGGCGCGCCGCCGAGCGCCTACGCGCGCCGGGTGTGGGTGGACTCGCTCACCCACCACCCGCGGGTGACCGCGTTCGCGCTCGAGACCTTCGGGCCCGAGCGCATCGTGCTGGGCAGCGACTATCCGTTCCGGATGGGCGTCGACGATCCGGTGGGCGCGCTCGAGCCGCTCGGCCTGGCGCCGGCGGTGCGGCGGCGCCTGCTGGTCGACAACGCGCGCGAGCTCCTGGGCCTGGGACCGGCTTGACCGGGGCGGGTGGCCCGGCGCATCATCCCGTATGCCCGCCGTGGACTTCGGCACCTTCCTCCTGATGCAGTCGCCGTCGGCCCGGACCTCCCGGGAGATGTACGGGCGCGCCATCGAGATGGCCCAGGCCGCCGAGCGCCTCGGCTTCCACAACATCTGGCTGGCCGAGCACCACTTCTCGACCTACGGCTACCTCTCCCGCCCGGTGCAGCTCGCCACCTACCTCGCCGCGCGCACCGAGCGCATCCGCGTGGGCACCGCGGTCATCGTGGTGCCGCTGCACCACCCGCTGGTGGTGGCGGAGGAGATCGCCACGCTGGCGGTGCTGGCGGGCGACCGCCTCGACATCGGGCTCGGGCGCGGCTACCAGCACTACGAGTTCGAGCGCTTCGGGCTCGAGCTCGAGAGCGGGCGCGCGCGCTGGGAGGAGTCGGTCGACATCATCCTGAAGGCGCTCGCGGGCGGCCCGTTCGCCTACGAGGGCAAGCTCTACCAGGTCCCGGAGACCATGATCTTCCCGCAGCTCGAGCGGGCCCGGCCGCCCATCTGGATCACCGCCCAGAGCCCCGACTCGGTGGAGGGCGCGGTGCGCCGCGGCTTCAACGTGCTGACCGGCGGCTTCGGGGTGCCGGTGGAGCGGATGGCCGAGTTCCGGCGGCTGTTCGACCGGGTGGTCGCGGAGGTCAAGCCGGGGGAGCCGCTCAAGGTGGGGGTGCAGCGCGCGGTCTACGTCACCACCAGCGACACCGACGCGCGGGCCGCCGCGGAGGAGGCGCGCTGGAACATGCGCGTGACCCTGAGCCTCCGGAACCACTACGAGCGGGTGGAGGCCGGCCGCGCCATCCCGGTGCCCGGCCCCCGGGAGCCCGACGTGGAGGACCTGCTCGACCGCTACCTGGTCATCGGCACGCCCGCGACGTGCATCCGTCAGATCCAGCGCCTGCAGCGCGAGGTGGGCATCACCCACTTCAACTGCAGCTTCTGGTTCGGCGACCTCGAGCAGGCGCGCGTGCTGCGCTCCATGGAGCTCTTCGCCCGCGAGGTGATGCCCGCGTTCGCGTGAGGCGGGCGGCCGCGCCATGAGCACTCCCGGCTCCGATCGCGGGTGGCCCGACGCCTCGCTCGCGCGGGTGCCGTACTGGGTCTACCAGGACGAGGCGAACTACCGGGCCGAGCTGCGGCGCATCTTCGAGGGCCCGACCTGGAGCTACGTGTGCCTCGAGTCCGATCTCGCGGGCCCGGGCGACTACCGCACCACCTTCGTGGGCGAGATGCCGGTCATCGTGGTGCGCGGCCCCGACGGGCAGATCCACGCCTTCGAGAACCGCTGCGCGCACCGCGGGGCCCTCATCGCGCTCGACGACGGCGGGACCGCGGGCAGCCACTTCCAGTGCGTCTACCACGCGTGGACCTACGACCTGCGCGGCAACCTGGTCGGCATCGCGTTCGAGAAGGGCAGCAACGGCCGGGGCGGGATGCCGCCGTCCTTCTGCAAGGCCGACCACGGCCCCCGCCAGCTGCGGACCGCCACCCTCCACGGCCTCGTGTTCGCCACGCTCTCCGCGGAGACGCCGCCCATCGAGGAGTACCTGGGCGCGGAGGTGCGGGGGCGCATCCGCCGCGTGCTCGGCAAGCCGGTGCGGGTGCTGGGCCGCTTCACCCAGGCGCTGCCCAACAACTGGAAGCTCTACGTGGAGAACGTGAAGGACACCTACCACGCGAGCCTGCTCCACGCCTTCTTCGGCACCTTCCGCATCACCCGCCTGACCCAGGCCGGCGGCATCGTGGTGAGCCCCGACGGCGGCCATCACGCGAGCTACACCATCGACCGCGCGGACGACCGCACCAGCACCGCCTACCGCGAGCAGGGCATCCGCTCCGAGAAGGCGCGCTACCGCCTGGCCGATCCGAGCCTGCTCGACGCGGTGGACGAGTTCGGCGACGGCATCCAGCTGCAGATCCTGACCGTGTTCCCCGGCTTCGTGCTCCAGCAGATCACCAACTGTCTCGCGGTCCGGCAGGTGCTGCCGAAGGGCCCGGGGGCGATGGAGCTCTGCTGGACCTATCTGGGCTTCGCGGACGACGACGAGGCGATGCGCCGCCGCCGCCTCAAGCAGGCGAACCTGGTGGGCCCCGCCGGCTACGTGTCGATGGAGGACGGCTGCGTGGGGGGCTTCGTGCAGCGCGGGGTCGCCGCCGCGGGGGACGTGCTCTCGGTGGTCAACATGGGCGGCGAGGGCACCGAGTCGCAGGAGACGCGCGCCACCGAGGCCTCGGTGCGCGGGTTCTGGAAGGCGTACCGGCGCTACATGGGTGTCTAGCGTGCTGGTCGACCGGGTCGCGCGGCTCCACGCGGCCTACGCGCGCGCCATCGACGACGATCGGCTCGAGCAGTGGCCGGCGCTCTTCACCGACCCGTGCCTCTACAAGATCACCTCCGCCGACAACTACCGCCGCGGCCTGCCCGCCGGTCTGGTGTACGCGGACTCGCGCGGCATGCTGGAGGACCGCGTGACCGCGCTGCGCGAGGCCAACATCTACGAGCGCCAGGCCTACCGGCACCTGGTGGGCCTGCCCGCGCTCGACGCGGGCGGAGACGGCGCGATCCGCGCGGAGACGCCGTTCCTGGTGGTGCGCGTGATGCGCGACGGCACCATGGATCTCTTCGCCACCGGCCGCTATGTGGACGTCATGGTGGACGAGGACGGCACCCTGCGCTTCCGGGAGCGCGTGGTGGTCTGCGACAGCAGCCGGGTCGACACGCTCCTGGCCATCCCGCTCTAGCCCCCGGGCCGGAGGCGGCCGCATGCGTAAACCGGGCCAAAGAGGGCGGCTGCCCCGGCTCCATCGGCCGGACCCATCCATTCAGAACGGCCATATGTGACGGGTGGTTACGGAGACTGTCCCGCGGGTATGCACAGGCCTATCCACACTCTGTGGATAGACGACTCCCGGGGTGGCCGGGGGCGGGATTGCCCCCTTTTGGTCGGGATTTCGCCCGGGCTAGCCCTTCGCCAGCTTCTCCACGCCGCGCCGCGAGAGTGAGGCCGCGCGCGCGAGCAGGGCCTTCACCTTCCGCTCCGAGACCTGATCCGCGAGGATGAGCTTCTTCGACTTGGTCTTGTTGACGATGTAGGCGACCCAGTCATCGAGGTTGGGAGTGCCGCGCCACGCGATGGTGAGTCCGCTCTGCCGCAACGATCGGCGGCCTTCCACTTTCGCCAGCGGCTTGCGACCCCCCTGCATGACTCGGGAAGCCTAGTGAAGGCGTGGGGGATGTGTCAAGACGATGACGAAGAAAGTTTTGTGAATAGATGTGGATAACCGTGCTATCACCTGCCCCATCATGCACATCGAGAACAAGCTGGACGCGCTCGGCCTCACGCTGATGGATCTGGATCGCGCGTACCGCGCCAACGCCTCCGGCGCGCGCTTCGTGTCGCACCTCGCGGTGGGCAACCTGCTGTACCTCTCCGGCACCACGCCGGTGCGCGACGGCCGGCCGCATCTCCCGGGCGTGGTGGGCGGCGATCTCTCGCTCGAGCAGGGCTACGAGGCGGCGCGCTACGCGCTGCTCTCGAGCCTCGCCGCGATCAAGTACGCGCTCGGCGATCTCGACCGCGTGGAGCAGGCGGTGCAGCTGATCGGGTTCGTGAACTCGGCGCCCGGCTTCCACGATCAGCCGCGCGTGATCAACGGCGCCACCGACCTGCTGGTCGAGCTCTACGGCGAGCGCGGCAAGCCGACGCGCGCCGCCATCGGATGCCAGGGGCTGGCCCTCGGCCACTCGGTGGAGGTGGTCCTCACCGTGCAGTTCCGCGGCGACGCGGTCACGCCGCCCTTGGCACGGGATCACTACGTGAAGTAGGCTCGCGGCGTATGTCGCGCCCCGCCGGCCGCGGCGTCTGGCTCGCCCTCCTGCTCGCCCTCGCGGGCTGTACTCATCTGACTCCCGCCCAGCGGACGCAGCTGCACCTCTGGGAGCGCGTGGCGAAGCGCGTCACCGCCCATTACGAGGTGAGCGCGGTGACGTTCCTGGTGGGGGCGCAGGACGGTCCGGGCGGCGGGGCGGTGCGGCCGGGCGGGATCATCACGATCCGGCCGGACATGCTGGAGCCGCTGCCCGCCGGCCAGAGCCGCGACTTCCTGCTCGCCCACGAGCTGGCCCACTGGGTGCTCGGCCACGCCTATCGCCGCCCGCCGGACGAGGCCGCCACCGCCACGTGGGAGGTGGAGCAGCAGCGCCGGGAGCTCGACGCCAACGCGGAGGCGGTGAAGATCCTGGCCGTCGGCTGGCACTGGACGGAGCGGCGCGCGTTCTTCCACGCCCACGCCTATCTCTGGACGTACCGCCGCGGGGTGGTCGCGCGCCAGATCGGGGTGCCGGCCGGCCATCCGCCCGATCCGTGCGTGGAGATCAACGACCTGATCCGCCACTACCCGGCCTACCGCGACATCGCGGAGAACTGCCCCTCGTGGCCCGAGCCGCGCTGGGTCGAGCACGTGGGGCGCCGGGAATCCAGCCTGAGCGCGCCCGCGATCGACGCCCGCTAGCGCTCGACCGCCATGCGTCCGCCCGAGAGCCGCACCATCCCCGCGCTGCTCGACGAGATGGCCGCGCGCCAGCCCGGGCACGAGCTGGTCGTCGATCAGACCGGCCGGGTGCGCTGGAGCTACGCGGAGACGCGCGCCCGCGCGCGCGACCTCGCCCGCGGGCTCCTGCGGCTGGGCGTCCGTCGCGGCGACCGGGTGGCGCTCCTCATGAGCAACCGCCCCGAGTGGCTCGTGATCGACTTCGCGGTCACGCTGCTCGGCGCGACGCTGGTGCCGATCTCCACGTGGTCGCGGCCGCGCGAGCTCGAGTACGTGCTGGGCCACTGCGCGGCCTCGGTGCTGTTCACGATGCCGCGCTTCGGCAGCCACGACTATCTCCAGAGCCTCGCCGAGATGGGCGGCCCCGGCTCCGGGCGGCTCCCGCGCCTCGGCCGGGTCGTGGTGTGCGGCGGCGAGGCCGCGGCGGTCCCGCCCGGGGCGCTCCCCTCGCTCGACGCGGTGGTGGCCCGGGGCGCCGGGGTCGACGACGCCGCGCTGGCCGCGGCCCAGCGCGCGGTGACGCCGGAGGACATCGGCTGCATCCTCTACACCTCGGGCACGACCTCGACCCCCAAGGGCGTGCAGCTCGCGCACGGCGGGCTCATCGAGAACATGTGGCACATCGGCGAGCGCCAGCACCTGACTCCGGCCGACCGGATGTGGATGGGCATCTCGCTCTTCTGGAGCTTCGGGTGCGCCAACGCGCTCTTCGCGGTGATGACCCACGGCGGCACCATCGTGCTGCAGGAGCACATGGAGCCGGGGGCGGCGCTGGCCCTCATCGAGCGCGAGCGGTGCACGGTCTACTACGGCACGCCCAACATCGCACTCGCCCTCACCGAGCACCCGGACCGGGCGCGGCGCGATCTCTCGTCGCTCCGCACCGGCGCCGCCATCGGATCGCCCGCCGCCATGCAGATGGTGATGGACCTGGGCGCGCGGGAGATCTGCAACGTCTACGGCCTCACCGAGTGCTACGGCAACTGCTCGGTGACCGACGCGCACGATCCGCCCGAGGTGCGGCGCACCACCGTGGGCTTCCCGCTGCCGGGCCAGGAGGTGCGCGTGGTCGACCGCGAGAGCCGGCGGCCGCTGCCCGCCGGCGAGGTGGGCGAGATCCTGGTGCGCGGCCGGCTCACGCCCGGCTACTACGCCGATCCGGAGCGCAACGCCGCCTCCTTCGACGCCGACGGCTTCCTGCTCACCGGGGACCTGGGCTTCGTGGGCGAGGACGGCCGGCTCCGCTTCCGCGGACGCATCAAGGAGATGGTGAAGACGGGCGGCATCAACGTGGCCCCGGCCGAGATCGAGGAGGTGCTGCTGGGGCACCCCGCGGTCGAGCAGGCCTACGTGGTGGGCGTGCCCGATCCGCGCAAGGAGGAGATCCTGGTCGCGGTGGTGGTCCCCCGGCCCGGCCGCGCGGTCGAGCCCGACGTCCTGCGCGCGCTCTGCAAGGACGCGCTCGCCGCCTACAAGGTGCCGCAGGCCATCCACGTGATGGCGCGCGAGGCCCTGCCCCTGACCTCCACCGGCAAGGTCCAGAAATTCCGCCTCGCCGAGCAACTGCGGGGTCGCGATTGAGGGGTCAGGTCTTACATTCCGACATTTCCGCCAGTGGGCGTGCTACGCCTGACGCGGAGAAATGTCGGAATGTAAGACCTGACCCCGGCCTAGCGGAGGCCGGCGCGGGTGAGGGTCGGGAAGATGGTCTCACGGAACGCGGTGATCTCGCGCTCGGGCGGGGCGAAGGTCAGCAGCGGCATCAGGTAGAGGTTGCGCACGCCGAGCGCGGCCAGCTCGCGGATGCGGGCCGCGCAGTCCGCGGGCGTGCCCACCAGCCCCATGGCGAGACAGAGCTGCGCCACCACCTCGTCGGGCACGAAGGACGTGGCCTCGATCGCGGCCTCCCAGTCGTGGGCGTGCGAGAGATCGGGGTAGACCTTCCACACCGCGTCCGGCACCTCGAGCGGCGGCAGCCGGAGGCCGGCTGGCTCCAGCCAGTAGCCGCCCCAGCGGAGGATGCCCCAGTGCACCGCGGTCGGACGCGCCTCCCGCAGCGCGGCCGCGGTGGTCGGCAGGGTCGCGGTGCGCACCGCCCAGATCACCTCCAGATCCTCCACGCGGCGCCCGGCCCTCTTCGCCCCGCGGTCCAGGTGCTCCAGCGCCCGGGTCACGATGCCCCGGTTGGCGCCCACCAGCAGCAGCGCGCCGTCCGCCACCTCCCCCGCGAGCTCGATGGCCTTGGGGCCGGAGGCGGCCATCAGCACCGGCACCCGCCGGCCGGAGGCGTAGCCGAGCCGGCCCGCGGTCTCGCCGAAGCGCGCGCTCTCGCCCGCGAGCAGCGTGCGCACGACGTCGATGCACTCGCGCATCTCCCCGAGCGTCGCCGGCTTCCGCCCGATGGTGCTGGCCGAGGTGTAGCCGGTGCCGATGACGAACTTCACGCGCCCGGGGGCCAGCTCCTCCACGGTCTGGATCGCGGAGGCGAGCACCGAGGCGTGGCGCGTGAACGGGTTGGTGACCGCGGGAAAGAGCGCGAGCCGGCTGGTGTGGGTGGCGGCCTGACCGAGCGTGACGAAGGTGTCGCGCGAGAGCATCTGGCTGTCGAGGATGCCCGCGCCGTCGAAGCCGGCGTCCTCGATCGACCGGATCAGGCGCATGAGCTCGGGCATCGGAGCGGTGCCGGGGACGCGGATGTGGACCTGCACGGGCGCGGTGGTCGGACTCATGCGATGACCTCAGTCGTAGCGGGGTTGACGCTTCTCGCGGAACGCGGCCACCCCTTCCCGGAAATGGGCGCTGGCCCGCACCTGGTCGCCCAGGGCCTGGTCCAGCGCCTCGCGGCTCCGGGCGTGGTCCGCGATGGTGGAGCTGATCTGCCGCTTCACCGCCTGCACCGCGGAAGGGCTGTGGGACGCGATGGTCTCCGCGGTCTCGAGCGCCCAGGGCAGGAGCGCGTCCGCCGCCACCACCCGGTTGACCAGCGCCAGGCGCGCCGCCTCCGCCGCGTCGATCAGCCGGCCGGTGAGGAGCAGGTCCATCGCGTGCACGTAGCCGATCTGCTGGATCAGCTTCACGGTGGCGCCGCCGAAGGGGTAGATCGACCACTTCACCTCGGGCAGCCCGAAGCGCGCGTGGGGGACGGCGGCGCGGATGTCGGTGGCCAGCAGCAGCTCCACGCCGCCGCCCACGCAGTCGCCGTTCACCGCCGCGATGATCGGCTTGGAGGTCGCGTGGTACTTGAGCAGGGCGTGGCTCACCACCGCCGCGGTCTCGGGCGACGCGCTGAGATCGCCGCTGATGTCGGCGCCCACGCAGAAGGCGCGCTCCCCGGCCCCGGTGAGCACGATGGCCCGGCAGGGTCCGCGCTCGAGCTCGTCCCAGATCCGGGCCAGGTCCGCCATCATGGCCCGCGTCATCGCGTTGAGCCGGGGCGGGTTGTCGATCGTGACCACGACCACGTGCGGGCCGTGCGCGGCGGTGCGGATCTGCATCGGGTCAGGTCGCGTTCGGCACCACCACGACCTTGCCGTGCGCCTTGCGGTCGGTCAGGAGCCTGATCGCCTCCACCGTGCGCTCGAGCGGCAGCCGGTGGGTCACCAGCGGCTTGAGCCGACCCTCGCGGTACCAGCCCATCAGGGCCGCCACCGAGGTGGCCAGCTTGTCGGGGGCGCGATTGCGGTAGTAGCGGAGCGAGCAGCCGAGCGCGGACCGGTTCTTCACCAGCAGCCGGTTCGCCGGGATCTGCTGCACGCCGCCCACGAAGCCCACCAGGAGCATGCGGCCGCCCCAGCCGAGCGCGGAGAGCGCGGCGTCGGCGAGCGGGCCTCCGACCGGATCGAAGCACACGTCCGCCCCCCGGTCGCCGGTGAGGGCCATCACCCGCTCGGTGAGATTCTCGGTCGCGTAGTTGATCCCCTCGTCGGCTCCGTGGGCCCGCGCGGCCGCGAGCTTCTCCGCGGTGCTGGCGCCCGCGATCACCCGCGCGCCCATCGCCTTGCCGATCTCCACCGCGGTGAGGCCGACGCCGCCGGCCGCGCCCAGCACCAGGAGCGTCTCGCCCGCCTCCAGCCGGCCCTGCCAGCGGATGGCCACGTCGCTCGAGATGTAGGCGATGGGAAACGCGCCCGCCTCCTCGAACGACATCTGGTCGGGGATCGCGAAGGTCTCGGCCTCCCTGGCCACCGCCCGCTCGGCGAGGCCGCCCCACGCCAGCGTGGCCATCACGCGATCGCCCGGCCGGAAGCGCGTGACCCGCGCCCCGCACGCCGCCACCACGCCCGCGGTCTCGAGGCCGGGGCTGAAGGGAAAGGGCGGGCGCGTCTGGTACTTGCCCGCGACCATGAGGGAGTCGGCGTAGTTCACCGACGTGGCCCGCACGTCGATGAGCACCTCGTCCGCGGCGGGCGTCGGCGCGGGGACGTCCTCGACCGTCAGGCTCTCGACCGCGCCCCAGGCGTGACAGATCACCGCGCGCATGACGTGCTCCCCACCGCGCAGGAGTATACCTCCGCGCCGCGGAGCCCCGCGGCGGTTTCGAGCACGCGGCGCGCATTGCCCGCGCGGGGCGCGACGGGCTATAGTCGCCTCGCCTGCAGCAACGCTCACGGACACCCGAACCGAACCAGGAGAGATCCCATGAGGCTCGAGGGAAAGGTCGCGATCATCACCGGCGGCGCGCACGGCATGGGCGAGAGCGAGGCCCTCATCTTCGCCCGCGAGGGCGCCGCGGTCGTGGTGGCCGACGTGGACCAGGGGGCCGGCGAGCAGGTGGCCGCGAAGATCACCGGCAACGGCGGCCGGGCGCGCTTCGCCCGCCTGGACGTCACCGACGAGCGCGGGTGGCAGGACGTGATCCGCGACACGGTGGCCGCCTACGGGCGGCTCGACATCCTGGTGAACAACGCGGGCGTCAGCGGCTCGTCCGACCCCGACATCACCAGCAGCCAGGCCTGGGACCTCATCATGGGCGTCAACGCCAAGGGGGTCTTCCTCGGCATGAAGCACGCGGTGCCCGCCATGCGGCAGGGGGGCGGCGGGGCCATCGTCAACATCTCGTCCATCTCCGGCTTCGTGGGCCAGGATCGCCTGCACATGGCCTACAACGCCTCCAAGGGCGCGGTACGGATCATGACCAAGTCGGCCGCGGTCCAGCACGCGCGCGACGGCATCCGCGTGAACTCGGTGCACCCGGGGTTCATGCCGCCGATGCGCACCTCCAAGGTCTCCGCCGACCCCGCGTGGCGCAAGCCGTTCCTGGATGCGGTGCCGCTGCGCCGCGAGGGCCGGGTGGAAGAGGTGGCGCACGCGGTGCTCTTCCTCGCCTCCGACGAGGCCTCCTACATCACCGGCACCGAGCTGGTGGTGGACGGCGGCTTCCTCGCGGTGTGAGGGCCGCGCGGTGAGCCCCTCGCTCCGCGCCCTCCTCAACGGTCCCCTGCCCGTCACCGCGCCGCTCGTGCTGAACCCGCTGATGGCCCGCATGGTGGAGGCGGCCGGCTTCCCGGCCGGGTACCTGGGCGGCGGCTCGACCGGCTATCTGAAGGTGGCGCTCGAGGCCAATCTCAACCTGACCGAGATGTGCCAGGCCGCGATCGACATCGGCGCGGTGTCCTCGCTGCCGCTGATCCTCGACGGGGCCTGCGGCTACGGCGATCCCATGCACATGCACCGCACCATCGGCATGAGCGAGGCGGCCGGCTTCCAGGCCATCGAGATCGAGGACCAGCTGGTGCCCAAGCGGGCCCACCACCACGCGGGGATCGAGCACATGATCCCGGCCGAGCTGATGGCCGCGAAGGTGGAGGCGGCGGTGGCGGCGCGGCGCAACCCGGACTTTCTCATCATCGCGCGCACCAATGCGGTGCGGGCCAGCACCATGGACGACGCGCTCCGGCGCGGAGAGCGCTACCGCAAGGCGGGCGCAGACGTGATCCTGCTCTCGATGGCCCACACCCCCGAGCAGCTGCGCGCGATCGCCCAGCGCCTGGGCGGGCCTCTCATGTACCTCACGGGTCGCGGCGGCCTCGCCGGGCTCGGCATGACGCTGGCGGAGCTGGGCGGGCTCGGCTACCGGATCGTGGCGGATCCCTCGACGCCCCTGCTGGCCGCGTACGAGGCGTGGAGGGCGGTCTACCGGGATCTCGTGGACGGATTCGGCGCGGGGCGGCCGCGGCGCGAGTGGGGATCGACCGAGAAGGAGATGCTCGACGTGATCGGGCTTCCGAAGCTGCTCGCCATCGAGCGCGCGACGGTCGAAAAATAACGTATACTGGAGCCCTCGGTCGCAACGGCCGGGAGAAAAGGAACATCGTGCCCCGAACTCCCACGAAGTCGTTTCAGTGCAACGTCGTCTCCGAGACCGTCTCCATCTCTCTGCGCCGGCGCCAGTCGCTGGGCGGCAACGGCAAACTCTACGTGCGCTGCAGCGAGACCGAGTGCCAGTACATGGACACCAACGAGCCGCCGTGCCCGCTGACGCTCGCCCTCTTCGAGGCCGAGATCGCGGAGCGGATGGCCCAGCGCGCCGAGTAGTCCGGCCGCTCCGGCCCGCGGAGACGCCGCCGCGCGGAAGTAACCCCGTGGAAATATCTCCCCGCGGAAATATCTGAACGTCCGCGGGAAGAGCGTGTATGCTGTCCGTAGTCGTCTAGCAGTCCTGCATTCGCAGACCGCGTTTCCCGTCCACTTCCGCATCGTGGGGCGCGTCCAGATCACCGCGGAAGACTGGCCACGGGCCCGGTTCCCTGCCCGCACGAGGTCACTCGCTCCATGTCGTTCGCCGACTTCACTCTTCATCCCGACCTGCTCCGCGGCATCGCCGCGCTGGGCTTCGAGTCCCCCACCCCGATCCAGCGCGACGCGATCCCGCCGGTGCTGGCCGGCCGCGACGTGCTCGCCTGCGCCATGACCGGCAGCGGGAAGACCGCCGCGTTCCTGCTGCCCATCCTCCACCGCCTGATCGCGAAGCCGCGCGGCACCATTCGCGCCCTGGTGGTGGCGCCCACCCGCGAGCTGGCCGCCCAGATCGACGAGCACCGGCGCGACCTGGCCCGCTTCACCCGCGTGAGCGGCGCCGCCGTCTTCGGCGGCGTGGGCATGGGCCCGCAGGAGCAGGCCTTCCGGCGCCGGGTGGACGTGCTGGTGGCCACTCCGGGCCGGCTGCTCGATCACCTGCGCCAGCCGTACGCGCGGCTCGACGGGCTGGAGGTGCTGGTGCTCGACGAAGCGGACCGGATGCTCGACATGGGCTTCCTGCCCGATATCCGCCGCGTCCTGAGCCAGCTGCCCGCCCAGCGGCAGACCCTGCTCTTCTCCGCCACCATGCCCGGCCCGATCGTGGCGCTGGCCCGGGACATCCTGCGCGATCCGGTGGCGCTGCAGATCGAGCGGGCCGCCGCGCCCGCGACGGGCGTCACCCACACCGTCTATCCGGTGCCGCAGGAGCTGAAGTCGGCGCTGTTCGTGGAGCTCTGCAAGCAGCCCGGCACCCGCAGCGTGCTCGCGTTCACCCGCACCAAGCATCGCGCCAACCGGCTTGCGGACTACCTCGCCCGGCACGGGGTGAAGGCGGACCGCATCCACGGCAATCGCAGCCAGGCGCAGCGGACCGCCGCGCTGGCCGGATTCAAGGACCGGCGCTTCCAGGTGCTGGTGGCGACCGACATCGCGGCGCGCGGCATCGACATCGAGGCGCTGAGCCACGTGATCAACTTCGACGTGCCCGGGCTCTCCGAGGACTACATCCACCGGGTGGGCCGCACCGCGCGGGCCCAGGCCGTGGGCGATGCGCTCACCCTGATGTCGCCCGAGGAGGAGGCGGATCTCCGGAGCATCGAGCGCGCGGTCGGCGCCCGCTTCAGCCGCGCGCGCCTGGCCGGCTTCGACTACAGCCGGCGGCCGAGCGAGCGCCTCGAGATCCCGCTCGCGGAGCGCATCGCCGCCATCCGCGCCCGCAAGGCCGAGGACCGCGCCCGCGCCAACGCCGCCCGCCGCTAGGACGGGGTCAGGTCTTACATTCCGACAAATGTCGGAATGTAAGACCTGACCCCAGCTTGGCGTCGCCGGTGAGGAGGAGGCGGGCGAGATGGTCGCCGACGGCGGGGCTGAGCGCGAAGCCGTGGCCGCTGAAGCCGGCGGCGATCGCGAGGCCCTGGTAGCTCGGGACCGCGCCGATCACCGGCACCTCGTCGGGCGTGAAGGCCTCGAGCCCGGCCCAGCCGCGGGCGAGCGCATGACCGGCGACCGGCGGGTAGGCCGCGCGCGCGGTCGCGAGGCTCCCCTGCACGCTCTCGTCCAGCAGCGCGTAGCGATTGGCCGCGTGGTCGGTCACCCGCGCGGGCCAGCCGCCGCCGATCAGGTAGGCGCCGTCGTCGAGCTGCTTGAGGCTCAGCGGCCGGTCGAAGGCGCCCAGCACCGGCCCCAGCGCCATCGGGGCCGGCTCGGTGAGCAGCATCTGGAGCGGCCGCGTCTCGAGCGGCAGCCGCACGCCGAGCGGCGCGAGCAGCGCCGCCGTCCACGCCCCCGCGGTCAGCAGCGCCGCGTCGCAGGCCAGACGCCCGCCGTCCTCGCGCTCCACCGCGCGCACCGCGCCCGCCTCCACCACGAGCCCGCGCACCGCCGCGCCCTCCTCCACGCGCGCGCCGAGCCGCCGGGCCGCGGCCGCGAACGCGGTCACCGTGGCCGTCGCGTCGGCCTGCCCGTCGATCGGGCAGTGGACCGCGCCGCAACAGTCGGGCGCGATGCCGGGCGCGAGCCGGCGCGCCCCCGCCGCGTCGACCACCTCCACCGGCACGCCGTCGGCCCGCTGCTCGGCGACCCACGCGGGCGCCGCGGCCCACGCCGCCTCGTCGAGGGCCAGCCGCAGCCCGCCCCCGCGGCGGTATCCGGTGGGCGCCTCCAGCTCGCGGTCGAGCTCCGGCCAGCGCGCGAGGCTCGCGAGGGCGAGCGCCCGCTCCACCCGATCGCGTCCCATCGCCCGCACCCCGGCCGCGCTGGCCCCGGACGCCGCCGCGCCCACCGTCTGCCGCTCGAGCACGGTGACCTGCGCGCCCGGATCCATGCGGCGGAGGTGGAACGCGGCGCTCAGCCCCATCAGCCCTCCGCCCACGATCACGATCCGTCGCGCCATGGCCCCGCAGTCTAGCACCGGCCTGCCCGCGGAACGTGCCGGCGCCGTGGTACAGTGGCCGGGCATGCCGAGCCGTCCGATCGTCTACGAAGCCCCCCGCCCGGCCCCCGCGCCCGGCGAGACCATCGTCACCAGCACGTGCGGGCACAACTGCGGCGGCCGCTGCGTGGTCAACGCGCACGTGCGCGACGGGCGGATCGTGCGCATCAGCACCGACCCGCGGAAGTGGACCCCGGAGGTCGCCCCGCTCCACGCGTGCGTGCGGGGGTTCGGCCAGCTGGAGCGCCTCAACCATCCGGACCGGGTGACCCACCCGCTGCGGCGCGTGGGTCCGCGCGGCCGCGGGCAGTTCGAGCGCATCGGCTGGGACGAGGCCCTCGATCAGGTGGCCGCCCACATGCGGCGCATCCGCGACACGTACGGCCCCGCGGCCATCCTCGACTGCTCGCGCACCGGCAGCCTGTCGATGCTGCACAGCCGGTCGACGGTGAAGCGCCTGCTCTACATGTTCGGCGGCTGCACCGAGCTCTGGACCAACATCTCGGCGGAGGCCGAGGTCTACGCGGTCCGCCAGACCTACGGGGCCAAGGCCGACTACAAGAGCGCGGGCCGCGAGCCCACCGACTACGTGAACTCGCGGCTGATCGTCATGTGGGGCTGGAGCCCGGCCGACGGCACCTTCGGCACCGGGACGCTGCAGTACCTGAAGCTCGCCAGGCAGCGCGGGACGAAGATCATCTGCGTCGATCCCCGCCGCACCCGCACCTCGTGGGAGCTGGCCGACCAGCACATCTTCATCCGTCCCTCGACCGACACCGCGGCCCTGCTCGCGATGGCGCACGTCATCGCGGCGGAGGGCCTGCAGGACCAGGCCTACCTCGACCGCCACGTGCTGGGCTTCGACGAGGCGCACCTGCCCCCGGGCGCGCCCGCGGGCGCCTCGTTCCGCGCCTACCTGCTGGGCGAGACGGACGGCGTGCCGAAGACGCCCGAGTGGGCCGAGCCGATCACCGGCGTGCCCGCGGCCACGCTCCGGGCGCTCGCCCGCGAGTACGCCACCACGAAGCCCGCCGCGCTCCAGACCGGCTACGCGCCCGGCCGCACGCTCCACGGCGAGCAGTTCCACCGCGCGGCCTACGCCCTCTGCGCGATGACCGGCAACGTGGGGATCCCGGGCGGCAACGCGGGGACCAGCAACGGGGCCACCGGCCGCCTCGGCATCCAGGGCCTGCCCACCGGCGAGAACCCGGTGAACGCGCGCGTGTCCTCGCCGCTCCTCGCGGACCTGCTGGAGCGCGGCCGGGCCGGCGGCTACCCCGCCGACATCAAGATGATCTACTCGTGCGCGGGCGACCTCTTCAACCAGCTGCCCAACGTGCGGCGGATCCTGGCCGGGGTCGAGCGCCTCGACTTCGTGGTGGTGCAGGACCACTTCATCACCCCGACCGCGCGCCACGCCGACATCGTGCTGCCCGCCACCACCTTCTGGGAGCGCAACGACGTCCACACTCCCTGGGCCGGCGCGGGCCACTACGCGATCTTCATGCAGCAGGCCATCGCCCCGGTGGGCGAGTGCCGCAACGATATCGACATCTGCGCGGCCCTCGCGGAGCGGCTCGGCATCGCCGGCTACAACGACAAGACCGAGGACGAGTGGCTGCGCGAGCTCACGCAGAACACCATCGACGACTACGAGACGTTCAAGGCCCGGGGCCTGGCCCGGCTCCCCGCCCCCGACGACGCGGTGGCCTTCGCGCGCGAGATCCGCGATCCGGAGCGGCACCCCTTCAGCACCCCGTCGGGCAAGATCGAGATCTACTCGATGGCCATCGCGGCCCGGCCCGATCCCTACGGCCTCGGCGCGATCCCGCCGATCCCGACCTGGATCCCGGAGCCGGTCGACGCGCGGCATCCGCTGCGGCTGGTGACGCCGAAGTCGCGCGCCCGCACCCACTCGATCCACGGCAACCAGCCGGTGCTCGCGCGCGCGGACCGCGACGACGTGTGGATGCATCCGGCCGACGCGGCCGCGCGCGGCATCGTGGACGGCCGGCGCGTCGCGGTGTTCAACGACCGGGGGCGCACCCTGATCCCGGTGCGCGTCACCGACCGGATCGCCCCCGGTGTGGTGTCGATCAAGGAGGGCGCGTGGTTCGCCCTCGACGAGCGCGGGCAGGACACCCGCGGCTGCTCCAACCTGCTGACCCCCGACGTCTCGTCACCCGCGGGGGCGACGCCCTTCAACTCCTGCTTCGTGGAGATCGAGCCCGCCGAGTAGTCGCGCCGGGCCGCCGCGCCGCGGAGTCCCGCCGCGTCCGCCTACCGGGCCACCGACCGCGCGGGCACCATGTTGAGCCGCACCCGGGTGGTCCAGTCCCGCACCACCCGCACCAGCACGCGGGTCGGCTCGTACCCGGCGGCCTGGAACGTGAGCGTGTGGACCCCCGGCCGCGTCTCCACCGGCCGCGCCGCGAGATCGTTGGCGCTGCCGATGGGCACGCCGTCGAGCTGCACCTCCGCGTCGATCGGCAGCGCATTGATGTAGAGCGAGCCGCCCAGGCTGTAGCCGGAGTAGCCGTAGACCGAGTGGCCCATGAAGTAGTCGGCGGCGGCGAGCGCGCACGCCGGGGCCGCGAGGAGGCCCACGCAGACCAGCGAAGCCAGCAGGCGATTCACGGAGGTTTCCTCTCTCAGCCGTCCACCACGCAGCGGAACTTGGCGAACACGTACGGGTAGTGGGCCTGGAACCAGTTGCGGAAGCTCGGGCGGATGAGGTCGTCGGCGGTCGCCCAGGAGCCGCCCTTCTGCACGTAGTGCTTGCCGTCGAAGAAGTCGGCCGAGTAGCCCGGGTAGCCGGGGATGTAGGCGGAGAAGCCGGGCAGGCCCGCGAACACGGTGTTCGTCCACTCCCAGCCGTCCCCGATCAGATCCTGCACGCCCCACCCGCTCGCCCCGTCCGGATGCGTGCCCACCGGAGTGGGCGCCCAGTGACGGAAGCCCACGTTGCCGTGCCGCTCGGTGATCGGCGCGTCGCCCCAGGGGAAGCGGTGCGACGCGTCGCCGTACGCCGCGCGGTGCCACTCCGCCTCGGTGGGCAGGCGCTCGCCGCGCCAGCGCGCGAAGGCCCGCGCCTCGGCCAGGCTCACGAAGACGGGCCAGTCGCCCACCGACTCGAGCGGCACCCGCTCGAAGAGCGTGCGATAGACCCACCGGCCGTCCTCCAGCTCCCACACCACCGGATGCTCGATGGCGGCGTGGCCCAGCCACACCCGGTCCTCGTCCGTCCACAGCTCCGGACGGCGGTAACCGCCGTCCTCCACGAAGGCGAGGAACTGCGCGTTGGTCACCGGGGTCCCGTCGATGCGGTACGCGGGCACCGCCACCTCCACCGCGGAGAACTCGTTGTCCCAGCCGAACGGCAGCTCCTCGAAGCGCGCGCCCAGCACCGCGCGGCCGGCCGGCACGTCCACCTTGCCGGCGGGACGGCCGGGCGTCGTGACGAGCGGCGGCACCCAGCCCGGCCGCACCTTCTGCTCCATGGGCAGGCGCTGCATCATGTAGAGCAGCGTCTCCTGGTGCATCAGCTCGTGCTCCGCCACCATCGCGAACACGCGGCCCTCGCGCGCCATCACGTGCGTGGCGGCGCGATCGGCTACCGCGGCGCCCGCGTTCACGAGCGCGGCGCGGACGCGGTCCCGATACGCGACCACCTCCGGCACCGCCGGCCAGACCGCCGGCGTGTCCGGATGGTCGTGGCACCTGGTGGGATCGTCGACGTCGGGATCGATGCCGCGCGAGAACAGCTCGTCGAAGGATCCGTTGAAGGTGGGCCGGCCCAGCAGCTCGTGGCCCACGTGGTTCCACGCGAAGGCGGGCAAGTGACCGAGATAGAAGATGAACGGATGGCGCAGGGCGATCGGCTGGGCCAGCCAGGCGCCGGGCGCGAGGATCTGGAAGATGCGGTCCGTCCGGGCCCACGCCTCGGTCAGCCGGTCCGTCATCGTCTCGACCATGGGGTCCCTCCCTCCGGATGACTTTTCACGACCACTTGCATACGACCGGTGTGGCGTCTAGCTTGCAGCAGGGTCAATGCCAATGCGCTACCGGGTCGATGTGCACACGGACGAGCGGCGGCAACAGCGACAGCTCGAGGACGACGTGCGACGCGGGATGACCGCGCGCCCGAAGTCCCTACCCCCCAAGTACTTTTACGATCGCGCGGGATCGCTCCTCTTCGAGCGCATCACCGAGCTGCCCGAGTACTATCCGACCCGCACCGAGTCGTCCCTGCTGGCGGAAATTCTACCCGACCTCGTCGGGCAGTTTCTTCCCGACGACATCGTCGAGATCGGCTCGGGAACGTCGGAGAAGACGCGCCGGGTGCTGGATGCGGTGAGCCGGGGCGGCCGGCCGGTGCGCTACGTGCCGCTGGACGTGGACCGGCTCACGCTCGAGACGAGCGCCGAGCGGCTGCTGCGCGACTACCCCGACCTGGCCGTACACGCGGTGGTGGGCGACTTCGAGCGCGATCTCGGCCACGTGCCCGCGCCGGCCGGGCGCCGGCTCGCGATGTTCCTCGGCAGCACCATCGGCAATCTCGACGAGCCCGAGCAGCGCCGGCTCCTGGCGGGCCTGCGCGGTCTCCTGCGCGAGCCCGGCGATCGGGTGCTGCTGGGCGTGGACCTCGTGAAGGACGTGAAGACCCTGGAGGCCGCGTACAACGACTCCGCCGGGGTCACCGCCGAGTTCAACCGCAACATCCTGCGCGTGGTCAACCGCGGCGTGGACGGCGACTTCGATCCCGAGGCCTTCCGCCACGTAGCGTTCTACAACGAGCGGGCCGCGCGCATCGAGATGCACCTGATGGCCGAGGCGGCGCACGCGGTGCGGCTGCGCCGGCTCGGGCTCACCATCGCGTTCCGGCGGGGCGAGGCGATCTGGACCGAGAGCTCCTACAAGTTCACCCGCCCCGGCGTCGAGTCGCTCCTGGATGCCAGCGGCCTCCGGCTGCACCGCTGGCACGTGGATCCGGCCAACCACTTCGCGCTCGCGCTGATCCGCCCCGCCTGATCGCGATGGACGGCGGCGCGTACGCGCAGCCCACGCCGCGGCACTTCTACGTCCACGACGACCTGACCGAGGAGGTGGCCGCCGAGACCGGCCCCGACTCGCCGGCCGCCGCGCTGGCGCGGGCGCTGATCGCCCGGGTGGCCGCCGACCGCGCGCGGGTGCGGGTGCTGACCCTCGCCGAGCAGGTCGAGCGCGTCGCCGCGCAGGGCCCGCACGCGCCCTTCGCCCTCGCGCTCGGCGTGGGCCGCGCGGGCGAGCGGGTGGCGCGCGCGCTCCACGCGCGCACCGGCTGGTTCCCGCGGGTGCGGCGCGTGGGGCTCACCCGCGAGGAGGACGGCGCCGGCGGCTATCGCCTGGTCAGCACGGAGCCGGGCGGCCTCGACGCGGTGCTGGACCGCCGGTACGACTCGCTCGCCGTCGTGGACGACACCGTCTTCTCCGGCCTCACCATGACCGGCGTGATCGGCGCGCTCGACCCGGAGCAGCGCGCGCGCACCCACGCCTTCTGCCTGCGCGGCGTCGCCGAGTCCATCGCGCGGGTGCGCGCGCTCTGCCCGATCACCGCGGGCGTGGCCGCCCCCGGCCGCCCGCTCGACGAGGTGAGCTTCATCAACGCGAGCGGGCTGGTGCGCCGCATCGCCATCCGCCGGCCCGGCCAGCCGCCGCTCGCGTTCCTGGACCGTCCGGAGTGGCTGCGGGCGTGGTTCCCGGCGGACCACGCCGAGATCCTGGCGCTCTGCCGGCGCCTGAACGCGCTGCTCGAGCCGCCCGTCTGAGCGCGGCGCCGGGGCCCCCGCGGGCGAGCGCCGCTCCTCAGGTGCGGAGCCCGCGCGGGATCACCACCCGGTCCAGCAGCTCGAACAGCGCGTGGAACGCCAGCGCCATCAGGGCCGCGGGAGCCGCGCCGGCCAGGATGGTGGCGGTGTCGTCGAGGGCGAGCCCGCGCACGATGAGGGTGCCGTAGCCGCCGCCCCCGATGAAGGCGGCCAGGGTCGCGGTGCCCACGGTCGTGACGAGCGCGGTCTTCACCCCCGCCATGATCGCGATGGAGGCCAGCGGCAGCTCCACCCGGAGGAGCCTCCGCGCGCGGCCCAGACGGAGCACCCAGGCGATCTCGAGCAGCGTGGGGTCGATGGCGGTGAGCCCGGCGTAGGTGTTGCGGGCCACCGGCAGCAGCGCGTAGAGGCTCAGCGCGACCAGGGCCGGGCCCTTGCCGATGCCGAAGAGCGGGATCATGAACATCAGGAGCGCGAGCGCGGGGATCGTCTGGAGCATCGCGATCAGCGACAGCTCCGCCTGCCCGGCGCGGCGGTAGCGCGCCGCCATCACCCCCATCGGGATGCCGAGCAGCACCGCCGCGCCCACCGAGATCAGCACCAGCACCAGGTGATCGCGGGTGAGCCCCCCCAGCTCCGCGAGCAGGGCTCGCGCCCGCCCGCCGCCACCCGGAGCGGGCTCGCCGCCCGCGAGGAACGCGGCCGCCACCTCGGCCACCGGCCGGCCGTCGAGGTCGGCCATCGCGTTGAGGCGCGCCATGCGGCTCGCGTCCAGGCGTCCCTCCAGGACCTGCCGCAGCCGCGCCCAGGTGCGCGGGTAGCGCGTGGTCATCTCCCGGCGCGCCAGCAGCACCGCCGCGTAGTCGGGGAAGAAGTGCCGGTCGTCCTCGAGCAGGCGCAGGCGGAGGCGCTCGAGCTGGCCGTCGGTGGAGAAGACGTCCATCAGGTCCACCTGCCCGCTCGCCACCGCGCGGTAGGCGAGGGCGTGCTCCATGACCTCCACCCGGGCGAGACGGATGCCGTAGCGCGAGCGCAGCCCCGGCCAGCCGTCCTCGCGCTCGAGGAAGCCCGACGTGAACGCGGCGGTGAGCTCCGGATGGCGGGCCAGGTCGTCGATGGTCCGCAGGCCGAGGCGCTGCGCCTGCTCCTCGCGGACCGCGAGCGCGTAGGTGTTGGCGAAGCCGAGCGAGGCGCTCATGGCGAGCCCGCGGCGCTCCAGACGCGCGCGGAGCTCGTCCTCGGTGTCGAGCGCCGGGTCCTTCAGGATCACCCGGGCGAGGGTGCCGGTATACTCGGGGTAGACGTCGATGGCGCCCGACTCGAGCGCGCGCTGGGTGAGCCCGGTGCCGCCCAGGCCCACGCGCCGCTCCACCCGCGCCTCCCCCACCCGCTCCACCACCTGGGCGACCACCTCGGCCAGGATGTAGTTCTCGGTGAAGGACTTCGAGCCGACCCGGATGACGCCCTCGGGCGCCGCCCCGGGCGGGGGCGGGAGCGCGAGCCCCGCGGCCGACACGAGCGCGGCCACGACCGCTGCGCGCGCCGCCCGCGGCCGCATCGTTCAGCGGGAGGCGGGCGCCGGAGCGTCCAGCGTCTGGGCGGTGAGGAACTGCCGCACGAACGACGTGGCCGGGCGCTCGACCAGGTCCGCGAACGTGCCGGTCTGCACCACGCGGCCCGCCGTCATCAGGGTGATGGTGTGGCCCAGGCGGGCCGCCTCCCGGATGTCGTGCGTGACCAGCACCACCGTCTTGGCGAGGGCCGCGAAGAGCTGGCCGAGCTGGTCCTGCAGCTCCGCGCGCACGATCGGATCGAGCGCGCCGAGCGGCTCGTCCAGCAGCAGGATCGGCGGGTCGAGCAGCAGCGCCCGCATCAGGCTGACCCGCTGGCGCTGGCCGCCGCTCAGCTCGCGGGGATAGCGGCCGAGGGTGGCCGCGTCCAGGCCGGCCATGCCGGCCAGCGCGGCGATGCGCGCGTCGACCCGGGCGCGCGGCCAGCGCGGCGCGTCCGCGGCGAGGGCCACGTTGTCGCGCGCGGTGAGGTGCGGATAGAGGCCGCCGTCCTGAACCACGTAGCCCATGCGGCCGACCAGTCGATCGCGGCTCCGCGCGTCGATGGGCACGCCGTCCACCGTCGCGGTGCCCGAGTCCGGCACCGCGAGGCCGAGGATGATCCGCAGGACGGTGGACTTGCCCGAGCCGCTCGAGCCCAGGAGCACGTGGGTCGCGCCCGGCGACACCTCGAGCGACACGCCGTCGAGGGCCACGCTCGGGCCGAAGCGCTTGGTGACCTCGCGCAGGACGATCACGCCCGCATTCTACCGGACCCTCCGGCCCATGCCGTGATGCCTCAGAAGTAGGTGTTACCGAGCGCCGGGATCGGTGCCTCAAAATAGTGTTACCCACGGGCGGCCTCCTGCCGTAGGGCGCGAGTATCGGCGAGCGTCCAGAGCACGTCC
>Ga0070741_10006674_pt1 | contig 24575 bp, 21 predicted proteins | sample Coa_R1_4_FD_66440 | JGI IMG/M metagenome (GOLD analysis project Ga0070741, IMG submission 66440) | Surface soil microbial communities from Centralia Pennsylvania, which are recovering from an underground coalmine fire - Coalmine... | ecosystem: Environmental > Terrestrial > Soil > Unclassified ... | reverse complement strand
GCAGCCCTGCCCCGAGTGCGCAGACGGCGACGGCGGCAGCGAGCGGACGTGCGTGGCGGCGGACCGCGGCGGCGATGTGGACGATTCGACTCATCTTCCCTCCCTGCTGACCCCATCGATTAGCTGACGATGGGCAAAACCATGGCCGAGGTCGCGCAGGCGGGCAACGACATCCGGGTAATAATTGGTATTCTCTAATTGACGAATCATCGCCGTCCGAGGGGTTACGGGCGGGTCGTGCGCACCAAGTGTTATGTCGCGTACAGACTCGGCCGCGCCCGATCGGCTATACTACGGGTGTCCGCTCGGACGAGCGGCCCCACGGGGACGAAAGGGCTCGACAGGGGCTGGCGGACCTGGGTTGCAGGCGGAGGACGGTCATCAACCTCCTTAATCCGGTGACCAAACCATAACTGGCGAACGACAACTCGCCCTCGCTGCGTAAGCAGTGACGTGCACCCGCATCGCACCCTGGCCGGTGCGGGATGCGCGACGAAACGCCGGGGTGCGGCGCGCGGCACGCCGATCGCGCGCGCTCAAGATCATCGGCTGGCGCCATCCGGACGCGCCCGCGGCGGACGGACGGCGCGAGACCCAAATCGCGGGATAAGCCTGTAGGAGACTCAGGACGTACGTCGCCTGGACGGGGAGTTCAATTCTCCCCCGTCTCCACCATGCACTCGCCCCGATCCGAATCTGCATCGCGCTCGGATCGGGGCTTCCTGTCGGCGTTGACGCCAATCTTTGACGCCTGCGGCGTGTCGAGCGCTCCGGACGCGACGATGATATCGTCGCTCGCCGCGCGGGTGTCGAGGGCTGGGACCGGGGCGGCTGACTGCTGATCAGGGGGCCGCCCGCCGCACGGCCTCCCGGTGCGCCGTCCAGGCGGCGCTGTCGCCGAACCAGTTGTCGAAGCGCTCCTGCGTCGCGAGCACCTCCGAGAACGGCTGCTTGCCCGCCACGACATCGCGCAGCAGGCGGAAGTAGTCGAAGCGCTCGATCGCGGGACCGAAGACGATCAGCAGGTCGAGCGGCTCCGTCCCGCTGGCGTTCGCGAAGGCGTGCATCGCGCCGGGGACGACGACCGCGAGGTCGCCCTTGCGCGCGGTCATCACGTCGTTCCCGACGAGGATGTCCACCGCGCCGTCGATCACGAAGAACAGCTCCGACGCCTTCGCATGGTGGTGCGGGCGCGCCCCGTCGGCGCCCCCGTCGAGCACGGCGCGGATGGCGCTGAAGGCGCCGGCGGTATCACCGCCCTCGGCGAAGAGCGTCGTGCGGTTCGCCGGGAGCACCAGCACCTCCGCCTCGTCCGCGCGCACGAGCACACCCTTCCCGGGTATCAGCGTCATGCGCGGATCATATCGGCGGCGGCATCGGAGCAGTACCGGGGCGGCGAGTCGCCCGCAGCCGGATGTGGGTGTACGATCGCCGCCGGAGGCAGACCTGCGGGGGGTGCGCATGCCGCTGCTCGACGTCGACGGGGTCGCGATCAACTACATCGACCAGGGACAGGGGCCGGCGATCGTGCTGGTGCACGGCTTCGCGAGCAACCTGCAGGGCAACTGGCGCGCGCCGGGGATCGTCGACGCGCTCGTGCGCTCCGGGCGGCGCGTGATCGCGCTCGATTGCCGCGGCCACGGGCGCAGCGCGAAGCCGCACGACCCGGCGCCCTACGCCGGGACGCGCATGGCGGACGACGTGATCGCGCTGATGGACCATCTCGGGATCGACGTGGCTGACCTCGCGGGGTACTCGATGGGGGCATTCCTCTCCGCCTCGTTGATCGCGCGCTTCCCGGCGCGCTTCCGGAGCGTGATCCTCGGCGGCGTCGGGGATGCGGCGGTCTCCGGCGTCCGCAACCGCGACCGCGCGGCGGCGATCGCGCGCGCGATGGAGGCGGAGGCCGGCGCGGACGCGACCGACGCGACGGCGCGCGGCTTCCGGGTGTTCGCCGAGCGCTCCGGCAACGACCTGCAGGCGCTGGCCGCGATGCAGCGCTCCGAGCGCGGCGGCTTCGACCCGCAGCGGCTGCGCGACGTGCAGGCGCCGGTGCTGGTGGTCGTCGGCGAAGGCGACACGCTCGCCGGGTCGGCTGACCGCGTGGTGGCGACGTTCGCCGACGCGCGGCTCGTGAAGGTGCCGGGCGACCACCTGACAGCCGTGGGCGCGCCCGAGTTCCGGCAGGCGATCCTCGACTTCCTCGCGGCGAAGTCACCGGTAGCGGCGCCCTAGCGGGGCATACGGCCCGCCAGCGTTCCTGAGCCCTGTGATCCGGCGAAAATAGTCCCTTCGTACCTCGGGGCTGGTACGTTCACCGCTTCTGGGCCGCCGCTCCGGCCGCCGATACTGCGGGCATGGACGACAACGAGTACCGCGAACGGGTCGCGCGCGACCTCGCCCGGTGGCGGCGCGAGGCGCTGATCTCGGAGGCGCAGGAGCGGAACATCCTGGCGGCGCTGGGCGCCGGCGAGCCGCGGATCACGCGCGCGCTGCGGATGGGCTGGCTCGTGACGGCGATCTCGATCGTCGGTGCGCTCGTGCTCGGCGCGGGCGTGCTGCTGCTGATCGCAGCGAACTGGGAGTCGACGCCGGACTGGCTGCGCGTCGCGATGATCTTCGCCGGCATCGCCGCGTCGTACGCGGCGGGGTGGGAGCTGATCTACCGGGCCGGCCTTCAGCGCATCGGCAGCGCCTTCCTGCTGCTGGGCGGCGTGCTGTACGTCGCCGGCGTCTTCCTCGTCGCGCAGGTCTACAACGTCCCCGTGGACGACCCGTCGCTGTTCCTCGTCGGCGCGGTCGGGCTGCTGCCGCTCGCGTACCTCTTCGGCTCCCGCGTCGTGCTCGTCGGCGCCCTGGCCCTGGCGACGACGTGGCAGTTCGCCTGGACGGTCCAGCGGCACGGCGACGGCGCCGACTCCTGGTCGGCGTTTGCGCTGCTCGGCGCGTTCGGCATCGCGATCTACGCCGCCGGGCGCTTGCACCTGCTCCGGCGCGCGCTCGTCCGCATGGGCGAGGTGTACCTGCTGGCGGGGGCGCTGATCGTGCTCGTGGTGACCTACGTGCTGACGTTCAGCGACCTCTGGGACGAGCTCATCGACCGCGTCGACAACATGGCGGCGCCGCGCGACGTGTACGTGATGCTCGGCATCGCCGCCGCGCTCGTGGTGGCGCAGGCGCTGGCCCGCGCGCGCGACCTCGACGACGTCGTCGAGGCGGGGGTCGAGGCGACGCTCGTGCTCCTCGCGACCGTCGCGGTCACCTGGCCGCTGTGGACCGGCTGGTCGCTGGTGTTCAACGCGCTCTATTTCACGATGGCGGCGGGCATCATCTGGCGCGGCTATGCGACGACCGATGAGCGGTACGTGAACTTCGGTCTGACGGTCCTCGGCATCGGCCTGCTGACGCGCTACGTCGACACCTTCTGGTCGCTGCTCGCGGGGAGCGCGTTCTTCATCGTCGGCGGACTGCTGCTGCTCGGTCTGGCGTACGCGCTGGAGCGCGTGCGCCGCGAGCTGCTGCGGTCGATGCGCGAGCCGGACGGCGGCGCCCCCTCGCCGCGGACGCCGGAGGTGACGGCATGACCTCGCTGCGCAAGATCGCGATCGTCGCCGGCGTGCAGTTCCTGCTGCTCTTCGGCGTCATCGGCTGGAACCAGTACACCGTCTGGACGGGCGAGACGGTCGTGCTCAAGACGACGCCCTACGACCCGCGCGATCCCTTCCGCGGCGACTTCCTGCGCGTGCAGTACGAGATCTCGACGCTCGACGCGGGCGCGCTCGCCGGCGACGACGGTGTCGGCGGCGCGGCGTACGTCGAGCTGCAGCGCGGGGACGACGGCTACTGGCACGCCGTCGCGATCCACTCGCGGCGCACGCGCTCGTTCGACGGCACGGTGCTGCTCAAGGGCGACTTCCGGCAGACGTACGGTTTCGGCGGGCAGGCGCCGCGCTACCACGTCGACTACGACATCGAGGATCTGTTCGTCGCCGAGGGAGACGGGCGTGACCTGCCACCGGGCTTCGGGGTCGAAGTGAAGGTCGACCGCTACGGGCGCGCGGTGCCGCGCCACCTGGTGCTCGACGGCGCGAAGATCGACGCGTCGCGCTAGCGCACGACCATCGGCCCCGCGCGATCGTCGTGGGACGGCCGCCGTCCGGGGTGAGGTCGCCCTGGTCCACCGCTCGCGCAGCTCCCGCGGCACGCGACGGGCTGCATCGCCGCCGCGCGCGGAAGATTACACTGGAGCAGGGAGACAGGAGGCCCCGCCATGGCTGACCAGTTCGAGAACTTCATCGGCGGACGCTGGGTGCCGGCGCGCTCGGGCGCCCGCTTCGAGCGCGAGAACCCCGCGACGGGCGCGATCACCGGTTCCTATCCCCGCTCGGGGGCCGAGGACGTGCGCGACGCCGTGTGCGCCGCCGCGGACGCCGCCGCGAAGTGGCGGCGCACGCCGGCGCCCCGGCGCGGCGAGATCCTGTTCCGCGCGGCGGAGATCCTCGTGCGCGAGAAGGAGCGCTTCGCGCGCGAGCTCACCGAGGAGATGGGCAAGGTCATCAAGGAGGCGCGCGGCGACATCCAGGAAGCCATCGATATGACCTACTACATGGCGGGCGAGGGGCGGCGCGCCTTCGGGCAGACGACGCCCTCCGAGCTGCCGGACAAGTTCGCGATGTCGGTGCGCGCGCCCGTCGGGGTCGTCGGCTGCATCACGCCGTGGAACTTCCCGATGGCGATCCCGTCGTGGAAGATCATGCCGGCGCTGGTGACGGGCAACACCGTCGTGTTCAAGCCGTCGCAGTTCTCGCCGAAGAGCGCGTACAACCTGATCAAGACGCTCGAGGAGGCGGGCATTCCGCCGGGCGTGGTGAACCTCGTCTTCGGCGAGGGGGCGGAGGTCGGCGGTGCGCTCATTGAGCACCCGTCGATCGAACTGGTCTCGTTCACGGGCTCGAACGCGGTCGGCCAGCAGATCGCCGTCCAGTGCGCGCAGCTCGGGAAGCCGGTATCGCTCGAGATGGGCGGCAAGAACGCGATCACGGTGCTCGACGACGCGGACCTCGACCTGGCGCTCGAAGGCGTGATCTGGAGCGCCTTCGGGACCACCGGGCAGCGCTGCACCGCGGCCAGCCGCGTGATCGTGCAGGCCGGCGTGTACGACGCGTTCGCCGAGCGGCTCGTGGCGCGCGCCGAGCGCCTGCGCCTCGGCGACGGCCTCGACCCGCAGACGGATGTCGGGCCGGTGGTGAACACCGCGCAACTCCACAAGATCGACTCGTACATGGCCATCGGCCGGGAGGAGGGCGCGACGATCGCCTGCGGCGGCGACATCAACAACGTCGGCGCGCTGGGCAAGGGGTACTTCTTCCAGCCGACGGTGTTCACGGACGCCACGCCGCAGATGCGCATCGCGCAGGAGGAGATCTTCGGGCCGGTGACGGCGCTGATCCGCGCCGAGTCGCTCGAGGAGGCGATCGCGATCAACAACGGCGTGCCGTACGGGCTCAGCTCGTCGATCTACACGCGCGACGTGAACAAGGCGTTCAAGGCCGTCGAGGGCATCGACACGGGGCTCGTGTACGTCAATGCCGGCACGATCGGCGCCGAGGTGCACCTGCCGTTCGGCGGCACGCGCGGCACCGGCAACGGCCACCGCGAGGCCGGGACGGCCGCGCTCGACACGTTCACCGAATGGAAGACCGTCTATATCGACTACAGCGGGCGGCTTCAGAAGGCGCAGATCGACGTCGATACGACGGAAGAGCCGTAGCGCCGAGCGAGAGGGGACGCGCATGGTCATCCGCCGCGCTGGGAGCGCTTCCGGCCACGAGCCGAGCACGCCCGCCGTGCCGCGCGGCGGTGAGGGCGCGCTGCGGCACGGGTTCGCCTCGTTCTACGGTGCGCCGATCGTCGAGGACATGGACGACTGGCACGCGGACGTGGGGTTCGTCGGCGTGCCGTTCGACGCCGGCACGAACGATCGCCCGGGCGCCCGCTTCGGGCCGGCCGCCGTGCGCGACGCCTCCGCGCGCTACCACCCCGCCGACGAATGGCAGGGGTGGATCGACGCCGAGCGCGGGACGCGCATCCTGCAGGGGGTGTCGATGGCCGACGTCGGCGACGTCGATGTGCGCACCGTCGACCTCCTCCAGAACTTCGCGATCATCACGGACGCGGCGCGGCTCGTGCGGCGCAACTGCCGCATCCCGGTGTTCGTCGGCGGCGACCACGCCATCACGTTCCCCATCGTCCGCGCGTTCGATGACGTGCCCGGCGGCCTGACGATCGTGCAATTCGACGCGCACCAGGACTACACGGACGAGAAGTACGGCGTGCGCTACTCGCACGACAACCACATGCGGCGCAGCAGCGAGTTGCCGCACGTGCGGGGCATCGCGCACATCGGGCTGCGTGGCGTGCTCGAGCGCTTCGAGCCGTACGAGGCGGCGCTGCGGGACGGCGTGATCATCGTGCCGGCGGAGCGCATCGTGCGCGAGGGCGCGGCGGCGGCGCTCGCGGCGCTCCCGGGCGGCGGCGCGGCGTACGTCACGATCGATATCGACGTGCTCGACCCGTCGGGGGCGCCGGGCACGGGCTATCCCGAGCCGGGCGGGATCAACTACTACCAGCTCAAGGAGGCGTTGCAGCTCGTGGCGCGGCGGTACGACGTGGTGGCCTTCGACGTGGCGGAGGTCGACCCCGTCTACGACGCCGCCGGCGTCACCGCGCGCATCGCCGCGAAGCTCACGCTGGACCTGCTCGGCGCCATCTTCGCGCGCGCGGACGGCGCGTGAGCCCGGGCGCTAGCCAACCTGGTCGAGGTACTCCGAGAGCCCGTAGCCGATGTGGTCACCGCAGCGGAACTCCGTCATGCCCTCGCCGACGTGCGTCGTCTGCTGGCCGCGACGGTTGCGCAGCGGGATGAACGACATCACCTGCCCCGTCACGTCGAGCTTCTCGCCGGACGCGAGCGTGAGGCGCGCCGCGAGGCTCCTGTGGTACAGCCCGCCCGCGTCGAACTGCGTGTCGATGTCCACGCCGGTAATCTGCTCGATCGTGTCGCCGCGCACGACGACGCCGCTCTCGCGCCGGCTCTCCGGCGTCTGGTTCACCACCGACACCATCATCCCGAAGTCGGGAGCGAAGTTGATCGTCAACCATCGGTAGGACCAGATCGCCTGCCAGTACCGCGGGCCCCACGAGTGGTCGCGCAGGCCGAGCCCGTCGATGCGCGTGTCTTCGCCATCGACTCGCACGGTCCCCTGCACGCGCATGTGCTGCTCGTAGTGCGCCTTCGCGAACTCCTTCTCGGGGTCTTCCACCTTGCGGTTGCCGCCGCTGCTGCCGTACACGGGCCCCGCTGACTCGTGGACCAGGTCCACCTGCACCCGCTTCCGCGGGTTGTTGCGGAAGGCAGCGCCCGGGTCCGCCATCTGCGTCGGATCCGTGAGGTGCACCGCCGGACCGTCGTACGTCGTGCGCAGCCTGCGCATCGGCTCGATGACTTCGAACTTCATGCCGCCGGCGTCCATCGCGTCGTTCGAGCTGATCTCCGGCCGGCCATACTGGAACAGCACGCTGCCGTCCGGCATGTAGAGCGTCACCGTCATCTCCGCCGACCCTTCGTTCGCGCGGTTGCCGAGACGCAGGAAGCCGCCGCTGCGGCGCGCGCGGTCGAAGAAGTTGAAGTACATGCTCTCGTTGAAGTTCGGCTCCGGGCCCAGCGGATGCGTGTAGTCGTCCTGGACCGAGAGATCGCCGTAGACCGCAACCATCGCTCACCTCCGTGACGGTCCGTCGCCCGCGGGGGCGCCAGCACGAGCATAGTGCAGCAGCGTCCGGGGCGGAACCGGCGCGGAGGTCTTACGAGTCGATTACGCGGCGCACCGGGCGGCCTCGGGCGGCGTATCATCGGTGCCGGAGGTGCGCCGCATGATCCCGCAGCATGACACCCGGATCTCCCGCCGCGCGATGCTCCGCGCGATGCTCGCCGCCTCGGCGGGCGCCGGGGCCGTCGCCCTGGTGGGCTGCGGGGGCTCGGACGGCGGCGAGCCCACACCGGCCCTGACGCCGGCGCCGGCGCGCCCGTCTCCAACGCCGGCGCCAGTCCGCGCGACGTGGGCCCCCGTCGCCGCGTCCGGCGGGCCGGGCCCGCGCGGAGACCACAGCGTGACGTACCACGCGAGCGACGGCCTGCTGTACGTCTTCGGAGGGCGGCGGGGCGGCGTCGCGACGGACGAGCTGTGGACCTTCGACCCGCGGTCGGCGTCCTGGGCGAAGCTCGAGCCGGCTGGCGAGCGACCGCAGGCGCGCTTCGGGCACAACGCGGTCTACGACGCCGCGGGGCAGCGCCTGGTGGTCGCGCTCGGCCAGAACGGCAGCGAGTTCTACAACGACGTGTGGGCGTATGGCGCGGGCTCCTGGACGCGGCTCGGCGGCGGCGGGGATGCGCCGGCCGTGCGATACGGCGCGGGGGCCGCGCTCGACCCGGCGTCGCGGCGGCTGTTGATCTCACACGGATTCACCGACCGCGGCAGGTTCGACGACACGTGGGGCTTCGGTCTCGGCCCGGCCGGCTGGTCGCAGCTCGACGTCTCGGGCGGACGGCCGGTGAAGCGCTGCCTGACGCGCTGCGCCTGGGCGGGCGACACGCGGCAGCTCCTCCTCTTCGGCGGGCAGACCGACGGCACGCCGTTCCTGGGCGACTTCTGGGTCCTCGATGCGGACGCCGGGCGCTGGAGCGAGCAGCGGCCGGAGGTGCTGCCCGGCCCGCGCAACCTGTACGCGGCGGCGCTCGACCCGGCGGGCGCTCGCTGGTACGTGGTGAGCGGCAACACGCCGGACGGACCGACGGACGAAACGTGGGCGTACGACATCGCGTCCGGCGGGTGGGCGCGCGTCGAGGCGCAAGGCTCGTTGCCCGCCCGCTACAGCGCCGACGCTGCGTTCGCGAGCGAGGCCCTCTACCTCTTCGGCGGGCACGACGGGCAGGGCGAGCTGAACGACCTCTGGGCGTTGCGCCTGAGCGCCTGACCTTCGCCGCGCGACCGTGCGATACTCTCGCTCGTCACGGGCGGCGAGAGGAGCGCAGCATGATCACCGGCAACTTCCGCGGCTTCGAGGTGGCGATGCACGATCCCGGCGTCGCCGTGGTCACGATGAACCAGCCGGAGCGCCTGAACGGCACGACGCAGCAGATGAAGCGCGACTTCTGCGAGATCATCGCGCAGGCGCAGATGGACGACGCGGTGCGCGTGCTGGTCGTGACGGGCAGCGGGCGCGCGTTCTGCGCCGGCGACGACATGACGGGTCGGCGCCCCGAGCGGGCGGACGCGCAGGCGCTGGCGCCGGACATCCCGGGCGGGCACGCGAACCCGATCGGTACGTACGAGGGCCTGCGCTGGCTCTCGCAGCCGCTGAACGTGGCCATGCGCAGCCTGGACAAGCTGACGGTCGCCGCGATCAACGGCGTTGCGATCCAGACCGGGCTCTCGCTCGCGCTCGCCTGCGACTTCCGCATTGCCTCGACCGACGCACGGCTCGGCAGCGCGACCCTGCGCTTCGGCCTGCTACCGGACGAAGGCGGGCAGTACCTGCTCGTGCAACTGCTCGGCGTCGCGCGGGCGATGGACTTCCTGATGCGCGCGCGCATCGTCTCCGCGGCGGAGGCGCTCGAGCTGGGGCTCGTGCACGAAGTCGTCGAGCCGGAGGCGCTGCTGCCCCGCGCGCTGGACTTCGCGCGCGAGCTGGCGGAGGGGCCGCAGGTGTCGATGCGGCTGCTGAAGCGCGCGATCTACAACGCCGCGGAGCAGACCTTCGCGCAGGCGCTCGACGACATCGCGGCGAAGACGGCGATCAGCGACCACCACCCGGACGCGCGCGAGGGCGTGGCCGCGTGGCGCGAGCGCCGGAAGCCGCAGTTCAACGCCTGGTTGCGGGACCGGAGCGAAGGCTAGAGCGCCAGCGTCTCCCGCTGCTCGCCCCAGACCGAGCGCAGGCGCGCGCAGATCTCGCCGAGCGTCGCGTACTGCTCGACCGCCTCGATGATCAGCGGGATCATGTTCGCGTCGCCGCGCGCGCCGTCCTCGAGCCGGCGCAGGGCCGCGTCCACCGCCGCACCGTCGCGCGCCGCACGCAGGCGCGCGAGCTGCTTGCGCCGTCGCTCGCCGACCGTCGGGTCGTGGCGATGGAGGCCCTCGGGCGGGGGCTCCTCCTCCACGAACTCGTTGACGCCGACGACCACCTTGCGGTGCGCCTCGATGTCGCGCTGGATGCGGAAGGCGTTCTCGTGGATCTCGGATGCCTGGAACCCGCGCTCGACCGCAGCCAGCGCGCCGCCCATCTCGTCGATGCGCCGCACGTAGTCCGCCGCGTCGCGCTCCACCTCGTCCGTGAGGTGCTCGATGTACCAGGAGCCCGCGACGGGGTCGATCGTGTCGCCGACCCCGGTCTCGTACGCAAGGATCTGTTGGGTGCGCAGCGCCAGCTCGGCCGCGTGCTGCGACGGGAGCGAGAGCGCCTCATCGTAGCTGTTCGTGTGCAGCGACTGCGTGCCGCCGAGCACGGCCGACAGCGCCTGCAGGGCCGTGCGCACCAGGTTGTTGATCGGCTGCTGCGCCGTCAGCGTGGCGCCGCCGGTCTGCGTATGGAAGCGCAGCATCATCGACCGCGGGTCCTGCGCGCCGAATCGCTCCTTCATCGTCCGGGCCCACAGGCGCCGGGCGGCACGGAACTTCGCGATCTCCTCGAGGAAGTTGCTGTGGCAGGCGAAGAAGAACGCGAGCCGCGGCGCGAAGTCATCGACCTTCAGCCCGCGGTCGATCGCCGCCTGCGTGTACTCGATGGCGTCGGCGATGGTGAAGCCGACTTCCTGCGCCGCCGTGCACCCGGCCTCGCGCATGTGGTAGCCGCTGATGCTGATGGTGTTCCACTGCGGCAGGTTCTCGTTGCACCAGGCGAAGACGTCGGTGATCAGGCGCAGCGACGGCCGCGGCGGGAAGATGTACGTGCCGCGGGCGATGTACTCCTTGAGGATGTCGTTCTGCGTCGTGCCGCCGACCTTCGCCAGATCGGCGCCCTGCTTCTTGGCGACGGCGACATACAGCGAGAGCAGGACCGCCGCCGTGGCGTTGATCGTCATCGACGTCGTCACCGTCTCGAGCGGGATGTCGCGAAAGAGCGTCTCCATGTCCTCGAGCGAGCAGATCGAGACGCCGACCTTGCCCACCTCGCCTTCGGCCATTTCGTGGTCGGGGTCGTAGCCGATCTGCGTGGGGAGGTCGAAGGCGACCGAGAGCCCGGTCTGGCCCTGGGAGAGCAAGTACTTGTAGCGGCGGTTGGACTCCTCCGCGTCGGAGAAGCCGGCGTACTGGCGCATCGTCCAGAAGCGGCCGCGGTACATCGTCGGCTGGACCCCGCGGGTGAACGGGTACTCGCCCGGGAAGCCGAGGTCGCGCAGGTAGTCGGCGCCCGCGCGGTCGGCGGGCCCGTACACGGTCTTCACCGGCTTGCCGGACGAGGTCTCGAAGGGGACGTCGCGCTCCGGCGGCGCCTGTTTGCCGTTCTGTGAAGTCATCGCGCGCAGTCTAGGCAGGGCCAGGATCGAAGGTCAACGCCGGCGCGCCGGGCGCGGGCGACGAGACGGGCGCCATATCGGAAGCGATACGAACCGCCGCGAAGCGGAAACGGGGCGATGCGCTTTTGCGTCCTCGTCCGCCTTCTCTGACGAGCGTCGGAGCGGATGTTATGTGGATGCGAGACGGCCGATGGTATCCCACCAGAGGAGCGAGCCGCAGCCGGGCGCCGCGCAGCTCATGCGCGGCGCGTGCGGACGCCGCGATCCGGCGCAACGCTGACCATGCCACCGAGCACGCCGAACAGGACTGTCCGTGCTGACATCCCCGCCGATGCCGCAGGTCGACTCCGCAAGCCGCATCGCGGTGCTGCGGGCGCTGCAACTGGGCGACATGCTCTGCGCCGTGCCGGCGCTGCGGGCGCTGCGCCGCGCCAACCCGCGCGCGCACATCGCGCTCGTCGCGCTGCCCTGGGCGCGTGAGCTGGCCGGGCGTTTCCCCGAGTACATCGATGAGCTGATCGAGTTCCCCGGCTTCCCGGGACTGCCGGAGCGCGCGCCGGAGATCGCCGCCGTCCCGCGCTTCCTGGCCGAGATGCAGGCGCTGCGGTTCGACCTCGCGCTGCAGGCGCACGGCAGCGGCCAGGTTACCAACGCGATCGCGGCGCTCTTCGGCGCGCGGAGGACGGCGGGATGCTACGCCCCGGGCGCGTGGTGCCCCGACGACGAGAGCTTCATCCCGTACCCGGACGACGAGCCGGAGCGCCTGCGCCCGCTTCGGCTGCTCGAGCACCTCGGCGTCGCCTGCGGTGACGACGCGCTCGAGTTCCCGGTGCGGCCGGCGGACCGCGCGGAGCTGGCGGCGTCGCGCGGCGGCGCGCCCGGCGCTCGAATCGCCGTCATCCATCCGGGCGCGCGACAGGCGTCGCGGCGCTGGCCGGCGGCGCGTTTCGCCGAGACGGCGGACGCCCTCGCCGCACGCGGCTGCGACATCGTGCTCACGGGCTCGACGCACGAGCGCGCGATCACGGCCGGCGTCCGCGCGCGAATGCATGCTCCGGCGACCGACCTCGCCGGGCGCACCACGCTGGGTTCGCTCGCGGCGCTCCTCGAGTCAGCGCGGCTGCTCGTCTGCAACGACACCGGCGTCTCGCACCTCGCCGACGCCGTGGGGACGCCGAGCGTCGTCGTGTTCTCCGGCAGCGACCCGACGCGCTGGGCGCCCGCCGACGCGGCCCTGCACCGCCCGGTCGCCGGCGTCGACGTCGCGGTGCAGGACGTGCTGCGCGAAGCCGACGCGCTCCTCGTGCGGGAGGCGGCCGATGCGGCCTGAGGGATGGGACGGCGTGCGCCGCGTGCTCGCGGTGCGGCTCGACAACGTCGGCGACGCGGTGCTGCTCGGGCCTGCGCTGCGCGCGCTGCGCCACGCGCTGCCGGAGGCGCGAATCACCCTCATGGCGTCGCCGGCCGCTGCGCAGGTGGCGCCGATGCTGCCGTGGATCGACGAGGTCATCATGCACTCGGCGGTGTGGCAGGACGCATCGGGCCGGATGCCGCTCGATCCGGAGCGCGAGCGCGGGCTGATCGACGACCTCGTCGAGCGCGCGTTCGATGCCGCGCTGATCTTCACGAGCTTCTCGCAGTCGCCATGGCCCCCGGCGTACGCGTGCTACCTCGCCGGGATCCCGCGCCGCATCGGCCAGTCGAAGGAGTTCGGCGGCAGCGTGCTCACGCAGTGGGTGCGGCCGCTGCCCGATGCGACGCACCAGGCGGAGCGGAACCTGCACCTGCTCGAAGCGGCCGGGTTCCACGTGGGCCGCCGCGACCTGGAGCTACGGGTGCCGGAGGGCGCGCGGGCGCGAGCGGATGCCCTGCTGGCGGCGCGCCGCATCGCGACGCATGCCCCCTTCGTGCTGCTGGCGCCGGGCGCGAGCTGCGCCGCCCGGACCTACGATCCCGGCCGCTTCGCCGCCGCGATGCGGGCCATCGTCGAGCGCACCGGGTTGCCGGTGGTCATCGCCGCGAGCGAGCGCGAGCGCGGTATGGCGGCGCAGATCGCGTCGATGCTCGAGGGCGCGCGCGTCGCCACGCTCGCCGGCGAGACGAGCGTGCCGGAGCTCGCGGCGCTGATCCAGCGCGCCGCGCTGCTCGTCGCGAACGACTCCGGGCCGATGCACATCGCCGACGCGCTCCGACGGCCGATGGTGATCACCTACTCGGGCACCGAGCACGAATCGCAGTGGGCGCCGCGCAGCGCGCCGGCGGTGCTCCTGCGGCGCGAGACCGGCTGCTCGCCGTGCTACGCGTTCCGCTGCCCCTACGGCATGGAGTGCCTCGACATCCCGCCGGGGGAGGTCGCGGGCGCGGCCGTGCGCATGTTGGCGACGGGCAGCGTGCTCGCCGCGGAGGAGGTGCGCGCGTGAGCTTCGGGACGGCACGCCGGCTGCGCATCCTCACCTGGCATGTGCACGGGAGCTACCTGTACTACCTGTCGCACATCCCGCACGACCTCTACGTACCGGTGCGACCCGGCCGGCCCGAAGGCTACGGCGGGCGGGCAGGGACACTGCGGTGGCCCGAGAACCTGCGCGAAGTGCCGGCGGAGTGCGTGCGCGAGCTCGCGCTCGACTGCGTGATCTACCAATCGCAGCGGAACTGGCGCATCGACCGTGAGGAGATCCTCTCGCAGGCGCAGCAGCGCATGCCGCGCGTGTACATCGAGCACGACCCGCCGCGCGAGCACGCGACCGACACGCGGCATCCCGTCGACGACCCGGACACGCTGCTCGTGCACGTCACGCCGTTCAACGCGCTGATGTGGGACAGCGGGCGGACGCCCGTGCGCGTCATCGACCACGGGGTGACCGTGCCGGACGGCGTGCGCTACCGCGGCGACCTCGCGCGCGGCGCCGTCGTCGTCAACGGGCTGCGGTCGCGCGGGCGGCGGCTTGGCGCCGACGTGTTCGACGCTGCGCGGCGCGAAGTGCCGCTCGACCTCGCCGGCATCGGCTCGGAGGAAGACGGCGGCGCGGGCGACCTCCCGCGCGAGGCGCTGGCGCGCTTCGTCGCCGCGCGGCGGCTGTTCTTCAACCCGATCCGCTACACGAGCATGGGGCTCGCGGTCTGCGAAGCGATGATGCTCGGCGCGCCGGTCGTCGGGCTCGCGACGACGGAGATGGCGATGGCCGTCGAGAGCGGCGTCAGCGGCTTCGTCGATACCGACGTGCGGCGGCTGATCGACCACATGCGGCGCCTCCTCGGGGACCGCGCGGAGGCCCGCCGGCTGGGGGAGGGCGCGCGGCGCTACGCGCTCGAGCGGTTCCACATCGACCGGTTCGTGCGCGCGTGGGACGAAGCGCTCGCGGAGGTCACCGGCATCCGGCGCGGCCTCGTACGCCCGACGCCGGCCGTCACCGACATCGACGCCGCAGGAGTGACCGCATGACCAGACGCATCGCGATGATCAGCGAGCACGCGTCGCCGCTCGGGATGCTCGGCGGGATCGACAGCGGGGGCCAGAACGTCTACGTCGGGCAGCTCGCGCGTCACCTCGCCGAGGCGGGGTACGAGGTCGACGTGTTCACGCGTCGCGACCATGCGGACGCGCCCGAGGTCGTCGATTGGACCGCGGGCGTGCGCATCGTGCACGTGCCGGCCGGGCCGCCCGAGTTCGTGCGAAAGGAAGAGCTGCTGCCGTACATGGACGAGTTCACGGCGTGGGTGCTCCGCTTCTTCCGGCGGCAGCGGAAGCGCTACGAGCTCGTGCACGCGAACTTCTGGATGTCCGGCCTCGTCGCGACGGAGATCAAGCGCGAGATGGGCGTGCCGTTCGTCGTCACGTTCCATGCGCTCGGACGGGTGCGCCGGCACTTCCAGCGCGACGCCGACCAGTTCCCGGAGGAGCGCTTCGCGATCGAGGACCGCGTGGTCGCCGAGGCGGACCACGTGCTCGCCGAGTGCCCGCAGGACGAGGAGGACCTGATCCGGCTCTACAACGCCGACCCCTCGAAGATCACGATCGTGCCCTGCGGGTTCGACCAGGCGGAGTTCTTCCCCGTGAGCAAGGCGCTGGCGCGCGTGGTGCTCGGGCTGTCGCCGGACGAGCGGATCATCCTGCAGCTCGGGCGGCTGGTGCCGCGCAAGGGCGTGGACAACGTGATCCGCGGCTTCGCGCGGCTGACGCAACGCCACAACGTCGCGGCGCGCCTGCTGATCGTCGGCGGCGAGTGCGACGACCCGGAGTCGGACGCCACGCCGGAGCTGGCGCGCCTGCGCGGCGTGGCGCGGGACGCGCAGGTCGCCGACCTCGTGCAGTTCATCGGCCGGCGCGGGCGCGAGGCGCTGAAGTATTACTACAGCGCAGCCGACATCTTCGTGACCACCCCCTGGTATGAGCCCTTCGGGATCACCCCCGTCGAAGCGATGGCATGCGGCACGCCGATCGTCGGGGCGAACGTCGGGGGCATCAAGTTCACGGTGCGCGACGGCGAGACGGGATACCTGGTGCCGCCGAACGACCCGGAGGCACTGGCGGAACGACTGGCGCACCTCTACGAGCACCCGAAGCTGCTCAGCGTGTTCCGGTACCAGGCGGTGCGCCGCGTCAACGACCTGTTCACGTGGCGCAAGGTCGCCGACTCGGTCGCGCTCTTGTACGAGGACGTCCTCGCCGCAAGCCGGCCCGGCTTCAGCGTCGAGTCGCAGCACCTGGCGCTCATCGACCACGGCTTCGCCGGGGCGATGGAGGCGATGCGCCAGGCGCAGCACCGCGTGCGCGGCCAGATCCGCGACGCGTCGGAGATGCTCGACGTCTGCTTCTCGCGCGGCGGGAAAGTGCTGATCTGCGGGAACGGCGGCAGCGCGGCCGATGCGCAGCACTTCGCGGGCGAGCTCGTCGGGCGGTTCAAATGCAGCGAGCGCCCCGGCCTGCCGGCGCTCGCGCTGAGCGCCGATACGGCCGTGCTCACCGCCTGGTCGAACGACGTGGGGTACGACGACGTGTTCGCGCGCCAGGTGCAGGCGTTCGGGCGCGCGGGCGACATCCTCATCGGCATCAGCACCAGCGGGCGGGCGCGCAACGTCGCCCACGCGTTCGAGATGGCGCGGCGGCGCGGGCTGCAGACCATCGCCGTGCTCGGCGGCGACGGCGGCACCGTGCGGTCGATGGCGGACCTGGCGATCGTCGTGCCGGCGCGCGACACGCAGCGCATCCAGGAGGTGCAGATCCTCGTCGTGCACCTGCTCTGCGAACTCGTGGAGGAGCGCATGTTCGGCGCGCGCCCGGCGCTCGCCGTGCACCGGCGCGAGGACGGCCACGTGCCCTCGAACCTGCGGCGGCTGCGGCGGAAGCAAGGCAACTGGAAGATCCGCGGGCGCGCGGGGCTGAACCGGAACGAGGCGGAAGCATGACCCAACAACTGACGGACGCCGCACGCGCCGGCGGCGACGCGCTCTCGGGCCGCGTTGCGCTGGTCACGGGCGGCGGGCGCGGGCTGGGCGCCGCGATCTGCGAGACGCTCGCATCCGCCGGCGCCACGGTGATCGCCGGCGATGTGCGTCTGGACCTCGCCGAAGACGTCGCGCGCGCGGCCGGCGGCGCGGCGATGGCGCTGCATCTCGACGTGACCGACGCGGAGCAGGCGGAGGCCGCGGTACGCGAGATCATCGGCCGCTACGGCCGGCTCGACATCCTGGTGAACAACGCCGGCGTGGACGTGACGGCGCCGATCGACGAACTGTCGCTCGCCGAGTGGGACCGGATCGTCGCCGTGAACCTCCGCGGGCCGTTCCTGATGTCGCGTCTCGCGTTCGCGGAGATGGCGGCGCGCGGCGAGGGGCAGATCGTGAACATCGTCTCGACGGCGGCCAAGCGCGCATGGGCGAACGCTTCCGCGTACCACGCCAGCAAGTGGGGGCTGCTCGGCCTGAGCCACGCGCTTCACGTCGAGGCGCGCGCGCGCGGCGTGAAGGTCACGGCCGTCGTGGCCGGCGGCATGCGGACGCCGTTCCTGCTCGACCGCTTCCCCGACCTCGACCCCGGCGTGCTGCAGGATCCGCGGAACGTCGCGGAGACGGTGCGGGTCGTGCTGACGCAGCCGCGGGAGACGGTCGTGCCGGAAGTGATGGTGCTGCCGATGCGGGAGACGTCGTGGCCATGACGAACGCGACGCGCGCGGTATTCCTGGACAAGGACGGCACGCTGGTCGAGGACGTGCCCTACAACGTCGACCCGGCGCGGGTGCGCCTCGCCAGCGGCGCGCTCGACTGCCTGCGCGCGCTGGACCGCGCGGGCTACCGGCTGTTCGTCGTGTCGAAGAACCAGTCCGGCGTCGCGCGCGGCTACTTCGATGAGCGGGCGGTGCGCGCCGTCGAGCGGCGGCTGCGCGCCCTGCTGCGCGACGGCGGCGTCGAGCTCGACGGCTTCTACTACTGCCCGCACCACCCGGCCGGCGCCGACGCGCGCTACGCGACGGCCTGCGACTGCCGGAAGCCCGCGCCCGGCATGATCACGCGGGCGCTGGCGGAGCACAGCATCGACCCGCGGCAATCGTGGATGGTTGGGGACATCCTGGACGACGTCGAGGCGGGGCGGCGCGCCGGCTGCCGGACGGTGCTCGTCGACAACGGGCACGAGACGGAATGGCAGCGCACACCGGACCGCGAGCCGGACTACGTCGCCGCCGACCTGCGCGAGGCCGGCGAGCTCATCGTGCGGGGGTGGCGATGCTGACCGACGAGATGACGCGCCTGATCGACCGCTTCGGCGACCTGCGCGTCGTCGTGGTGGGCGAGACGATGCTCGACTCGTACCTGGAGGGCGACGCGCGTCGCATCTCGCGCGAGGCGCCGGTGCCGATCGTCGATGTCGCGCGGCGCGCCGACGCGCCGGGCGGCGCCGCAAACACGGCGCTGAACCTCGCCCGGCTGGGCGCGCGCGCATCGCTCGTCTCGGTCGCCGGGGAGGACGCGGAAGGGGAGGCCGTGCGGACGGCGCTCGACGCGGCGGGGGTGGACACCGACCATCTGATCGAGGTCGCCGGCCGGCGCACGCTGGCGAAGACGCGCGTCGTCGCCGCCGGGCAGCTCCTCGTGCGCTTCGACCAGGGGACGACCGCGGCGGTCGATGCCGACGTCGAGCGGGTGCTCGTGGACCGGCTCTGGCGCCTGTACGACGCCGCCGACGCGCTCGTCGTCTCTGACTACGGCTACGGCATCCTCACGCCGGGCGTGGTGCGGGCGCTCGCCGAGATGCAGGCGCAGCACCGGCGGACGGTGATCGTCGACTCGCGCGACCTGCCGCGCTACCGCCCGCTGCGGCCCAGCGCGGTGAAGCCGAACTATGACGAGACGGCGGCGCTGCTCGGCCTCCGCCGCGCCGATGGCCCCGACGCTCGCGCGCAGCAGGTGGCGGAGCACGCGGAGCGCCTGCTCGAGATGACCGGCGCGCACATCGGCGCGATCACGCTCGACGCGGACGGCGCGCTCCTGTTCGAGCGCGGCGCCCCGCCCTACCGCACGTGGGCGCGGCCGGCGCGCAACACGCGCGCCGCTGGCGCGGGCGACACGTTCGTGAGCGCGCTGACGGCCGCGCTCGCGGCGGGCGCCACGCCCCCCGCGGCGGCCGAGCTGGCATCGGCCGCGGCGGCGGTCGTCGTCGGCAAGGACGGCACCTGCGCCTGCAGCGCGACGGAGCTGCGCGCGTACCTCACCGCGGATGACAAGTGCGTGGATGACCGCGAGCGCTTCCTGCGCCGCATCGAGTTTCACCGCGAGCAGGGTCGCCGGGTCGTCTTCACCAACGGCTGCTTCGACATCCTGCATCGCGGTCATATCACCTACCTGAACCGCGCGAAGGCGCTGGGCGACATCCTGGTCGTGGGCGTGAACAGCGACGCAAGCGTCGCGCGGCTGAAGGGGCCTTCGCGCCCGATCAACGGGCTCGAGGACCGCGTGCAGGTGCTGTCGGCGTTGAGCTGCGTCGACCACATCGTGCCGTTCGATGAGGACACGCCGGAAGCGCTGATACGCGCGGTGCGTCCGCACGTGTACGTGAAGGGCGGCGACTACACGCGTGGCATGCTGCCCGAGGCGCCGCTCGTGGAGCAGCTCGGCGGCGTGGTCCAGATCCTGCCCTACCTGGAGGAGCGCAGCACGACCGGCGTCATCGAACGCATCCGCAACGCCGAGGCCGGAGGGGAGAACGGGCATGGACGCGACCGGCGTCCCGGCCGCGTGGGACGCCGCGAAGAACGTCCTGTGCGTCCGGCTCGACACGATCGGTGACGTGCTGATGACAACGCCCGCGATCCGCGCCCTGCGCGCCGGATCGCCGGGGCGCCGCATCACCCTGCTGACGTCGCCGGAGGGCGCCGCGGTCGCGCGCCTGGTACCGGAGATCGACGACGTCATCGAGTACGCGGCGCCGTGGGTGAAGGGTTCGCCGCCCGCGCCGGACCAGCGCGGCGAGCGCCGCGTGATCGAGACGTTGCGGGGAGCGCGCTTCGATGCGGCGGCGATCTTCACGGTCTACACGCAGAGCGCGCTGCCCGCGGCGATGCTCTGCCGCCTCGCCGGCATCCCACGTTCGCTGGCGCACTGCCGCGAGCAGGCGTACCGGTTGCTCACCCATCGCGTGCCGGAGGACGAGCCGGAGCACGGCGTCCGCCACGAGACGCAGCGCCAGCTCGACCTCGTCGCGAGCATCGGCTGCGCGGCGACGGACGACCGGCTGTCGCTGGCCGTGCCCGACGCCGCACGCTCGCGCATCGCCGCCCTGCTCGCCGGCGCCGGGAGCGGCGCGCGTCCGTGGGCGGTGGTCCATCCGGGCGCGACGGCGGCATCGCGCCGCTATCCGCCGGAATCATTCGCCGCCGCCGCCGACGCGCTCGTGCGCGAACATGGGTGGCGCATCGTGCTCGCCGGCGGGCGGGGTGACGCGGCGGCGGTCGCCGGCGTGCGCCGGGCGATGCGGGCGCGGGCGCTCGACCTCTCCGGGCGGCTGACGCTCGCCGAGCTGGCCGCGCTGATCGAGGCGGCGCCGGTGCTCATCGCCAACAACAGCGCGCCGGTGCACGTCGCCGCCGCGGTCGGCACCCCCGTCGTGGACCTGTATGCGCTGACGAACCCGCAGCATACGCCGTGGCGCGTGCCGGCGCGCGTGCTCTATCACGACGTGCCCTGCCGCTGGTGCTATCGGAGCGTCTGCCCGGCGGGGCACCATGCGTGCCTGCGCGAGGTATCCCCCGCCGACGTCGTCCGCGCGACACTGGAGCTGTACGCGGAGACGCAAGGACTGCGAGATGCGCATCGACGTGCTGATCCCGACGTACCGGCGTCCGGCCGCGCTGGCGGTCACACTGACGTCGCTCTGCGCGCAAGAGCAGGCTGACCTGCGGCTCGTGATCTCGGACCAGGACGAGGCGGCGAACGCCATCGACGCACCGGAGGTGCAGGCCGCGACGCGCGTCCTTCGCGCACATGGCATCGAGGTCGACTGGCACAAGCACCTGCCGCGCCGCGGCATGGCGGAGCAGCGCCAGTTCCTGCTCGACGAGGCCCGCGCGCCGTGGGCGCTCTTCCTCGACGACGACGTCATCCTCGAGCGGTGGGCGATCGGCGTGCTGGCGTCGGTGCTGGCGCGCGAGCGCTGCGGCTTCACGGGCATGCCGCTGGTCGGGCTGAGTTACGCCGACGACGTGCGCGAGCACGAGCAGGACGTCGCGTTCTGGGACGGCCCCGTGGCGCCGGAGGACGTGCGCCCCGGCTCGCCGGCGTGGGACCGCTACCGCCTGCACAACGCGGCGAACGCCCTGCACGTGCAGCGGCGGCTGCGCATCACCCCGGCCTCGCCGCGCGCCTACCGCATCGCCTGGGCCGGCGGATGCGTGCTCTACGACGTCGCGAAGCTGCGCGCCTGCGGGGGATTCGAGTTCTGGCGCGAGTTGCCCGACGAGCACTGCGGCGAGGATGCGCTCGCCCAGCTCCGCGTGATGCGCGCGTACGGCGGCTGCGGCGTCCTCCCTTCCGGCGCGTACCACCAGGAGCTGCCGACGACGCTGCCGAACCGCGGGGCGAACGCGCCCCAGCTGCTGGACCTCGAGCACGCCGGGCGAGCGCCGGCGGCGGTGCCATGAAGCGCGACTACGCGAACCTGCGGGACGCGCCGTACAACGCCATGAAGCTAGATTATGTCGAGAATCGTAGCCGCGGGCGCTCGCAGCCGCCCGGCGCGACCCACCGTCGCAGCGCGCGGCCTCGGCGCCCCCGGCGCCCCGCGCGGCGCGCCACCCGCGAGCGCTAGAACACGTCGCGCAGGTCGAAGCGCGGGCCGTCCTTGCACACGAGCTTCATCGCCCGGCCGCCGCGGACGCGCGCCTCGACCGCGCAGCCATAGCAGATGCCCGTCCCGCAGCCCATGCGCTCCTCGAGCAGCACCTGCACGGAGCGGCGCACGCGCGCGCGGCGGGCGACCTGCGCCATGGCGGCGAACATCGCCGTCGGGCCGCAGGCGAACGCCTGGTCGCACCATTCGAGCAGCTCGCCGAACGCGTCCGTCGCAACGCCCTGCCGGCCGGCGGACCCGTCGTCCGTCGTGACGACCACCTCGACCTCGGCCGGGAGCAGCGCCGACGGGAAGACGTGCACGGACGAGCGCGCGCCGATCACCATCGTGACGTTGAGCCCGCGCGCGACGGCGTCATCGGCGAGCCAGACGAGCGGCGCGATGCCGATGCCACCGGCGACCAGCAGCAGGTTCCGCGACGTGCGGCCGATGTGGTAGCCGCGGCCGAGGGGGCCCCAGCAGTACACGGCGTCGCCGGGCTGGCGCGCCGCGAGCCACGCGGTCCCGCGGCCCACGACGTCGTAGAGGATCGACCACTCCGGCCCGTCCGTGCCGGGGCGGACGCGGTGGTAGCTCATCGGCCGGGGGAGCAGCGGGTCGTCCGCGTGGGCGGCGTCGCCGTCGTATGCGGCGTCGTCGGAGCAGCGGAGCATCAGGAACTGGCCGGGCGTGGCGCCGCGCGCCAGGTCAGGCGCGCGAAACCACGTGACGCACGTGTCGGCGTAGAGCCGCTCGTTCTCGACGACGGTCGCGTAGCCGACCTTCACGCGCCGTCCCGGTACTCGGGCAGCGGGCGCACCTGGTACGGCGGCGCGCCGTCGTTGGCCATTGCGACGAGCAGCGCATCGACGGCCGCGCGCGCCGTATCGGGGCTGGTGAAGCACGGGATGCGCCGTTCCGCGGCCGCGCGCCGGATGTAGAAGCCATCGCGCAGCGTGCCGGTGTAGCGCCCTTCCGGCGTGTTGATCACGCACGTCACGGAGCCATCCTGGATCACGTCGAGCACGTTCGGGTGGCCCTGCAGGCGCTTGGTGACCTGCTCCACGGGCAGCCCGAGCGCCGCGATCATGCCGGCGGTGCCCTCCGTCGCGTAGAGCCGGAAGCCCGCCTCGTGCAGCGCGCGGATCGTCGGCAGCATCGTCGTCTTGTGGCGGTCATCGATGCTCAGCAGCACGCCGCCGCCCGGCGCCAGCGCGAGGTCGGCCGAGATCAGCGCCTTCGCCAGCGCCGACGGGAAGTCGCGGTCGATGCCCATCACCTCGCCTGTCGACTTCATCTCCGGCCCCAGGTACGTGTCGACGCCGATCAGCTTCGCCATCGAGAACACGGGCGCCTTCACCGCCACGAGCGGCTGGCGCGGCCAGAGGCCGTCCGGCAGGCCCTGCTCCGCGAGCGTGCGCCCGAGCATGACGTTCACCGCCGCCTGCACCATCGGCACGCCGGTGACCTTCGACAGGAACGGCACGGTGCGCGAGCCGCGCGGGTTCACCTCGAGCACGTAGACCTCGGACTCGCCCGCGTGCGACGGGTCGGCTGCCGGCATGATCACGTACTGCACGTTCATCAGCCCGCGCACGTCGAGCCCGAGCCCGATGCGCCGCGTGTACTCGACGATCGTGTCCACCTCCGCCGCGGTGAGGTGCACGCCGGGGTAGACCGCCATCGAGTCGCCCGAGTGCACGCCCGCGCGCTCGATGTGCTCCATGATGCCCGGGATGAGCACGCGCGCGCCGTCGCAGATCGCGTCGACCTCCACCTCCTTGCCCTCGAGGTATTTGTCGATGAGGATCGGCTTGCCCTCGCTTACCTCGGCGGCCTGCTGCACGAAGCGCGCAAGCTCGGTCGGGTTTTGCACGATCTCCATCGCGCGCCCGCCGAGCACGTAGCTGGGCCGCACGAGCACCGGGTAGCCCAGCAGGTCCGCCGTCGTGATCGCGTCCTCGACGGTGAGCACCGCCGCGCCCGGCGGCTGCGGGATGCCGAGGCCGGAGAGGAACGCCTCGAACCGCTTGCGGTCCTCTGCGAGGTCGATCGTCTCCGACGAGGAGCCGATGATCGGCGCGGCGGCGGCGTGCAGCGGCCCGGCGAGGTTGATCGCGGTCTGGCCGCCGAACTGCACGATCGACGGCGGCAGCTCACCGCCCTCGTCGGGCGGGGCGCCGGCCTCGTTCTCGAGGATGTCGCGCACCGCCTCCTCGTCGAGCGGCTCGAAGTACAGGCGGTCGCTCGTGTCGAAGTCGGTCGAGACCGTCTCCGGGTTCGAGTTCGCCATCACGCTGCGGTAGCCCGCGCGCTCGAGCGCCCACGAGGCGTGGACGGAGCAGTAGTCGAACTCGATGCCCTGGCCGATGCGGATCGGCCCGCTGCCGATGACGAGCGCGCGCTTGCCGAGCTCGGGCGGCGCCTCGTTCTCGTCCTCGTAGGTGCTGTAGAAGTACGGCGTGGCGGCGTCGAACTCGGCGGCGCAGGTGTCCACCATCTTGTACACCGGCCGGATGCCCCAGTCGCGGCGCAGCGCGCGCACCTGCTCGGGCAGGCGGTCGGCGAGCGTGCCGATCTGTGCGTCCGAGAAGCCCATGCGCTTCGCGCGCCGCAGCAGGTCCGGCGTCAGCGACTCGGAGAGCAGCCGCTTCTCCATCGCGACGATGTTCGCCAGCTTGC